>Ga0316579_10000700_pt1 | contig 11417 bp, 11 predicted proteins | sample J5NA_2_FD_203074 | JGI IMG/M metagenome (GOLD analysis project Ga0316579, IMG submission 203074) | Rhizosphere microbial communities from salt marsh grasses in Alabama, United States - J5-7_160517rDrA | ecosystem: Host-associated > Plants > Roots > Rhizosphere | place: USA: Alabama | collected...
ACATCAGCAGCGCCGGCACGAACCAGTTGATCAGGGAGGGGATGAACAAATTGAAGAAATCCCAGAAATACACCACGCCTTTTTGCCAGACCATCAAAGTGGTGATGTCCCCGAAGGGGCTGAAGGCCCCGCCGGCATTGGCTGCCACCACGATGTTGATGCAGGCCACGGTGATGAACTTGGGGTTACCGGCACCCACTGCCATGACCACTGCACCCATGATCAGGGCAGTGGTCAGATTGTCGGCAAGCGGCGAGATGAAGAACGCCAGCAGTCCGGTGAGCCAGAATAAGCTGCGCAGCGAGAAGCCTGATGAAATCAACCATGCCCGCAAGGCATTGAACACCTCCCGCTCCTGCAGAGTATTGATGTAGGTCATGGCCGCCAGCAGGAACAACAGTAACTCCCCGTACTCCAGGAAATTGTGACGGAGTACTTCCACGGCGTATTCAGTGCTGCCGTGCATGGCATAGGCGGTACCGACCAGCGCCCAGATAATGCCGGCGGCCACCACCACCGGCTTGGATTTGCGCAGATGCAGGAACTCCTCGGCGATCACGAAGCCATAGGCGATTACAAACAGCACCAACGCGGCAATGCCGATATCGTGGGTAGTCAGATCCAGGGCACCACCACCGGTGTGGGCGTTCGCGGCCCATGCGCCCGGCGCAAATAGCGCGGCAATCAGAAATAGCAATTTATTTTTCATGTACGGTTTGACTGCGATTGAATAAATGCAAAATAGGATGATCCGCTGATTATTATCGAATTGTACTGTGAGTGGATTGTCCCATGTCGCGCTGCCGGGGTCCAGACTGTGGGACATCACGGTAATATAGGAATGAGATAATCATTCCTGCATATACGCCCCGGCACTTAATACGATCAGCTCGATCTCCTCGGTAATTAGTTCCTGGCGCAAATTGTTATAGCGCTGCGCGAGGGTGGAGCATTGCCTGTCGATATGTTCGATCGCCCCTTGCAGGTGTTGCAGACGCAGTTGATGTTCCGCCGCCAGCGAACTGTACAAGACGCTGTGCAATACGGCGAATAGATAATGATCCAGGAGTTGCGGAAAAAATATCTCCGGTGCGACATTCAGCAAGGGCGGATAGCCGCGACGGCTCGTGGTGGCAGCGAGATGGTGGAACGGTTGATGGCGGCGTATTTCCTGCGTATGGCCGTCGTAGTAGTGATGGACGATACTCAGTTGCAGCGAGCCCTGGCGGGCGCTGAGCTCGCGCAACTTGTCGACTACGGCTAACAGGACCTCGGGCACATCCTCCACGGTGCTGAGTCCCGCCACCGCCTCGGCATGAATCTGGTGTTCATCCAATTTTGCCGCCAGCTTTTCACCAACGGCGACCAGGTACGGTTGTGTAGCGCCGGCCTGGATCTGCTCCAACAGGCTCTCGTTGAAATCGCCGCAAAAGCCCCGTTCCGAGCCGATGAGCAGAACGATATCAATGGCGGTATCGCCACCGGGCAGCGCATGCGGAAAGTGGCCGAGAAAATCCCCCATGGCCTGTTCGATACCGTCCATCACCCGTTGCTGGCTGGCGAGGAAGCGGCGCAGGCGCTGGCTCTCGGTGAGGGAGATGTTCTTTAGCGCCGCCATGATGTCGCGAATATCACGCAAGGCGCCGAGGTGGCGTTGATGCTGAACAAGGGTGCTCATGTCGTGGGACTGTCGGTCACATTGGCCAGCCATTCCTTGACTTTGGTCTGCCATTGTTCGCGACTGTCTTCGAGGTGGATATCGCTCTCCTTGAGACGCGCCGTGAGCCGGTCCAGATAGCGATGCACCTGCCGGAGTTCAACCCCATCCAGCAAGCCGTCGTTGTAGGACACCAGCCATGCCATCTGCAATTCGATGGGCAAGGGCAGCAGGCGATCTTGTTTGAGGATCTCGCGCAACAAGCGTCCGCGCTGGATCTTGTGTTCCACCGCTGGATCGAGGCGGGTGCCGAAACGGGTAAAGGTCTCCAGTTCCAGGAACTGCAGATAATCCAGCTTCATGTGCCCCGCTTCTTCTTTGATGCGCGGGTGCTGTGCGGCGCCGCCGATGCGCGATACCGATTTGGTGACGTCTATGGCCGGCAGGAAGCCTGCGGCGAACAGAGCCTTATCGAAATAGATCTGACCGTCGGTGATGGAGATGAGATTGGTGGGGATATAGCTGGCGATATCGCCTTCCTTAGTCTCGACGATGGGCAGGGCGGTAAGGGTGCCGCCGCCCACATCGGCGCTGAGACAAGTGGCGCGCTCCAGCAGGCGGGCATGCAGATAAAAGATGTCACCGGGGTAGGCCTCCCGGCCGGGCGGACGGCGCAATAACAGCGACAATTCGCGATAGGTCTGGGCATGGGTGCTTAGATCGTCGAACACCACCAGGGTATCCTTTCCTTGCTGCATCCAGGATTCGGCTACCGTACAGCCGGCGAAGGGCGCCAGATACTTCAGTCCGGGCAACGCCGTGGCCTCGGCGACCACTACCGTAGTGTGGGCGATGGCACCGCTGTAGCGCAGGGTCTCGATGATATCCACCGCGGTGGAACGCTTTTGCCCCACCATGACATAGACGCAATACACGTCCTTTTCACGCTGATTGATGACCGCATCCACCGCCAGGGCGCTCTTGCCGACGCCGTCGTCACCGATGAGCAATTGCCGTTGGCCCTTACCGATGGGGATCATGGTATCCACGATCTTGCTACCGCTGTACAAAGGATCATGGACGAAGTCGCGTTCCACGATGGGTGGTGACAGGACGTCCAGAGGCAGCAACTTACGGCACTCGGGGGCAGGCAGGCCGTCCAGGGGCGTCCCCAGGGGATCAATGACCCGGCCCAATAAGGCGTCACCCACGGGGATGACCAGGCTGCGGCCGCTGCGATGGGCGATGGTCCCCGCGGTGAGGGCCTCGGTCTGATAGAGCAGGATGGCGCCGATGTGCTCCTTGCCGAGGCGAAACACCAGGCCGGTGCTGCCGTCGGCGAAATCCAGCAGCTCGTCCATGGCGGCGGAGGGCAGGCCACCGACCCAGGCAACGCCGTCGCCAACCGAGGCGACGCTGCCCACTTCACTGATGCGCAGGCTGGGCTGATAGTCCGATAGGCACTCAGCGGCGCTGGGCAGGAGGGGTAGGGCGCCGTGATCGTTATTCTTCATGGTGGAGGACTTCGCCGAAGAAGCGCAATTCTTCTTTGAGGTTGGCCTGCAGGTAGTGTGCGCCGATGTGGATGTTGACACCGGCCATCACGGCGGGGTCTTCGCGGAATTCGCAGCTGATCGCCGTTCCCAGGGTATTTTGCATGGCGGTGTTCAAGGCTTGCCGCTGTGCGTCATTGAGACGAAAGGCGCTGATGATCTGAACTGGGGTCTGATTGTCGCGGTACGCGGCGGCGAGGTTTTTGCGTTGTTCCTCGGGCAGACTGGACAGATCCTCCAGCAGCATCTCCAGTAAACGGCCTTCCAAGGCGGGATCGGCGATCCGACTTAACAACTTCGCCGCGAATTGCTCGCTGAGTACTTGCGCCTGTTGGCGCGCTTCGCGCAATAGATTCTCATCGCGGCGCGCGGCCAGCACCTGCTCCTTGCGGCGCTGCTCGTCCAGTTCTGTTTGCAGTTGTGCCATGAGCTTTTGGCGTTCGGACTCGATCTCGTCGCCCAGTTGTTTGCGCGCCGCTTCACGTTCCTGTTGCCAATCCACCAGGCGATTTTCAAATTGCGCTTTGAGTTCGGTTGCCTGTTGCTGGGTAAGCTGCGCCTCCTGCAGGCTTTGCGAAATGGCGCTGCGGCGTTGCGCCACGACGTTCATCACCGGCCGGTAGAGGAAGCGCTGCAGAATCCACACCAACACCAGAAAGTTGATGATCTCGAGTATGAAGGTGGTCCAATCCAATTCCACGAATACGTTTCCTTGCGTGACGGCCGCTTATTTCAACAAATATTCCAGCAGCGGATTGCGGAACAGGATGATCAACACGATCACCAGCACATAGATCGCCAATGATTCGATCATGGCCAGACCGATGAACAATGTGCGCGTGATGGATTTCTCCGACTCCGGTTGGCGGGCCAGGGCATCCAGGGCCTGGGCGATGGCGCGACCCATGGCCTTGGCCGGGAACATGACCCCCAAGGCGATGGCGATGGCGGCGGCCACCGTGGAGGCGAGGGTGAACCAGCTCATGTCTGACATGCCTTACTCCTTTTCACGTTGTCTTTGTAATTGGTGAGACTGCATGGCGCCGGCGATGTAGATCAGCGCCAGCATTCCGAAGATATAGGCCTGCACCAGGGCCTCGATGATGTGCAGCATGAGAATGGGCACCGGCGCGAGAAAACCCGCCACCAGCAGGATCAACAAGGCCGCCATCTCCAGACTCATGATGTTGCCGAACAGGCGCACCGCCAGGGCCACGGTGCGGGTGATCTCGCTGATGATATGAAACGGCAGCAACAGCGGCGTGGGGCGCAGGTAATGGCCGAGATAGGTCTTCAATCCTTCGCTACGTACCCCGAACCAATGCACCGAGAGGAACACCAGGATCGCCAGGGCGGCGGTGGTGGAGAGGTGGCCGGTAGGGGCGTGCACACCGGGGATGACACCGCTCAAATTGGCGACGATTAAAAATAGCCACAGGGTGGTGAGAAACGGCAGCACCTTGTCGGCCTGCTCCGGCAGCACCGTGCGGACCGCGTCATCGATGGCGCCGAGGCTGCCTTCCAGCGCGGTCTGTAACGGACCCGGCTGCAGTTGCAGGCGGCGGGTGGCCAGAATGGAAAACAGGGCCAGCAGTGCCATGATGATCCAGGTGGTGACCACCGCATCGTTGATCGCCAGAGGGCCGATATGAAATAGAATCTGGTTTTCCATATTGTTATATATAGTTAATTTTCATTTGCCGATTGCGTGTTGCAAGTACCTATGCCTTCTCACTTAAAATAAAGCCAGGGTGAGGGAAGTAATTCGCGTTGACTCGTAACGTAACATCCAAGCTCGCAATCACTCCCTCACATACAGATAAACGTTGATGGCGCCCACTACCAATCCTAAAAAGATCATGCTCAGCGTCCAGCGCATTGAGTAGCCCGCCATCATACTGTCCAGCCAGCGGCCTAAATAGGCCCCGCCGATAACCGGGAGTACAAACAATAAGCCCAGGGTGCCAATATACGTGGTTTGCGCCAAGAGGGTGGGGCGGTCCCGTTCCGCCTGCTTCAGGCGCTCAACCTGTTCATCGATGCGCTGCTGCAGGTGTTGCTTGTCATTCTCAGGGTCTGTTGCCATTAGTTCAGACTCCTAGCCACGTTGTATTTCCCGCAGGCGTTTGAACATCTCCTCCTCCATGCGGCGCAGACTTTCTTTAATATGCCGCAACCCGGTTTCCTCCTTGTGTAACTGCTCGCGCAGCGCGGCGTTGATGCGCTCATAGTCGTCGTCACGGACATAACGCCGGGTATTGAGGAACAACTGATTATCCACAAAGTAGAGCAAGGCGCCGGGCAGCGCAAGATACTGCCAGGGCTGCTCGCCGCAGCGGTAGCGGGCCAGGCCGAAGCTCAGCGAGGACATCATGCGCGCATGTCCAGCCTGAATGCCGAAGCTGCCGGAGTCGTCCTCGCCGACGAAACTAGTGACATCGGCGATGGCATCATACTGGGTGGCGCTTTGCAGGTGTAAGGTGAAGACGTTCATGGCGAGGTCTCCCGCAGAGTGCCGCGCATATAACAATGATCCTCAGAAACTTCATCGTAATCGCCGCGCAGGAAGGCCTCGCAATCAGCCAGGGTGTCCTGCAGGGATACCGAAACTCCAGCCATGCCGGTATGGGCCGCGGTGACGTGAAAGGGCTGGGTGAGATAGTGTTGCAATTTACGGGCGCGCAGTACGATGCGTCGATCCTGAGCTGAAAGCTCGGACATGCCCAGCATGGTGATGATGTCTTCCAGCTCATGGTAACGGGCCAGATGTTCACGCACCCCTTCGGCGATGGTGTAATGGCGATCGCCGACGACGTGGCGGTCCATCATCTTGCTGCCGGACATCAGCGGATCCACCGCCGGGTAGATGCCGCGACCCGCCTGAGTGCGGGACAGGATCACACTTGTATCGAGGTGGCTCAACAGGGCACTCACCGCCGGATCGCTCATGTCATCGGCGGGGACATACACCGCCTGCACCGCGGTGATTGCCCCTTGCTGGGTGGAGATGATGCGGTCCTCCAGTTCCGCTACCTCGCTCATCAGGGTAGGTTGATAACCCACCGTGGCGGGGATGCGCCCCAGCAGTCCGGAGATCTCGCTGCCCGCCTGGACGAAACGAAACACGTTGTCCATAAGAAACAGCACCTCCTTGTGCAAGGTATCACGCAGGTATTCGGCGTAGGTGAGCGCGCTCAAGCCGACGCGGAAGCGCACCCCGGGGGAGGCATCCATCTGGCCGAAGACCATCAAGGTCTGAGGCATGACCCCGGCCTTTTGCATTTCACGCCACAGTTCGTGACCTTCGCGATTGCGTTCGCCCACTCCGGCGAATACTGATACACCTTTATGAATGGTGGCGATGGCGTGCATGAACTCCATGATCAAGACCGTCTTGCCCACGCCTGCGCCGCCGAACAGCCCGGTCTTGCCGCCACGCACGAACGGACATAGTAGATCGATGACCTTTATACCGGTCTCGAGGATCTCGCGGGAGGCGGTGGTCTGGTACAGGGGCGCGGGTTTGGCCAGGATATTGCGGTATTCCGTGGTCTGCAGGGGTTCGCCGCCGTCCAAGGGTTCGCCGAAGACGTTGAGCAGACGTCCCAGGCAAGCTTCGCTCACCGGTACGTGGGTCGGTGCGCCGCTGTCATATACCGGCATACCGCGATACAGACCGCTGGTGCGATGCAAGGTAATGGCGCGCACATGGCGTTCATCCAGATGGCGATGCACCTCGAAGATGAAACGCTCGTCGTTGAGAAAGGTATAAAGGGCGCGGTGCAGGGCAGGCAGGGTGTCACAGGCGATATCCACCACCGGTCCGTGCACCTCGACAATGGTGCCGATGAGGGGATGATCCGGTGCCGGTTGGGGTGCGGCTGCCATGCGCGGCTATCCTCCATATAGTAATGACCTTTGCTCTGCCACTATCATAGCAATACCGCAGCGCTTCAGGTGCATTTGCCAATGAGTCGCCAAGATTATTTTGCCTATGGAATGGCGGTGAGATAGTAGAGTAGAGTTATTCTTAACCAAAGAAGGCACTGATTAGGTGCCTTGTCATGACGATTTCAGTATCATTTCGATACAGGGTACATGCCAGATCCACGGAGTGGGCAATGCTCAATCACAGCGACGCGATCAGGAGTGTAATTCACCTTACTTATCACGCGATGAGGGAGTAGCTATGAACAATGGGCAGCTGCTTCTTGCCATCAACGTCGGCTCTTCATCGCTGAAGATCAATGTGTGGGAGGTGGACGGATCACAGGCCCTGGTCATGCTCGAAGCTCGTGGCATCGGTGCTGAACACGGAACGATAGCGGAGAACAATCAGGTGGTCGCGCGGCATGCCGTTGCCGATCATGAGATGGCACTGAACGAATTATTGCAGCGCGTTCCCGACGCGGACAGGATCGCCTGCATCGGCCATCGCGTGGTGCATGGGGGCAGCCGCTATCGCAGCAGCGTGTGGCTCGATGACGCCGTAGTGGAGGATTTACAGTCCCTGGTGAGCCTCAGTCCCTTGCATCAGCCGCCGGCATTGGCGGTAATCCGCGCCTGCCGCCGGCGCTTTCCCGGCGTCGCGCAAGCGGCCGTATTCGATACCGCCTTTCACGCAACCCTGCCAGCGCGTGCCGCCACCTATGCCATCACCGTCGCGTGGCGTGATGCCGGGGTGAGACGTTATGGATTCCACGGCATTGCCTGTGCCGACGTTGTGATGCAACTGGGTCAGGAATTGCGAGAACGCGCCATCATCCTCCATCTCGGTGCCGGTTGTTCGGCCACCGCGGTGTTGCGTGGCAAGAGTATCGACACCACCATGGGTTTCACGCCGCTGGAAGGTCTGGTGATGGCCACTCGCGGCGGCGATATCGATCCCGGGGCTGTGCTTTACGTGCAACGGGAATTGGGCTTGTCCCCGCAGGAGATGGAGCGCGTGCTCAACCAGGAGAGCGGATTATTGGCCTTGTCAGGAGCCAGCGCCGACATGCGTGACTTGCTGCAGAGTCGGGATGAACAGGCGGTGTTGGCAGTGGAGATCTTTTGCTATCGCGCGGCCAAAGCGGTTGGAGCTTTGGCGGTGGCCTTGGGCGGTCTCGAGCAGATCATATTCAGCGGCGGTATCGGTGAACACAGTGCCGTGGTGCGCGCCCGCATCGGCGCCTTGCTGCAAGGAATGGCTCTCGCCATCGATGATGGCGCCAACGCTGCCCATGCACCAATCATTTCTTCGTCGAGCAGCGCAGTCGAATTGCGGGTAATCGCCGTAGACGAAGGCCGTCAGATCGCCCTCGAGACTATCGCTATGATGGCTGATGGATGATGACGCATCACTGCGGCAGGGGAAAACGCTCCATCAGATAGCACAGGCAATCCTGGCGAATCACGTGCGCATCCCGGGTCAGCATCGCCGGCATAAAGCTGCGGCGCAGGCGGATCTCGCCGGCAGTGAACTGCAAAAAATCCTCGCTGGCCTCGCGGCCGTGCTCATCCCATACCTCCAGGCGTGCCTGCTCATCGTGGCGCCGGGCGAGGAGAGTGCCAGCAGGCAGTTCCTGAAAATTGCAGTGATCGATATCATCGGTAAAGGATAAGGCGGTGCCCTGACCGAACACAAAGTCGACATCGGCCGGGACCTTGACCGTGGCGACGGTATGAAACACCTGGATGTCATTGGCATGAACCGGATGATCCGGAATGCCGGCGATATGCAAACAGGACTCGATAAACTCCAGGGCATGATTCACGCCGCTCTCGTCACCGACCCGGCCGCATTCGCAGGTTACCGCCGGGCAAATCTCGGCAAAGGCCATGGACTGCACGCCGCGTGGGCGTTGGAAGAACACCACGGTGCGGGAGAACAAGGCCGCCAGCTGCAAAAAGCGATGAGCGATACGATTGATGCAGGCATAATGCGGATTGAGGCCGGTATTGTTGTGCAGGTCGATACTGGCGAACACGCGTCGCACACGCATATCTTCCACCACTTGCGCCATGATGGCATGTTCTGGGGTCGGCGGCAGCTCGCCGCCGGGCCAGATGCGATTGTAGTCCGGTTGATTGTCCAGACAGCGGGCGCCGGCGCGGGCCGCCGCCACGTTGCCGATGAAGATGGATAATCCGCGCGGTAATAGCTGATTTTGATATTTGCGCAATAACTTTTGCACCGCGAGCAGTCCCACGTCTTCGTTTCCATGCAGCAACACGGAGACGAACAGGGGTTCGGCGCGCTTGCCCGGTAAGTGGATCAGCGTAGGGCCGGCCAGCACCTCGTGCAGATCGGCGGGGGTCGCCTCCAGGAAACCGTGCGGCAGTTCATGAAGGATGTTGAGTTGCGGTGGCCGTGAGTCGTTCATGCTGTCCTTCGTAGGGTTCGCTTAAGCTGTCATTGTATAATCAGGTTGTCATTTCGAGCGTTAGCGAGAAATCTTGCGCTCGTCGAGTTTCCAGATTTCTCCCTGCGGTCGAAATGACAGGGTATGACGAGTTCGAATCTATCTTGTGTATCCTAGACATCCCACTTATGCACCGGTTCATCGCTGCTTTGCCGTTCCTGATAGGCATGGGTCAGGGCCTGCATGTTGCGGCCATAGCGATCGACGAACTTGCGTTGCCACGTCGCACCGTTTTGGCCGCTGGCGATACGCGCTTCGATGAGGTCGAGGTGCCTGGCGATCAGTTCAGCATCGACACCGAGATATTCCAGGCCCTGGCGCGCCATGGGCAACAATTCTTTTTGCAGCAATTGAACCATAGGCCAGCGTCGCCCGTCGTCCCAGTTTACAACGCTGTCTAGTCCGCGGCGAGCCGCCTCGTAAAAATTGTCCCGGGCCGTGGGAAAGGGCAATAGGGTTTCCGGCGCAATAGAACGGGTGGCCAGCGTTGTGCAGAGCCCGTAAAAAAAGGCGATATTGGCCAGCATATCGCTGAAGGTCGGTCCGGCGGGCATCACCCGGTGTTCGATGCGCAGATGCGGCGTGCCGTCCTCATCGAAACCCAGCAGGGGTCGGTTCCAGCGCCAGATGGTGCCGTTATGCAAACGCACGTGGGCCATGCGCTCCGGCGGCTCGCTGAAGTTGAGAGGGAGGAGAACGGGATAATGTTCGCTGTTTTCGTGGAAGCAGCATTCCAGGCTGGTTTTCGCATAATCGCTGCCGAAGGTGACGCGTCGTGCCGGTGCGCCCAGATCGACGGCCTGCTCGAACAGCGGAATACGGGTCTCGTCCCACAAATCCTTGCCGAACAGATAGGGCGAATTGGCGGAGGCGGCCACCAGGGGCGCGGAGGCGATGATGGCGGCATTGTAATAACGCACCGCGCTGTCCGCCGTCACTTGCAGGTGCACCTGTAAGGAGGTGGCCGCCGCCTCGAGCATGACGTCATGGTGTTGGGAATGCAGATGTTCGCGGCCGACGATATTGAGACTTAAGGCTCGCCCTTGGCGCAGGCGCAACACCTGTTCGTTGAGGGCGTGATAGCGCTGCATGGCGGACATATTGGCGGCCACCAGATGGTGATCGGCGACGGTGGGCAATATGCCCACGGCCAACACCGCGGAGTCCATCTCGGCCGCCACCTCTGAGCAGCAGTGCCAGGTGGCGCGCAGTTCTCGTTCCAGATGTCGCAAACCGCCGCCGATCAGGTATTGCGGCGCGACGTTGAGCTCGATATTGAAGCGGGACAGCTCCGGCACCACCGTGGGCAGAGCCAGGCGTTGCAGATAGGCTTCGTTGATGGGCAACGGTGCGGCGGCGGCATCAATCAGCCAGGCCTCCAACTCCAAACCGCCGACGGAATGACGTTTGGAGAAACGGTCCGTGGTGAACCAGGAATGCAACAGGGCCATCTCCTGGGCCAGCGCTTCTTGATAACGCTGGAAGTCGTGATGCTTAAAGTGCAGCGAACTGATTTCCTGACCCATAAACAGTGCTGAAGGCGCGCCTGTCCCGATTACTATCACGCAGGGCATGTCCGCGCAAGCAGAAACACGGCAAATCGCGCCGCTTTACACTCGAATACGGCGACAGGTATTTGAAGACGGGGATGCGATGATTGAAATGGTGGGCGGTGCAAGGTTCGAACTTGCGACCCCTGCCGTGTGAAGGCAGTGCTCTACCGCTGAGCTAACCGCCCAAGGCCGCAAATTGTAAGGGGCGGCGGCGGTAACGTCAATTCCAGCCTGTCGGTGCGGGCCGGGG
>Ga0316579_10000702_pt1 | contig 11412 bp, 8 predicted proteins | sample J5NA_2_FD_203074 | JGI IMG/M metagenome (GOLD analysis project Ga0316579, IMG submission 203074) | Rhizosphere microbial communities from salt marsh grasses in Alabama, United States - J5-7_160517rDrA | ecosystem: Host-associated > Plants > Roots > Rhizosphere | place: USA: Alabama | collected...
GCCGGATCTCGCCCGTGTCCGTGTCCTGGATGTTGACGGCTGCCGAGCCCGGCGTGAAATGGACATTGTCCCCCGAAAGATCATGGGTCTGGTTCCCCAGGACATCGTACAATCGGAAAGAGGGGGGGGCAGTCTTCAATGACTGGTCCATCATCTCGTCGGTGAGCTTCGCATGCTGGGCGGAGAGGTCGACCTCGGCTCCGTGGTCCCCCAGGACCGACAGGAGCTCCGGATTGTGGATCGTGACCCCGAGGGTTTTGAGCAAACCCCTGGCTTCGTCGATGATGCGGACGATCAGCTCGTCATCCAGAAAGCGCAGAGTCGGTCTCATGAAGGTTTTCCTCTCGGTTTTCCATCGGCAGGTCGACGGGAGAGGTCACTCCCTCCCCGTCAATGACCGGTGCCGCCATGGGAGAACGAGCTCAGGAGGGAAAGGACACGGTGGACCGAATGTGTCCCCTGTTTTGGCCGGGGATAGAGCATTATCGTACATTCTATGGAACCAGCTTTCAACCTGTGAAACAGTCTAGGTTCAGCCCAGTCCGTACACAAGGCCACCGAACGGAGGCATGTCTTGGAAACGACCGTGAGCTCCGCAACGACGACGGTTGTCATCGGCCCTGGCCATCCCGTGAGGATCATCGGCGAGCGGATCAACCCCACGGGAAGGAAGGCCCTGGCCGCCGAGATGGCAGAGGGGAACCTCCAACGGGTCGCCGATGATGCGTTGGCCCAGGTGGCCGCCGGTGCCGCGATCCTGGACGTCAACGCGGGTGTCCCCATGGTGGATGAGCCGGCCCTCCTGGCGGAGGTGGTGGAGTTGGTTCAGTCACTCACCGACGTGCCCCTCTGTCTCGACTCCAGCGTGGTGGAGGCGCTGGCCCGGGGTCTGGAGGCCTATGAGGGGAAAGCTCTGGTGAACTCGGTGAATGGGGAGGAAGATCGGCTGGAGGCCGTCCTCCCCCTCGTGAAGAAGCACGGGGCCGCCGTGATCGGACTCACCATGGACGATTCGGGGATTCCCCAGACCCCGGAACACCGATTCCAGGTGGCCAAGAAGATCCTGGCCCGTGCCCAGGATCACGGAATCGATCCCAGCGACGTGCTCATCGACCCGTTGGTCCTGCCGGTGGGGGCTTCTCCCGACGCCGGCAGGTTGGTCCTGGACACGCTGCGCATGGTGACGGGGGAGCTGGGCATGAACACCGTGTGTGGCGCCAGCAATGTCTCCTTCGGACTGCCCAACCGACCCGGCCTGAACGCCGCCTTCCTCTCCATGACCGCGGCCTACGGGATCACCGCTGTCATCGCCAACCCCCTGGACGAGAGCAGTCGCCTGGGGATTCTGGCGGCGAATGTCATGATGGGGAAGGACGAGCACTGCATGAACTGGATCATGGCCCACCGGAAGCCTGCCTCCTGATGTCCCTCTTCTCACCCCGACGTTATCAGGCCGCCTTTCGGCCGTACCGCCGCGACCGGGACTCCCTCCTGGTTCGGGCTCTCACCCGGGTGGAGTGCTGGATCAAGGGAGGGCTGTTCGGTTGCAGGATGTGCGGGAATTGCCTCCTGAAGCAGACCGCCAACATCTGCCCCATGACCTGTCCGAAGGGGCTCCGGAACGGTCTCTGCGGAGGTGCCACACCAGAAGCGTGCGAAGTGGATCCGTCCAGGCCCTGCACCTGGGTCCAGATCTACGAGAAGTCCAGGAAGACGGGCCACGAGGATCGGCTCCTGGAGATCAACGCTCCCCTGGATGGGGACCGGGTTGGGCGGGAGACCTGGCTCAACCTCTTCGGCCTCTGGAGATCGAGGGGGAAGGGGCCTCGCCTGAGAGACGCCCTCTTCCACCGTCGCCGCTTCAAGAAGGAATGGGACTCCCTCTTCTTCGACGCCCGACAGCCGGACTGGTGGCAGGGGGATTCCCGCTATCATCCGCCGGCCTACGAGAATCCGGTCTCCCACCTGGAAGAAGAGCTCCGTGGCGGCGGGTTCGTGATCACGGGTGAGATCGCCCCCCCTCTCGGCGCCTCTCCGGACGTGATCCGGAAGAAGGCCGATCTGATTCGTGGAGCGGTGGTGGCGGCGAACTTCACCGACAACGCTTCGGCGTCGGCTCGGATGAGCAGCCTGGCGTCGAGCAAGATCTGTCTGGACGCCGGGTTGGAGCCCATAATGCAGCTCCAGGCGAGGGATCGAAGCAGAGTGGCTCTGGAGTCGGACGCCATCGGCGCCGCCGGATTGGGGATCCCCAACATCCTCTGCCTGTCCGGTGATCACCACCGCTTCGGCCCGGGACCGGTGGCCAAGCCGGACCAGTTCGACATGGACTCCATCCAGCTCCTCTGGATGCTGCGCCGAATGAGGGACGAGGGTCGTTACCTGGACGGGCGGGAGATCAAGTCCCCGCCCAGGTTCTTCCTGGGGGCGGCGGCCTCGCCCTTCGGCGCGCTCCCGGAGTACGAGGCGATCCGGGCGGAGAAGAAGATCAACGCCGGAGCCCAGTTCATCCAGACGCAGCCCGTGTTCGACCACGACCGGTTCGTGGACTGGCTCGAGGCGCTGGACAAACGGAATCTCCTGGGAAAGGTCCATGTCCTGGCGGGGCTCATTCCCCTCAAGAGCGCCCGGGCCGCCCAGTTCATGGCGAATGATGTTCCCGGCGTCGTGATTCCCGCCGAGATCGTCAAACGGATGACCGCCGCCGAGGACAAAGACGGTCAACAGGAAACGGGGTTCGGGATCGCGGTGGAGCTCCTGGAGAAGCTCAAGAGGACGCCGGGAATCTCCGGGACCCACATCATGGCCGTTCACTGGGAATCCATCGTCCCGAGGTTGGTGGAGGAAACCGGGCTCCGGCAGGCCGAGCGGGCATCCCAGATGTAGATCCAGCCAGGAGGATTCGGATGGACGATACGGCGAAGCCTCGACTGAACCTTCTTTCGGAGGAGCAGATAGGGTTCATCCATGATCGATCCCTGACCATCCTCAGCGGCGTGGGTCTCAGGGTCGATTCCCCCGAGGCCCTGGAGCTACTCCTGAAGGCGGAGGGGGTGCGGGTGGCACCCGGATCTCCGGATGGAGGGACCCGAGTCGTTTTCGACGCATCGGTGGTGGAATGGGCGCTGAAGGCAGCCCCGCCCGTGGTTCCCGTATATGACCGAAGGGGGGAGCCAGCTTTCCGACTGGGCGAGGACCGGACCCGCTTCGGGGTAGGAACCACGAACCTCTACTATCAGGACCCCGCGACGGATGAGCTGGCCCCGTTCTCTCGAGAGCACATGGCGGTCTCGACTCGACTGGCCCATGATCTTCCCAACTTCGATATGGTCTCCACCATTGGGGTGGTGCAGGACTACCCACCGGAAACGGCGGACCTCTATGCATCCCTGGAGTTGGTGGCCAATACGACGAAACCCCTCATCCTCCTCATTTCTGCCGATGATCTGTTCGAACCCGCCCTGGACCTCTTGGAGAGCCTCCATCCCGGCCTTTCCGAGAAGCCTTTCCTGATCCCTTATCTCAATCCCGTCACCCCGCTCGTCATCAACAAGAGTACGGCAGAGAAGTTGATGGTGGCGGTGCGGCGGGGCCTTCCTGTCGTCTATCAGAATTACAGTATGGCCGGAATGTCCACGCCCATCACGGCGGCGGGGACCCTGACCCTGTTGAATGCCGAGCTACTGGCAGGGCTGGTCCTGGCCCAGCTGATCCGACCCGGGACCCCGGTGATCCTGGGCAGCCTGCCGTCCTTTTTCGACATGAAGAGTCTGCAGGACTTCTTCGACCCCCACTCCATGCTGTTGAACCTGGCCTGCGCCGAAATCATGGCCCACTACCGGATACCGCACGCAGGGATCTCCGGGTGCGGGATCGGTTGGAGCGCCGATCTGGCTGCCGCTGGCCAGGTCTGGACGAGCCAGCTCCTGAGCCTCATTGGGAAGTCCGGTATGGCGTCTGCGGTCGGAGGAACCCTGGGATCCAAAGCCTTCTCGCCCCCCCTGGTTGTGTATTCCAACGATGTCATTGGCCAGGCGGTACGGTTGGCCGCCGGGTTCAGCGTCCGAGATGGAGATCTGGACCTGGAGACCGTGGTGGACCAGGGTCCTGGTGGGAGCTTCCTGACGTCCCGGCTCACCATGGGCTCCTTCCGGGAGGCCTACTATGAAAGTGAACTCATGCCCCGAATCGGACTCGAGGCGTGGGAGAAGAGAGGCCGGCCGAGGTTCGAGGATCTGCTTCGGGACCACACCCGCGACCTCCTCCAGGGCCAGAGGCCCCTGGACGATCACGACGAGCTCATCGCCAGGGGAGAAGCATTCATCGAGGGACTGAGGTAGGGTGCGTCTCCTCGTTCCGGCCAGAACCAGTCCGATTCCAGGAAGGAAACCCGGAGGAATGCCGGGGGCCTGGATGGCCGAAACCTTCTCTCTGCCTTCGCGCTTGTGGCTCCGCGCTCTCTGCACCGGGACATCTCTCACGTCCCCGGTGTTTGAAAACGATCCCGGCAGGAGATAGGATCACCAGGGACAGCCGCGAAGCCACCGAAGGACATCCCCCGCCTCTTTTCTCCTGAAGGCGAGAACAGCAATGGAAAGACATGCCACCGTGAAGGATCTCATCTCCCTGGAGGGGAGGGTCGCGGTGATCACCGGCGCCGCCTCCGGGATCGGCCTTGGGGTCGCCGGCCGACTGGCGGAAGCCGGCGCGAAGGTCGCCCTCCTGGACATCGACGACGAGCGGGGGGTAGAGGCGGCCCGAGGTCTGGAGGAGAGGGGATTCGGGGCCTCCTACTATCACTGCGACGTGACCTCCGACGCCGATTGTAGCCTGGTGACGGAGAAGGTCATCTCGGATCTCGGCAAGATCGACATCCTCTTCAACAACGCCGGCGTGGCCATCAGGAAGAACACGGTGGACCTGGCGGAGGAGGAGTGGGACCTGGCCCTGAATGTCCTCCTCAAAGGCATCTATCTCCTCTCCCGTCGGGTCATTCCCCACATGATGGCGGGCGGTGGCGGCAGCATCATCAATACCGGATCCGGGTGGTCTTTCAAAGGAGGGGCCGACGCGGTGTCTTACTGCGCCGCCAAAGGCGGCGTCCTGAACATCACCCGGGCCATGGCCATCGATCACGGCCGGCACAACATCCGGGTGAACTGCGTTTGCCCCGGAGATGTGGACACCCCGCTCCTGAGGAGCGAGTGCGAGCAGTTGGGCCAGGACCCCGACGAGTTCTTCAGAGAAGCAGCGGATCGTCCCCTGAACAGGATCGGAACCCCCACGGACGTGGCCAATGCGGTTCTGTTCTTCGCCAGCGACATGTCTACCTGGGTGACGGGAGCCTCCCTCGTGGTGGATGGCGGCGGAATCGCTTGACCGAACCGGACAGAAATCGACCTCGAGAAGAAAAGGACCGGCGATGAGCAGGAACAAGACGAGGGTGCACCCCTACATCCCGAACTCCGTCCCGGAGGTCCAGAGAGAGATGCTGGCCGAGATCGGGGCGGCCTCCATCGACGAGCTCTACCAGGACATCCCGGAACACCTCCGGTTCAGGGGCACCATGAACCTCCCCGAGCCCCTGGTAGCCGAAAACGATCTGAAGCGTCACGTCCTCAAGGTTCTGGCCAGGAACTCGACGTGCGAGGAGAAGGTGAGCTTCCTGGGCGGAGGCTGTTGGCAACACTTCGTTCCCGCCGTTTGTGACGAGATCCAGGGGAGGTCGGAATTCCTCACAGGCTACGCCGGCGAGCCCTTCGAAGACCATGGCCGCTTCCAGGCCCTCTTCGAATACGAGAGCCTGATGGCCGAGCTCCTGGACATGGATGTGGTGAACGTTCCCACCTACGATTGGCTCCAGGCAGCCTCCACGTCCATCCGAATGGCTGCGCGGATCACGGGTCGAAGCGAGGCCCTCGTCTCCGACACCATCGCCCCGGACCGACTCTCGGCGATTCGAAACTACTGCCGGGGGATCGTGAAGATCACGCTCGTGTCACACTGCCCCGACACGGGACGGCTGGACCTGGAGCACCTCCGGGGCCTGCTGAGCGAAGACGTCGCCTGCGTCTACTTCGAGAACCCCTCCTACTTCGGATGTATCGACGATCAGGGACAGGCGATCTCTGATCTTGCCCACGACATCGGGGCGCTGAGCGTGGTTGGAGCGGATCCCATCTCGCTGGGCGTCTTGAAGCCCCCGAGCCAGTATGGGGCCGACATCGTATGTGGCGATATCCAACCCCTGGGCATGCACATGCAGTTCGGGGGAGGACAGGCCGGGTTCATCGCGACCCGGGACGAGGAACGGTTCGTCATGGAGTACCCCTCCCGCCTCTTCGGTATCGAGACCACCAGCGAGCCCGGCGAATACGGATTCGGGGACGTCACCTACGATCGGACCTCCTTTGCCCACCGGGAAAAGGCCAAGGAGTTCATCGGCACTGCCACGGCTCTCTGGGGGATCACAGCCGGGGTGTACCTGGCCCTGGCAGGGCCCCAGGGCATGAAGGAGGTGGGTCAGACCATCCTGCAGAACTCCCTCTACGCAAGGAAGAAGATCTCCGAGCTCCAGGGTGTACAGATCCGATTCCCCAAAGCCCACTGCTTCAAGGAGTTCGTTGCCGATTTCGGCCCGTCGGGAAAGCCAGTCGGGACCATCAACGAACACCTGATGCGTGAGGGGATCTTCGGCGGCCTCGACCTCTCCGGCTCCTTCCCGGCGCTGGGAAGCGCAGCTTTGTTCTGCGTCACCGAGATCCACAAGAAGGAAGACATCGACGCGCTGGTGGGAGCTGTGGGCAAGGCCCTCGAAGCGTAGCGCAACCTGGTACGGCCTACCGAGGAAGGCGAACCATGGGCATGGATCCGAATACAAGACTCAGGAAATTCCACCAGGCGAAGTGGGACGAACCGATCATCTTCGAGCTCAGCCAGCCCGGGGAGCGGGGCGTCCTCATGCCAACGGCGGATTCCCTGATCGAAGAAGAAGTGGGAGATGGCCTGTCCGCTCTCCCTCCCGACATCCTTCGGCGCGAACCGCCGGCCCTGCCCGAGCTGGGTCAGATGCAGGTGCTGAAGCATTTCTTGAGGCTGTCGCAGGAAAACCTGGGTGCGGACCTGAACGTGGATGTCGGCCAGGGCACCTGCACCATGAAGTACAGCCCCAAGATCAACGAGCAGTTCGCCCGATCCCCGAAGTTCACGGAAGTGCACCCCCTTCAACCAGAGGAGTCGGTCCAGGGCATCCTCCAGATCATCCATGAGCTGGACCTGTTCCTCAGGGAGATCTCCGGCCTGGACCGATTCAGCTTCCAGCCCGGGGGAGGCTCGCACGCCATCCTGGGCATGGCATCCATGGTCAGGGCCTATCACGAAGCCAGGAAAGAGGCGGACCAGAGGGACGAGATCATCACTACCATCTTCTCACACCCGTCGGACTATTCGGCTGCCTCTGTTCTGGGGTACAAGGTCATCAACCTGTACCCGGACAACGACGGGATGCCGGATCTGGAAGCGCTACAGGCGGCGGTGTCCCCCCGCACCGCAGCGCTCTTCATCACGAACCCCGAGGACACGGGGATCTATAACGCGCGCATCGCCGAGTTCACCCGGACCGTCCACGAGGCAGGAGGCCTGTGCGGTTACGATCAGGCAAATGCCAACGGGATTCTAGGAATCACCAGAGCCAGAGAGGCCGGCTTCGACCTCTGCTTCTTCAATCTCCACAAGACCTTCTCCTCCCCTCACGGATGCGGGGGCCCGGGAAGCGGCGCCCTGGGCGCCACCGAAGCCCTGCGGGAGTTTCTTCCTGTGCCGCTGGTAGAGGTCGATGGGGGCCGGTACTTCCTGGACTACGACCTGCCCAACACCATCGGGAAGATCCGGAGCTTCTACGGAGTCATGCCGGCCGTGCTCAAGGCCTATTCCTGGATCATGGCCCTGGGGGCCGAAGGCCTCGAAGAAGCCGCCCGGGTCGCCGTTCTCAACAACAACTATCTCTTCCGGAAGGTCCTGGGGATCCGGGGAGCCACCGCTCCCTACGCCGAAGGCCATCACCGCATCGAGCAAGTGCGTTACAGCTGGGAAACGCTCTTCAACGAAACGGGCGTCGGCACCTGGGACATCACCTGCCGCCTGGCCGATTTCGGGATGCACATGTGGTCCAGCCACCACCCCTTCATCGTCCCCGAGCCCATGACGCTGGAGCCGACCGAATCCTATTCGAAGGCCGAGCTCGACGAGTACGTCGCAGTCCTCCAGCAGGTCTCCAAGGAAGCCTATGAGAACCCGGAGCTGGTGAAGACCGCCCCCCACCGGAGCGTGACCCACAGGCCGGGACACGACACCCTGGACGACCCGGAGAAGTGGGCCGTCACATGGAGGAGCTACGTGAAGAAGTGCGCCCAGGGAAAGAGGGATCGCATCTAGAGGGATGAAGAACCTCGGCCTCATCATCAATCCCATCGCCGGCATGGGTGGGAAGGTCGGTCTCAAAGGGACGGATGGGGAGGAGACGCTCCAGCGAGCCCGCTCGTTGGGCGCCACTCCGGAGTCACCACGACGGGCGGCAGAAGCGCTACAGGCTCTCGCAGGCAGGTCGGAAGATCTCCGCTTCGTCACGGCCCCGGAGAGCATGGGAGAAGAGGTCCTCATGGGACTCGGTAGGGCTCCGGAGGTCCTGGACATGGAGGTGGGGAGCCGGACCGCCGCCCGCCACACCATGTATGCCGCGGCCCGGATGAGGGACCGGGGCGTGGACCTTCTGTTGTTTGCAGGGGGCGATGGCACCGCCAGGGACATCCTGGCTCAGGTTCAAGATCAGGTGGTCTGTCTGGGGATCCCCACCGGGGTGAAGATGCATTCCGCCGTCTTCGCGGTGAACCCTTCCCGGGCAGGAGAGCTGGCGGGCCAATACCTGTTCGAAGAGCCCCTCCGGACCCGGGCCGCCGAAGTGATGGACATCGACGAGACCGCCCTGAGAGAGGGTCACGTCCACGCTCGGCTCTTCGGGTACCTGACGATTCCCTATCGCCGTGGCCACGTGCAGGGCCTCAAGGCCGGGAGCACGGAGGAAGAGACCACCATCCAGAAGGCCATCGCCGCCGGAATCGTGGAAAACATGGACGCGGGGACGACCTACATCATCGGACCGGGCACCACCACGGCGGAGATCATGAAGCTCCTGATGCTGGATTTCAGCCTGGTGGGCGTAGACCTGGTGCGGGACGGGACGCTGCTGGGACGGGACCTCTCCGAAACCGATCTCCTGGCACTGCTTGGGGAGGAGCCGGCCAGCATCATCGTCACCCCCGTGGGCGGGCAGGGTTACCTGTTTGGACGGGGGAACCAGCCCATCAGCGCCAGGGTGATTCGGAAGGTCGGTAGAGACCGGATCATGATCGTGGCAACCCCCAACAAGCTCAGCTCCCTCCGTGGAGAGCCGCTGAGGGTGGATTCCGGAGACGCCGTGACCGACCGCTGGCTGGCCGGCTATTACAGGGTGGTGTCGGGGTACCGCGACCGAAGCGTGTACCGCATCGCAGAAGGATAGGAAGAGACTCCCACTCAACAACGGCAGAGGATCACATTATGCGGGGACTGGAGAAAAGACGGGTCATCGTCACCGGCGGAGCCAGCGGAATCGGATTCGCGACAGCAGCCCGTTTCCTGGAGGAGGGTTCGGAGGTCGTGGTCCTGGACCTGGACCGGGAAGCCGGAAAGAAGCTCCCCACCCTCCTCCCGGGGCTGACGGGGTTCGTGCCTTGTGACGTCTCGGACCTGGATCAGGTTCGAGCTGCCGTCCGGGAGTCTGTCCGGGTCATGGGTGGAGTTGACGTGCTCATCAACAACGCGGGGATCAGCATCCGCCACGACGACATCCTGGAGATCGCGAGAGAGGACTGGGAGAGGGTCATCGCGGTGAATCTGCATGGCGTCTTCTTCGTCGCCCAGACGGTGGCCCGGCACATGATGCAGAACGATGGCGGCGTGATCCTGAACACCGCATCCACCAACGGGATCATGGGATACCGCTACTATTCGGATTACAACGCCAGCAAGGCGGGGGTCATCGAGCTGACCAAATCCATGGCCCTGGAGCTGGCTCCCCGGGTACGGGTCAATGCCGTCGCTCCAGGCTACATCCTCACACCCATGCAGAGGGCCGAATACACCGACGAGATGCTGGAGGAGGTCAACCGCAAGCTTCCCTTGAGGCGCCACGGAACGCCGGAAGAGGTGGCGGCTCTCTTCGCGTTCCTGGCCTCTGAAGAGGCCGGGTACATCACGGGGCAGATCTTCGTCCTGGACGGTGGGGAAATCGCCGGAGGATTGGCGAGCCGGTAGGAGATGGACGTGGAGGCCGACGGACTCCACGCCTATCCCGGGAATGGCCCAAAGGGAATAGAGCGGGGCGATGACGGCGATCACCGAAGCGCCACCAGGTCTTTCGCCCCTGGAACGCTCCCTCTCCTTTGCAGAGATGGCCAATTCGGCCACTGCGGAGTGGATGCCCCCGTCTTTCCCACCCGAGTCATCAGGGCCTGGATTCTGTTTTCAGCATATGAAACACTGTATCAAAGACCCGTCAGCATCTTCGAGATCGGCTCCTGTTTCCCAAGAGGATCCCAGGGAGCTTTGCATCCCAATTCCAGGAAGGAAATCCAGGCGAATGTCCAACCGATCCGTACCCGAGCAGGCGCAGGTGGTCGTGGTGGGTGGCGGTATCATCGGGTGCTCCGTTGCCTATCACCTGGCCCACATGGGCTGGAAGGACGTGGTCCTCCTGGAGCGGAGCAAGCTCACGTCCGGGACCACGTGGCATGCCGCCGGCCTCATGGTGACCTTCGGGTCCCTCTCCGAGACCTCCACCGAGATGCGAAAGTACACCCGGGATCTCTTCGCCCGGTTGGAGGAGGAAACCGGTCAGCACACGGGCCTCAAGCAGATCGGCTTCATCGAGGCCGCCGGTGACGAGGACCGTCTCCAGGAATACCGCCGGGTGGCCGCCTTCAACCGCTACTGCGGCGTAGACGTCCAGGAGATTTCTCCCGCCGAAGTGAAGGAGCTCTTCCCCATCGTCGATGTCCGTGGCCTGGAGGCCGGGTTTCTGGTGGAGGAAGACGGCGTGGTGAACCCGGTGGACGTCACCATGGCCATGGCCAAGGGGGCCCGGATGCAGGGGGTCACCATCGTGGAGGACCTGGAGGCCACGGGCGTCACCAGGACGCGCGGACGGGTCACGGGGGTAACCACCGCACAGGGGACGGTGGAAGCCGAGTACGTGGTGAATTGCGCCGGGATGTGGGCCCGCCAGTTCGGGGAGCTCGCGGGCGTCAACATCCCCCTTCAGGCTGCGGAGCACTACTACCTCATTACCGACGACATTCCGGATCTCCCTCCCGACAT
>Ga0316579_10000703_pt1 | contig 11405 bp, 3 predicted proteins | sample J5NA_2_FD_203074 | JGI IMG/M metagenome (GOLD analysis project Ga0316579, IMG submission 203074) | Rhizosphere microbial communities from salt marsh grasses in Alabama, United States - J5-7_160517rDrA | ecosystem: Host-associated > Plants > Roots > Rhizosphere | place: USA: Alabama | collected...
TGCACGCTGGGGATGAGGATCATCTTGTAGGGTGAGAAGTCGTAGGTCGGGATCTGGGCCGATCCGATCACGTCGTAGGGGATGCCGTTGTTGGCCAGGATAGTGGTGATAGCGGGATAACCCCAGGCGTCGACGTCCTGGATCAGGAGCGCGCCAGTGCCGGCTGTCTGCGAGGCGGGTGTGGGCACGACGGGGAAGGCGTCCACGTCCGTGCTGTCGGCCGCACTGACCGGGACAGCGACTGTGGCATTGCCCAAGGAGAGCATGCCGACCGTGCCCGAGATCTCGCGGATCTTGAACCCGGAAGCTCCAGCGCCGTCGTTGACCAGGGTCAACATCTCCGTCCAGGAGTCGCCCGATTGGAGGATGACGCTCATCGCGTCGGGCGTGACGCTCATGCAAGGTTGGATGGAGCGCAGCCCCAGATCCTGCGTCGTCGTCATCTGGGCGGTGATGGTCACCATTGCGCTGGCGCTGAGGTGCTCGTCGGCGTAGGCCTCTACGGTGTAGACGCCCTCCTGCAGCCAGACGCCGTACACGCCGGCGGCGTCAGTCGTGATCGTGATCTCTCCCACGACCACCACGTCGGCGCCCTCCAGCGGGTAGGTTTCGGCGTCACAGTGGCCCAGTCCGGCGACGACGCCCGTCAGCTTGCCATAGTCCGGGGGTGCGAGGACCTCCATGACCACCGGCAGGCCGATGGTGCCGTTCTCCGGGTCGTCACTCTTGACGTTGAGGGTGGCAAAGTATTGGCCGGCCTGGGGCACCGCGCCGGCGTCGAAGGTGACGTCGACGACCATTTGCCCGCCGTCAGCTGGGACGGTGCCGGAGATGGGGTCTTCGCTGAGCCAGTCCACGTCGCCGCCGCAGAGGTTGGCCGGCACCCCGCTGTCGATCAGGTAGGCGTTGTTGTTGCCCTGGTTGGGCGCCCACAGGTTGCCATCGCAGTCGATGGCCAGGCCCGCACCGACATAGTTGCCAAAGCCAGCCACCGTGAAGGAGTTGACGATGGTGCCGCTGGCCACGTCGAACTGCGAGACGGTGTCGGTGGGGGTGTTTTCGATAATGAACAACTGGCCCGCCTCAAAGTTGTAGGCGAGGCCGGCGATCGATAGGCCGACGTTCCACTGTTCGATCACCTCACCCGGATTGGGGCCTGTCTCACCCTGGATGTGGTAGATGATGTACTCGTTCCAGCCGCCGATGAAGAAGGTGTCGTCCGTGGGGTCGTAGGCCAGGCCGCGCTGCGAGGTTGATGTCCAGGGCACGCCGCAGATGGAGTTGCCGGTTGCGGCAGGAATGGCCGGGTCCCACTCGTAGATGCAGTTGTCGCCGCCGACGTTGACCTGCCAGAACATGCCGGTATTGGGGTTGAAGGCCATGTCACCGGGCCAGGAACCGCCAAAGCTGGGCGTGAAGTTACGACCGGTGCGGTTGCCGGCGACATCAAACTCCTCGTTGAGGCCGCTGCCTCCGCCAGCCGCGTTATCGTTGATCCAGACCATGCCGTCGCTCAGGCTAAAGCCATCGCCCCAGTTCAGGGTATCCCCGGTGGGCCACTGCACCAGGACGTCGCCTGCACCCAGGAGGTTCATCGGCTCACTGCCGCCGGGCGACAGGATGCCGGCCGTGGTCACGGCCTCGGGATCATAGCTCTGGGTCCTTTCGCGGGTGTTGGGTTCGGGCACGACGCCTGCAGTCAGTGCCGGCACGTAGCCCTCGTCGACCTCTTGCATCTCAAAGTTGGCTTCCGCGGCGCCGTCGTTGGTCAGGGTGACCGGCTGGGTATCAGTCTCGCCCAGATTCAGGCTGGCGGACAGGCTGTCCGGCACCACGCTGAGGCAGGGCCTCAGCCAGCGCAGGTCAAAGTCGACCGTCGTGGTCATGCCGCCGACGACAGGGACGTCGGTCGCGTAGCCGGTCTCGTGCTCGGGATAGGTGACGGTGACGTCCAGCGGGCTCTCGGCCTCGTCGAGCCAGATCTGGTAGTAGCCATCCGGGTCGGTGAGCAGGGTCCAGCTTCCGGTCGCGCTCTCGATCAGGACCTCGGCCTCCTCGAGGGGGTAGTCGTCGGCGTCGCAGTAGCCAAGACCGGAGACCCAGCCATTGAGCTTGCCGTAGGTAGCGGGGGAGACGACGGTGAGGGTGACGGGCACGTAGAGGGGGCCGTAGACGGTGTCGTTGTTGACCTTGAGGGTGGCATAGTACTCGCCCGGCTGGGTGACTTCGGGTACACCGGCGTCAAAGGTGACGTCGATGGGCTGCACGCCGTCCACCGGGACGGTACCGGAGATGGGGTCTTCACTCAGCCAGGGCACGTCGCCGCCGGCTGCTATGGGGATACCCAACCACGGGAGCTGGCACGTGCCTCCCGGGTCGGTGGAGCCCAACACGCCGACCAGCATGGTGTTGCCGGTAGCCGGGTCAGCCACCCGCAGCTCAGGCTGGAAGGTGCCGTAGTTGAAGGCGGCCAGGTAGATCTGGTCGGTGGCCGGATCCCAGGCCATGCCCTGTCCAAAGTTGGCATCAAAGCCGATGGAGCCGATGACGGTGCCTGCGCCGGTGTTCTTGTCGATGGCCCAGAAGTCGTCGGTGCAGATGTCGTAGCCGTAGATCTGGCCTGTGCCGTCGATGGCAATGGCGATGTTGCAGCCCGAGCCGGTGATCGGCCCGATCAGGGTGGCCACGCCGGTGTCGACGTCCACGGTGAAGAGGGAGGAGGTGCCCACGTTCGTGCTGCTGGCATACAACAGGCCCGAGGTGGAGTCGAGGGCAAAGCCACTGTAGGTCTCAGCATTGGGCGGGGGCGTGATGGGGATCGTGGAGAGCACGGCGCCGGTGGCCGGGTCCAACTGGTACAGGTTGTTCAAGACGTCGGCGACGTAGACGTAGCCGTTCACGAACTCGCCCGCGCCGGGAAAGTCGGCCGGAGTGAAGGGTCCCAGATTGGGCAGGATCTCGGGCACGTCGAGGTCGAACTGGGTGTGGAAGCCGTTCGATGCCTCGGTCGCATAGGCCAGGGTGCCCGGCGACAACAGGGGCGCAGACAGAGGCACGGCGTCGGGGTTGGCCTCGATGGGTGCTGGGCCCGCGGAGGGTGCTCCATCCCCGCGCGGGAAGTTCCCGTCGCTGGGCGGGATCGAGATCAGCGTCGGCTGGTAGCCCTCGTCGATCTCTTGCAGTTCAAAGAAGGCGTCGCCGGTGCCGCTGTTGGAAAGCGAGGCGGGGACCATGGTGCTGTCGCCCATGTCGAGGGTAGCCTCCAGCGAGGTCGGTGCGAATTCCAGGTAACCGGTGCCCAGGTAGAAGTCCTGCTGGGTGGTGGCACCGTCTCCCACGTCGACGGTCTCCATGACGGTCGAGTAGCCGTCCGCCGTCGCCCAGTAATCGTTCAGGCCCGGCGGCGAGAAGAGGGTGTAGAAGCCGCCGTCGCTGGTCACCATGGCTTCGCCGGTTTCATTCCAGACGTCGGCGCCGTCCAGCGGGTCGCTGGTGTTCAGGTCGTAGACGTAGCCCACCACCAGCCCGCCGGCCGCGGGATCGCAGCCACTGCTGACGCTGACCAGGTCGATGTAGTAGCCAGAGTAGGTGACCGAACTATCGGTGGTCATGCGCCAACGGAATTGGACATTGCTGCCGGCAGCAGCCGAGATATCGTAGCTCATCTCGCTCCAGTCGACCTGCACTGTGCCGCCGGTGTGGCTCCACATCTCAGTCCAGGCGCCGCCGCCGATGCTGACCTCGGCGTAGGCGTGATCATAGGATGCGCTCTCGATGTGCCACGCCTGCCACCACTTGGCTACCAGCGGAGTACCGGGCGGCACGCTGGAGAGGTCAATGACGACCGATAACAACTCATTGTCGGCATAGTTCTCATAGTTGCCATCCAGGTCGGTGCCCCAGCAAAAGTCGCCAGAGGCGCAGCCGCCGGGCCACACGGTCGGCATGCCCCACTCCCACTCATCGTAGGTGCCGCTGTGGGTGTAGCCGCCGTTGTCGGCCTCAAAGTCTTGGAGATACGAGTAGGAGGGGCTATAGCCGGGCGCGTTGCAGGTCGCCACGTCCACGTCCAGGGCAAAGTCGGCCTGCGTGTCGCCTATGATGGGTCCCACGTCGGCGCTCTCGGGTAGGTAGCCCGCCACCCAGGCCTCCACGGTGAAGTCGTAGGTGGAGCCTTCCGGTAGCGAGACCTCATAGTAGCCGGTCTCCGGATCGGTCCAGATGGTGCCGTAGGGGTAGCCGGCGATGTCAATGCCGGCGTACAGCGGCCAGCCGGTGTTGGCGTCGGTGACGTAGCCGTAGACCAGGTAGGATACGGCCGGGTCGAGGGAAAAGTCCTCCGTCGTCGTCACCCCGGAAAAGACCTCGGTGACGACCATGTCCGGGATGTAGGCATACTTGGAGGCCTCGACCGTGTAGGTGCCGGTCAGGACCGTCATCTGGTAGTAGCCCTGGTCGTCGGTGCTGGTCTCCCAGGTCTGCGTCGGACTCAGGGTGGCCTCGACGGTGGCATCCTCCAGGGGCAGCATGGTGTCGCTATCGTACACGTGGCCGTCCAGATAGCCCAGACCGCCACACTGGGCCAGAACCGCGTTTACGGCGGCCAGGGCATCGATGGTGCCAAAGCCCCAGTCGTTGTTGGGGCCGTCGGTATAGTCGCCGCCGCAGTTGGAGCCGCTCTGGCCGGTCAAGGGCACCGCCGTGTCCTGGATGAGCTGGATGGTGTCCTCGACGCGGCCTTGCAAGGTGGGGCAGGCGCTCCACATCAGGCCCACCAGGGCCGTGGCGTGGGGACCGGCCATGCTGGTGCCGCTCCATCCCCCCTCGTACCCACCGCCGGGCACGCTGGAGCGGATGTTCTCGCCAGGCGCCGTGATGTCGGGGAAGTAGTTGGGCGGGGTGGGGTCGAGATCGGAGGGTCCGCGGCTGCTAAAACCGGTGATCGTCCCCGGCAGCACCCCCCCCGCGTGGTTCACCGAGCCGGTGGTCATCACCTCCCAGTAGTCGCCCGGCGAGCGCAGGCTGCTGCAGGATGACCCCTCGTTGCCCGCCGAGACCTCGACCAGGATGCCGGCGGCGTGCAAGGCCTGGATCTCATCGCGGAACACGTTGTCGCCCCCGCCCGCGTAGCCCCACGAGTTGTTGATGGCGTCGGGGGCCATGTCGGGATCGGGGTTCGCGCCGGTCAGGTCCCAGGGCGCCAGGTCCCACTGGAAGCACGTGGTGAAGGTGGCGTCGTCGCCGCTGCCGCTGTTGGTCATGTTCTTGCAGTGGATGGTCTGGGCGCCGGGCGCCACGCCGATCTGGTTGGCGCCGCCGTCGTCGCCGACCATGGTGCCGGTGGTGTGGGTGCCGTGGCCGTGACCATCGTCGGGGACGGTAGGATAGGTGCCGGTGGCATCCCACCAGTTGTAGTTGTGGTCGGCGGTGGCCCCATCCCAACCGCGGTACTGGTTGATCAGGGCCGGATGGTCCCAGTCCAGGCCGGTGTCGTTGCCGGCCATCACGGTGCCGGCGCCGGTGTAGCCCAGGGCCCACACGTCGTCGGCGTTGATAAAGGTGACGTTCGACTCAATCGCCGTGACCTGCTCGGGGGCAGTCTTATCCTTGAAGGGCTCCTGGAGCTGGAACGGGTGATTGGCCGTGATGCGCGCCACGTCCGGGCGGGCGGCGAGGTCCATGACCAATGCCTGGTCGCCGCCCTGCACCAGGATCTTGTTGGCGATGTAGAAGGGCTGGTACTTGGCCCCCTGAGCGTCGAGGAAGGCGCGCAGGTCCTTCTGGGTGCGGTCGGCGGTTTCGACCAGGGCGTTGAAGACAAAGCGGCCCTTCTCCTGCTTGGTTTGGAGCTGGTCGGCGGGGCTGAGGTCGGCCTTTTCGACCAGCCAGACAAAGAACTCGGTCTGGCCCTCGGCTGCGATCTGGTCCAGGACCAGGGGTTCGATCTTGCTCGGGGCGGCGCTGGGGTCGCTGGTCACGGGGGCGGCGGCGCTGACGGCGGGGGTGGCCACCGCAGCGAGGAGCAGCGCGGCGATGAGCAATAGGTTGAAAATCTTACCGGATCTCATTGTCCCTCCCTGTCTTTTTGCTCTACTTTCCACATTGAAACATGGACATGCCGATAAGGTACTGCGTGGGGTCAATCTAATGCTGTGCACACCTCCTTTCTAGTCGGGGAGCCCGGGCCTGGGTGCAAACCAGGTCGGTGGGCCCGGCTCTCGACAACTGCGCACCTGGACTTGAAGCGGGTAGGTGCTCTATGGCGTGGATGATCCGATGACGGAAAACAGGTTGTCGCCCGCACTTCCTAGCTGCTGACAAGCGCCGGGGAGTATGGGGAGAGCTCTGTCAGGATAGAATGAAAGAGCGGGAATCAGCAGCTCAAGATCGGCTGCTGGTTCCCGCGTATCGGGAATCTCTGTTGGTGATGGTGCACCACCATGCTGCGACAGCGCGCAAGGACATTGTCTCCTCTTCTCCCTGCTGACCTCGTCTGCCAGCCTTCTTAGAGGCGGGCCCATTATAACCCGATTTCGATGTCTTGTCAACTGCTGGCAGCGGATTCCAGCCGTTTTAATCTTTTGGGATCGCATATCATAGACTGCACAGCCGGATCATTTGCATAAATCAACCGCCTGTGCTAGAATGACAGGCGTGAGCAGGAGATTGTCGCGCAGGCTCTGCAGACGCTAGGAGTTGTCCACCGACAACTCCCGAGCTTTGTCCACGGAGGCGCAGGTGTGAACCTCTGAATGGGCAAAGCCCTGGGCCCGATGGGCCGGACTTGGATGGACGAACAACCCTCTGAGGGACCTGACCCTCATTCTACCTACATAGCGCATTTCATTGGGAGCGACCAGGGCAAGCCTCGTGCCAGACGGCGCGAGGTTGGCCTTGGCCGTTCTGCATTCCATGCCTAAGGAGCAAACCGTTGGATCTCACAATCGTCGTTCTGGCTGCCGGACTGGGGACCCGTATGAAATCGGATCTGCCCAAGCTGCTGCACCCCCTGGCCGGTCGCCCCATGCTACAGTTTGTCATCGACGCCGCGCGCGCGCTAGAACCCACCAACCTGGCGGTGGTGGTGGGTCATGGCGCTGACCTCGTCCGCCAGGCCCTGGGGGAGGGGATCCCAACCGTCGCCCAGGAGCAGCAACTGGGCACCGGCCACGCCCTGCAGCAGGCTGAAAGGGTTGTGGCGGGCCGCACTGGGACGGTGCTGGTGCTTCACGGCGATACGCCCCTCATCCGTCCCCGGACCCTGCGGCACTTGGTGGAGCATCACCAAGCTGCGAGGGCAACGGTGACCCTCCTCACCTTCCGGCCGGAGGATCCTGCCGGCTATGGCCACATCGTGCGCGATGCTGACACGGGCGGGGTGCTGGCTGTCGTGGAGGAGGTGGAAGTCGCCCCTGAACAGCAGGCCATCGGCGAGGTGAGCAGCGGCGTCCTCTGCTTCCGCGACGCGTGGCTGTGGCCCAACCTGGCCCGGCTGGAGCCGAGCCCTGGCGGCGAGATCTATCTGACCGGCCTGGTGGCCCTGGCCTGCCAAGGGGGAGAAACGGTAGCTGCCGTCCAGGCCGCCGATCCGCTGGATGTTGTTGGGCTGGATCACCGGTCGAGGCTGGCCCGGGCCGAGGCTGAGATGCGGCGGCGCATCAATGAGCGCTGGATGTTAGAGGGCGTGACCCTTGTCCACCCGGAGGCGACCTACATTGAGGCCGGCGTTCGGATCGGCGCCGACACCGTCATCTGGCCCAACACCCTCCTACAGGGGCAGACGCGCATCGGCCGGCAATGTACGATTGGGCCCGGCGCGGTGATCCGCGATTCGACCATCGGCGATGGGTGCCGGGTGGAGTTGTCGGTGGTGGAGCAGGCTATCATGGAGGAGGGCAGCGACGTGGGGCCCTTTGGTCATCTGCGCAAAGGCGCGCATCTGGGCCAGGGCGCGCACATGGGCAACTTTGGCGAGGTCAAGAACGCCACCCTAGGATCGGGGGCCAAGATGGGCCATTTCAGCTATCTGGGCGACGCGACGGTGGGAGCCGGGGCCAACATCGGCGCCGGGACCATCACCTGCAACTACGATGGCCAGCGCAAGCACCGCACCCTCATCGGCACGGGGGCCTTTATCGGCAGCGGCACGATGCTCGTCGCCCCGGTCGAAATCGGAGATGGAGCCATGACAGGAGCGGGTTCCGTCGTCACCCGCGACGTGCCGCCCGGCAGCGTCGCCTTTGGGGTACCGGCGCGGGTCCAGTCCAAGCCGGGTACAGATGAGGCGGGCGATATCCCGCCGGAGGGGGTGGAGCGTGACCACGGGTGAAGTCGTCCTGTTCTTGACGTTCATGGTCCTCAACGCCATCCTGGCCATGGCCCGGGCCGCCCTGATCAATGTGCGCAAGCCGCGGCTACGACAACTGATCGAAGAGGGCGTGGGGTCAGCCCGCACCGCCGAGCGGTTGGCCGAGGATGCCAGCCGCCTGCTGGCGACCACCCAGTTCGGCATGATGCTCACCCGCTTTTTCGCCGGAGCGGTGGTGGCCGTCATCTCTACGCCCCACCTGGCCGACGCGCTGCGCCCCTGGCTGGGAGAGGCCAGCTACCCCGTCGCCTTTGTGCTGGTGGTGCTGGCCGCCGCCATCGTCATGTTGATCCTGGCCGAGTTGGTGCCCGAGAGCATCGCCGTGCAGCACAGCGAACGGCTGGCCCTGTTGCTGGCCCGCCCACTAGCGCTGATCTCGATCGTGGCCATGCCGGTGGTACACCTCATGGTCTGGCTCAGCAACACCATCTCCCGTCTGTTCGGCGGCGGCATGGAGGCGCACATGCTCCTCGTGACCGAGGAAGAGATCAAGACGCTGGTGGACGCCGGCGAGGAAGAGGGGGTCATCCAGGAGGAAGAGAAGGAGATGATCTACTCCATCTTTGAGCTCGGTGACACCCTGGCCCGCGAGGTGATGGTACCGCGTATCGACGTGGTGGCCTTGGAGGTGAATACGCCCATGCTGGAGGCCATGGACACCATCATGGAGGTAGGGCACTCGCGCATCCCCGTCTATGCCGAGACGATCGACAACGTGCTGGGCGTCCTCTATGCCAAGGACTTGCTGCCCTACCTGCGCGAGGGCCGCAGTGATGTACCCCTCGAAAAGATCCTGCGGGAAGCCTATTTCATCCCCGAGACGAAACGTGCCAGCGATTTGCTGCCTGACCTGCAGCAACGGCGGGTGCACATGGCCATTGTGGTGGACGAGTATGGCGGCACGGCCGGGCTGGTGACCATTGAGGATCTCCTGGAAGAGATCGTCGGCGAGATCCAGGACGAGTACGACGCCGAAGAGCCGTTCGTCGAGTTTATCAGCGATGATGAGTATATCTTTGACGCCCGCGTGGACCTGGACGACCTGAATCGTCTGATGAACGTGGAGCTGCCTACCGAGGACAGTGATACGCTGGGCGGCTTTATCTATACCGAGCTGGGCAAGGTGCCAGCCGTCGGCGATCAGGTCGCGTTCGGAGACATGGGCTTCACGGTCGAGTCGGTGACCGGGCGGCGCATCAAGAAGGTCCGTGTTCAGCGAGTTCCGCAGGACATCGCGCAGGATCAGGACGCGGACGGCAAGAACGGTTCGCCCCTGAAACGGAACGGGAATGGGAATGGAAAGGCGCGGTGGACATCGTGAATGGACAACCGACGGACTCAGACCTGGTGGCGCAGGCCCGGCAGGCCCGCGAGCGCGCCTACGTGCCCTATTCCAACTTTCCGGTGGGGGCGGCGCTGTTGGGACGCTCCGGGCGGATCTACACCGGCTGCAACGTGGAGAACGCCGCCTATCCCCTCGCCACTTGCGCCGAGCGCACCGCCGTGACCAAGGCTGTCTCGGAGGGCGAGAGAGCATTCGAGGCCATCGCCGTGGTGACCGCCACCGGCGCGGCGCCCTGCGGCGCCTGCCGGCAGATCTTGCGCGAGTTCGCCGGGCCGGCGGGTGACCTGCGGGTGATCATCGCCGACACCGCCGGCCATTCCCGCACCTACACCATCGCCGAACTGCTGCCCGAGGCGTTCACGCCTGACCAGTTGGGATAGAGGTCCAAGATCTTTAGGGTCTCCGAGACCCTAAAGATCTTCCCATGGGTGAGGTGAACGCCGGGAAAACCCGCAAAATGGGCGATTCACCGCCACGTGGGAGGGGGAAAGATAACCCCGACCCGATCTGCGTTATGTCCAAAAAGACCATCTCTATGCGCGTGGGGATTCCTTGTTGTGCTCTATTATGTTCATTTCTGTTTTAGTCTGCCAATACACGTGTTAGAACTCTGTTTTCTTTATGATTGTATCGATTTCAACTCATCTGGTTGCAGATCCTAAAGGTCTCCAAGATCTCTAGAGTTTAGGAAGTTGCTGATCCGTCGCTGGATCACCTGGAGCAAAAGTACCCTCGAGTACCAGCACCCCTTCAGAGTGTTTTGCTCTCCCGGCCCGACGGCTTTGGCGCGGAGAGCCAGATTCCGCTCTGTTTTTGGCGAGCTGGCCAAGGAGCGTGTCTCCAACACCCACATCCTGGTACACGCCGTCAGCGAAGCACAGCGCGCGTCCAGGCTTCGATCCATACCTCGCGGTTGGCCTCGATGGCGTCGGGAGCCACCATGGCCGGCTTCTCGGGAACCAGGGCAAAGCGGGCAAAGACGTCAGGCAGCGCCGCCTGGCTGTTGGCCGGAAAGACGAACATCTTGAGCGGGATGTCCTCCTGGAAGGTCGTGCCCAGCATAAAGTCGATCCACTGCTCGGCCAGGTCGCGGTTGGGCGTCCCTTGGAGGATGCCGACGAACTCGATCTGGCGGAAGCAACTGCCGTCGGCCACAACCACGCCCGTCGGCGCCTCGTCGAAGGGTTGTTCGGCATAATAGACCTCCACCGGCGGGCTGCTGGCATAACTGACCACGATCGGCCGCTCGCCGTCGGAGGCGTAGGTAAAGTTGCCCCAATAGGCGTCTTCCCAGCCGTCGGTCACCAGCAGGTCGTTGGCCCGCAGGTCGGTCCAGTAGTTTAGGTAGGTATAGTCGCCCGTCTCGCCGAACCGTCCGATGGTGGCCAAGAGGAAGGACAGCCCCGGCGAAGAGGTGGCCGGATTCTCCGCGACCGTCAGCCCGCGGTATTCGGGCAGGGTCAAGTCCGGCAGATCGCCCGGGGGGGCCAGCTCGTGCTCCTCGAACCAGCCCTTGTCGTAGTTCAGGCACACGTCGCCATAGTCCACCGGCAGCATGCGGAAGCTGGGGTCGAGCTCCAGCTCGTCGGGGATGGCCTCCAGGGCGGGCGACTGGTAGGCCTCCAGGATGTCGCCCGCCAGCGCCCGGCTGAGGAAGGTGTTGTCCACGCCATAGATCACGTCGGCCAGCGG
>Ga0316579_10000705_pt1 | contig 11398 bp, 9 predicted proteins | sample J5NA_2_FD_203074 | JGI IMG/M metagenome (GOLD analysis project Ga0316579, IMG submission 203074) | Rhizosphere microbial communities from salt marsh grasses in Alabama, United States - J5-7_160517rDrA | ecosystem: Host-associated > Plants > Roots > Rhizosphere | place: USA: Alabama | collected...
AACGCCCAACCATAAGGGCGCACAACCATGCATCCCCGGACTGGTGCGTAATCTGCCAGCTCGGAGGCAAGCACCAATTGGTTGTACCAATCTGAAAAACTTTCACTTTGCGGGGTTAATTTTTCTGCTGCCATGTTCCACCTTACATATTTCGATTTTCGTTTTCTTATTTGGTCCTGTTTTACCCAGCTACTCGGAGATGAGATCAATCTCGGGAGCCAGCATATCAAACGCTTCTTGAACACCAGCTGCACAGGTAATGAACTGCCGGTGTTCTACTGGTATATATCCTTCGAACTGGTTGATCAACTGGTCATAGACAGACTGCCAACCTGGACCGATCAAAATCAGCGGTCGGTTTGGGATGGACCGGGTTTGTAATTGGGACCACATCACGGCAACTTCCGCTAGCGTTCCAATTCCTCCTGGCAACGCCAGAGCTGCATCACAATTTTCAATTAACGCGTAAAGGCGTTCTTGCAAAGTGGCAAAGCGCATCTGGTCCTGGACCCAGGGGTTGGGAGATACTGGTCGCCACGCTTCAATCTGATCACAGGTGACCCCAATCACCCTGCCTCCTGTCTCATTAACCCCCCGGGAAACCGCTTCCATCGTACCGATATAACCACCGGTCATAACAGTAAACCCAGCCTCCCCAATTAACTTCCCGAGCTGGTACGCCTGCTCGTATGCCTCGTCTCCTGGCAACGGGCTGGATCCACCAAATACAGTGATCTTCACCTTGTATTATCCTTCCCAGTTTCTACCGTAATTATGGGCTAATTTATCAAGGATGGCTTGCTCGAGATCGATGCCGGCAACACTCGCGATCTGCAGGAGATATAAAGCTACATCCGCCAATTCCTGCCCTAAATCTTCACGATCGGACTCTTGATCATCCCACTGAAAATGTTCTAAGACTTCAGCTGCCTCGAGAGATAAGGAAATTGCTAAATTCCGTAAAGTTTGGGGTTTCGGGCTATCAGAATCGTACCAGCCTTGGGCAGTCACAAATTCGTTCATTTCTGCGGTCAGGGTTTGAATATCCATAATTATCGATTATATGAACCAATTTGCGATTGGTCAACCAGGTGAATCGCCGCATGGTTATTAGTTGGTGACAAACAGACGTGGGCGGTGTTTGATACTGCAAATATTTCGCAAGAAAATCAACACTCTAGCTCGCGATCGATGGAATTTCAGATCAGCAGCCAGGTGAGCATCCGAAACCACGACGGGACCTCCTGCGATGGTAAACTAGATGTGGTCAGCAATCGTCCCGGATCGAATCTTAACGGGCGCACAGAGTTTATAAATATCACCACATACGCTCATCAGCAAATTGCTTGGTCCATGAAACAATACAGGAAAAAAAGGTTCAGAGATATTTTAATAGAGAAGGACCAAGCCTGGAATTCATTCTTCCTTTCAGTTCAAATGCAAAGTCGTGAGCTGTCAACACCCGATGTGAAAAAGAATTACCCACCCACAGATACAACGAAGGACAATTTGAGCAATGAGTAAATCGCAAAATAAAAGACAGGGTACAGAGACGAGTTCGTTCGGGTCATCGGGACGCATCAGCCATGACTCCCAAAAATTCTACGCCAGCCGGCTGTACAATGATCTGCCCGGTGACCAGAAAGTTGAGCACCATGAAAACCCGATACCAGTCGGTGTAATCGATCATCTGCTCTGTAAGAGCAGTGAGCGTATGGATGAAATTCCCGATTTAAGTGTCCATTTGATGGTCACTTCCCCTCCCTACAATGCTTCCAAGGATTACGACCAGGATCTAAATTTGCAGGAATACCTCCAAATGCTTGAGAAGGTCTGGTGTGAGACCTACCGGGTTCTGGTTCCTGGTGGGCGAGCTTGCATCAATATTGCCAACCTTGGCAGAAAACCTTATATCCCACTTCATAAGGATGTGATCCAGGTGATGATCGAAATCGGGTTCCTGATGCGGGGCGAGATCATCTGGGATAAAGCCTCCAGCGCCAGCCAGTCAACTGCATGGGGCAGCTGGCAATCCGCTTCTAATCCCGTTTTACGGGATGTGCATGAATATATTCTTGTCTTTTCCAAGAACACCTTCAAACGGGAGGCAGGTGAAAAAGAAAACACCATCCAGAGAGATGAATTCCTGGAATGGACGAAGAGTGTGTGGACATTTCCTGCTGTATCTGCAAAAAAAATTGGCCATCCTGCTCCATTCCCCGAGGAATTACCCCACCGGTTGATCCAGCTGTACTCTTTTCAGGGTGATGTGGTCCTGGATCCTTTTGCCGGTAGCGGTACTACCTGCCTGGTCGCAGCAAGGGATCAACGCCATTTCATCGGGTATGAGGTCAACCAGGAATACATTGAACTAGCCAGAACGCGTATGACTGCCCTCTCATCCTGAATATCCCAATTTATTCTTCATACCCCCACACTGTGCCTCAATACTGTACTCGCCTGATAATAGAATATTCGTTATGGTTGATTTTTGAGAAGAGCATCTAGGGCAGCCTGTGCAGATATTTTCTGCTCTGGTTGCCATCCTGGTTCACTGACCATCTTCTGCAAATGGATCAAAACGGCTCTCTTTTCATCCGGATGGAGAGATTCAAATGCTTTTTCGATCCAATCTGGTTTTCTGGAAAGCAGCATCTCCCAAACATTCACAATTTCATTCCACTCGGTGCTCACGGGTATTATTATAGCGACGAATTGTCGATTACAATAAGGTACCAGAAGACCTTCTTTAGAAACTGCGTGCAGTTCAATGCATATCATCCTTACTCACGAACAGGCAGACTTTGATGCAATGGCCTCCTTGTTGGGGGCTTATCTTACATACGAAAGTTCTATACCCGTTCTTCCCCGCAAGCTCAACCGCAATGTACGTGCTTTTATCACCTTGTATGGGATGGAATTACCTTTCATAGATCCACGCGATTTGCCACCTGAGCCGATCGATAAGGTTACCCTGGTGGATACCCAATCCATGATCAGCGTCAAGGGAATGCATGCAGGCTCCCAGGTGCAGATCATCGATCATCACCCAATCCGGGAAGAATTGCCAACGGATTGGAATGTCACTTCCGATGAAATAGGTGCAACAGCCACAATTTTCATAGAAGTTCTTCGCGAACAGGATATTCACCTCAGCACCATCCAGGCTACTTTACTGTTGCTGGGAATTTACGAGGATACTGGGTCGCTCACCTACACCCGCACAACCGCCCGAGACCTGAATGCCGCCTCATTTCTGTTGGAGCAAGGAGCCAGCCTGGAAATTGCATCAGATTTCTTGAATCACCCACTCTCTCTCCAGCAGCAAGAACTCTACGATGATTTGCGATCATCCGCGAACTCTTATGAAATCCATGGCCATTCCATTGTACTGGCATGTGGGGATGCTCAGCATATGGATGAGGAGCTTTCAACGGTTGCCCATAAACTACGTGATTTACTGGACCCCGAAGCGCTTTTTATGCTGGTGACAACCCGGGGTGGGGTTCAGATGATTTCTCGTTCCAATAATGAGGATATCGATGTTGCCCGGATTACAGAGCACTTCGGGGGAGGTGGGCATGAACGTGCAGCCGCAGCTCTTATTCGTGATCGCCAATTAGATGCTGTGTGCCAGGAGCTGTTGGACATCCTGCCTGAATACGTAAAACCGGCCATCATAGTAGCGCAAATTATGTCTGGCGACCCACAATTACTCAGTCCGGATACCCCAGTGGAGGAAGCTGCTCTCCGCATGCAGCGCTTCGGTTATGAAGGTTATCCAGTCGTGATTGATGAACCCCAGGGGAAACACCAGATATTGGGCTTGCTGACCCGCCGTGCGGTTGACCGTGCGTTATCTCATAAGCTGAATCTAACGGCTGCTGAGTTAATGGATGCCGGCCATGTTCAGGTCTCCCCGGAAGATTCTGTTGATGAACTTCAGCAAATTATGACTGAAACTGGCTGGGGTCAAGTTCCAGTGGTTCACAAAGCAACGAATCGAGTGATCGGTATTGTGACACGCACGGATTTACTGAAGACCCTCACCCGGCGAAATGCTTTTCCTGAGCCAAAAAATTTAGCTAACTTGCTGGAGATGACATTACCTCCAGCTCGTCTCCATTTACTGAAAGTTGTGGCAACGGCAGCATATGACCAGAGATCGGCATTATATATTGTCGGGGGATTTGTGCGGGATATGCTCCTGGACCGCCCAAGTCTTGATTTCGATCTGGTAGTCGAAGGCGACGCCATCAAACTGGCGAAAACCTTGGCAGACCGGTACGGTGGTCGAGTCACCAGCCATGCTCGATTTGGTACATCAAAATGGCATATTGCAGGTTACCAAAAACAAATCATCGCCCGGTTTAAGGCTGAGCGAGTATCGGCGACCAAAAATGATACCAGTTCAGAAGCACGGGAAGCAGAAAGATATGACCAGCTTCCAGATTCACTCGATCTGATCTCTGCACGCACTGAGTTTTATACATATCCTTCTGCTCTACCAACTGTGGAGCGCGGAAGCATAAAATTAGATCTGCATCGCCGGGATTTCACTATCAATACACTCGCTTTACGGTTGGATGGTCACCATTACGCCGAACTGCACGATTATTGGGGAGGGTTCAATGATCTAACGAACGGGCTGGTAAGGGTTCTGCATTCATTATCATTTGTGGATGATCCAACCCGAATGCTGAGGGCGGTCAGGTTCGAACAGCGATTTGACTTTTCGATCGAAGAAAGGACTTTAGAGCTGCTCAAAGGGGCTGTTCCCCTGATTGAACGGGTATCTGGTGACCGCGTCCGCCATGAGCTGGATCACATTTTTACTGAAACCCGGGCCGATAGAATGTTAGCCAGACTGGATCAGCTGCAGTTGTTGAAAGCTATACAGGCCAATTTGATGTGCGATGAATGGCTTTCATTGCGCATTCAATCCCTGGCAGATATAACTCCAGAGGAAGAGTGGCAGTTGGAACTTGATGGAGATAAATTACGGACCCAACTCGGTTACATCCTGTGGATGCTGCGTCTTACTGGGAACCAATCTCGCAAGGTGATCAAACGTTTGAAAATGCCAAGCAAACTGGCGAATGATATCCTCGCTGCACAGGATTTATGGGGAAAAATACCTACTTTGAACAACATGAAACCGAGTGAGGTTGTTATTTCGCTGGAAGGCATAGAACCGCTTGCTATCTATGCGAATTACCTCGCTCTTGAAGATGATACTACACGCCAGGTAATCTGGAATTATGTGTTCAGGTGGCGCCAGATTGTTCCCCATGCTGATGGGAACCGGCTGAAGAATATGGGTCTGCCTCCTGGTCCAATTTATCGCCAAATCCTGCAAACCTTGCGCGAGGGCTGGCTTGACGGTACAATCAGCTCAGTTGAGGAAGAAGAAACATTGCTTGAAGAACTGCTATCAAAAGAATAACTTTCAAATACCTCGCTCCTTTTTCCAGCTCCAATTTAACAAAAACATTAATGGTTGCAACAGCATTAGAACAACAAATCATCATCCGGCAGGCTGAAAAAACCGATTTAGAAGCCCTTGAATGGGAGGGTGAATTTTCGCACTTCCGCCATATTTTTTCAGAAGCTTACCGGCTCCAGGAGCTCGGGGATGTGATCATGTGGATTGTTGAGCTGCCAGATTTTGGGCTCATCGGCCAGCTCTTTATCCAGCTCTATGGACCCAATCAGATACTAACCAGTGAGACCAAGTATGCCTACATTTATGGTTTCAGAATTCGTCCTGATTACCGTGGTCAGGGTATCGGCAGCTATTTGCTGAAAACTGTTGAGGTGGATTTGGAGAGGCGTGGCTTCAACCATATCTCGTTGAATGTTGCCCGTGATAATGAAGATGCCCGGCGCCTTTATGAAAGGGCCGGATACCAGGTGGTTGCACCTGAACCAGGCATCTGGTCTTATCTGGATGACAAAGGTCATCGCCGGTTTGTCAATGAACCTGCCTGGAGGATGGAAAAGAAATTTTGACCTTGCGCCTCGAGGATTTCCATGCTAGAATGAGAATCCCATGGGGTGGTGGCAAGATAGGTTTCGTTGAAAAGTGGGCAATTCCCACTTTTCTTTGTGTATAGAGCCCTACATGCCAGACCCTTCAAGTTTTACGAAAAGCTGGAGAAAGAGCACGGATGAAGAATGAATTTGCATTAGCGTTCAACGAAGTAATAGAAGAAAAACAACTGCCAAAGGAAGTAATCCTGGAGGCGCTTGAGGCGGCGATGGTTTCTGCATACCGCAGAGCAGTTAATGCCTCCAACGCCCAACACGTTGAAGCTAAAATAGACCCGGTGACGGGTAAGGTGGAGATTTTTGCCGAGAAAGAAGTGGTCGATGACGTGGAAGACCAGCGGACAGAGGTTGCTTTATCAGACGCACAGCTTGTGGAACCTGAAGCTGAACTCGGCAGCATGGTTATTGTAAAAACAACCCCAGATAATTTCGGTCGGGTGGCAGCTCAAACTGCCAGGCAGGTGATCCAACAACGCATCCGGGAAGCTGAACGTGAAGCCCAATTGGAATATTTCAACAAGCAATTAGGAGAGATCGTCAGTGGAGTGGTTCAAGCAATCAGCTCTCAAGCGGTCACATTGGGTTTAGACAAGAAGGCGGAAGGTTTAATGCCCCGCAACCAGCAAATCCCTGGAGAACGGTTCCGCTTACACGATCGTGTGCGAGCCTTGCTTGCCGAAGTCAAAGCTACTCCCCGCGGTCCACAACTGATCCTCTCCCGGGCTCATCGCAATTTCCTGCGCCGTCTGCTGGAAAATGAGGTTCCAGAAATTTATCATGGCTTGGTCGAAATCCGTTCCATCGCCCGTGAACCTGGTCATCGTTCGAAAGTTGCTGTCTCTGCCCTACAGGCGGGCGTTGATCCAGTTGGCGCCTGTGTAGGCATGCGTGGTGTCCGCATCCAGACAATTGTACGAGAATTGAATGATGAGAAAATTGATGTCATCGAATGGAACCCTGATCCAGCTGCATACATCGCAAAGGCACTTAGTCCTGCCAGGGTGACCGGGGTTTTTCTCGATGAACATGCTGAAGGTGCAAAAACAGCTACTGTGGTCGTGCCGGAGGATCAGCTCAGTCTGGCGATTGGGCGCGACGGGCAAAATGCGCGTTTAGCAGCAAAACTGACTGCATGGCGGATTGATATTAAAAGCCTGCCTGAAGCAACTAGCGATGCAATCTACCGGCTCCAAAATGATCCCGAACTTGCCGAAATCGCAAAAGCAGAATCTGACATATTACCGCAAATCGAAGCGATTTTGGTGAAAAAGGATGAGGGGCGACCTGTTACTCCTGAGGAATACTCCATCCTGGGTCAATTTGTTGACCGGGTTGAACGAGCCATCATCGGTATCCAACAGGCTGAACGAGCTGCAGAGATGGAGGTCATTTCTGAGGTACGGGAGCAGATACCAGCCATTGCGTTCGAAATGCCAATAGAAGACCTTAACTTCACGGAACGAATCACCAATTTACTGGTCGAAGCGGGATATGCATCGATTGGGGATTTAGAGCTGCAATTGGAATTGGATTCAGATGCTATCTTGAGTTTGAATGGTATCGGCCCGAAAGCCATGGAAAATATTCAAAGTGCTTTGGCTGAGGTTTCCTACCCAGAACTAGAAGTCTCAGCAGCTGAAGAAGTGCTTGAAGAAGTGGAGGCAGTCGAACCATCTGCCGAGGCAGAAGAACCAGAGGTTGAACAGCTTGACACAGTAGAGGTTGCAGCAGAAGAGGAAGAAACCTTACCTGAGGCAGAGCCCGAAACCATCGAGGTCGAAGCTGAAGATCTGGTGGAAAAAGAAAAAGTAACTGAAGCTGCTGCTCCAGAAGAAGAAGCGGAAGCCTCCTTCGAAGAAATATTCGCACTTGAGCCTGATGCCTTCGATATTGAATTAGCTGAAGATGATTTTGAAGATGAAGGCGCCGACGAAGAGGAAGAGCGTGAGAAGAAGAAGAAAAAGAAAAAGAAATTCGTTGAAATGGAGTATGACCCAGATCAGGACGTCGTTATCGTAAAAAGGAAACGTAAACGAGATGAAGAAGACTGGGAATCAGATTGGGATTTCTAATTCTGCACACAGAAGAGCTGCCTAGGTGCCTAACAAGCCAAGAAAGGGTAAACATGTTCCAAGAAGGACCTGTGTCGGATGCCGGGAAGTACTTAACAAGCGGTCATTGATCAGGATTGTCCGCAGCCCGGAAGGGGTTTATGTTGATCCCAGCGGTAAAATGCCTGGCCGCGGTGCTTACCTTCATGAACAAATTCAATGTTGGGAAATTGGTATCCAGCACGCCTTAGCCAAGGCGCTCAAAACAGAATTAACAACCGCCGATATCGAAAGATTGGCTGAATTCATGGAAACTTTATCGGACGAATCAAATGCTCAGAAATAGTTTATACCAATGATTATCGGGGGGTTTCTTGGCAAAAACCTAAAGGCTGGCGAGTGTACAACACTGAGATAAGCGCCTAACTCGGTCCAACAAACTCGCTTCAAGGGGCCACTAGCAGAATATGGCAGGAGGTGCCAAATGGGCGAGAATGGACATAATAAATCAATCGAATTACCCTCAGTTATAACCGTTCGGGAACTGGCAGAATCGATCCAAGCCAGCCCAATTGAAGTTATCAAAACCCTGATGGCCAATGGGGTCATGGCCAATATCAACCAACAAATTGATTTTGACACTGCTGCAATTGTTGCTGCAGAGATGGGATACGACGCAACGATCGAATCCCAGGAAGCAGGAGCCGATGAGGAAATTGGGGAAATCCCACTCTGGCGGCGGGTGATCGCGAATGAAAACCCGGATGATTTAGTCAACCGGCCTCCGATCGTGACTATTCTTGGGCATGTCGATCACGGAAAGACAACTTTATTGGATGCAATCCGGCATACAAGTGTTGTCGATGATGAAGCAGGTGGAATAACACAGCATATTGGTGCTTACCAGGTAGAACATAATAACCGGTTAATTACCTTTCTAGACACTCCTGGGCATGCTGCCTTCACAGCTATGCGTGCACGCGGCGCCCAGGGTGCAGATATCGTCGTTCTTGTTGTCGCTGCAGATGATGGCGTAATGCCACAGACAAGAGAAGCAGTTGCCCATGCGAAAGCTGCCCAAATACCAATCATTGTCGCATTAAATAAAATCGATAAACCAAACGCAGATCCTGAACGTGTCAACCAGCAGCTTGCCGAAATCGGTCTGGTCCCGGATGAATGGGATGGCGACACCATCGTTGTTCCGCTTTCTGCGAAACGCAGCGAGGGATTGGATGATCTCTTAGAAGCAATCCTGTTAGTCGCAGATAATTCAGAGATCAGGGCAAATCCAAATGGTCGCACCATTGGTACAGTTATTGAAGCAGAAATAGACCGCTCAAGGGGAGTTTTGGCAACTCTATTAATTCAAAATGGCACATTAAATGTTGGCGATATTGTTGTAGCTGGTACTGCACATGGACGTCTACGGGCAATGTTTGATTATTTGGGTCGTCAGGTCACCAATGCAGCGCCATCAGCACCGGTCGCTGTCATGGGCTTGAATGATGTCCCGACCGCGGGGGATTTATTCCAGGTAGTGGAATCGGATAAGCAAGCCAGGGCGCTAACCACTGAGAGAAAAAATAAGAAGAAAAGTGCTGCTGAAGGCCAGCGAAATGCGGTGACATTAGAACAGCTCTTCGAGCAGTATCAAGCCGGCGAAGTACGCGAGTTGCGCTTGATCATTAAAGCGGATGTTCAGGGCTCCCTGGAACCAATTAAATCTTCATTGGACGATCTCGGAACTGGGGATATCTCGATCAACATCCTGCACGAAGGAACTGGCAATATCGGCAAAAACGACGTTATGCTGGCCGCTGCATCGAAAGCGATAGTGATTGGATTCAATGTTGAAGCAGATTCAGCAGCTCAACGCCTGGCGGAAACAGAAGGTGTTTCGATCCGTAATTACAATATCATTTACCGCCTGGTGGAAGATATCGAGAAAGCCTTAAAAGGCATGCTTGAACCCGAAATCAAGGAGACAGTAATTGGACATGCTGAAGTGCGTGCTACTTTCAAGATCTCCAAGGTTGGTACGATCGCCGGTTGTTACGTGATTGACGGCGAATTACGACGCAACGCAAAAGTTCGAGTACTGCGGGGGAAAGAGGCCCTGTATGATGGCGATGTTGCATCTCTTAAACACCTTCAGGATGATGTAACAGAAGTTCGCAATGGTTTTGAGTGCGGGATCACTTTGAAGAAATTTAATGATTTTAAAGAGGGTGACATAATTGAGAGTTATATTGTCGAAGAAGTTCCCGTTTAGCAACCAGGAATAATTGAATGGTATCAAAAAGCCGTGCTCAACGAATCTCCGATCGGATGCATGAAGAATTATCTGAGATGCTGATTTTCAATATTCAAGATCCTCGTATTAGCGGCGCATATATCACCGATGTTTCAGTAGATCGTGAATTAGCATATGCGGATATTTATGTATTTTCTCCCCAGGGATCTGGCGTGGCAGAAGAGGTACTCTCAGGTTTCAACCATGCAAGTGGTTTCTTGCGCAGTGAACTGGCTGGGCGTATCGAGCTGAGGACATTCCCCCAACTTCGGTTCCATTGGGACCCAACACCAGAACGGGCTGAGCACATCGAAGAATTATTAGATTCATTAAGTCAAGAACGATATACTGATTCAGGAGAAACACTTCTTGGAAATGAATGAAACAAATCAGATCGAGGAAACGCTCCTGAAGGAGATATTCCAAAAACTTGACTCAGCCCGGAGTGTTCAGGTTATCTCACACATCCGACCTGATGGAGATGCGATTGGTTCCTTGATTGGATTAGGTTTAAGCATCCGAGAATCCGGGAAGAATGTCCAAATGGTATTATCAGATGGATTACCTGATGTTTTTCGACATTTACCCGGTATCGATCAGGTGCAAAAACAAGGTTCCGGGGAATTTGACCTGACCATTGTTGTTGATTGTTCTGATCGAAGTCGGGCTGGCGATGCTTTGGTCAATGTCCCCATCCCAGATGTGAATATTGATCACCATCCAACGAACACAAATTTTGGCAGGTACAATCTGATTGATGTGAATGCCGTAGCCACAGCAGAGATAATAGCTATTTATTTAATCCAATTTGGCTATCCAATAACAAAACAGGTTGCAGATACGCTATTATTTGGTATGATAACTGATACACTCGGTTTCAGAACCCAAAACATGACACCGCGTGCCATGCAGACCGCCGCCAGATTGATGGAAGCCGGTGGAAACCTGCCAGAACTGTATCAGCGAGGTTTTCTTAATCGATCTTTTTCTGCGGCACTAT
>Ga0316579_10000706_pt1 | contig 11398 bp, 9 predicted proteins | sample J5NA_2_FD_203074 | JGI IMG/M metagenome (GOLD analysis project Ga0316579, IMG submission 203074) | Rhizosphere microbial communities from salt marsh grasses in Alabama, United States - J5-7_160517rDrA | ecosystem: Host-associated > Plants > Roots > Rhizosphere | place: USA: Alabama | collected...
TAGAGAATCGCAGATGAGGCCCAGATGATGCTTTGGCTTTCGGTGGCGGGGCTGACCGATGTCGGCCGTGAGCGCCAACTCAACGAAGATCGGTACTACTATAAAATCGTCCAGTCCTCCGACGAAGGAGCGACAGGTCTGTTCCTCGTGGCCGATGGGATGGGCGGGCACCTGGCGGGGGAGGTAGCCAGCCAGTGGACCGTGAGGACGCTCAAGCGGGAATTGGCCCCGCTGTTTCGTCCCCAGGACCCCTCCGTGACCCGCCGCCTGGATGCCGAGGCGCTGGTTGCAGTGGGCAGCGGCGTCACGGTCCGCCTGGACGAGACCGACCTGGCCCGCATGCTGGAGCATGCCGTGGAGCGCGCGAATCAAGTCCTCCTCGGCTACGCCCGCAAGCATTCCGACGAGGCCGCCGACATGGGCTCGACCCTGACCCTCGCCGTCGTGGAAGATGCCCGGCTCACGGTGGCTCACGTGGGCGACAGCCGCGCCTACCTCTGGCGCGAAGGCCAGCTGCGCCAATTGACCGAGGACCACTCGGTGCCGGGAGCGTTGCTCAAACAGGGCAAGATTACGCCGGAAGAGGCGCACGTCCATCCCCACCGGCACGTGCTCTACCGCTGTCTCGGTCTCAAGCCCGGTCTGGAGGTTGAGATCTACCCGTCGCTGGCTCTGCTGCCTGGCGATGCGCTGCTTCTCTGTTCCGACGGCCTGTGGGACATGTTCGCGCCCGTCGAAAAGCTGGCCTCCTTCCTCATCCCCGAGGCCAGCCCGCAGGTGACCTGCCGCCGCATGGTCGATGCGGCCAACGAGGCCGGTGGCGAGGACAATATCACCGCCGTGTTGGTCCGAGTGGAGGAGCGCGATGTCTAACTGCCCGCAGTGTGGAGCGGCGGTCAAGCCGCAGTCCCGTTTCTGCACCAGGTGTGGCGTGCGTCTGGCAGCAGCCGGCCCGGCTGACCAGAGCATGACCACATTCCTGCCCGTGGGCACCCCGCTGCAGGGCGGCCGCTACCAGATCATCGGCCAGTTGGGCCAGGGAGGCATGGGCGCCGTTTACCTCGCCAAGGACATGGAGCTGTTCGGTCGCCTGTGCGTCGTCAAGCAGATGCGGCCCTTCTTTGCGACCCAGAGCGAGCGGCGAAAAGCGGAAGAGGATTTCAAGCGCGAGGCGGAGGTGTTGGCCCGGCTCAACCATCCGGGCCATCCTCGCATTCCCGAAGTATATGGCTATTTTGTCGAAGGCATGGATCAGTTCCTGGTGATGAAGTATATCGAGGGCGAGAGCCTGGAGCGCCGCCTGGAGCGACTGGGTCGCCCCCTATCAGAGACCGAGGTGGTACGCTGCGCCCAGGAAGCCGCCAATGCGCTCGTGTACCTGCACAGCCGGCGGCCCCAGCCCGTGATCCATCGCGATATCAAGCCGGCCAACATCATCATCGATCCCGAGGATCGCGTCTGGCTGGTGGATTTCGGCCTGGCCCGCGCCGTGGTGAGTGACGGGGCGCGGGTGATGGTCGCCGGCGGCAAGACGGTGGCGGCAGGCACGCCCGGCTACACGCCGCTGGAGCAGTGGCAGATGCAGCCGGCGCCCAAGTCGGACATCTATGCCTTGGGCGCCACCATGCATCACCTGCTGACCGCCAGCGACCCCCGGGACCGATTCACCTCTTTCCCCGAGCTGGACCTGAACCTTCTGCGTTCCTTCTCTACCTTCCAGCCTCTGTCGGAACTGCGGCCCGACGTCAGCCCGGCGCTGTCCAACCTCGTTGCCCGCTGCCTGGACCCCGATCCGGTGCGCAGGCCCAGCGCCCAACAACTCGAGATCGAGCTGGGACGCCTGGCCCCGACCGGCAGCCGCTTTTTCGACACGGTCAAGCGCTGGAGCCCCACCTTTGGTGAGATGCTGGGCACGGCCCTCGCCACCTTTGTGCGGATGCTCTTTGGGCGGCCTGCGCCCGAAGAGCGAGGGTCCTCATCCACGCTACCAACGGGCGGCGCGCCAGCCGCAGGCGGCGCGCCGTCCACCGCCGTCCGCAAGGCGGACAGCCAACGCCCGGCCATTCCCTGCCTCTACTGCCGCGGTCAGGGCGTGACGCGCGGCGGTCGCCCCTGTCCCATCTGCCGCGGGACCGGGTACTGGTAGCCAATCTCTCCCATCTCCGCGTCTCGTCGCCTTCAACCCCTGGCTGTCCAATTGCCCCACCGGCCTTCCTGTAGTATAATTGCCTTGCTACCGGTCGTCGAAGCCGACGATCCTTGACCTCTGGCAATGACGCACAAGGGGGGATAGATGGATCTCAATTTAACAGAAGAACACAGAATGATCCGGGACATGGCGCGCGACTTTGCGCAGAAAGAGATTGCGCCGATTGCCGCCCAGCTCGACGAGGAAGCGCTCTTTCCCCACGAGACCGTGCGCAAGATGGGGGAGCTGGGCTTTATGGGCATCGCCGTCCCCGAGGAGTATGGCGGGGTCGGCATGGATACGCTGGCCTACGTGCTGGCCCTCATCGAAGTCTCCAAGGCCTGCGCCTCGCACGGGGCGATCATGTCGGTGAACAACTCGCTGGTATGCTACGGGATCTTGCGCTATGGAACGGAGGAGCAAAAGCAGGCGTTCCTGGTACCCCTCGCCAGCGGTGAAAAGTTGGGCGCCTACTCGCTGACGGAGCCCCAGGCCGGGTCGGATCCAGCCGAGATGCGCTGCACCGCTGTGTATGACCCAGACGCAGACGAATACGTCATCAACGGCGTCAAGGCCTGGGTGACCAGCGGCCCCGTGGCCGACTATATCACGCTCTTTGCCATGACCGACAAGAGCCAGGGCCACCGCGGCATCTCGGCCTTTATCGTGGACACTCGGTTGCCTGGCTTTGCGCACGGCAAGGTGGAACCCAAGCTGGGTATTCGAGCGTCTCATACTTCAGAGCTGATCTTTGAGGACTATCGCCTGCCTGCCTTTCACCGCCTGGGCAAGGAGGGTGATGGCTTCAAGATCGCCCTGTCGATCCTGGATGCGGGTCGCATTGGCATCGCGGCGCAGTCGGTGGGCATCGCCGAGGTCGCCTACGAGGCTGCCCTCGACTATGCCAAGGAACGAGTGCAGTTCGGCCAGACTATTGCCAGCTTCCAGGCCATTCAATGGATGCTCGCCGACATGAAGACGCGCCTCGAGGCCGCCCGCTTGCTCACCTACCAGGCCGCGCTCGCCAAGGACGAGGCCAAAGCAACCGGTAGGCGCTTTTCACTGGAGGCATCGATGGCAAAGCTCTTTGCCTCCGAGTCAGCCATGTGGGTGACGACAAAGGCGGTACAGATCTTTGGCGGAAATGGCTACAGCAAAGAGTATCCGGTTGAGCGCTACTTCCGCGATGCCAAGATCACCGAGATCTATGAGGGGACCAGCGAGATCCAGCGGTTGGTCATTTCCCGGAGCATTCTGAGCTGAGGTATTCCCTCTTGCATCCTGCTGCCGATGGTAGGTAGAGGTCAGCAATTCAAAATGTGGCAGGATCCAAGTTCGGCTTCGCCCATTGGCTCGGCCTGGATCGGCAGATCCAGGCCATTACTGCCGGATCTGCGATCCGGCAGGAGCGATGGGGGCAACTACGAGCCAAACTCAGAATTGCCGATGTAGAGGTACAGCGGTATTGTGCTTGATCTGGGTATCGTAATCGTAAACTATAACGTCCGTGGCTTTTTGCGCGACTGTCTGGCCTCGGTCTATGACAGCCGCGTCGATTTCACCTTCGACGTGTGTGTCGTGGACAACGGTTCCAGCGACGGCAGCGCCGATCTGGTCGCCGGCGAGTTCCCCCAGGCGCGCCTCATCCGCGCGGAAAATCGCGGGTACGCCGCTGGCAACAACCTGGGTCTGCAGGCGTTCGGCTTCGGGCAGGATGGAAGCGAAGCGGGTGATGCCGCATCGACTGTGCCCGAACCGGTGCTGCCTCGCTTTGTGCTGCTGCTCAACCCCGATACCATCCTGCCGCCCTCGGCACTGGCCGAAATGATGCAGTTTATGGGGAAACATCCCCAGGCCGGGGTGGCAGGTCCCCGCCTGGTACGGGCCGACGGGAGCCTGGACCGGGCTTGCCGCCGCAGCTTTCCAACGCCGGAGGTCGCCGCCTATCGGTTCTTGGGGCTGAGCCGCCTCTTTCCCAACAGCCCGCGCTTTGGTCGCTACAATCTGACCTACCTCTCGCCCGATCTGACCACTGAAGTGGACTCGGTCGTCGGGGCTTTTATGCTTATCCGCGGGCAGGCGCTCTCCGAAGCCGGCCTGCTAGACGAGCAGTTCTTTATGTATGCCGAAGACCTGGATCTGTGCTACCGGATCAAGCAGCGTGGCTGGCAGGTGTGGTATAATTCGGCCGTTACCGTCCTGCATTACAAGGGCCAGTCCAGCCGCCAGCGCAGCGAATTCGCCAACCTCCAATTCTACCAAACGATGCGCCTGTTTCACGATAAGCATTTCAAGGAACAGAGTTCTTTTCTGATGAATTGGCTGATCTACGCCGGCGTTGGATGCATGGGTGGTTGGGCCTTGCTGCGCGACCGGCTGCGCCCGGAGCAAGAGCGGGGCGTGGCCTCTGCACTGCCGGTCGGTGAGGAGACGTCCCGGACATGAAACGCAAGGCCGATGCCTTGTTTGCCTTATCCCTCGTGATCAATGATTTGATCATGACTTCGTTGGCTTTCTACCTGGCCTACTGGCTGCGCCAGTGGATCGCCATTCCTCCGCCGGTCGCCATCGCTCCGTTCACCGAATACGTGGGTATGATGTCTATCCAGGTCATCACCATGCTCATCCTCTACTTTTTCTCGCGCCTGTATGACGTCAGGCGGTCCATGCCCCGGCTGGACGAATTCTATCGCATCTTTGCGGCAACGTCCATCGGGACCGTGGTCACCATCGCCTCGACTACCTTCCTGTTCAAGAACACGACCCTGGAGCTCGATTTTCCCCGCGCCATGATCATCTATGCCTGGCTGCTGACCGTCATCCTGGTGACCGTGGGCCGCTCGCTGCTCGTCCTCTTGCGCAACTGGCTCCGTCGCCGCGGGCACTGGAGCGACCGGCTGCTCATCGTCGGCACCGGCGACGTGGGGCGCATGATCTTGCAAAAGGTCCGGCAGATGCCCCGCCTGGGCTACGAGGTCGTGGGCTTTATCGACGGCGACGATCCGTCCGTCGCCGAGATCATGGGCGTGCCCGTCCTGGGCGGCATCGAAGACATACCCGAGCTGATCCGCACGCACCAGATCGAAGAGGTCATCATCGGGCGTCCCGAGCTTGCCCACCAGCAGGTATTGGCCATCATCTCGCGCTGCGAGCGAGGACAGGTGGGCATCAAGATCTTTCCCGATCTGTTTCAGATCATCGCCACCGAGCTGAGTATCGGCGACCTGGGTGGCTTGCCTCTGCTGACCGTGCGCGATGTGGCTCTGCGCGGCTGGAAGCTGACCTTGAAACGCGCAGTGGACCTGTTGGGCAGCGGGGTCGGATTGATCGTCTTTTCCCCGGTACTCATGCTCATTGCTGTTGCCATCAAACTGGACTCGCCCGGGCCGGTCTTTTATGCGCAGGAACGGATGGGCCTCGATGCCAAACCCTTCTGGTGCCTGAAGTTCCGCTCCATGCGGACCGACGCCGAAGCGCATGGGCCTGGCTGGACCGTCGAATCAGACCCGCGTGTGACGCGTCTGGGCCGCTTCATACGCCGCTTCTCCGTCGACGAGTTGCCACAGTTCATCAACGTCTTTGTGGGCGATATGAGCCTGGTTGGTCCCCGCCCCGAGCGACCGGTGTATGTCGAGCAGTTCCGCCGCAGCATCCCACGCTACATGGACCGGCATCGCGAAAAGGCAGGCATGACCGGCTGGGCGCAGGTCAATGGTCTCAGGGGCGATACCTCCATTGCCGAGAGGACCAAGTACGACCTTTGGTATATCGAGAACTGGTCGCTGTGGCTGGACTTTAAGATCATCCTTCGCACCATCTTTAGCATCTTTGGCGACCGCCACGCCTATTAGCAAACCCTTCCCTGCAGGCGCATAGCTTCCATTTCCAAGGATCTGGCCTGGCAGGGCAGCCCGTCTACTTGCTGCTCTGGGATAAATGAGGGCGCCCTGCCTACAGGTCCCCGGCTTTTTGACAGCCTGATGGGTTCGTGGTATTATCCATGGAGTGTGCTGTTAGCACTCTAGACCTTAGAGTGCTAACGAGCCGTGAGGGCAGGGCAGAATCGCTCACGAGTAGGTACAGGATAGGATATACATGGATGAACTGACACCGCGCCAGCAACTGATCCTGGGTCTGGTGATCCGGGACTATGTTGCACTGGCGCAGCCGGTTGGCTCCAAGACGATCCAGGGCTATGGCCTGGGCGTGAGCTCGGCGACCATCCGCAACGAGATGGCTGCCTTGGAGGAGCGCGGCTACCTGGCGCAACCGCATACCTCGGCGGGACGCGTGCCGACCGAGCGTGGCTACCGCTATTTCGTCGAGCGCCTGATGAGCGAGTCTCACCTTCCGCTGGAAGAGCAGCGGACCATTCGCCACCAGTTTCACCAGGTTGGCGTGGATCTGGAGCAGTGGATGCGCCTTGCCGCTTCGGTCTTGGCAAGGACCGCCCAGTCCGCTGCCGTGGTCACCAGCCTGAGAACGGACCAGTGCCGTCTCAGGCACCTGGAACTGATCTCGATACAGGACTCGCTGGCGATGCTCATCGTGGTGCTGGAGGGGGGCATCGTCCGGCAGCAGATGCTCACCCTGGACGAGTCGATGGGCCAGGATACGCTGACCCAGATCGCCAACCGGCTGAACGACCTATGCGTCGGTGGGACCAAGCAGCGCGTACGAAATTCCTACCGCCAGGTAGGTGCGCTCGAGCAACAGATCCTGGCCGTTGTGGCGGAGATCATGAAGGGCGTGGATGAGCAGGCTGGCCTGCACCTGTATCGCGACGGCTTGCTGAACATCCTTCACCAGCCCGAGTTCATGGTGCCCGAGCGTGCGCGCAACGTGGTTCACCTCCTCGAGGATCGGACGCTTCTGGAGGGGCTGCTGACCGAAATGCTGGAGGTGGGCGGTGTGCAGGTAATCATCGGCGGGGAGGGCCGCTGGAATGAGCTCAGCGAGTGCAGCCTGGTTGTATCGCCCTACGGCGTGAGCGGCGAGGCAACCGGCGCGCTGGGCGTGATGGGACCCATGCGGATGCCCTACAGCCGGGCGATTTCCACCGTTCGCTACGTGGCTGGATTGCTCAGTGACCTTTTCCGCGATCTGTATGGGGGTATGGAAGAACTCACATCGCTGGAGGAATGGAACCGTGACTGAGGAGCAGGAGATGAAAGAGGGGCCAGAGGAACAGGCCCAGGAAGTAGAACAGGGTGAGGAGACCGGGGCTGAGGCGGCCGCAGAGGGGCTCGAGGCCCTGCAAATGGAGTTGGACGAGGCCCGAGCCAGGGAGGCCGAATACCTGGACGGCTGGCAGCGGGCCAGGGCCGAACTGGCCAACGCACGCAAGCGATTCCAAAAGGAGCAGCAGCAGTCCTACGCCAATGCCAAAGCCGACGTGCTGATCCGTCTGTTGCCCATCGTCGATGACTTTGAGCGGGCTTTCGATACGCTGCCCGAGGATCTGTCAAACCAACCCTGGATGGAAGGGATCAGGTTGATCCAGCAGAAGGCCCAGGGATTGCTGGCGCAAGAAGGCGTGGAGCCCATTGATGCGGTCGGGCAGGAGTTTGACCCCTTCCGCCATCAAGCGGTGACGCACGAGCCCTCCAGCGAGGTGCCTGCTGGAGAAGTGATCGCCGAGATGCAGCGGGGATATCGCATGGGCGATCGGGTGCTGCGTCCGAGCATGGTTCGCGTCTCATCCGGGCCGCTCCCTGATCCAGATCCCGAGGAATCCGGCTCGGAAGAGCAAGCATCTGACACAGAAAAAGAGACTGAAATCATAGAAGAATGATCGCAAGGCGGTCCAACGTAGTAGAAAAGGAGACGTCATTATGGCAAAGATTATCGGCATAGACCTGGGTACTACCAATTCGGTGTGCGCCGTCATGGAAGGTGGCGAGCCAACCGTCATCCCCAGCGCGGAGGGGGGTCGGCTTTTTCCCTCTGTGGTGGCTGTCAATCCCAAAACCAATGAGAGGATGGTTGGGCAAGTCGCTCGCCGGCAGGCCATCACCAATCCCGACAACACCATCTTTTCCATCAAGCGGCTGATGGGCCGCAAATACAGCGATCCCGAAGTGAGCAAAGCGCGCAAGATCTTGCCGTACAAGATCGCCGAACAGACCAATGGCGATGCCTGGGTCGAAATGGGGGGCAAGTCTTATTCTCCCCCCGAGATCTCGGCCATGATCCTGCAAAAGATCAAGCAAGATGCCGAGGCATTTCTGGGCGAGCCGGTCGTGGAAGCTGTCATCACGGTGCCGGCCTACTTTAACGACAGTCAGCGCCAGGCGACCAAGGACGCCGGCAAGATTGCCGGGTTGAATGTGTTGCGCATCATCAACGAGCCCACGGCCTCTTCTCTGGCCTACGGGCTGGGCAAAGGGCTCGAGCAGCGGATCGCAGTGTACGACTTGGGCGGTGGCACGTTTGACATCAGCATCCTCGACGTGGGCGACGAGGTATTCGAGGTACTGTCCACCAATGGCGATACCTTCTTGGGCGGTGATGACTTTGATCAGCGCATCATCAACTGGGTAGCCGACGAGTTCCGCAAGGAGCAGGGCATCGATCTGCGCGAGGACCGCATGGCGCTCCAGCGCCTCAAAGAGGCTGCCGAGAAGGCCAAGATCGAGCTGTCCACGACGATGCAGTCCGAGATCAACTTGCCCTTCATCACCGCCGATGCCAGCGGCCCGAAGCACCTCCAGATGACCCTGACCCGCGCCAAGCTGGAACAACTGGTGGATGATCTGATTCAAAAGTCCCTCGGTCCCTGCGAGCTGGCGCTCAAGGACGCCAAAGTCACCCAGTCCGAGATTGTCGAGGTTATCCTGGTCGGCGGCATGACCCGCATGCCCGCTATCCAGGAGGCAGTGCGCAAGTTTTTTGGCAAAGAGCCCCACAAGGGCGTCAATCCCGACGAGGTGGTGGCTTTGGGCGCGGCCATTCAGGCCGGTGTGCTCAGCGGCGAGGTGAAGGACGTGCTCTTGCTCGACGTGACGCCGCTGACCTTGAGCATTGAAACGCTGGGCCGGGTGGCGACGCCCCTGATCGAGCGCAATACCACCATTCCGACCAAGAAGAGCCAGATCTTTTCGACTGCCGCTGACGGCCAAAGCCAGGTTGAGATTCATGTCCTCCAGGGCGAGCGCCAGATGGCCGACGACAACAAGACCTTGGGCCGCTTTATCCTGGATGGTCTACCTCCGGCACCTCGGGGCATACCTCAGATCGAGGTAACCTTTGACATCGATGCCGACGGTATTCTGCACGTCTCGGCTCAGGACAAGGCAACCGGCCGAGCCCAATCGATCACCATCACCGCTTCCAGCGGCCTGTCCAAGGACGAGGTGAACCGCATGGTGCAGGATGCCGAGCGCCATCGCCAGGAGGACGAGTCTCGCAAGGAGGAAGTCGAGGCGCGTAATAGTGCCGACTCGCTCGTCTACCAGGCTGAAAAGCTGCTGCGTGAGCAGGGCGACAAGGTGCCCAGCGACCTCAAGAGCGAGGTGCAGGAAAAGATCGCTGCTTGCCGCTCGGCCATGCAGGGACAGGACTTGACCCAGATCCAGGCCACAACGGAAGCGCTATCTGCTGCTCTGCAAAAGATCGGTGCTGCCATGTACCAGCAACCAGGGGCTGCCCAGCCTGAAGGCGATGAACCACCTCAGCCTCCCGATGATGACGAGGACGTCGTCGAGGGCGAGTTTAGCGAAGCGTAGGAAATAACCCACACTCGGGGTCCGGTGTCGGTCGTGCTGGCAAGCCGGCAAACGCCGGGCCCCGCGCAGAAAGCAGCACGTGTATGAGTGCCAAACGCGATTACTACGAAGTCTTGGGTGTGGGCCGGCAGGCAACCCAGGAAGAGATCAAACGATCGTTCCGCAGGTTGGCCCGCCAGTACCACCCTGACGTCAACAAGGACTCGGAAGCCGAGGCCCAGTTCAAAGAGATCAACGAAGCCTACGAGGTCTTGTCCGACACGGAAAAGCGGGCCTCGTACGACCGCTTTGGCCATGCCGCCTCCCAGGGAGCTGGCTTTGGCGGCTTCGGCGACTTTGGCGGCTTTGGCGTCGAGGACATCTTTGAGAGCTTTTTCGGCGGCATGCGCTCCGGGCCTGCCCGCAGTGGACCCACCCGCGGGGCAGACCTGCGGTACGATCTGACCATCGAATTCGAGGAAGCGGTCTTTGGCAGCGAAAAGGAGATCGTGATACCCCGTCACGAGACCTGCCCCCAATGCCAGGGCAGTGGCGCCGAGCCGGGGACGCAGCCGATCCGCTGTCCGCAGTGCAACGGCACCGGCGAGGTTCGTCGCCAGCAGCAGACGTTTCTGGGGTCGTTTGTGCAGGTTACTGTCTGCCCGCGCTGCCAGGGCGAGCGCGAGATCGTCACCACGCCGTGCACACAGTGCAAGGGCCGCAAGGTGGTTCAGGTCGAACGATCGATCTCGGTCAAGATCCCGGCCGGCGTGGATGACGGGACCCGCATCCGGCTGGCAGGCGAGGGTGAGCCAGGCGCCAGGCGAGGGCCGGCCGGCAATCTGTACGTGGTCTTGCACGTCAAACCGCACAAGCACTTCCGCCGCCAGGATACCAACATCCTGCTGGAGCTGGATCTCAACGTTGCCCAGGCGGCCTTGGGCGACAAGATCGTGGTGCCCACCCTCGACGGTGACGACGAGCTTGTCATTCCTGCCGGCACCCAGACCGGCGAGGTGTTCAAGTTGCGGGGCAAGGGTGTCCCGCACCTGCGGCGGAACGGTCGTGGCGATCAGTTGGTGATGGTCCATGTTCTGACGCCGACCAAACTGTCGAAACAGCAGAAGGACCTGCTCACCGAACTGAGCAAGACCCTGGGCAGAGAAGTTGTGCACCAGCCGGAAAAGGGTCTGTTCGAAAAGGTGAAAGAGGCCATAGGTCTGGACTAGGCCGTGACCCAACAGACGGGCGCGGGATCGGACTGGCTTGAGATCAGCGTCACCACCGACGGCGAGGCGGCTGAAGCCGTGGTCGAGCTCTTTAACCGCCACGGCTACGGGCAGGCGGTCGTCGAGATCCCTGTGGACCTTTTTGAGTACGAGCTCGACTCCGAGATTCAGCCCGCCACGGTAATCGTCAAGACCTATCTTCGCGCCGATGGCTCGGCTTCCACAGCACAGCGACGTGTGGAAGAGGGGCTGTGGCATCTGGGCCGCATCTACCC
>Ga0316579_10000707_pt1 | contig 11384 bp, 13 predicted proteins | sample J5NA_2_FD_203074 | JGI IMG/M metagenome (GOLD analysis project Ga0316579, IMG submission 203074) | Rhizosphere microbial communities from salt marsh grasses in Alabama, United States - J5-7_160517rDrA | ecosystem: Host-associated > Plants > Roots > Rhizosphere | place: USA: Alabama | collected...
CGGAGCCGTGGGCGGCCAGCGTCGTCGGCACATCGAAGTCGGCGTCGGTGAGCGTGTCGACGAGGGCCGCCGACAGGTAGTCGGGCGACATCGAGAGGACCGCGATCTCGTTGAGCTGGTTGCGGACGACGTAGAGCGTCTTGCCACGGAGGAGGATGCCGTCGCCGGCCGTCAGCGCCACCCCACCGGTGTCGATCTCGGTGGCCTCCCCGGTCATCGGGTCGACCTTGTAGATCGCGCCGGTGCCGGAGTTGACGACGATCAGGGCCTTGCCGTCGGGGGTCGACGCGATGCCGTTGGCCCCGAAGCCCGTGCCCTGGACCCAGTCACCACCGAGGGTGATCGCCTCGACGTCGCCGGTGGGCACGCCTGCGGGCCCGAGCTCGACGCGGTACAGCACGGGCGCGAAGGAGTTCGTGAAGTACGCGGCGTCGCGGGTCACGGTCACGTCGTTGATGAAGTTGACCATCGGGTCGGCGAGGGCGAAGGAGTCGACGACGGCCCCGGAGTCGGCGTCGTACACCGTCGCGGTGCCCGTCGGGCCACCGGCGACGTAGAGGAGCCCGCGCTCGGCCTTGAGCCCGACGGAGAAGGACCCCTCGGACCCGGGGACGAGGACACTCCCCTCGCCGGTGCGCAGATCGCCCTTCCAGATCGCACCGTCGGCGAGCGAGCCGGCGTAGACGGTGGTGCCCTTCCCGACGGCCACGCCCTCCGCCTGCCAGCCGTCGGGGAGCGGAATGACGTCGGGGAAGGGCTGGGCGGCTCCCGCGGCCGGAACCGAGATGGCCACCAGCACGGCTGCAGCGACCATGGGCGTGAGGATTCGTCGAGGGCGACTCATGCCGTCCCACCGTAGTTCGCAACCCGCCGGGAGTCCACGGGCCTTCGACACCGGCCGCGCCACCCTCTGCGCCGAGCCGAGAACGCCCGGGCCGACAGGGGCCCGGGCGTTCTCGGCCTGATGCGGTCAGCCGCCGTTCGTCGCGAACCAGGGGTTGCGCAGGTCGAGGAAGCGCAGGTCGCGGACCTGCGACATCTGACGCTCGAACTCCTCCTGCTCCTCGGGCGGCATCTCCATCGACTCACCGCCACGGGCCTCCTGCTCGCTGCGGAAGGCCATTGTCTGGGCGAACCAGCCGTCGGAGTCGATGGCGACCGTGCCGCCGTAGATCTCGGGCCGCATCTCACGGAGCCGGTCCATCGGCTGCGAGACCCACTCGCGGTAGCTGCCGACATCCTCGGCGTGGCCCTCGATGACCTGGACGAAGCCGGCCTCGTCCGAGCCGCCGTCGAGCATGAGGACGACGTCGTCACAGTCGTGGAAGTCCGGCTCGCCGTCGAAGCACCGGCTCGTCCGCTCCCACCACGCGCCCTGCTCGGGACGCTCGGAGTTGCGCTGGGCGGCGTCTCGGGAGTCGAAGCGGACGACGCCGACGAACTCACCGTCGTCGGTGACCCCGTAGGTCGAGCCCAGCCAGCCGTCGGCCCCGGGGGCCAGGTCCTCCCTCCACTCGTCGAACCGGCGCCGCAGCGCCTCCTCGTCCGAGCACGCGCCCTGGATGACCTGGATGAACATGACGATCCTCCGTCCCTGCGACGACCGCGTCCCGTCGGGGAGGCGGTATCCGCTCGACGGTACTCCGACTCCGCGTACCCGTCAGTTGCCTTCGGTCGGCCCCGTGACTCCGATCCGCCCGGCATCGTGGCCGCGGGGTCGGGACGCGGCGCGGCCCGGGGGTTCTCATCCGGGAACCGCTGGGGTTGCATCGGAAGCCTTCCCGTACGACCGCGGGGTTTCTCGCCTGGGGCGACAAACCGGTGACTGGGTCAGTGGGGGGAGCGGAGGCCGCCGGCGTCGAGGTGGAGGACCGTGCCGTGGAGGATGTCGGCCTCGGGGTCGAGCAGCATCCCCACCGCCCAGACGAGCTCCTCCACGCGGGGGAGCCGCCCGAGTGGGACCTTCGCCTCGTACTCCGTCCACACCTCCTCGACGGCTCGGCCACGCTCGGCCGCGATCCGCTCGGCGATCCGCCGCAGCCGGGGGGTGTCCATCGGCCCCGGGACGAGGGTGTGCACGGTGACGCCGTCCGATCCGTGGTTGAGGGCGATCTGCTTCATGAGGTTGACGAGCCCGGCGTTGACACCGCCCGGCCCGGCCTCGTCGCGTCCCGGCTCGAGCCCGAGCGTCCCCGCGACGGCGACGAAGCGGGAGCCGGCACCCATCGAGTCGCGCACGGCGTGGAGCAGCCGCAGCACGCCGGCCATCTTCACCTGGGCGCCGGCGGCGAGCAGGTCGGGGTCGACGGTCTCGACCGACCCGGTGACCGGCAGGCCGGCGGCGAGCACGGCCATCCGCACGCGTCCGTCCAGGCGGGCGCGGATGGCCTCGGTCGCGGTGTTGCTCCCGATGTCGGCCGGACACGGCACGACCTGGCCGTCGACGTCGGCGACGAGCGCGGCCAGCGCGTGGGGGTCGCGGGCCACGGCGACGACCCGCATCCCGCGGCCGGCGAGCGACCGCACGAGCGCGGAGCCGACCGTCCCGGTGGCGCCGACGACGACGGCGTCCTCGGTGGCGCTGACCTCCCCGCTCATCCGCGCAGCTCCAGGTCGGCGATCCGCGCGCCCTCGACGAGCGCGCGGAACTTCTCCCACACCACGGAGTCCGGGATCTCCGGTGCGAACGAGGCGCGCGAGGAGAACCCGCAGTCGGTGCCCGCGATCACCCGCTCGCGTCCCACGAGCGAGGCGTACCGTCCGATCTGGTCGGCGACGAGCCGCGGGTGCTCCACGTAGGGGGAGGCGTGCCCGATGAGTCCGGGGATGAGGACCTTGTCCTCCGGCAGGGCGATGTCCTCCCAGATCCGCCACTCGTGGGCGTGCCGCGGGTTGGCCGCCTCGAACGAGTACGCCCCCGCGTCGATCCGCAGCATGTACGGCGCGACCTCGGCGAGGTCGAGGTCGTGGATGCGCGGGCCGGCGTTCAGGCCGTAGCAGGTGTGCAGCCGGATCCGGTCGGCCGGGATCTCGCGGATGGAGTGGTTGACGATCTCGATGTGCTCCTCCGCCTCGCGCCGTCGGTCGTCCGGGTCGGTGCCCGGTCCGCCGGTGAGGATCTCGATGAGCCACGGGTCGTCGATCTGGAGGAGCAGGCCGCTGTCGACGATGGCGAGGTACTCCTCCCTCAGCGCCTCGGCCACCGCCTCGAGGTACTCGCGGTCGGAGGCGTAGTACCGGTTCACCCCGAACCCGCGGGGGCTCGTCGAGGGGATGAAGGCCTCGGTGACGTCGACGCCGTCCAGTGCGGCCTTCATGTTCGCGATGTCGGCGGCGACCTGCTCGTGCCCGCGGTAGGACACCGGGCCCGTGCACGCCATCGCCCGCAGCGGCACCACCGTCTCCTCGTACTTGGTGAAGTACCGGTCGTAGAAGTCGGGGAAGGCCTCGGTCTCGCGCAGCCACGACGGCGGCATCACCGGCTCGCCCTCCTCGGCCGAGTAGCCGTCGAGGCGCTCGACGACGTAGGTGAAGAAGCTCGCCTTGCCCTGCTCGCCGTCGTTCACGACGTCGAGGCCCACCTCGGCCTGGTGCCGCACTGTCCCGGCGACGGCGTCGGCCACCGCCGTGGCGAACGCGTCGTGGTCGTACGGGCGGCCGTGCTCCTTCTCCCGCATGACCTCGAGCAGCGGGCGCGGCCGGGCCAGGCTGCCGCAGTGCGTGGTGAGGATACGGTCGGTGCTGCGATGCACGGGTTCTCCTGGGTCTCGGGTGGGCTGTCGTGGGCGAGGGGTGTGATGCCGGGGGCGCCGGGCTCAGGTGAGCTCGGCGAGGGCGGCGACGCCGGGGTCGTCGTCGACGACGGTCGCCGCGTTCACGGCGTCTCCTCCGCGGCGTCGCCGAGCCCCAGCCGGGCCCGCAGCATGTCGACCGACCCGCGCGGGTCACGGATGTCGAACCAGTGGCTGTGCATGCCGACCTCCTCGGCTCCGTGGCAGTTGACGCGCATGTCGTCGACGAAGACCGCGTCCGCGGCCTGGACTCCGAGCACCCCGAGCACGTGGCGGAAGGCCTCCGGCGCCGGCTTCCGTACCCCGATGGTCTCGACGTCGACGACGGCGTCGAAGAGGTCGCGGTGCGGCCAGGTCTCCCACCAGCGCTCGCCGAGCCACGCCGTGGCGTCGTTGGTCAGCACGGCCTGCCGCAACGGCGAGGCGTGGATCTCCCGGATGAGGGCCCACACCTCGGGGCGCTCCTCCTGCTTCCAGTCGGGGTCGTGCTTGGGGTCGTAGTCGATCTCCTCGTCGTGCAGTAGCCCCAGGATCCTGGCGAGGTACTCGCGCTCCGCGAGCTCGCCGGCGTCCATCGCGGCGTAGTCGGCGTCGGGAACCTCGCCGGTGGGGCCCAGCGGCATCCGGCCGACCGGCCAGCCGAGGTCCCGCCCCACGTCGAGCAGCACCTCGGTGAAGTAGCGCCGGAAGATCCCACCCATGTCCCAGACGACGACGGTCGGCGTCCCGCCGCTCACGAGCCCCGCTCCCACTCGCGGGCATGGGCGAGGAGCCGCTCGCGCATCGACATCGTCGGTTCCGGGTCGGGGAGGTCGACCACCACCTCGCCGGCGGCGGTGACCTCCACCGGGAAGGACGGGAGCGTCCCGCGCCCACCCAGGTGCCGTCCGGACCTCAGGTCGTACTGCCAGAAGTGCTGAGGGCAGACGAGACGTCCGCCCGACACCCGGCCGCCGGCGAGCTCGGAGTCGCGGTGGAGACACCGGTTCCGGAAGGCGACGACGTCGTCGGCGGTGCGCACGACGACCGCCTCGCCCTCGCCCACGGCGACACAGTGGTCGACGGGGAGGGCGTCGACGGGCCCGGCGGACACCTTCACGCGCGGTCCGTCTCCTCCCGGGCGGCGCGGGCCCGGTCGGCCTTCACCTCGGCGATCGGGCGTCCGCCCACGGCGTACTGGTGCTCCTCCATCTCGGTCACCATGACCCGGACCGTCTCGATGGGCGCGTCGATGGCGTCGGCGATGGCGTGCGAGACGGCCCGCGTCATGTCCTGGATCCTCTCCGGCGGGCGTCCCTTCATCAGGGTGATCGTCACGATCGGCACGGTTCCTCCTCGGATGTCGCGGCGCGGTCGGGGGCGGTACGTCCGGCGTGCACCCGGCAGCCACCCACCCGGTCCACCTCGACCGCGACGGTCATGCCGTCGGCGAGGTCCACGGGCGGCGTGAGCCCGCCGGAGATGACGACCGAGCCCGCCGGGAGCGGCCGGCCGCAGGCGTTGACCATCCATGCGACCGCCTCGGCGGGGTTGCCGTGGGCCGCCGCACCGGCAGCGGTGTGCGCGAGCGCGCCGTCCACCGTCACCACGCAGCCCAACAGGCGCAGCTCGGCCCCATCGAGGTCGCCGAGGGCCACGGGCTCACCGAGGGTCAGCATCCCCGCGGAGGAGTTGTCCGCGATGTTGTCCTGGGCACGGAACCGGAATCCCTCGTACCGCGAGTCGACGACCTCGAGACACGCGGCGACCCCCTCCGTCGCGTCGAGCACGTCGCTCGCCGTGACCCCCGGCCCCTCGAGGTCGCGGCCCAGGACGAAGGCGATCTCGGGCTCCACCTTGGGGTGGATCAGCAGGTCGAGGTCCACCTCGCCGTCGGGGACGAGCATCGCGTCCGTGAGCCAGCCGTAGTTCGGGCTGTCGACGCCCATGGCGCGGCGCATCGCCTCCGACGTGAAGCCGAGCTTGCCGCCGACGACCCGCTCCCCTGCGGAGAGCCGCAGCTCGAGGCCGCGCTCCTGGACGCGGTAGGCCGTGTCCACGTCGAGCCCTCCCGGGCGACCGGTGAAGGTCGCCACGCTCGTCCGGGCCAGCCGCGCGTGCTGCAGCTCCTCGGCCATCGCCTCCACGGTCACGGTCCGCACCGCACCTCGACGCTGCCGAGCCGGTCGACGGTGGCCCGCACGACGCTCCCGGGATGCACGGGCACGGCCGCCGTCAGGGCGCCGGAGAGCACGACGGTTCCGGCGTCGAGACGCCGACCCCGTCGGGCGAGCGAGCGCACGAACCACGCCACGGCGGCAGCGGGGTGGTCGAGGACGGCGGCGCCGGCCGCGGTGGCCGCCAGCCGGCCGTCGACCTCGAAGACGCAGCCGAGCAGACGCAGGTCCAGGCCGGTCGGGGCCACCGGAGCCCCCAGGGCGTACCGCGCCGAGGAGATGTTGTCGGCCACGACGGCCGGGAGGGTGAACCGGTACCCCGCGTAGCGGGAGTCCAGCACGTCGATGGCGGGCATGACCGCCTCGGTGGCGACGAGGACGTCGGTCGCTGTCACGTCGGGGCCCTCGAGGTCGCGCCCGAGCAGGAACGCGATCTCCGGCTCGCAGCGCGGCTGGATCAGCTCACCGCACGGCAGCTCGGTCCCGACCTCGACCTGGGAGCCCTCGAGCAGCCACCCGTACGCGGGCTCGGCGACGTTCATCTGCTGCTGCTTCGCGACGCTGGTCAGGCCGAGCTTCGCGGCGACCGGCCTCCGGCCCAGGAGCCGGATCAGCTCGTCCTGGAGCTCGTAGGCCTCGTCGACGCCCAGGTCGTCGGCCTCGGGACTGATCGCGGCCCGGTCGGCGATCGCCGTGGCGAGGCGCTGGGGCAGGTCGCGGTGGTCGCTCATCGGGCCGTGTCCCCCTCACGCCGCAGCTGCAGGGCGACGTCGATGATCATGTCCTCCTGGCCGCCGACCATGCCGCGCCGGCCGAGCTCGATGAGGATGTCGCGCACGTCCACCTCGTACCGCTGGGCGGCCCGGCGTGCGTGGAGGAGGAACGAACCGTACACCCCGGCGTAGCCCAGGGTCAGCCCGTCGCGGTCGATGATCCCCATCTCGGGGTGGATCGGCCGCACGACGTCCTGCGCGGCGTCCATCATCGTGAAGGTGTCGACGCCCGTCGCGATGCCGGACTTCTCGCACGTGGCGACGAGCACCTCGGTGGGGCAGTTGCCGGCCCCGGCGCCGAGTCCGGTGGTGCAGCCGTCGATCTGGTCGGCGCCCTCCCCGAAGGCGGCGAGGGAGTTGGCGACGGCGAGCGAGAGGTTGTTGTGCGCGTGCACTCCGACCTGGACGTCAACGGCGCTCTTCACGGCTCCGACGCGCGCCTTGAAGCCGTCCATCGTCATGGCTCCGGCGGAGTCGACGATGTAGACGCAGTCGGCGCCGTACGACTCCATCTTCTTCGCCTGCTCGACGAGGTCGGCGGGCTGGATCATGTGGCTCATCATGAGGAAGCCCACGGCCTCCATCCCCGACTCCTTGGCGAGCGCGATGTGCTGCTCGGCGATGTCGGCCTCGGTGCAGTGGGTCGCGATCCGGGCGACCTTGGCGCCGATGTCGGCCGCCTCGCGCAAGTCGTCCTTGACGCCGATGCCCGGGACGAAGAGCACCGCGATCTTCGCCCGGGTCGCGGTCTCGACGGCCACCTCGAGAAGGTCCGTCTCGGGGGTGTGCGAGAAACCGTAGGTGAACGACGAGCCGCCCATGCCGTCGCCGTGGGTGACCTCGATGACGGGAACGCCGGCGGTGTCGAGGGCGCCGACGACGGCGCGGACGTGGTCGGTCGTGAACTGGTGGTAGACGGCGTGCGAGCCGTCGCGCATCGTCGAGTCGGTGAGCCGGAAGGCCCGCTCCGGCTCGGTGGACGCGGTCGCGTCGGAGGCGGTCGAGGTCGCGGTCATGCGGGGGCTCCTACCCGCTCGGCGAGGGCGGTCCCCACGCGCACCGCCGAGGCGGTCATGATGTCGAGGTTGCCGGCGTACGGCGGGAAGTAGTCGCCGGCCCCCTCGACCTCGAGGAGGACGACGACGCGGGAGCCGACCTCGCCGCCGGGTGTCCGGTAGCGGTCGTGCTCGAACACCGGCTCGTTCTTCAGCCGGTACCCGGGCACGTACTCGGCGACGCGGGCGACCATGTCGACGACCGACTGCGCCACCGCGGCCTCGTCGTAGCCGTCGGGCAGTGCACAGAAGACGGTGTTGCGCATGAGGATCGGCGGCTCGGCCGGGTTGAGCACCATGATCGCCTTGCCGCGCCCGGCACCACCCACGGTGACGAGGGCGTCCGACGTCGTCTTCGTGAACTCGTCGATGTTCTGGCGGGTACCGGGGCCGGCGGAGCGCGAGGACACCGAGGAGACGATCTCGGCGTAAGGGACCTCGCACACCGAGGCGACGGCGGCGACCATCGGGACGGTCGCCTGGCCGCCGCACGTGATGAGGTTGACGTTGGGCGCGCCGAGGTGCTCGTCGCCGTTGACCGGCGGGACCACGAGCGGGCCCACCTTGGCGGGGGTGAGGTCCACGGCCGTGAGTCCCGCCTCCTCGTACCGGCGGGCGTTGCGGCGGTGGACCCACGCCGAGGTCGCCTCGAAGACGAGGTCGTACTCGTCCGCGCGCTCGAGCAGCCAGTCGACGCCCTCGTGGCTCGTCTCGACCCCGAGGTCGCGGGCTGTCCGGAGCCCGTCGGAGTCCGGGTCGATCCCGACGAGCGCCCCGAGCTCGAGCCCGGGGGTGCGCAGGAGCTTGACGACGAGGTCGGTCCCGATGTTGCCGGAGCCGAGGACGGCGCAGCGCATGCGTGCTCCTCTCAGCCGCTCGCGGACGCGAAGCGGGCGGTGACGGTGCCGAGCCGGTCGAAGTCGGCGCGCACGACGTCGCCGGGGACGACGTCGAACGCCCGGTGCAGGGCGCCGGTCATGACGAACCACCCGGCCTCGAGGGTGACGCCGTAGGGCGCGAGGGTGTTGGCGAGCCACGCGACGGCCGCGACCGGGTCGCCCAGGGCCGCGGCGCCGGCGCCGGTGTCGACGGTGGCGCCGTTCCGGGCGACGACCATGCCGGTGAGCCGGGGCTCCCAGCCGTCGAGGGTCACCACCCGGGTGCCGAGGACGGTGGCCCCGGACGAGGCGAGGTCAGAGATGGTGTCGACGAGGCCGATCTTCCAGTCGGCGATCCGCGAGTCGACCATCTCGATCGCGGCCACGGCGCCGCCGACCGCGCGCCAGGCCTGCATCGGGGTGACTCCGGGCCCCGTGAGCGGCTCCTCGAGCACGAGCGCGATCTCGGCCTCCACCTTCGGCGCGATGTACCGGGAGAGGTCGATGTCGTGCCCGTCCGCGTAGACCATCGAGGACAGCACCGGGGCGTAGTCGGGCTGGTCGACACCGAGCATCTGCTGCATCGGCGCGGAGGTGAGCCCGAGCTTGTAGCCGACGACACGGCCCCCGTCGGCGTCGAGGATGCGCCGAACCAGGCCCTGCTGGATGCGGTACGCGTCGTCGACGTCGAGGTCGGGGTGCTCGGCGACGAGCGGTGGCACCGCGGTCACCGACGTCATCGCGTCGTGGAGACGTTGGGCCAGCGCCTCGTGGCGGTCCTCGGCGGCCTCAGGAGGCATGGTCGACTCCTCTCCCGGAGTGGCCGAGGCGACGGCTCGCGACGGCGGCGGCCTCGACGACGGCCTGGCGGATGGCGGCCAGGTCGTGCTCCATCCGCGGGCTGGGCCCGACGACGGAGAGGGCGGCCACGACGTGGCCGGTGACGTCACGCACCGGCGCACCGATCGAGGTGGCCCCGACCTCGGACTCGTCGACGTTGTGCGCCCAGCCCTGGTGGCGGATCTGGGACAGCTGGCGGCGCAGCACCTCGTGGTCGGTGACCGTGTGCACGGTGATGACGGGCAGCTCCCAGCCGGCCAGCGTCCGGTCCAGGACCAGCGGCTCGAGGTGGGCGAGGAGCACCTTGCCCGTGCTCGTGGAGTGCGCCCAGTTGCGCCGGCCGACGTCGAGGAACATCCGCAGGGAGTGCATGCTCTGCAGCCGCTCCACGTAGACCACCTCGCGCCCGTCGAGGACGGCGAGCTGAGTGGTCTCGCCCACGCGGTTGCGCAGCACGGTCATAGGGGGCAGCACCGCCTCGGAGAGGTCGTAGCCGGCGGACGACGCGGCGACGAGGTCGTAGACGGCGAGCCCCAGGCGGTAGCGGCCGGTCTCGGGGTCCTGCTCGACGAGGTGCTCCGACGCCAGCGTGCGCAGGAGCCGGTGCACGGTGGACGTCGTGAGCCCGAGCGTCCGCGCGAGCTCGGTGACGCCGTAGTCACGGCGCCGGCTCGAGAACGCCTTGAGGACGCGGACCGCGTTGCGGACGCTGCCGAGGGACTCAGCCACGGCCGCCTCCCCGCACCACGTCGAGGAGGGTCCGCCGCAGCTCGGTGGTGTCGGGCTGCTGCTGCGCGGCGAGGGCGGCGACGCGCTCGTCCCACGGTGCGACGGTCCGGGCGACCTCGACCGCGAGCAAGGCCTGCGCGCGGGGCAGGCCCGCGGCGGCGGCTCCCTCCATCTCGTCGACGAGCGCCTCGGCCCCCCGTGAGCGCGCCCGGATGCTCTCGAAGTCGCGGACGTCCGCGAGATGGTCCATGGCGAGCCCGGCTCCGGCGTGAGAGGCCTGGTGCCCGCTCAGCGCGGCTCCCGGCTGGACGACGAGGTGGTAGACGACGTTGCTCACGCCGAGGATCCGGCGAACCTGCTGGTAGGCCGGCCCGGCCGTCTCGTCGACCATCCCGAGGGCGGGGAGCACGACCGGGTCGAAGAACCGCAGCGTCCAGTGCATCCCCTCGACCTCGTCCTCGACGGCCACCTCCTGGCCCGTGGGTGGGGCCAGCTCGTCCGTGGTGGCGATGACGTGGAGGTTGCGGGCGCCGGCCGCGAGCACGGTGACGCCCTCGCGGTACAGGACGAGGCGGCCGCGGACGGCGGGGGGCTGGCCGGCGGCGCCGGCTGCGTACGCGCGGTGCACGCTGCGCACGTAGTCGGCCATGGCGGCGCGCATGTCCTCGGCGCGGCGGGCCCGCTCGGGGTCCGCGCGGACCACCTCGTCCGGCTCCGTCGTCACATGTCGACACTAGGCTCGGCCGAGAACAGCCCGACAGCGACGTTCCGCTATGCGGGAAGGCCCCGGTCCGTGGGTGCCGCGTCCCGGCTCGGAACCCCCACCGGCGGCGAGGGCCCGCAGGCCGATGCCGGGCCGTCGCCTTCCCGCTGGGCGGGACGTCTGTTCCGAGTCGTGCCTCCGGCGTGTCAGCGTGCAGGCATGGGAATCCTGCGGCTCAGCCACGTCGACATCACGGTGCCCGACATGGACCTGGCCCGCGCCTACTACACAGGTGTCATGGGGCTGGACCTCACCGAGGAGACGGCCGACCGGGCCTTCTTCAAGTGCTGGGACGAGGAGGACCACCACTCACTCGCCGTCCGCTACGACCCCCGGGTGGGGTTGGACCGCTTCGCGTTCAAGGTCGAGCACGAGGACGACCTCGCCGACCTCGAGCGC
>Ga0316579_10000708_pt1 | contig 11376 bp, 10 predicted proteins | sample J5NA_2_FD_203074 | JGI IMG/M metagenome (GOLD analysis project Ga0316579, IMG submission 203074) | Rhizosphere microbial communities from salt marsh grasses in Alabama, United States - J5-7_160517rDrA | ecosystem: Host-associated > Plants > Roots > Rhizosphere | place: USA: Alabama | collected...
CCGGAGACAGCACGACGCCATTCCCGATCAGGCATTGGACATCATCGCGCAGGATTCCCGATGGTATCAGGTGCAGGACCGTTTTCTTGCCGTCGATTACCAGGGTATGCCCGGCATTGTGACCACCCTGAAACCGGGTGACGGCTGCAGCACGGTCGGTAAGCAGATCGACCACCTTACCCTTGCCCTCATCGCCCCAGTGCGTACCAATTACCACTACATTCTTGCCCATATCCCAACCCTGTCCGACAGTTCGATTGTAAGAAGATATTCAGTTAAGAAACCGAAACCAGTTGCCATTGCTTGCCTTTCCTGACCAATTCACGATCACACCCCATTTCCCGCACCCCGCCGCTCTGGCCGGGTAAGGCCATGATGACGCGCTCCCCCTGGCTGCGCAGCTGACGCACTTTCTCAAGCAGTGCCGCATCCTGCTCCGCGGGCGCATATATCGCACCCGACAACTCCGCAGAGGGCAAATGCCTGGAAAGACGAATCAGGGTTTTCAGGTCTGCGCTGAAGCCGGTGGCGGGACGCGCGCGACCGAATATGCTGCCGATTTCGTCATAGCGTCCACCACGGGCGATCTCCTGGCCATAGCCCGGTACAAACGCGGCAAAGACCATTCCGGTCTGATACGCGTAGCCACGCAATTCGGCCAGGTCAAAATGCACGGGTAGTCCGGGGCGTCGAAGCTTGAGTTGCTGCGCGATCCGGTCGAGATCGTCCAGTGCATTGTGCACGGACGACTCGGCGGCTCGCAGGCTTTCACGTGCGCGGACGAGGGTTTCTTCACCACCATTAAGATCGGCAAGAATCGCCAGCATCGATTCGACCCCAGGATCGATCTGCCAGTCGCTCAATAATTGCCGGATTTCGGGCAGTGCCTTACGTTGCAAGGCCGCGAACAATTCCTGTTCGGCCTGCGCGCTCAACCCGGCCTGGCGCACCAGACCACGATAGATCCCGACATGGCCCAGATCGATATGGATATCTTCAATTCCGGTCAGCTGCAGTGTATCGAGCATGAGCTCGAGAATTTCGAGGTCGCTCTCGATTCCCGCATGCCCGTACAACTCCGCGCCTACCTGCAAGGGGGCGCGGGAGCCGGCGAAACCGTCGGGATGACTGCGCAGTACGGTACCGATATAGCATAAACGGACCGGATCGTCGTGCTGGATCTGGTGTGCATCTATACGGGCTGCCTGCAGGGTCATATCCGCGCGCAGACCCATCAATTTCCCGGTCAGTGGATCGGTCACCCGAAAGGTCTGGGATTCCAGGTCCTGTCCGGTTCCGATCATCAGTGAATCCAGGTATTCCAGAAACGGTGGCATGACCAGGTCATAGCCATAACAGGAAAAGTGGTCCAGCAGCGCACGCCGTAGGTTCTCCATAACGCGCGCGCGCGCCGGCAATAACTCTTCGATTCCGTCTGGTAACATCCAGCGCGCCATGTGAATCCCCACTCCCGAGAAAATTAATGATTCAGTGCTTTATTGAACAAGCCGCACTCTACTGAATGCAAGCAAACCTGCTCATTTTACCGTTGTACTGGCTGACTGACCAGAGATCCCGGAAACTTTTTCCCGCTTATGTCCGCTATTTCACCAGATAGAGCAGCACAACCCCGCTCACCATGCTCACCAGACCGGATATTCGCATGCTTCGATCATCCATTTGTAGCATTTGCATCAGGATGTTACGGAAGGTACCGGGACTCAGGAAGGGTAAAATCCCCTCAATGACCAACAGGAGTGAAAAGGCAGTCAGAAGTTCATTCATGTCCCGGGCACCTGATAAAAATGCCGGATCGAATCCGGCATTTATTCATAATTTACAGGCAGGTCGTTACTGGGAGCCCTGAATATTGCCGAAATACTTAAAGAATTCCGAATCGGGCTCCAGCACAATCAAGTCCTGCTTGCTACTGAAGGTGCGGCGATAGGCCAACAGACTGCGATAGAAACTGTAAAACTGTGGATCCTGGCTATAGGCCTTGGCCGAGATCTCGGTCGCCTGTGCATCGCCCGCACCGCGGATTTCTTCGGCTTTACGCTTGGCATCCGCCAGTAATTCCGTACGCTGGCGTTCCGCCTTGGCACGTATGATCTTGGCTTCCTTTTGACCCTTGGCGCGATGCTCTTTCGCAATCCGGTCACGTTCCACACGCATACGTTCGTACACGGCTTCGGCTACATTGGGCGGTAACTCGATCTGCTTGATGCGAACATCGATAATCTTGATACCGAATGTCCTGATTTTTTCATCCGCGCGTTGCGATACATTTTTCATGATTTCTTCACGTTCGCCCGAAACCACTTCCTTGATCGTGCGATTATTGAACTCGGTTTGCAGACCATCCTTGATCGTCTGGGACATGCGGTTTACCGCATCCATCTCCCGGCCACCGAAGGAAGTGTAATAATCGGCCACATTGTCGATGCGCCAGATTACGAAATAGTCCACCAACACATTTTTCTTTTCGCCCGTCAGGATCATCTCGGGTTGCGAATCCAACGTCATTATGCGCTTTTCGAACTTGCGTACGTTGTTCACAAACGGAATCATGAAATGCAGTCCGGGCTTGAAGTCGGTTCGCTTGATTTCACCCAACTGCAGCAATATCGCCTTTTCACGTTCCGTCACCACGAATACAGACATGTAAACGATCAGTGCCAGGATGCCAACGACCAGTATGGTAAGGGGCTTGATCGCATTCATGTCAACGGCCCTCCCGGTCACGGTAGATGTCATTTCGAGTGGTATCCTGCCGGGTATCCGGCGTAATGGCTTCCTGTATCATCTCGGGATACGTGGATTTGTCCTTGGCAGACGTACCTTGGTGGAGGATGCGATCCAACGGTAGATACATAATGTTATTTCCCTGATTCAGTTTGATCAGTACCTTGCTGGAAGAACTCAGGACGTCTTCCATGGCTTCCAGGTACAGGCGTTTACGCGTAATCTCGGGCGCCTTGCGATATTCGGTCAGGGTTTGCAGGAAACGACTGGTTTCACCGCGTGCCTTTTCGATTACCTGCTGTTTGTACGCTTCCGATTCCTCGATCAACCTCTGTGCATCACCCTCTGCCTTCGGGATGATGTCGCGTTCGAAGGCTTCCGCCTGTTTCTTGTAGCGATCTTCATCCTCGCGCGCCTTGATCGCGTCTTCAAAGGCGGCCTGGACCTGTTGCGGCGGCTGGGTACTTTTCAGGTTGACCTTACGCACGTACAGGCCTGTATCGTAGCGGTCGAGGATATCCTGGATTTTTTTCTCGGTTTCATTCACAAGAATTTCGCGGCCACCACTCACGCTGAGTATGTCATCCAGGCGTTTACCGCCGACGACCTCGCGCAGGGCGCTTTCACTGGCTTCTTTCAGGATATCATCCGGATCGCGAACCCTGAGTAAATAATTCTCGGCATTTTTCACCTGGTATTGGACGGAAAGATCGATCAGGATCAGGTTTTCGTCCTTGGTCAGCATCGTGGTCTTGTGTGACGGCTCACGCAATTCATCCACATTGACCTTGTATACCTTCTCGACAGGCCAGGGAATATGCCAGTGCGGTCCGGGCCCGCTTGTGCTCATCATTTTTCCGAAACGCAGCACCACGCCACGCTCGGCGGGGTCGATAATATAGATGCCTGATAATACCCACAGGACCAGGACAATCAAGGCAATCATCGTGAGCAGGAAATTCGAACCACCGCCGGAGGAACCTTCCGCCGGGGCCCTTCTGCCGCCCAGGATACCACCGAATTTATCCTGCATTTTACGCACGATTTCATCAAGGTCCGGTGGGCCATCCTGATTTTTCCGATTTCCCCATGGGTCCTGGTCTTTATTACCACCCGGTTCGTTCCAGGCCATCACATAACTCCATTCATTGCTAGGATTCTCATTACTAGAATTTACTTGATTATTTATTACGCATTGGACGCTGCCATTGTATGGGTCATGGCTTCATCCCGCAACTCCAAAGGCAATACGTCCAGATGAGCCTGATTCCGTTTCATAATTTGCTCAAAATCCTGGCGCGAAAGCTGTATTTCTACGGAAAAACTTCCATCTTCGCCGTTTCGCTCCTGTTTGACCGCACCCAGTTCATAGAGGCTCGCGCGAATCTTCCCCATTTCAGGCGTCAGGCATATCCAGCCATGCACCTGGTCCTGCATGAAAAACTCGGACAGGGCCTGCTCCAGTAACTCCATGCCCGTGCCGGTCTGCGCCGATACCCATACACGTGTCACCACGCCCTGTTCGTCCCGATCGATCCGGGCATCCTGGTGGGTCAGGTCAATCTTGTTATATACCTGGATTTGCGGCACTTCACTGGCGCCGATCTGGTCGAGCACATGATTGACCTGTTCGATATAGGCATCCCGCTCCGGATCACTGGCATCAATCACGTGCAGCAGCAGGCTCGCCTCGCTGGTTTCTTCCAGCGTAGAACGGAAGGCCTCGACGAGATCATGCGGCAGGTGACGAATAAAACCTACCGTATCCGCGAGTACCACATGGCCGATGCCGGAAATTTCCAATTTGCGCAGGGTGGGATCCAGCGTTGCAAATAACTGGTCGGCGGCATATACCTGCGCACCGGTAAGTCGATTGAACAGTGACGACTTGCCGGCATTCGTGTACCCGACCAGAGACACGGAGGGTACGGAAGCACGACGACGCGCGCGACTGCCAAGGTTGCGCTGTTCGCGATATCTTTCCAGCTTGCGCTTGAGTTGCTTGATGCGTCCCCCGATCAGGCGCCGGTCTGTTTCCAACTGGGTTTCACCAGGACCGCGCAAGCCGATACCGCCCTTCTGTCTTTCCAGATGTGTCCATCCCCGGACCAGGCGCGTGGACAGGTGTTGTAACTGCGCCAGCTCGACCTGCAGTTTACCCTCGGACGAGCGCGCCCGCTGCGCGAAGATATCCAGGATGAGTCCGGTGCGATCCAGTACCCTGCATTTCAGGAAGGCTTCGAGATTCCGTTCCTGCGAAGGAGTCAGGGTATGATTAAAGAGCACCAGTTCGGCGCACTCGGCTTCGATCGTCTCGCGTAACTGCTCGGCCTTGCCGGAACCGACGAAATACTTTGAATCAGGAGTCAACCGGCTACCCGTTACCACGGCAACGATTACCGCGCCAGCGGAAGCCGCCAGTTCCTGGAATTCCTGCAGTTGCTCCCGCTCACCTTCAGACTGAAGTTCGAGATGAACCAAAACCGCCCGCTCGCCACTCCGGGGACGTTCAAACAAGTTGACCCCCTTTTTGGTGACGTAGCATTCGATCAGGTATTGCCGGGGTCGCCTGGTGTATCATCGGAACCTGCGAACCTTACATTCCGCGCGGGAACTACGGTTGAAATCGCATGTTTGTATACCATCTGACTGACTGAATTTTTCAGTAGTACCACAAACTGGTCGAAAGACTCGATCTGCCCCTGAAGTTTGATTCCATTCACAAGAAAGATCGATACCGGAATTTTTTCCTTACGTAGGGCATTGAGAAATGGTTCTTGTAATGATTGCCCCTTAGCCATAGCCTTTCTCCTATTTTTTAATTGTTTGAATTAAACCACTTAACCAAGTTTTATCAATCTAACATGCATCCTGAAAAAAGAGTCGGATACATAAACAAGTAAAACAATAACTTAACAAAAGAAACAATAAAAAATCATAACGTAAAATCAGTATAGCACAAATCCCGTAACGAAAAACTACATGGCTCCAGAATCCCTCAGTAAATTCAATACCTTACTGTCTATATTGAGATCATTTACCGCAAACCAATGCCCGTTACTTTCGGCACGAAGCCAGGTCATTTGCCGCTTTGCCAACTGCCGTGTCGCAATAATGCCACGTTCCAGCATGTCTGAATACGTATAGTCACCATGCAAATATTTCAAGACCTGGCGGTAGCCCACGGTACGCATCGAGGGAAGATTTTCATGCAGATCGCCCCGGGCGTACAAACCTTCGACTTCGGAAACCAGCCCTTGTTCCAGCATGCCATGAAATCGGTCCGAGATTCGCCGATGTAACAGGCTACGGTCCTCCGCTCCCAGAATAATCTTAATCACACGATACGGAAATGGCTCCGCGAGATTCTGTTGAAAATGTTCGCTAAGACTGCGGCCGGTAATTTCGTAGACTTCCAGCGCACGCTGGATGCGTTGCGGATCATGCGGGTGAATCCTGCTTGCCGAGGCCGGGTCCAGCCGCGTTAGTTTCTCATGCAGGGCGGGCCAACCCCGTTCACGGGCCTGTTGCTCGATCTGATCACGAATTTCCGCATCCGCCGATGGCAGTGGCGACAGGCCCATTTGCAACGCGCGAAAATACAACATGGTGCCGCCGACCAGTAAGGGAACCTTACCCGCGGCCGTGATCGATTGCATTTCGCGTAACGCATCCTCACGAAACTGCGCCGCGGAATAGGATTCGACCGGATCGATAATATCGATGAGACGATGTGGCGCCCGACGCAGTTCTTCGGCACTGGGTTTGGCCGTACCGATATCCATGCCACGGTAGACCATCGCGGAATCCACACTGATAATCTCGCAGGCCAGCTCCCGGACCAGGTGCATGGCCAGGGCCGTTTTTCCCGATGCGGTGGGCCCCATCAGGAAGATCGCAAGCGGTTTATTTGAGGTTCTGCTCAATATCCGGCTGTTCCGATATCAATGACTCGTGAATGCAGGTTTTTCCGGGACAGGCCGGATGCAGTTATGCTATGGCGAATCAACATTAACATTTATTCCGACCACTATTGCCCCCGCATAAACCACTTGTCCAGCTCGGTCATGCCAAGTTGCCGCCATGTCGGGCGACCGTGATTGCATTGACCACTACGTTCGGTTCGCTCCATATCCCGTAGCAAGCCATTCATTTCCGGGATACTCAATTGACGATTCGCGCGCACGGAACCATGGCATGCCATGGTTGACAGCAGACTGTTCAGTTCTTCCCGTATGCGCTGACTGGTTCCATAGGCCACCAGGTCCGCCAGTACATCACGAATCAACACGCCAATGTTGGCACCGCGCAAGAGTCCCGGCACTTCACGCACCCGCAAGGTTTCAGGTCCACTTCGATCCAGTATGAATCCCAGTTCGCTGAACAGGGACGCATGTGAATCGGCCAGGTCTGCTTCACGACTGCTGACCACGATGCTTTCGGGCACCAGCAGGGGTTGCGAACGAATACCATCCCCTTCCATCGCCTGCTTGAGCCGTTCATATGTGATGCGCTCATGGGCGGCATGCATATCGACCACCACCAGCCCTTCGCGGTTCTGCGCGAGAATATAGACGCCATGCAACTGTGCCAGCGCATATCCCAGTGGCGGCACCTCACCCGATTCACCTCCGGGCTCCCTTTGTGTTTGTGGAGCATCGTCACGGTCTGCGAGCAATCGACCATAGGCCTGTGTCTGTTCCCGCACGGGCAGGCGCATGCTTTGCTGATGGTGCATCGGTGTATATTCGCGGCGGTCCGGCAATGTCTGCTCTGGCTCCTGGAGAATACTGGCCGGGATCAGGGATTCCGCGGCATCTCCCGGGCGCACCTCCGCCAATGCCCGGTGAATGGTCTGGTACAGGAAATCATGTACCTGACGGCTTTCCCGGAATCGTACTTCATATTTTGCCGGATGTGCGTTTACGTCCACCATTACCGGGTCAATTTCCAGGAACAGGATATACGCCGGGTGCCGGCTATGATGCAGGACATCCTGGTAGGATTGACGTATCGCATGCGCCAGCAGGCGATCCCGTACCATGCGGCCATTGATATAAAAATACTGCAGGTCCGCCTGGCTTCGCGAAAATGCCGGCAGGGCCACCCATCCGTACAGGCGCATGCCCGCAACCTCGTATTCGAGGTACAGCACGTGCTCGACAAATGCAGGGCCGCATAATTCTGCAATCCTGCGCTCCTGCTGCTCGCGCGTTTCGGCTTTTGGCAGCTGGTATACCGGCCTGTGGTTATGACTCAACCTGAATTCCACGTCAAACCGGCTCAGGGCAATGCGCTTGATGATATTCTCCAGGTGCCCGAATTCCGTCTTGTCCGTGCGCAGGAATTTCCTGCGTGCGGGTGTGTTATAAAACAGGTCACGGACTTCCAGGCTTGTACCCGGCGGCTGCGCGGCGGGCCGGATTGTTCTCGAGGCATCGCCCTGGATCGACCAGGCCTTGTCCTGTCCTGGGGGACGGGAAGTCAGCAACAAACGCGAAACGGAAGCGATACTGGGTAATGCCTCGCCGCGGAAACCGAGGCTCCGCACGCGCTCCAGGTCTTCGAGGCTGGCGATCTTGCTCGTCGCATGCCGGTCGAGGGCAATCTCCAGTTCGTCGGGACCGATCCCACAACCATTATCGCGTATACGAATCAGGCCTTTACCACCCTGCTCGATATCGATCTCGATACGATCCGCGCCGGCATCCAGACTGTTTTCCAACAACTCCTTGACCACCGAGGCCGGTCGTTCGATGACCTCACCGGCGGCAATCTGGTTGATCAGGTGTGAAGGCAGTTTCTGAATGGACATGGATCTGTACGGTTATTTACAGGCCCTATTGTGCCATTTACAGCATGCTTGTGACTACTGCCGCGACAGAAACGGCAAAGAACGGGAATTTTCGGGGACGGGTTCAGCTACCCGGTAATACCAGGACTTCCCCGATCCGGAGGGTATCGCCCTTGATATCATTGAGATCCTTGATGGCATTCAGGCTCACGCTGTATTGCTGGGCGATATCACTCAGCGTGTCTCCCCGCGTGATTACATGCCGCCGCTGGGTACGTTGCCGGGCCAGCAGCGTGCCCGGAACGGCATTACGGGCAAAATAGTTACGCACGCCTTTAAGGATTGAACGAGCCATCCTTTCCTGGTACGAAGCATTCCGCAGATTCTGCTCCTCCTGCGGGTTTGAAATGAAGGCTGTCTCGACCAGTATCGATGGAATATCCGGGGATTTGAGCACTGCAAATCCGGCCTGTTCTACCCTGCTCTTGTGGGTCCTGCTGACCGTCTTCAGCTCCGAGAGTACGTAATCACCCAGCTCCTGGCTCGCCTCGATCGTGCCATTCATGGACAGGTCCAGAAGCACTGAGGCCAACAGGTCGTCCTTGTCATCCAGACTGACACCACCGATGTAATCCGATGCATTCTCACTGTCCGCCAGCCAGCGTGCGGTTTCGGTACTGGCGCCATGCTGGGAAAGCGTGTAGACGGAAGCACCCCGCGCACGCTTGTCGTGGAAAGCATCTGCGTGGATGGAGATGAACATATCCGCCTTGTGTTCGCGAGCGATTTCAACACGTCGGCGTAATCCCACGTAGTAGTCGCCATTGCGGATCATGACCGGGGTCATACCTCGCTCCTGTTCGATGAGTGACTTCAGTCGATTGGCAATTTGCATGACGACAACTTTTTCACGCGTGCCACGATACCCCGTGGCACCGGGATCCTCGCCCCCATGCCCCGCATCGATCGCAATCACCAGGTCTCGCGCACTATCCTGCGATTGGCTGGTAAACGATTTCACCGGTTTCTTCTGATCGGACTCGCGATCGACCAGGTCGATCACGAGCCGGTTGCCGTAAGATTGATGGGGTTTGAGCAGGAAGCTTTTTGGTTTGACACCGCGACTCAGGTCCAGAACGATGCGCAGATCCTTTTTATTATGCTTGGCGCTGCGAATGCCTTTTACAAGACCTTTGCTGTATTCGGCACCGGCCAGTCGTTTGCGCAGGGTCGCATCGCTGATGTCGATCACGAGCCGGTCCGGATTGGAAAGCAGGAACAGGGTGTGCTGTACCGGGGCGCTTATATCAAATACAACGCGGGTATTGTCGGGTGCCGCCCACAGGCGCGCGTCATTGACAACCGCTTCGCCTGCCATAACCGTACCCATGCTAAGCAGGGCCATGCTTGTAAGAATCAATTTGCCCAGAAATTTCATGGAACTACCATGTTGGCTTGTTTTTCTGTTTTGGAGTGTAGGCGGATAATTCATTAAAGTCAATGTTATCCGTTAGATAGATTTCTTTCTTAGACTATTTTATTAATAATTGACGCTAATCATTGACACTGACTTGTACCAGCAATCCTGATGCATCGTCGGAATTGGCCTCAAGATGAACCCTGCGCCCAGGCTTCTGGTATTCGATACGGATAATCAGGTCCGGTGATGGCAAGACACCTTCGCCACGCGCCGGCCACTCCACCATGCAAATGGATTTTCCGTCCATGAGATCCCTTATGCCAATGAATTCAAGTTCTTCAGGATCAGAAAGGCGGTATAGATCAAGGTGATACAGGGTTCGCCCCGGTAATTCATAGGTTTCCAGCAAAGAATAAGTGGGGCTCTTTACCTTACCGGTATAGCCCAGGCCCTGCAGGAATCCGCGCACCAGCGTGGTCTTGCCGGCACCAAGATCTCCATACAGGTAGACCACCAGGCTGCCCGGGCAATGCCTGGCCAGTCGCGCGCCCAGTGCGCGCATGCCCGCATCATCGTCGATATCATAACTTCGAATTCGGTCGCCAAACATTTCTAGCCTCTCAGCCCGGATTCGCGTACTTGCGAATCTCGGCCAGCAGGTCACTCGCCAACATGCCGCGCATTCCGGCCCGCGCGGTGGCATCGGCGGCCAGGGCATGCATCAACACGCCGCAACGGGCGGCCTGCTCGAGGTCGAGATCCTGCGCCAACAGGCCGGCGATGATTCCGGTCAGTACGTCACCCATGCCGCCGCCGGCCATTCCCGGATTGCCACGATCACAAAGCCAGGTGACAGAATTTCCCTGCGCATGGATTAGCGAACCACTGCCCTTGAGTACCACGACACCGCCATACCGGTCCGCCAGATCTACAACCGACGTGAAGCGATCCTGCTGAATTGCGGTTGTGTTTGTACCGGCCAGGCGGGCCGCCTCACCCGGATGCGGAGTCAGTATCCAGTTGGATCGCCACCCGGGTTCCCGCGCCAACAGGTTCAGTGCATCTGCGTCCACGACCAATGGGTGGGCGGTCTGCAGCACTTCAGCCAATAACATTTGCCCCCAGGCGGATTGTCCAAGCCCGGGGCCTATGGCAATAACGTTTGCCCTTTTTAACAGGGGCCGCAGCTCGTGCGCGGATTCCACGGCATGACACATCAATTCCGGCCGTATGGATGATATCTGCGCGGCATGCGCAGCACGTGTAGCCACGCTAACCAGACCCGCCCCGCTACGTGCGGCCGCTTCCGCTGCCATACGCACCGCCCCGCTCATACCCTGGTCGCCACCGATGACCAGGACATGGCCAAAGAGCCCTTTATGGCTGGAAGCCTTGCGGACCGGCAGGTATTCCGCCA
>Ga0316579_10000709_pt1 | contig 11351 bp, 12 predicted proteins | sample J5NA_2_FD_203074 | JGI IMG/M metagenome (GOLD analysis project Ga0316579, IMG submission 203074) | Rhizosphere microbial communities from salt marsh grasses in Alabama, United States - J5-7_160517rDrA | ecosystem: Host-associated > Plants > Roots > Rhizosphere | place: USA: Alabama | collected...
ATCTCTGGAGTTGTCCTCCCTGCGCATGGATGCTGGGCTGACGGAACAAGAACTTCAGGCGTTCCTGGGGCGCTCAGAGCGCACTCTATGGCGCTGGCGGACTGATGGGGTGCCTTCCTGGGCCAGTACACTGCTCCGGATGCGGGCGGGTCATTTGGACGCCCTGGGCTGGTCAGGCTGGCAAATTGTCCGTGGGGAGTTGTACGCTCCAGAATTGGAGGTGGGATTCAGGCCCCAGGACCTCTACCAGGCTCACTGGAACCGGCGCTTGATTCAGGCCCTACTCGATGAGCGTGCTGTACCGCAGGAGCTACGGCAATGCTGATACGCGATTTATACATTATGCGCATATATGGGCGGGATGAGAAATAAAGCAAAGGGCATGTTTTATGAATCAGGAGCCCCTTGGTGTTTGAACTTGTAGGGTCGACAAGCAGCCACTATAGTGCTCGTCTAATTAACATAAAGATTTCATTACCTGCAATGGCGGCCATGGACAAGCTTCTAGATATATCCGCGGAATTTCCCTTACTTCCGGACATCTGCTACTTGAACCATGCTGCTGTCGCGCCATGGCCGCGGCGCACCAGCGAGGCCGTCAAACGTTTTGCTGAGGAAAATGCCACCATGGGCGCATATCGCTACCCGCAGTGGTTGCGCGTCGAGACTGCATTGCGCGAACAGCTGCGCACCCTGCTAAATGCTCCGGACACCGACGATATCGCCCTGCTCAAAAACACCTCCGAGGGTTTATCGGTGGTGGCGCATGGTCTGGAGTGGCAAGCGGGCGACAACATCATCATCAGTAACGAAGAATTTCCCTCCAATCGCATCGTATGGGAGTCACTGCGCGACCGTGGCGTGGTGATACGCGAGGCGGACCTACACGCCAGTGGTTCGCCTGAGGATGCCTTGATATCGCTTATCGATGAGTGCACGCGGCTGTTGGCCATCAGTTCGGTGCAATATGCCAGCGGGATTCGTCTGGATCTGCAGCGTCTCGGCGATGTCTGCCGCGAACATGGAATTCTGTATTGCATAGACGCCATTCAGAGCCTGGGTGCCCTGCCTATGGACGTACAGGCCCTCCACGCCGACTTCGTGGCTGCCGACGGTCACAAGTGGCTGCTGGGACCCGAAGGTGTGGCGGTGTTCTACTGCCGTGCTGACGTCCGAGAGCAACTGCAGTTGCATCAATACGGTTGGCACATGATAGAGCGCGCCGGCGATTTCGATCAGCGCGAATGGCAGGCCGCCTCTTCCGCACGCCGCTTCGAATGCGGCAGTCCCAATATGCTGGGCATCCATGCCCTGCACGCCAGCCTGTCGCTGTTATTGGAGCTGGGTATGGAGACCGTCTCACGACAGGTCCTTGACAATGCCGCGTATTTACTGGAGCGGCTAGGTAACATGGAGCCGATTGAGCTGATCACTCCCGTGGTGGCGGACCGCCATGCCGGCATCGTCACCTTTCGCCATAGCGACGCCGATGCGCAGCTATTGTGGCAATACCTCACAGAGCACGGTGTGGTCTGCGCACAGCGCGGCGGCGGCGTCCGTCTCTCACCACACTTTTATACTGAAATAAATAAATTAGACGATGTTATTAAACTAATAACTGACTATAGCGCCTAAGGTGATATTTAATCCAGCGCAACGGCGTCGGAGAATAATTTAAAGAAATTATCGTGGGTCACCCGGGCTATGCTCTCCAGACTTACGCCGCGAAGCTCGGCGATATGCTCCGACACATAGCGTACATAGGCCGGCTGATTGCTCTTACCGCGGTAAGGCATCGGTGTCAGATAGGGAGAATCGGTTTCCACCAGCATGCGTTCCAAGGGTACATGGCGCGCCACATCCTGGACCTGTTCGGCATTGCGGAAGGTTACGATACCGGAAAAAGAAATATAAAAATTAAGGTCCAGGGCCTGTTGCGCCATGCTCCAGTCCTCGGTGAAGCAGTGCATCACCCCGCCGATCTCAGCGGCACCCTCCTCGTGCATGATGCTGATAGTGTCTTCCCGGGCATCGCGACTGTGTATGATGAGCGGCTTGCCGCTCTCCCTGGCGGCACGGATGTGACGACGAAAACGCTCCCGTTGCCACTCCAGGTCGCCTTTACCGTGAAAATAGTCCAGTCCGGTTTCGCCGATCGCCACCACCTTGGGTGCTTGCGCCAATTCGACTAACTCCCCTACTCCCGGATCACGGGTGTCCTGTTCGTTAGGGTGCACACCTACCGAGGCAAAGACCTGGGGATAGCGCTCGGCCAGCGCAGCCACGTCGGGAAAGTTACCCATATCGATACATACGCACAGCATGTGCGTCACACCGAGCTGCCGTGCCGCAGCGAGCACCGCATCCAGATCCTCCTCGCCCAGCTTGGCCAGATCGAGACGATCCAGATGACAATGGGAATCTACTATAGATAAAGACATGACAAGGGCGCTGCGGCTGGTAATCCTACATGGTAAACGTTGGACGATCTGATTTCAGCGCCCCGCCAAGATAGGTTTCGATCTTATTGCGTACCGCAATGCCGTTCTGGTCGTCATGAAACTGTACGCCGATACCGGCGGGACGATTGCCCTGAGCACCCTTGGGCGTGATCCACACCACGCGCCCGGCAAAGGGGATCTTCTCGCGTTCGTCCATCAAGGTGAGCAGCACAAACACTTCATTACCCAGGGAATAGGTCTTTTTGGTGGGGATAAACAAACCGCCGTTTTTGACAAACGGCATGTAGGACTCATTGAGCACGGTCTTGTCACTGATGACCACAGACAGAATGTTTTGCCGCGGCCCGGCAGCCGGTTTGGAATCTTTGCCAATCATGGTTTGCCGCTCCTTTAATTCTCACTTGAGCCTCGCGTCACCGCGGTCGCAGAAACATCTCCTGCCAGTTCATGAGAATATTTTCCATCAACAATTGGGGGTTGAGCTGTCTCTCTGACACTCGCAACGTCTCGTTGAGATATTGCAAATAGTCGTGGGCAGCCTGCAAGCCCGCATTGTGGGCAATACCCACCAGGTACTCCCGCATGTCCCTATTGACCATGCTGTGTTCATTACCGCTGGACAGAAACCGGATCACATCGGCCGTCCAATTGTACAACCAATATAGCGTTTGCTGAACGCCGATCTTGAGGAAGTGTTCGGCGGCACTCGAAAAATTGCCCTGGCTGCGGGCCAGGATGTCCAGTTCCTTCATCACTGCGAGTCGCACTGGAAAGATATCCTCTTCGACCAGTTGCAGGGCGCGCAACGGTGCCCCATCCGCCAAATCCAATAACAGGTCGGCATCCTGCTCAGGGGCGATGTGATCGGCCAGCCACAGTCGCGCCGCTTCCGGCTGGGGGGGTGCAAAATTGAGTCGCTGGCAACGGCTTAGAATAGTGGCCGGCAGCCGTCCGGGGCGATCGGTTACCAGCAGGATAAGCGATTCCGCCGAGGGTTCCTCCAGGGTCTTGAGCAGGCTGTTGGCCGCATTGGCATTCATTTGATCGGCGGGCGTGATGATCAGCGCCTTATAACCGCCATATTGCGAGGTCTGGGTCAGATAGCGACTGGCTTCCCGTACTTGATCGACACCTATGATCTTGCCGGCCTCCAGGGGGCTGACGATGCGCTGATCGGGGTGACTGTCCGCAGCATAGAGCAGACATGAGCGGCATTGACCACAGGGCTGTCCTGCGGCTATCCCCGCTTCGCATAACAAGGTCTTTACCAGCAGCGTGGCGAAACGGTTCTTGCCGAGACCGCGAGGACCGGTGAGCAATAAGGCATGCGCCAGGCTCTCGGCGCGAAGCCTTTTCATGACGTTTTGCCACTGTTCCTGTTGCCAGGGTAATAATGCGTTCATAGCTGGTGTAGAAATGCGTCCAGTTCACGGTGCAATTGATCCTGGACCTCGCTCAGCGCCTGGCTGGCGTCTATGACGCGGTAGCGCTCGGCACAACGTTTGGCCAGTTCCAGGTAAGTGTGGCGCACATCCTCGAAGAATGCCGTTTGTTCCTGTTCAAAGCGATCGGCGTTGGCGGCGCGTCGACCGGCGCGGCCCATACCCACGGCCACTGGAGCATCCAGCAGCAGTGTCAGATCCGGCCGCAAATCGCCCTGTACCCAGGTCTCCAGAGCGGCGATACGTTCCGCGGCGATACCGCGGCCGCCGCCCTGATAGGCGTAGGTAGCATCGGTAAAGCGGTCGCACAACACCCACTTGTCTGCCGCCAGGGCGGGGCGGATCACCTGTGCCAGGTGTTCGGCACGCGCCGCGAACATCAGCAGTAATTCGGCATCGGCACTCATGCCGTCGTGACGATGGTCCAGCAGTAAGCCGCGCACCTGCTCGCCCAGGGGCGTGCCACCCGGCTCGCGGGTGACGATCACGGTCTTGCCTGCCGCCTCCAGGTGGCGGCGGATAAATTCCAGGTTGGAGGATTTGCCGACCCCCTCCCCGCCTTCCAATGTAATGAAACGACCGGACATAAAGCTTACCTATTACTTGGCGACACTGCCGTGAGCCGAGCGGCGCGCGTCGATCTGGTAACGACGCACGGCCTTGTTATGGGCCTCCAGAGTCGCGGAAAATACGTGGCTGCCATCGCCGCGCGCCACGAAGTAGATGGCATCGCCGGCGGCGGGATGCAATGCCGCATGCAGCGAGGCCCGCCCGGGCAAGGCGATGGGGGTTGGCGGTAAACCTGAGTGCATGTAGGTATTGTAAGGGGAATCGAAGGACAAGTCTCGGCGTCTTAAATTGCCGTCGAAACGATCGCCCAGCCCGTAGATGACCGTGGGATCGGTCTGCAGGCGCATTCCTCGTTTCAGACGCCTGACAAAGACGCCGGCGATCTCGCTGCGCTCTTCGGGGAGCGCGGTTTCCTTCTCGATTATCGACGCCATGATCAAGGCCTCATAGGGAGTCTTATAGGGCAGACTCTGGTCGCGCTGTGCCCATTCCGCGTTGAGAAGATCGGTCATGCTGTGATATGCCCGCTGCAAAAAGGCGACATCGGTGGTATCGCGGGGAAAGTGATAGGTATCAGGCATGAAGCGGCCCTCGGGGTGCTGTCCGGCATAGCCCAGGCGCTGCATGAGCTGGTCCGGACCGAGATCGTCCAGGGTATGCGTGATGACATCATCATGGCGCAAGGCCTCCAGCAGCTGGGCGAAGGTCCAGCCTTCCACGATGGTAAAGGCATGCTGGACTACGGTGCCGGATACTACTTGCTGCAGTAATTGCGGTGGGGTAATGCCGGGGTCGAATAGGTATTCGCCGGCCTTGATCGCCTGGCTATCGCCGGCGAAGCGAGCCATCCATTTAAAATATATCGGATGCGGCAGAATGCCAGCCTGATGCAGATCGGCGCTGAAGCCTTTAAGGCTGGTCCCCACCGCGATGACGTGATGATAACCCCGCTCGGCGATGGGCAAGGGTGTGCTGACGTAGTGCTTATAGTCCATCGTCAGCCAACCGACGGCAAAACTGAGCAGCAAGATCGCGATGCCGATGAGTTTGTACACGACGTTAGCCAATTTCCGCTTAGCCATAACTACTACGCACCTAATTATACTTATTCCGAAATCGCGCCTAACAATGCCTGGAGACGGCCGCCCAGCAATCCCGTTAACGACCCGACACTATAATCCCGTTGCTCGATGCAGCGTACCGGCCATATGCCGATCAGGGCATTGGTCAGAAACACCTCGTCCGCGCAGTGCAGGTCTTCCAGTCGCAGCTGTGTTTCTTGCCACGTAATATCCAATTCAGCGGCAAGCTCGAGAATAACACTGCGCATGACGCCCGCCACCCCGCATGCCGTGAGCACCGGCGTGAGCAGGCCTTTGGCAGTGACGATGAACAGATTGCTCATGGTCCCTGCGATGACATGATCGTCGTCATCGCACATCAAACCTTCCGCGATGTGCGGGGCCTCCCATTCGCTGCGCGCCAGCACCTGTTCGAGACGATTGAGATGCTTCATACCGGCCAGGGCGGAATTGCGCCCCAGGCGGGTCGTGCATATCCGCACCTCCACACCCTGCCGCCAATTCGCTTCGGGATATGCAGGCCAGGGATACGTCGCCATAATCCGCGTCGCCTGCCCCGTCTGCGGCGGACGATAACCACGTCCGCCTGCGCCGCGGGTAAGGATGATTTTCAAGACGCCTCGATCGACACCGCTGCAGACGTGACTCGCCTCCTCCCACAATATCTCCGGGTCCGGTTGCGCGATGCCGAGCCGCCGACACCCCGTCGAAAGCCGCCGCCAATGACGCTCCCATAAGCGGGGCAGACCGCCATAGACGGCGATGGTTTCGAACAGACCATCGCCATAATGCAAACCGCGGTCGGCGACGGCGATATGATCCTGGGCTTGGCCATTGATCAGAATCATCGTCTAAACACCCTCACCATCCATCCCAAGGGACAGCAACATGCCGCGCGCCTTGGCGCGCGTCTCAGCCAATTCCGCCGCTGGTTCCGAGTCGGCCACGATACCGGCGCCGGCACGCAGCCAAAACCGTGAACCTTCGCTGACCACCGTGCGAATCAGGATATTCAAATCCATATCGCCGTCGCGATTGAGATAACCGAAAGAGCCGGTGTAGGGGCCGCGCACCGCTTCCTCCAATTCGGCGATGATCTCCATGCAGCGCACCTTGGGACAACCGGTGATGGTGCCGCCGGGAAACACGGCGCGGATCACCTGGCCGGGCGTCACTTCCCGGCTTTTGCGTCCCCGCACATTGGAGACGATATGATGAACATGCGCATAGGACTCCAGGCTCATTAACTCATTCACCTCAACGCTGCCGGGGATGCACACGCGGCCCAGATCGTTGCGTTCGAGATCGATGAGCATAATGTGTTCGGCACGCTCCTTGGGATGGGCCAGCAACTCGCGGGAATAATCCACGTCCTGTTGCCGCTCGATACCGCGCGGTCGCGTCCCGGCAATGGGACGGGTCTCCAGATAGTCTCCGCGCACCTGTAGCAGGCGTTCCGGCGAGGAACATACAATCGCCGTGTCCTGCCAGGTGGCCAGGCCGGCGAATGGTGCCGGATTGTGCCGCCGCAGGGAATCGTACAAATCCATATAAGCGTTGTCCCCGCTCAATGTGCCCTGCCATAAGCGGGAGAGATTTACCTGAAACACATCCCCATCGAGAATGTATTGTTTGATGCGACGCACCGCTTGTACATAGTGCTCCGCGGGGTCTTCATCCAGTCTGCAGGGTGTGAGGGGCGTCAGTGGCGTTACGCCGGTTTGCGCCACCGACAGATCACGCGCCATGCTATCGAGCGCGGCTTGAGCCGAGGTCTCTGCCACCAGCCAGGTATGCTGGAGCTGATGATCGCAGATGACCGCAGCCGGGATGCGCGTGGCAAAGGCCAACGGCAAGGCATGTGTGCCGTCCGCCGGACTGAGGCGCGCTTCGATCTGCGCCGCCAGTTCATAGCCCAGGTACAGGAACCAACCGCCCCGGAACGGCAGCTCACATGTTTCTTCGCGAGGGATGCGCTCGTCTTTCCAACGCGCGTCCAGTGCGCTCAGAAAATCCAGCTCGTCTATCGATGAAATATGCAGGCTATCGCCGGGAAAGGCAAAGAGGATATCGTAGCGGCTGTGGGTCGTGCCCCGGGCGACACTTTCCAGCAAATGGGGATAACGCTGCGGGTTGAGGCGATGCAAGGCCAACAGGTCATGACAGCCGTCGATGCGGCGCAACACGAAATCACTGCCGCCGTGTTGTCCCTTAGAGGAAACGGCGTGAGCTGGGGCGGCTAACACATCATGCGCGAAAGACGCCACAGCGCATCATCAACTACTTTTGCGGAACACCAGCGTGCCGTTGGTGCCGCCGAACCCGAAGGAGTTGGATAACACCACGTCGATCTTCATGCGCCGCGCCTCGTTGGGCACACAATCCAGATCGCAGTCCGGATCCGGGGTGAATTGATTGATAGTCGGCGGTGCCACTTGATCGCGAATCGCCAGGACACTGAATATGGCCTCGACGCCTCCCGCCGCGCCGAGCATATGCCCGGTCATGGATTTGGTGGAACTCACGGCGAGCTTTCTGGCGTGGTCGCCGAAGGTCGCTTTGACGGCGGCAGTTTCAGCCTTGTCACCGGCCGGTGTGGAGGTGCCGTGGGCGTTGATGTAATCCACCTCGTCGGAATTGATTGCGCCGTTGCGAAGTGCATTCAGCATGCAGCGGCGCGCGCCGTCACCGCCTTCGGCGGGTTGTGTCATATGGTAGGCGTCACCGCTCATACCATAGCCCACCAGTTCCGCATAGATGGTGGCACCGCGGCGTTTGGCATGTTCGTATTCTTCCAATACCACCACGCCGGCACCGTCACTCATGACAAAACCGTCACGGTCCATATCGAAAGGACGGCTGGCGGTCTGCGGATCGTCGTTGCGCGTGGACAGAGCCCGCGCCGAGGCAAAGCCCGCCAGCCCGCTGGGGGTCGTGGCCATTTCCGCTCCGCCGGCGACCATCACGTCGGCGTCACCATATTCGATGATTCGGCCCGCCTCACCGATGCTGTGAGTGCCGGTGGTGCAGGCGGTGACGAAGGCCAGGTTCGGGCCCTTCATGCCGTACATGATGGAGAGATTCCCAGAAATCATATTGATGATGTTGCTGGGAATGAAAAACGGTGAGATCTTGCGCGGTCCGCCGTCCAGGATGCTCTTATAGCCTTTTTCGATGCCGTGCAGGCCGCCGATGCCGGCACCGATGGCGACTCCGATGCGATCGGCGTTTTGTTCGGTGACTTCCAATCCGGAGTCCTTGACCGCCTCCATGGCCGCCGCCATGCCGTAATGGATAAAGATGTCCATCCGCCGCGCCTCCTTGGCCGGCAGATAATTGTTAACGTCGAAACCCCACACCGATCCGCCGATGCGGCAGGCATAATCCGAGACATCGAATTGTTCGATTTGACCGATACCGCTCTTACCGGCAAGAATATTCGCCCAGGCTTCTTTCACGGTGAGGCCCACGGGACATACTGTCCCCAGCCCTGTTACGACGACGTGCCTCTTATTACCCACGTTGCTGATAGCTCCACTCATTGATGCGCAATATGGCGCTCATTCCCGCGCCATACGCCAATAAAGAAGGCCGCAACAACGCCGCAGAACGGCGGGTCGCGGCCCTCATATTGGAATATGCTTTAGCCCAAACGGGAATTGATGTAATCAATTGCCTGCTGAACGGTAGTGATCTTCTCCGCCTCCTCGTCCGGTATCTCGCACTCGAACTCTTCCTCGAGGGCCATGACCAATTCCACCGTATCAAGTGAGTCGGCGCCAAGATCGTCGACGAAGGAGGATTCGTTGCTGACCTCTTCCTCTTTGACTCCTAATTGTTCAACAACGATTTTTTTGACGCGTTCTTCAACCGTGCTCATGATAAACATTTCCTCCAAAAGATTAAAAGCAGGTCAGATTGCGGACGGTATTTTATTGGAAACCATCCGCAGATGCCAGATAAAACCTAAAAAAACCCCTCCCGATATATAGTTGCTTACTTGTAATGCTTTGAATAAATGCGCCTTTTTAGTTGGCACGGATACTAATAATTAATTCATGTACATCCCGCCATTGACATGCAGTGTCTGGCCGGTGATGTAGGCGGCGCCGGCTGACGCAAGAAACGCCACCGCTGCCGCAATCTCCTCCGCCGCGCCCAGGCGCTGTAGTGGTATTTGCTGCAATAGCTGGCTTTTCTGCTCCTCGGGCAGCACCCGTGTCATGTCCGTGTCGATAAAGCCGGGGGCCACGGCATTCACAGTAATATGCCGCGATGCCACTTCCCGGGCCAGCGACTTGGTAAAACCGATAATACCCGCCTTGGCCGCCGCGTAATTCGCCTGGCCGGGATTGCCCGTTATGCCCACCACCGAGGCGATGCTGATGATGCGCCCCCGGCGGGCCTTCATCATGCCGCGAAGGCAGGCCTTACTCAAGCGAAAAACCGAGGTGAGATTGGTGGTGATGATATCCGACCACTCTTCTTCTTTCATACGCATCAGCAGATTGTCGCGGGTAATACCGGCATTATTCACCAAGATGGTGGGCGCGGCAAAGTCCTTGGTGACGGATTCCACGACGCCGTCCACCGAATCAGGATCGGTAACGTTCAATACCCGACCGGCACCCTTGACTTTGTTTTCTTCCAGATAAGCACTGATTTTATCGGCGCCGCTTGCCGAGGTGGCGGTACCAATCACCGTGGCTCCCGCCCGGCCCAATGCCAGGGCGATGGCCTGGCCGATGCCGCGGCTGGCGCCGCTGATTAACGCGACTTCCTGTTCCAATAACATGTCATCGTTCTCCATTGCTTGATTAGGCGGTAGCCGCCAGGGCATCGTCCAAGCTGACGGGATCATGTACCGGCAGCGCCGCCATCTCGCGGTCGATACGCTTATTGAGTCCGGCCAGTACCTTGCCCGGCCCGCATTCCACGACGCCGCGAACGCCGTTGCGCGCCATGGTCTGAATGATCTCCACCCACCGCACAGGGCTCACCAGTTGGCGCACCAGGGTCTCCCGAATGGCCTCCGGCGTTTCACACAATGCGACATCCGCATTACTGAAGACGGGAATCTGCGGTGGCTTGATCTCGACATTGTGCAGATACGCGGCTAGCCGCCCAGCGGCCGGACCCATCAAGCTGCAATGAGAGGGTACGCTCACCGGCAATACTACCGCGCGCTTGGCGCCCGCCTGCTTGGCGATCTCCACGGCACGACTCACCGCGCTGCTGTGGCCGGCGATGACCACCTGTCCCGGCGAGTTGAAATTCACTGCGGCGACCACCTCGGTTTGCGCCGCCTGATCGCAGGCGGCGGCGACTTGCTCATCGGCCAGCCCCAGAATGGCGGCCATCGCCCCCTGGCCGGCGGGAACCGCTTCCTGCATATAGCGCCCGCGCTCCGCCACCAGGCGCGTTGCCGCCTGCAGGTCCATGGCACCTGCGCACACCAGCGCGGTGTATTCACCCAGACTGTGACCCGCCATATAGGCCGGTTGGGAGCCGTGACGTTGTTGCCATACCCGCCACACCGCCACGCCCGCCGCCAACATAGCGGGTTGCGTCTTATCGGTGCGATTGAGTTCCGTTTCGGGACCTTGCTGCGTCAACTGCCACAGATCGTAATCCAATGCCTGCGAGGCGACGGCGAAGGTCTCCTCGACCTCCGGATAAGTAGCTGCCAGTGCAGCCAGCATACCCACCGCTTGAGATCCCTGGCCTGGAAACACGCAGGCGATTTCCATAATAACTCCTTAAATATTAACTATATACGATCATTTCTTAATCTT
>Ga0316579_10000710_pt1 | contig 11349 bp, 11 predicted proteins | sample J5NA_2_FD_203074 | JGI IMG/M metagenome (GOLD analysis project Ga0316579, IMG submission 203074) | Rhizosphere microbial communities from salt marsh grasses in Alabama, United States - J5-7_160517rDrA | ecosystem: Host-associated > Plants > Roots > Rhizosphere | place: USA: Alabama | collected...
CACCGCGATGGCCGGATACGCGGGGCGACCACGATCTCGATCTCCAGATACTGACGGCGGGCGCGGCCCGATCCCGTTCGTCCCGCTCTTCCAGGCACACGTACCTGTGCCTCATCCAGGCCATCGCCGACGAGATGGCTATCGAGGGTTGGCAGGAGAAACCCGCCGGCGAACGCCTGGCCGAGAGCGCAGCCCGCTACCTCCGGGTCCTGCGAGGTGAGCGCGCCTGCCCTGTCGCCACGACCTGCGCGGAGCTAGCGCGGGCACGCGAGATGGGCTACATCCCTCCATGGGAACCGGGCCATCCTGGATGGGACTCCCGGGCGGTCGCCGCCGAGTGCAAGCGCAGGCGAGAGGAAAAGCGAGAGCGACGACGGCGGGCCTACGAGGAACGCACGGCGCGACGACGGAAGGGCAACGGGAGGTCGGCTCAATGAAGTCCCTGTCGAAACACCCCGATCGCATAGACTTTGCCGTCGTTCCCTCCGGCGTGGCCGTGACCAAGTTCTGGCTGGTTGACGGGCGCAGCATCCCTCTCCACGGTGGCGAGATGAAGCCCGCCGGCTTCGACCTGGAGGGAGCGCTGGCCTGGTGCGAGGCCAACGGCTACACCGTGCGCCGTTGGGACGGCGGGGCGCGGGCCTGGAAGGGCGAGCCCTGGCCGGTGCGCACTCGGGCGCAGATCCTGCGCAAGCGCAGCGCCGTCGAGCGGAAGGTGTTCGCCGGGCACGCCTCTGGCAACCTGCTCAGCCTCGACTTTGCCTTCGACATGTAGGCTATGCAAGCACAAAGGAATGATGTAACCGAGAAAGGAGCGAGCGTATGATCGAGAAGGACGACGGAAGCAACGGCAACAACGGCGACGTACGCCTGGCTTTGGCCCAGGCGCTGGGGGAGGACCCCGACGCCATCGCCGCCACCAACCCGCGCTGGCTGGAGTTGATGCGCGAGGGGGTACTGGTGCGGCTGCACATCGGTCGCTGGCGGGCGCGCACGACCCTGCGCTGGCGCGACTTGGGGATAGCGCCCGGACGGGGAGAGGAGGAGCAAGTGCTCCACGAACTTCTGGAGTTGGGCCACAAGTACCTCCTCCCCCGCGACGACCTGCGGGCGCTCGACAGCGCCGACTCGTCGGCCCGCAAGTGGCTGGAACGGTGCGCCTTCCGCACCTACTGGGGCTTCTTCGTCCCCGTGACCGCCTACGGAGAGTGGAAGGCCGGCAACGAGGACTTCAAACGGCAGTACCTGGCCATCCGCGACCGGCTGGCGGCCAACTACGAGCGCACCGTGGCCCGCGTGCTGGCCCGCTACCGCGTGGCCGCCCGCGCCGCCTACCGTCGGTTGCGCCGGCTCGACCCCGAGGCTGTGGCGGAACTGGACGCGGAGACCTTCGCCGAGCGGTTCGTGGCGGAGATCGCCCGCCAGATTCCCTCCCGCGACGACTTTTACGCATCCTTCTATTTCGACGTCGAGCTGGCCTACGTCCCGCTGCCCTCCCTGCTGGCCGAGGAGCAGGCAGAATCGGAGCGCGTGCGCGCCGAGGCCCGCGCGGACGCCGAGCGGCTAGGCCTGGCCCTGCACCTGGACCGGGAGCGCGCCTGGGCTGAGGAAGCCCGGTTACGCGCCGAGGTGGATGCCGCCCGCGACGCCGCCGCGTGGAAGGAGCAACTGATGCGCCAGATGCACGCCGAGGTGGTTACCCAGGCGCGCCAGCAGAAGGAGCAGGTGGTCGACTCCTTCCTGCGCGACGTGGTGGCCCAGCTGCGCACGCTGGCCTACGAGGCCGCCACCGACGTGCTGGCCTCCCTGCAGAAGAACGGGCGGCTGCACTCCCGCTCGGTGGTACAGCTGCGCAACCTGGTTGAGCAGGTGGAGCGCCTCAACTTCGCCGGGGACGCCGACCTGGACGCGATGCTGGCCGGGGTGCGGATGCAGCTCGACCTGGCGGCGGAGGACCGCAGCGTGCGGGAGGTGGAGCGCGTGCTGCGCGACGTGGCCGTGGTCACCCGCTCGACGCTGATCGGCCTGGGCGAGCAGCCCCGCTCGGCGCGGAACTTAGGCGTGCCCGACCAGCCCGCGCCGGAGTTGGTGCGCACCGCCCGTGGGCGACTCTCCCTGGGCGAGAGCGCCCAGGCCCTGCCCCTGCCGGGGATGCCGGAGCCGATCCGGCGGCGGGTGCGGATAATGCCTGCACCCGCGCCGGTGGACGCGGCGGTGGGAGCGGCGGTGGGAGCGGCGGTCGCCACTCTGTGAGGTAGACGAGATGCTGTATCGCAAGTGGCGACCGCGCACCTTCGCCGAGGTGGTGGGCCAGGGTCACGTCGTCCAGACGCTGCGCAACGGGCTGCGCTCCGGGCGCGTGGCCCATGCCTACCTCTTCGCCGGGCCGCGCGGCACGGGCAAGACCACGTGCGCCCGGCTGCTGGCCAAGGCGGTCAACTGCCTGGGGGATGGAGAGGATCCTCCCTGCGGGGAGTGCGCCATCTGCCGCGCCGTGGACGAGGGGCGGCTGCTGGACCTGATCGAGATCGACGCCGCCTCCAACACCGGCGTGGACGACGTGCGCGAGCTGCAGGAGAAGGTTGGCTTCCAGCCCGCCCAGGCGAAGTACAAGGTCTACGCCATAGACGAGGTGCATATGCTGTCCAACGCGGCCTTCAACGCGCTGCTGAAGACGCTGGAGGAGCCACCGCCGCACACCATCTTCGTCCTGGCCACCACCGAGCCGCACAAGCTGCCTGCTACCGTGGTCTCCCGCTGCCAGCGCTTCGCCTTCCGCCCCATCGCCGAGGCAGACATCACCGCCCACCTGGCCCACGTGGCCGGAGCGGAGGGAATGGAGGCGGAACAAGAAGCGCTGGGCTTGATCGCCCGCCACGCCACGGGCGCGCTGCGGGACGGGCTGTCGCTGCTGGAGCAGGTGGCCTCCGGTGGCCCAGTCACCGTCGAGCGCGTACGGGAGGTGCTGGGGCTGGTACCCGAGGAGGGCACGCTGGCCGTGCTGGAGGCGGTTGCGGCAGGGGACGTGGGCGGGACGCTGGGCGCCCTCGCGGCTCTGCTGGAGGGAGGTGCCGACGCGCGTGTCGTGCGCCGGCAGCTGGTCGGCCACCTGCGCGGCGCGCTGGTCGCGGCGGCCGGCGTCAAGCTACCCGGTCCATCCGGTCTCGAATCGCTGGCCGGGGCGGGTGTCGAGAAGCTGCTGCACTGGCTGTCGGCGCTGGTGGAGGTCAAGCCCCACGGCGCCGACGACCGCACCGGCCTGGAGCTGGCGCTGGTGCGGTCCGTGATCGGCCCGCAGGCAGCACCTACGCCGGGCCTGGCTACAATCTTGCCTGAAGAAGCTCAGGGACAGGCGACCGCGAGGCCCTCGCCGCGCAGCCCGCGCCAGGCTGCCGGTCCTCCTGCTGCTGAGCCTCAGTCTGAACCCTCGACCGGTGACCAGGCAAGGGTAGATCAACAGCCTGCCCAGGCAGATGCCGGCAGTGAAGCGGCCGTCCCTGAGTCATCGCCATCCCCGACCATCCCGCGCCGGCTGGACGCCCTGCAGGCCCACTGGGACGAGGTGCTGGCCGGGCTGGGCCGCTCTGGGCACGTACAGATCCAGGCCCTGCTGCGCTCCTGTACACCCGTGGCGGTGGACGACCGGCAGGTGGTGGTCGCCGCTCGCTACGGCTTCCATCGCGCCCGGCTGGAAAGTGGCGAGGCCCGCCGGGTCGTGGAAGAAGCACTGGTGGCGGTGATCGGCGAGCCGGTCGAGCTGCAGGTGGTGCTGGCAGGTGAAGTGGATGAGCTGGCTCCACCTCAGGCCGCCGGAGGACAAGATCACACAAGCTTGCCCTCTAGTCTGCCTCCAGAATTGACCGACGATCCGCTGCTGCGGGTGGCGGTGCAAGAATTGGGAGCAGTGGTAAAGAGCGTGTGATGGGTATGTGCTTGTGCAACTACCCAGGAGTTTTTCCCCGTGCTCCTTCGGTTGCCAGGGCTGGCGACCGTGCTAAAATGTGTGTAGCCATCTGCCTTTCGGCTGGTTGTCAAGGCAAGCAGGTGGTGCTAAAATGGATCCAGGCTTCTGGACAGGAGAGTGTACGATGCCAGATATGACCTTGACCGACATCTTGGAAGATATTCACGCCCTGGCGACAGAGTTGCAGGCTTACGAGCACAAATACGGTGTGCTGTCCGAGACGTTCTTCGAAGCGTACATGAGAGGCGAAGAGCCTGAAGATGACGCTTGGGTACCGGACTTTGCGATCTGGGCCGGGACGTATCAGACCTGGCTGGATCGGCAGCGAGAGTACAGGGCCACCCTGCGTCGGCTTCAGGAACGTCCTACCTTGTCGCGCCTGATCACAGCGGCTACTCCGTGATGGCTCTGACCACGCTGGCCGATTACGAGGTCTTCGTCTACTCGCTTCAAGATCGCTTTCCCTCCATCACGCGCTCCACGCTGACGCTCATCCGTCACGGCAAGGGCATAGCCGAACTGCGCGGAGATGTCGAGTTTGAGGGTGCGGTACGCCTTGGTGTTCGTGAGTATCTCCGCTTTGACCTGGAACCGCCTCGCCTGTTGCAATACAGTTACGAGGTTTGGCGCGGCAGCGAAAAGCGGTACTGGTACGATTCGCAACCTCACCCTGATGACTCAACTCTAGCCAACACGTACCCCCATCATAAGCACGTCCCGCCGGACATCAAGCGCAACCGTATTCCGGCCCCTGGCCTGGGTTTCACTTCCCTGAACCTGCTGTTTCTGATCGAAGAGATTGAGCAAGAAATCCTGGACCAATCAGCCTCCGGGTGATGTTGCCGAACAACTGAGTGTGGCTGTGATAGCAGAGCAACCCCAATCGGGGTTGCTCTGTCTCGTGTGCGAGATGGTCCCTGCGATGTATGGATTGGTCGGCGTAGGATACGCGGTCGAGCTGCTTTTCGGCCCTGCGCCGCAGCAGGACCTGGTACTCAGGCACGCGGCTGTCCCTGCTCGGCCAGATACTCGCGCAGCGGGCGGGTGGGCTCGCCCTCGGATTCCAGCATGTCCCGCACGTCTTCGAGGTCTTCCAGGAGGGTCATCAATTCCTGGTAGTCTTCGTACCCCATCACCACCGCTGCCGGATCCCCACGCTGCTGGATGACGAAGCGGTGCCCGCCGTACCGGGCGCGGGCCAGGATGTCGCCCAGGCTGGCTCGAGCCTGGGTGGCGTCCACCGTCTCTGCTTTTGCTTCTACGGCCATTGTCCCTCCAACTGTAGTTAGACTAGTCTTGCTATAGATTATACAATAAATAGTTGGACTTGTCCAGACTGCGTGGAGGGTTTGGCCACCCTATCTGAAACCCAAGTCTGGATTCAAGGAGGTGATCTAAACCTTGTGGCCATTGCAGATCTGGCATGCCACCCTGCCGAGATCGAAGGGGGCAGGTCGAGATCAGCCTCGACGCGCGTCACCCGGCCGACGCGGTGGTGGCCACCAAGGGCGAGCAGGTAGCCCTACGATAAGCCCTACGCTATCCGCCGGGCCAGCACCCACACGGCCAGTCCAAAGAGCACGACAGTAAAACCTGCCAGAATTGCCAGGTCCAGCACTGCCAGGGAAAGCTCTCCGCCGATCATCGCTACGTGCAGTACTTCGACGGCGTAAGTCAGTGGCAGGGCGCGGGCCACGATCTGCAGACCCAGGGGCAGCGATGCCACCGGTACAAACACGCCACCCAGGAACATCATCGGGAAGCGGAAGGCGTTGGCCAAGGTCTGCGCCTCGAACACTTCCTTGACCGACACCGAGACCAGCACGCCCAGCGCCGAGAACGCCGCTGCCGAGAGGATCAGGCCCAAGATCAGCAGCAGCCAGTTGATCCCACCAGCCCCAAAGACGACCAGGGCGACGATCAAAACGACCAGGGTCGTCACCAGGCCAAAGACCATGCCGCCTAGGAGCTTGCCTGCCAGGAGCGCCGGCAGCCGGATCGGGGCCAGCAGCAGTCGCTCCAGCGCGCCGATCCGCCGCTCGAAGGTGATCACGATCGCTTCCATGCTGCTCGTGCCAAACAGGAGAGTCAAGGCCAGCAGGCCGGGCGCCAGCCCTTCCGGGCTCTCCAGATCGCGGGCCGCGCCACCGCGGATCACGAAGGCCAGCACGAAGGCAAAGGGAAGGAGGATGCCCCAACTGATATTAGGGGGCTTGAGGTAATAGGCCCGCAGGTCCTTGAGCATGAGATACCACATCCCGCGCAGGTCATCTGCCAGCATTGCCGCCGCCTTTTCCGCCTTTCTCGGCCAGCATCACCTCGGCGCTCAAGCCGGTAAGCTGTACAAAGGCGTCCTCCAAGGTCGGGCGGACGGTGTTGATTGCCAGCACACGCCGGCCTTCTCTCTCGGCCTCGATCAGCGCCGCGCGCACCCCGGAGGTGACGTCTTCGTCAGTCACGCGCCGGGTCTCCGCCCCGTTGGGCCCACCGTCCAACGTCACCTCGACGGCTGCCGCCTCCTGCACCCGGGCTTTCAGCCCATCGACCGTATCCAAAGCGACGATCTGCCCGCGCACTAGCAGCGCAATGCGATCACACAGCCGATCAGCCTCTTCCAGGTAGTGAGTGGTCAAGAAGACGGTCACCCCCTCCTGACGTAGCCCGGCGATCGTCTGCCGCAGGTTGCGCGCGCTGATCACGTCCAGGCCCGTCGTCGGTTCGTCGAGGAAGAGCAGCGCGGGGGAGTGCGCCAGCGCGGCGGCGATGGTGAGGGCACGCTTCATACCGCGTGAGAGTTTCCCAAAGGGGGTGTCGCGCTTGTCTGTCAACCGGAAACGGGCCAGCAGTTCCTCGGCGCGGGAGGTGCGCTCGCCCCGAGGCACGCCGTAGAGCTGCATCGAAAAGACCAGGTTGCCGAAGGCCGTCAGCTCGTCGTAGAGGTTGGACACTTCGGGCACGACGCCGATCCGCTTCTTGATCTGCGGCAGGTCGTGCGCCCGGTCCAGTCCCAGTATACAGGCGCATCCTGCCGTGGGCTGTGACAGGCCGGCAAGCATGTGAATCGTCGTCGTCTTGCCCGCGCCGTTGGGCCCTAGAAAGCCGAACACCTCTCCCTGGCGCACCTGGAATGAGATGTGATCGACTGCCAGCAGGCCCGATTCAGGCCGGCCGTATCGCTTGGTCAACTCCGAGACTTCAATGACTGGCACAGCATCAGGCATTTGACTTATCCTCCTCCTTTTACGGGCAAAGACAGGGCAGCACACAGCGGCGCTTTAGAGCTCGCAGCAGATGGGCCACACAGCCCGGCGGGGTTGAGACCATTGACGACGATGTAGACGATGGTCAACGGGAACAGGGTGCCAAAATCCCCCGTCGAGCCGGCCAGCTCGCGCAGGTTAAACTCGAAATCGCGGTGTCGCTTCCCCGCACCTTTCTGTGCAGGCACGCTTCCTTTTCTCTCTCGTTTCAATATCGTCGCCTTCGGCGACTCACGGGCCTCCGGCCGCTTCATAGGCCCATTGGCGCTGGTAAAGCCGCTGATAGGTCGGGCTGCTGGCGATGAGGTCTTCGTGAGATCCCTGGTCCACGATGCGCCCATCCTCGATCACCACGATCCGGTCGGCCTTGCGCAGCGTCGAGAAGCGGTGGGCGATGATCAACGTCGTGCGGTCGCGGCGAATCTCATCTAAAGCGCTCTGGATCAGCGTCTCGGTGTAGGCATCCACGTTGGCCGTCGCTTCGTCCAAGACCAGTATCCTCGGATCGGCCAGCAAGGCACGGGCGAAGGCCACCAGTTGCCGCTGCCCGCCCGATAGCATCGCGCCCAGCTCGCCCACCTGGCTGTCGTAGCCGTGGGGCAGCCGGGCGATAAAGTCGTGCGTCTGCGCGCGGCGGGCGGCCGCCTCGACCGCCTCGTCGCCAGCCCTTGGGTCGCCGTAGCGGATGTTCTCGCGGACCGTGTCGGCGAACAGGAACACGTCCTGCGGCACGAGCGTCACCAACCGGCGCAGGTCTGCGGTCTCAATCTGGCGCACGTCTATCCCGTCGATGCGTACGGCGCCCGCGTCGACGTCGTACAGCCGGGCCAGCAGCCGGGCGATGGTACTCTTGCCCGCGCCGGTCGCGCCGACCAGCGCGATCGTCTCCCCAGCCGCCACGTCGAGATGCACGTCGCGCAGCACCGGCGTCTCGACGTAGCCAAAGGTCACACCTTCGAACGACACGCGACCCTCGAATCCGCCCTCAGGCCGCACGGGCTGCGCCGGTTCGGCGACCTCCGGCCGGCGCCCCATATAGTCGGCGATGCGGTCCAGCGAGGCGGCCGCAGCCTGGAAGGTGTTATAGACCAGGCTCAGCTCCCGCAGCGGGCCGAAGAAACGGTAGACGTAGCCTAGGAAGGCCAGCAGCACGCCGACGGTGAGCGCCCCACCGGCAGCCAGCGCGCCGCCATAGCCCAGAACCAGAGCGACGCCCAGCATGTTGGTCACCGTCATCGTCGGGAACACGGCGGCAAAGAGTAGCCCAGTGCGTAGATTGGCCCTCATGTTGCGCAGACTCAGGCTCTCGAACTGCTCCACGGTGAACGACTCGCGCGAGAGCGATTGGACGACGCGCATCCCCGCAACGCCCTGCTCCACGCCCGTGTTCACCTCGGCCAGCGCCTGCTGGGCCTGCCGATACGCGCGCCGCATCTGCCTGCCCAGGATGCCCATGCTCGCCAGCACCACCGGGACCGAGGCCAGCGTGACCAGTGTCAGGCGCGCGTCGAGCAGGGCCATGATGGCGACGATGCCGGCCAGCGAGAGCAGGTCGTTGACCAAGTTGAGCGCGCCACTGGAGGCGACCTCGGCGAGGGCGTTCACGTCGTTGGTCAGGCGGGACGAGATCTGCCCGACTCGCTCCCGCTCGTGAAAGGCGATCGGCTGCCGCAGCACCTGGGCGTAGAGGTCACGCCGAATGGCGTGGACGACGTGCTGCCCCACCCAGGTAGAGAGAGTGCCCTGCCAATAGCTCGCCAGCCAGTAGACGCCGTTCAGCGCCAGGTAGAGCAGCGCGAGTAGGGTCAGGCCACGTACGTCGCGTTGAGCAATGTGTGTATCCACGGCCACCTTGGTCAGGTAGGGCATGCTCAGCGTGGTCGCCGTCACGGTCAGCGTGGCCGCCAGCGCCAGCGCCAGCCGGCCCTTGTGTGCCCGCACGTACTTCCACAGCATCCCCAGCGCCTGCCGGTCCAGGTCCGAGAGGCGAAAGGGTTCCTCCTGCCCCTGAAGGCGGGTCATGAATCCACCACGAATAGTCATCGTGCCCCTCCTTCTGCCGGTTCCTGCGCCGCCAGCGTCTCGGCCTGAAACTGGAGCGCGTAGACCTGGCCGTAGAAGCCGCCCGCCGCCAGGAGCGCTTCGTGGGCCGACCGCTCCGGCGTGGAGCGTGCCCGCTCGACGATGTGTCCGCCGCGCAGCACCAGGATCTGGTCCGCTTGCTGCACCGTCCACAGCCGGTGGGCGATGACGAAGGTTGTCCGCCCGGCGCGCACCTCCTGTAACGCCTGCTGCATACGGCGCTCGGTGTCGGCGTCCACGCTGGAAGTCGGCTCGTCCAGGATCAGGACGCGCGGGTCGGTGAGCAGCACGCGCGCCAGCGCGATGCGCTGCTTCTGCCCGCCGGAGAGCCGCACGCCCCGCTCGCCGACCGGCGTGCCGTAGCCCAAGGGCAGGGATTGGATGAACTCGTGCATCTGCACCACGCGCGCCGCCCCCTCGATCTCGCGCTGCGTGGCGTGGGGGGCGCCGTAGGCAATGTTCTCACCGATCGAGGCATCGAAGAGAAAAACCGTCTGCAGGGCGATGCCGATGGCGTCGCGCAGGCTCTCGACCGTGACCTGGGCGACGTCGTGGCCGTCGATCGTGATCTGCCCTTGCTGCGCGTCGTAGAAGCGAGGTAGGAGGTGCACCAGCGTCGTCTTGCCCGCGCCGGAAGGCCCTACCAGCGCCACCATCTCGCCCGGCGCTGCCTCCATGTCCACGTCGCGCAGCGTCTCCGCGCCATCAGGGCCGCCATTGTAGGTAAAGCTCACCCCCGCGAACCGCACGCGCCCCTCGATGGGAGGCAGGGGATAGGCGCCCGGCGCGTCCTGCACGTCCGGCTGCGTGTCGAGCACCTCGAACACCCGCTCCGCGGCCGCCAGCGATTGCATCACGACGTTGAGCATCATCCCCGTCTGGCGGATGGGGCGCAGCAGCATTTGGATGTAGGTGGCGAAACCGATCAGCGTGCCCAGCGAGATCACGCCGGCGATCACGTTTCGCCCCCCGACCCACAGCACCAGTCCCGTGCCCAGGCCCATCACGACGCTGGCATAAGGCATCCACAGCGAGGCGATGCGCGCCGTCTCAAGGTTGGCCTGCAGGACCATCCCGCTCTGCCGGCCGACCCGTTCCCGCTCGAACGCTTCGCGGCCAAAGAGCTTGACGACCAGGATGCCGACCAGGCTCTCTTGCAGTGTGCCCGTCAGCGCTGCCAGCTGGCGCCGGACGCGCTGCCAGGCCGGGCGCACGCGCCGTGCGTAGGCCCACATGCCGAAGGCAATCAGGGGTAGTAGCCCCAGGTACACCAGGCCCAACCGCCAATCCCAGGCGATCAGTACCCCCAGGATGCCGGCCAGGATCAGCAGGTTGGTCAACACGATGACGGCCGCCCGCCCGAAGAAGTTGTTCAGCACGTCCACGTCGGCCGTGACGCGCGACATCAGGTCGCCCGTGCGCGCCCGGTCGTAGAAGGAGAACGAGAGCCGGCTGAGGTGCTGGAAGACCGCGTTGCGGAGATCAAAGACGATGCGTTGGCCAGTGTACGCGGTCAGGTAGAGGCGCAGGAAATCGATACCCCCTTGCACCAACGAAAGAGCCAGCAACCCGCCTGCGGCCCACCAGATGCGGGCCGTCTGTCCCTCCAGGATGAAATGATCGACTGCCAGGCGGATGATCCACGGCGGGGCCAGCTCGACAGCCGTGGTCGCCAGGGCTGCCAGGACGACGCCTGTCAGGACGAGTGCATGCGGCCGCATCGTGCGCAGTAGGCGGCGCAAGATGGGCCACACCGGGCCGGAAGGCCCCATCTTTCGGCCGCTACCTGCGCCGCTCCCCGGCGCCCCGCGCCCTCTACCGGGCTGTGCCAAAGGTTTTGACGTTTCCTTCATTCTGTGCTCCACGATGGCAAACAGCGACTAGACTGACCCACACCTGCCCTGTTCTACATGGTGGGCACGTGGTCGCTCTTCCAGCGCCCGTGCCACCACGGCGGCCAGTTGCTCGACGCTCAAGGGTTTGAGCAACCAGCCTCTCAAGCCCAGGGCGCGCAGGTCTTCAGATTCCCTTTCTTCCGATGGG
>Ga0316579_10000714_pt1 | contig 11326 bp, 11 predicted proteins | sample J5NA_2_FD_203074 | JGI IMG/M metagenome (GOLD analysis project Ga0316579, IMG submission 203074) | Rhizosphere microbial communities from salt marsh grasses in Alabama, United States - J5-7_160517rDrA | ecosystem: Host-associated > Plants > Roots > Rhizosphere | place: USA: Alabama | collected...
AAGGTTCGAACTTGCGACCCCTGCCGTGTGAAGGCAGTGCTCTACCGCTGAGCTAACCGCCCAAGGCCGCAAATTGTAAGGGGCGGCGGCGGTAACGTCAATTCCAGCCTGTCGGTGCGGGCCGGGGACTGATAAAATACGCGACTTTTCTCAATCCCTGTGGAGTCGCGCAAAAGCCCATGACCGTTCGTACCCGTTTCGCCCCCAGCCCCACTGGCTATCTGCACATCGGCGGGGCTCGCACCGCCCTGTTTTCCTGGCTGTATGCCCGTAAGCACGGCGGCACCTTCATCCTACGCATAGAGGACACCGATCTGGAACGCTCCACCGCGGAATCCATCAACGCCATTCTCGAGGGTATGACCTGGCTGGGGCTGGAATATGACGAGGGGCCGTTCCATCAAACCCATCGCTTCGAGCGCTACGCACAGGTGAAGGAGCAGCTGCTGGCCGAGGGCAAGGCTTACCGTTGCTACTGCTCCAGGGAACGCCTGGAGCAGCTACGCGAAGGGCAGATGGCACGCAAGGAAAAGCCGCGCTATGACGGCCGGTGCCGTCATCTCAAGGCGCCGCCAGCCGGGGCCAGTGATTATGTCGTGCGCTTCAAAAATCCCGAGGAGGGCGTGGTGGTAGTGGAAGACCAGGTGCGCGGCCGGGTGGCGTTCCAGAACAGCGAGCTGGACGATCTGATCATCGCCCGTACCGACGGTACGCCCACCTATAACTTCACCGTGGTGGTGGATGACCTGGATATGAGCGTCAGCCACGTGATTCGCGGCGATGATCACCTTAATAATACGCCGCGCCAGATCAATATCCTCAAGGCTCTGGGCGCGACCCCGCCACTCTATGCCCATGTGCCCATGATCCTCGGTGAGGACGGCAAACGCCTCTCGAAGCGCCACGGGGCTGTGAGCGTCATGCAGTTCCGCGATGACGGTTTTCTGCCCGAGGCGGTGATCAATTACCTGGTGCGGCTGGGCTGGTCCCACGGCGATCAGGAGATCTTCGGCATCGACGAACTGGTTGCGCTGTTCAATATCCCCGATATCAACAACTCCGCCTCCAGCATCAACCCCGGCAAGCTGCTGTGGCTGAACCAACACTATATAAAGACCGGCGACCCGGCCCATGTGGCCCATCACCTGAGCTGGCACATGGGCCAGGCCGGGCTGGACCCGGCCGCCGGGCCGGCGCTGACCGAGGTTGTGCTGGTCTTCCGGGAGCGGGCTAAGACCCTCAAGGAGATGGCGGAGCAGTGTGTTTACTGCTACCGCGACGTCACCGACTACGATCCTGCGGCACAGAAGCATCTGAGCGCTGCCGTTGCTGCGCCCCTGGCTGCACTGCGCCAAGGGTTGGCCGACCTCCCGGCCTGGGACGAGCCGGCCATTCATCAGGCCGTTGTGGCTACCGCCGAGGCTTTCGAACTGAAAATGGGCAAGTTGGCCCAGCCACTGCGGGTGGCGGTGACCGGGGGCGTCGTGTCGCCGCCCATAGATGTCACCCTGCGCTTGCTGGGACGGGAGCGGGTTTTGCAACGTATTGATCGGGCCCTGGAATACCTGGCCAGCCGGGCCCCGGCGTAAGGTGGATAAACCTTGACAGCGGATAAGCCATACCGCAAAATGCGCCCCTTGCTTGGGGCTATAGCTCAGCTGGGAGAGCGCTTGCATGGCATGCAAGAGGTCGTCGGTTCGATCCCGACTAGCTCCACCAGATTAACAAAGGGGCTGGCGTTGCCAGCCCCTTTTGATGATCAAAACGTCCCCATCGTCTAGAGGCCTAGGACACTGCCCTTTCACGGCGGCGACAGGGGTTCGAATCCCCTTGGGGACGCCACCTATATAAGTCTTTGTCTTTCCTAAGTACTATCGACCATCTGAGTGGATGAGTCTGGGCACTGCGGCCAGACGTCTCCAATCCCCCAACGTTCACCTTCGGCCAAATAGCAGACCTTCGCTACCACGCTACCGGGTTATCAAGAGTCATTAACCATTTTCGAACACATAACGACAGGATTTTAGATGTCTTATCTCAATCTTGTCAGACGCTACAAACGTGGGGTATGGTGTAAAGAAAGGGTCACAAATCAGTCACAAGATGCCCCGATCGTCGTCCAAGACGTTGAAATAATAATAAAAAGGGGGGGCTGATGAAGCAGCTAGACACGCCAACCGTGCCAATGGCCATTTCAAACGCGCTCGGCTTTGCATTCTTACCGTTACTTGTTTCGCCGCTGGTAGCTTGGTTGTACGCCTTGTGGGTCGACATACTCCACAATCACTGGGAACGATTTGTTGCGGATGCGGTGTTTGTGCCGCTAGGCATCATCCACGGGATCATCTTATTGTTTTCAAACTAAGCTGAACGACCGCAACGGGTCGAAAGCGGCGCCATTGATGACCCTTAGGCGAGGGAAAGGCACTCGACCCAGTGCCCAGATTCATCCCCTTGGGCACGCCATCTATATAAGTCTTTGTCTTTCCTAAGTGCTAATGACCAGCCGAGAGGATGAATCTGGGCACTGCGTCCCAACGTCCCCGACTGGCCAATGTATTGCGTCGATCAGTTGAGACCGCAGTCGTAGGCTGTCCCGCCGGCCCTGTGATTGCCTAACGCGAGAGATTATTCGCGCCGCCTTCGCCAGCGTTTTTACATTTAACATGAAAAAGAGCCCGCCAGCCCCGGCCAGCGGGCTATAAAGGGTGCAACTAAGAAACACCACCCTAGGAAGGGAGTGGTGCAGGACAAGCATAGCGCTTGCTCAGATTCTATGTAACCCGCTTGCTGTGAAGTATGGCTATAATTCATGCGAGAGAAACTACCACTATCCAGCGCCCAGATTCATCTCCTTGTGATCGCCATATTATTCAATACCTTATATGGTTTCTTAGGCTATCCGATCCGAAACTCGAATAATTGCGAGCACGACCCGAAGGCAGGCCTATATCCAAATATTACGGTCGGCGACTTATACCGTGATGGGCCGATAGTTATTCAGATATTAGTGATTCACGGGGTGGGGAATAGTGTTCGGGTCAGTGATTCTGCATAAGGGCGGGTATGGTCTACCCGACGGGTGACGGATTTATACGTCGTGGTGTTGTCGCCATCGTCGGTACTCTTTAGTTGCCTAGATGGCGGCTTTCATTAGTCTACTGCTTTGGTTTAGTCTTTGCTCGATTCGGATAAAGCTCGAAGATTAAACTTTCTACCGCCTTATCAAAAAAACTATCTGGATGCTTTGCGCAATAGTTTTCAAGCCAGATATCCATCGTTTCGAGGTCCTTGCCATATCCGATATCGTACGTGTCCGGGGTGTACATGTCATATGCAGTTAAAAAACCGTCCAGCCATTGATTGAATTGATTTTGAGCGCTGTAATGGCCTTGTCTAGCTAAATCACTCGCGGTTACAAAATCCTTGCATCTGGCGTAATTGATATCCTTACTGGTCATGAAGTATGGCCGAAAGTATCCATCCTGGTCAGCCGCCCAACACCCGATTGGTAACAGCAGTGCTGCCGCGAGAATGAGTCTCTTCATTTATTTTGGTTCCTCTATGGAGTACCTTGCTTCTCGAGCAGGCATCGAACTCCTCTCGTCGCTTAATGTGGTTTCATGACCGATGCGTCTAAATTATGTCCTATTTTCCGGATCATATCCACGAGAATGCCGAGCGGTTTCTACAAAATATAACGCGGGGTAGCGTCCAATTCCCAAATTTCGAATATATAATGATCGTTCCCCAGTATGGGGGTAAATCGCCATCTGCGGTGTCCCGAGGACTGGCGCAATTCATTCCAATATTCGGGAGATCGATATGGCGATACAGTTGCTGCGTGGTCACGTGAAAGATATCTCGTCGCCGGATAAGCATGGCGCAGTGGGTTGCCAACTGGGCAAGTACAATATCAAGGTCTACGGCGACTTGGTTAGAGGCATCGGTAAGGGCGACGATGTGCTTCTCGCATGTGAGCAGCGGAACGACGTTTTTCGTGCCTTGGCGGTTAAAAACATCGATAAGAACAAGATGGTGCAAATTGACCCGACCAATAGCATCCTGCTCTTGGCCGCCAGCTTCTTTGTATGCATGTTGGGCTTCGTGCTTTTCCTTCAGGCCGAGGGCAGCAGTATCACTGTTCAGTCTATGGATATGATCGTGGGGTTCATCGGGCTGATCGGCGTAGCAATAACCCTACGGCGCCTGTTTCTCATCACCAGGGCAGGAACCTGGGTCCGAGGTGCCGAACTCTAATTTCCGACGGCATGGCTTTCCCCAAGATGAAGATCTGAGGGCGACTGCGGGCCCAGGTCAGTTCTTGCCCCATTGTAATTAGCCTGCCGATTATGGAAGGTATGATAGACGTAGTTCTAAGTTGATACTCGGCCACGGTGTGCACTGCAATGGCTTGGGTTGTTCCATGCTGACCTCTCGGCGGTACCTAGAACAGCGCAACCGCCATCAGTGGAGAAATTTGGTACAAAAATCGCTAAACCAGCGACGGCGGATGCCGATATCTAGACGTATTTACAGCATTTTGAACGAGCTGTGCCGAAGCACCTGATTTGAAGGAACTAAACTCAGCCTAAAGGAGTATACGTATGTTTGAAATGAATCCCATGAAGTCAAACGCAGATAGATCAGCAGAGACCCACGACAGCGAGCAAAACCGCGATTCGGCGCAGGTAACCAAACTCCGGAACCAGGAGCGTCCTGCCACCATTGCCATGATCGGCCCCACTATTCAGATCAAAGGCGATGTGAGCGGCGAAGAGAGTTTAGTGATTCAAGGTCAGGTGGAGGGAACCATCAATCTTAAACAGAACAATCTGATTATCGGGCAAGACGGAAAGGTCACCGCAACTATTCATGCACACACTATCACCATTGAGGGCGACCTAAAGGGCGACGTGTTCGGCGAGGAAAGGGTTATCGTCAAAAAGACCGGTAATGTGCGTGGCAATATCTCGGCACCGTCGGTGAGCCTGGAGGAGGGCGCGAAATTCAAAGGCAGCATGGACATGGATTACAACCGCGCAGCATCATCCGCATCACGCAAAGACTCAAGCTCAGCTTCCGTAGTCAAGTTTGATGCGCCGGCCGTTAATGAAAAGGCGTCCTTCTAGTCAAGTGGCGACCTGAAGTAAGGAATTGTAAAAACAGGCCAGAGCCAATTAACGGGAGCCGCATGTGTCTGCAATCAAGAAACTGCTGATGGGATTTGGTGTGGGGATCGTGATCGGCCTGTGGTTCGGCGTCAATCTGGGCAAAGATCAGCCCCTCTACAGCAATCCCTTTCATGAGGCATCGATCAAGCACCGCTTGGTCGAGTCGGGCGGCGATATGCTGGAAAAGAGTGGCCAGGCGCTCAAGCGCAGTATAAAGGATTGAAATAGACCTCCTGCTGAAATCCAAGGATCCATTACCATAAGAAGCTAGCTGCCGTTTTGGCGGTTGATTTGATCCACGGTACCCTTGATGACGAGGCCAAGGCTGCGGGAACCAGTCCTGAATTACTCCTTGTAGCTCATTGGCCGGATGCCAACGCCGTTTGCATATTCTGCTTCTGTAAGCGCATCTGGTTGATGTGCTCGCGACGCTTGGTCTGCAGGTATTCCGCGCGGTTCATCTCATACAGTTGCGGGTGGTAGCGGTCGGTAAGGTCGTACCAGCGCCGAATGCTAGCCTCGAATCGATCATTTGCAGGTATATCCCGGGTCTCGAGGACGGCCTGCAATGCAAGGTAGTAACGCATGGTATTGCGTTCAATGGCGCCGCGCACCCCCTCCACGTACCTGGGTAGACCGTCACTGTCGACATCGACGGAACTGAAACCGATCTTACCCTTGCCCAAGGTGGCCAGATAAGCAGACGTGGCCCAGCGGCTGGCAATACTGGATCGGTAGGAACTGCGGATGTGGACCAGTGTGCCGCCCGGGACGGAAATCGCCTGCAACGCCGTGCGGTAATCGCTGGTACCCAACGGCCCGTCGGCCGCAGACAGCGAGACCTCGAAAAAATCGGAGCTCGAGGCGTTGGCCTGGAATAGATACCGCACCTGGTATGCCTTATCCGGTGCTTGATAGAACTTGCGACCCATATATAAGGTTAGCCACCGGTGTTCGTCTTGCGAAGCGTGCACGCAGGCCTTGACGTTAAGGGTCAGGGCTAACAGTTCGCACCAGCCGGCTGGCTCGCGCAAGGCCGCCTTGAGTTGCTCCAAGGGATAATCCAGCCGCCCGTAGACCTCTGCAGAGAGCAGAACACCCTGGTCCCGCGAACGTACGTAGATAGGCACACCGTATGGATTTTGCGCCAGTTCGGGACGAATGAGCTGATAGTCCGCCAGTAGTGCCGCGGCCTGAGGCGAAAGCGCACAGGCAGTGCCGGTGAAGACAAGTAGGGCAAGGCTTACCAGGAGGGTGGCGAGCCATGGGCGTAACGGCATGGGATAAAAACTGGTCGATGGCAACAATAGATCCTGAGATTCGGCCAAGGGGCGGCACGGACACCTATTCTACGGCAGTCGAGTGACAGGGGGCTGACCTATGCAACTCACGGAATTTCCAACGTTTGTATTAACTAAAACCGGGTCAAGGCTGAATATTCACGGATATTCCGGCTTACCTATATAAAGTCATACTTTATAGTTTGGCATTACTATAGATGAGGTTTGTGAAGTCGAAATCAAGCGGCGACCTAGGTAGTGACCTCTTTATAGGTTTCCGCAAACGCGGCGATGGCCTTATCGAGATCATCCCGGGTATGGGCGGCGGAGATCTGGGTGCGTATTCTCGCCTTGCCTTTCGGTACCACCGGATAGAAAAAACCAATCGCATAAATGCCACGTTCGAGCAATTTCTGTGACATCCGTTGTGCGACGACGGCATCACCTAGCATCACCGGTACGATGGGATGAATGCCTTGCGGAATATCGAAGCCCGCCGCACGCATGCCCTCGCGGAAGTAATGCGTGTTCGCTTCGAGGCGATCCCGTAGTTGCGTCGATTCGGACAACATGTCGAGCACCTTGATGGCCGCGGCGCAAATCGCCGGGGCAACGGTGTTGGAAAACAAATACGGGCGCGAACGCTGGCGCAACAAGTCGATTATCTCTTTACGTCCCGAGGTATAGCCGCCTGAACCGCCACCTAGTGCCTTGCCGAAGGTGCCGGTGATGATGTCGACGCGATCCATGACACCGTAGTACTCATGCACGCCACGGCCGGTTTTCCCAATGAAGCCGACGGCATGGCAATCGTCATGATGCACCATCGCATCGTATTTATCCGCCAGGTCGCAAATCTTATCCAGCTGCGCTATCGTGCCGTCCATGGAAAACACACCGTCGGTGGTGATCAGCATGCGACGTGCGCCAGCGTCCCGAGCCTGTTTCAACATTTGTTCGAGATCACTCATATCGTTATTCTTGTAACGATAACGGGCCGCCTTGCACAAGCGCACGCCGTCTATGATCGAGGCATGATTTAGTTCGTCGGAGATCACGGCGTCTTCCTTGCCGAGTATCGTTTCGAACAAGCCGGTATTGGCATCGAAACAGGCCGCGTAGAGGATGCTGTCCTCCATACCGAGAAAGTCCGTGACCTTCTGTTCAAGAGTCTTGTGTATCGATTGCGTGCCGCAGATGAAGCGCACGGAGGCAAGGCCGAAACCCCATGTATCGTAACTGTCCTTGGCCGCCCGAATCACCTCCGGGTTATTCGCCAGTCCGAGATAATTGTTGGCGCACATGTTGACGACTTCGCTGCCGTCGGCAAGCGTGATGTCGTTCTTCTGATCCGAGGCGATAACGCGTTCGGTTTTCCATAGACCCGCCGCCTTAATTTCTTTCAATTCCTGGGCCAGACTCTGTTTTGCATACTTGTAACTCATGATGACACTCCGTCTCGTTAAGGCTACGCATCTTCCCAGCTGAGGATGACCTTGCCCGATTGGCCGGATCGCATGACATCAAATCCCTTCTGGAAATCCGTATAATGAAAACGGTGGGTTATGATCTTCTCCAAGGGCAGGCCGGTCTGTACCATCATGACGCCCTTGTACCAGGTTTCGAATATCTCCCGCCCGTAGATACCTTTGATGAACAGGCCTTTGAATACCACCTTGGTCCAGTCGATGCCGGTGCCGTCAGGCATGATGCCGAGCATGGCGATACTGCCACCGTTGATCATTTTGCCGAGTATGTCCCGGAAGGCGGCGGGCGAGCCGGACATTTCCAGGCACACATCAAAGCCTTCAAGTATGCCCAGACTGCGCATGAAGTCCCGAGTGATTTCTTCTTTCGCAACGTTGATCGCAATCACCCTGGGCACGATGCCCTTCGCCAGTTCGAGCCGGTAATCGTTGATATCGGTAATGACGATGTTGCGCGCACCGCAATGCGCGGCAACCATTGCGGCCATGATACCGATAGGGCCGGCACCGGTAATGATCACATCTTCTCCCACCATGTTAAAAGACAAGGCGGTATGCACGGCATTTCCGTAGGGATCAAAACAGGCCAGGACATCTGTGGGGATGGCTATATTGGGCCGAAATACATTTTTGGCTGGAATCGCCAGATACTTGGCAAAGCAGCCGGTGCGGTTGACGCCGACGCCGATAGTATTGGGACATAGATGGCGCCGTCCAGCCAGGCAATTGCGGCATCGTTCACAGACGATGTGCCCTTCGCCCGACACGATATCGCCGACCTTGAGTCCGGTAACATTGGCGCCCATGCCAACGATTTCGCCGGCGAATTCATGGCCGATGGTCATGGGCACGGGGATGGTCTTTTGCGCCCATTCGTCCCAGTTATAGATATGAACGTCTGTGCCGCAAATAGCCGTTTTTTTGATTTTAATGAGGACGTCGTTATTGCCGACTTCCGGCTCGGGGACATCGTCCAGCCAGAGCCCCTCTTTAGCATGCTTTTTTACTAATGCTTTCATCGCATTCCAGTCAGGTATACATGGGCTTATCAAGCTTCCATGATAGCACCGAAATTCAGCTATCTATGCTTAAATCAGCTTAACAGGGGTGGTGCGGGGATTCCTCATGATTTCGCAGCCGTTGAGAAAATATCGTATTCCCAATGGGGCATCTGATATAGCGGGCAGGGCCTACCCGGTCGGTGGTTATATTCCACTGGAAATGGGTAGCACCCGGCCCCTCATTTTTCTTGCCAATTAAGGCCAGGTGGCCGGGGAAAGGTGGATTATCAGCTTATCCATGGCTTGGGGAAAGAACTTCGAGGAGTTTTCTCGGCACTAATTCTTCAGCTAGTGGAGAGAGGCCTTTAGTATGGAATGGGCTAGATTGCCGCAAGAATATCATTGCTGATTGTCTTATGCCTCGCTCCCTGCCGTGACGGCTTCGAAGTATCAGGGTGGTGTTCAGTTTCTTATTTATTGTCAGGGCAGTAGTATTACATGGGCTATGGAAATTCTATATGATAAGTGGTTTCAGAACGGTGTTGGTAATTTAATATCGTCTCGCCAAGGCAATTATCGTCGGGCATAAGCATTCAGAATTTTACAAGGAGAAGATGATGTTTTACGGTATTCCGCCGGAGAAGATGCAAGACTTTCAACGGGCGATGGAGACGCTCGCATCCGTTTATCCAGGGAATGTATACGCCGGCGACATGCTGATCACTATCGGCCGCAATCTCTCTTTCCGGTCCGACCGGAAGTTTATGGACAGTTACTCGACATCGGTCGAGACCGATCAGGAGAAAAGCCTGATCTGGCGTCTGCAGGTCCTGGCCTGGGCGGCGCAGAATGCGCTTTTCGTCGAAGGCGATTTCGTCGAGTGTGGCGTGCTGAAGGGCTTATGTTCCGAGGTGATCTGCAAGTACCTCGGTTTTCAGGATCTGCCGCGGCATTTTTTTCTCTACGACACCTTTGCGGGCATGCCGGAGGAGACTTCCACGGAACAAGAACGCAGCCAGTATCCGTCTTACATGAAGATGGACAGCGACAGCCTGTACAAGCAGGTGTGCGACAGGTTTGCCGTATACGGCAACGTCCAGGTGGTTAAGGGTATCGTGCCGAACTCGTTCGCCCAGGCGGCCCCGGAGAAGATCGCCTTTATGCATCTTGACATGAATTCGGAACAGGCCGAGATTCTGGCACTGGAGCATCTCTTCGATAAGATCGTGCCCGGGGGGATCATCGTGCTGGATGATTTTGGCTGGAACAGCGCTATTAATCAGTGCAAGGCCGAGTTGGCGTTCATGCGCAACCGCGGCCACGCCATCCTGGAACTGCCCACCGGACAGGGGCTGATCCTCAAGCACCGATAAACCGCGACCGCGGCGCCCGCCTATGTCCTGATGAAAACCCGTTTCGCACCCAGCCCCACCGGCTACCTCCATCTCGGTCATGCCTTCGCGGCTTTGACGGCCTATGAGTTCGCGCGTGCTTCAGATAAACCATTTGTGCTGCGTATCGAAGATATAGACCAGACCCGCTGCCGATCGGAATATGAAGCGGCGATTTTCGAAGATTTGGCCTGGCTGGGTCTCGTATGGGAAGAGCCGGTGCGCCGTCAGTCGGAGCATTTCGACGATTACGCCGCCGCGCTCGCCAGGCTTGAGCGCTTCGGTGTGTGCTACCCGTGTTTCTGTACACGCAGGGAGATCGCCGAGGAAATCGCCGCCGCCGTCGATGCACCGCACGGACCCGAAGGACCGCACTATCCCGGTACCTGCCGCGCCCTTGCTCCGCAAGACCGCGCGCTGCGCATGCAGACCGAAGCCTACGCGGTGCGGCTCGATCTTGCCAAGGCGCAGCAGCATCTGGGACGCGCTTTCCATTTCGACGAGCAGGGCCGGGGGCCGGGCGGCGAGACGGGCTCGCTGTATGCGGAGCCGCAGCTGCTCGGCGATGTGGTACTAGCGCGCAAGGAACTGCCCGCGAGCTATCATCTCGCCGCGGTGGTGGACGATGCCTTGCAAAACATAGAGCTGGTCACCCGCGGCGAGGATTTATTTCATGCCACGCATATCCAGCGCCTGCTGCAGGAACTGCTAGGTCTGCCGGCGCCGGTCTATGCCCATCACCGACTCATACTCGATAAAACGGGTAAGAAATTTTCCAAGCGTGACCAGGTAATGACTTTACGAGGGCTACGTGCCGGCGGCGTCACACCGGCTGATATCCGCAAACGTTTGGGCTTGTATGCCCGTCCGGCTTGAGTTGACCTTAATAATCTGCGACCCTGCAGTGATTGCCCTTGGGATTGTTCTAGTATGAGCGCTTATTCCGATATACAGGGTATCTTCTGACTGTGCAGCGGGGTGCTCCATGTGGCA
>Ga0316579_10000715_pt1 | contig 11319 bp, 10 predicted proteins | sample J5NA_2_FD_203074 | JGI IMG/M metagenome (GOLD analysis project Ga0316579, IMG submission 203074) | Rhizosphere microbial communities from salt marsh grasses in Alabama, United States - J5-7_160517rDrA | ecosystem: Host-associated > Plants > Roots > Rhizosphere | place: USA: Alabama | collected...
GCGCCCTACAGTGCTCGTGACGCGGCGCATAGGGCACCGCAAGCAGCAACTCGTCTTCGAGCAGATCGCGTACTTCCATCGCCTTGCCCGCAAGCACCCAATCCGGTCCCTCGGCCTCCACCGGCAGGGCGTCGATCTCCGCCTGCGAGCGCGCCAGTGCCAGGACCGCCTCGACTCGCAGCGGGAGTTCCAGCGGAGCGAGACAGCGCTGGCAACGCAGCTGCAGCGCGCCCCGGATTGTAAGCCGTAACGCGGGCCGGTCCTGAGCGTCCGAAACGCCCAAGAGCGAATATTCGATCTCGCCTGCCTCCGACAGCAGCGACGGGCGCAGCCGCGCGAAGTCGGCCAACGGCCAGACGCCGTCTAGGCTCGCGCCCGAGGCGGCAAATTCGTATCCGTCGATGATGGGCCGGTGAGGCATAGACTGTGAATGGTATCATCCGAGAAAAACCTCGTCAAAACAAAGTCATGGACCAAACCCGACAACTCGTGCTGGCGTCCTCCTCCCGCTACCGGCGCGCCCTGCTGCGCCGGCTGCCGCTGCGCTTCAGGTCGGCGAGCCCGGCGATCGACGAGGCACCGCTTGCCGCGGAGCGCCCGGCCGAGAGCGCCTGGCGTCTGTCGCTGGCCAAGGCGCGCGCCGTCGCGAGCCGCTTCCCGGAAGCTCTGGTGATCGGCTCCGACCAGGTGGCCGCCCTGGGCGACGAGCGGCTGGACAAGCCCGGTCATCACGCCAATGCCCTGCGGCAACTGCGCATGCTGAGCGGAAAGGCGGCCGATTTCCACACTGCGGTGACTCTGCTCGACGCCCGCAGCGGCGAAGCGCGCACCCATGTCGTGCCTTGCCGCGTGGTCTTTCGCAGCTTCGACGAAGGCCAGATCGAGAGCTACCTTCGGATCGAGCAGCCCTACGATTGCGCCGGCAGCGCGAAATCCGAGGGACTGGGCATCGCGCTGATCGAGCGCATCGAAACCGAGGATCCGACCGCGCTCGTCGGCCTGCCGCTGATTGCGCTGACCACGATGCTGGCGCAGGCCGGCATGCCGGTGCTCGGTTGATGCCGGCGTCGCTGTACGCGATCCCGACCCCGCTCGGCGGACCACCGTTCGATTCGCTGCCGCAGCCCGCCCTGGAGATTGTCCGCGACCTGCGCGACTTCGTTGCCGAGAACGCGAAGACCGCGCGCGCGTTCCTGGCCGCGGTCGGGATGCCCTGCCCCTTGCGAGAGCTGCGCATCGGTGTGCTCGACGAGCACACGCCCCCCGACTCGGTGCGCACTCTGCTCGCGCCGCTGCGGGAAGGCCGTTCGCTCGGGCTGCTGTCCGAGGCCGGCTGCCCGGCGATCGCCGATCCCGGCGCGTGGCTCGTCGCCGCGGCGCATCGAGCCGGGTTTCGGGTCGTGCCGTTGGTCGGCCCCTCGTCCATCCTTCTCGCACTGATGGCTTCGGGTCTCGAAGGGCAGCGCTTCGCGTTCTGCGGCTACCTCCCGCGCGACAAGGGCGCGCGCGAGAACCGGATACGTGAGCTGGAACGACGATCGAAGGCGGAAAGCGAGACTCAGATTTTCATCGAGACGCCCTACCGCAATGCGGCGATGGTGGATTCCCTGCTTCGCGTATGCGCGCCGGACACCCTTCTCTGCGTCGCGAGCGACCTCACGCTGCCGCAGCAAGCCGTCGCGGTCCGCTCGATCGCGGCCTGGCGCTCGGCGCCTCCCCAGCCGGGCCGGCGCCCAAGCGTGTTTCTCGTTCTTGCGCCCTGATCGACCCGCTTAGTGCAGCACGGGCTCGTCGCGAACCGCGAAATCCGCCAGCGCGCTCGCGGCGCTCGCGCCGAATCGGCGCGCGAACTTCTCGGCGAAGTTCTCCTTTTGCGTGTAGTCGACGACCTTTTCCGCCTTGATCACGTCGCGCGCCACCGAGCTCAGCGTGCCGTAGCCGTCGGCCAGGCCCAGTGTCACGCTCTGCTGACCGGTCCAGATCAGGCCACTGAACATGTCGGGCGTTTCCTTCAGCCGCGTACCGCGACCCTGGCGCACGTCGTGGATGAACTGCTCGTGGATCTGGTCGAGCATCGCCTGCGCGTAGGCCTTCTGCTTCGGGTCCTCCGGCAGGAACGGATCGAGGAAACCCTTGTTCTTGCCCGCAGTCAGCAGGCGCCGCTCCACGCCCAGCTTGCTCATCAGCCCCGTCACCCCGAATCCGTCCATGCGCACACCGACCGAGCCGACGATGCTCGAGCGCGTGACATAGATCCGATCTGCCGCGGAGGCGACGTAGTAACCGCCCGACGCGCAGATGTCCTCGACCACCGCGTAGAGCGGGATGCGGGGATATTTCTTGCGCAGGCGCCGAATCTCGTCGTAGATGTTCTGCGCCTGGACCGGGCTGCCGCCGGGGCTGTTGATCTCCAGCACGACCCCCTTGGTGGAGCCGTCCTTGAACGCTGCCCGAAGCGCCGCGTTGATCCTCTGCGCGCTCGCGTCGGTGCCAGGTCCGATCAGTCCGTTGATCTGCACCAGCGCCGTATGAATGCCGCCCGCGCCCTCCGTGCCGGTTTCCCGCCAGTCCATCGCCAGCGCGATGATGATGCTCAGGTAAACGAAGAACAGCAGCTTGAAGAAGATCCCCCACATGCGCGAGCGCCGCTGTTCCTTGAGGGTCGCCGTCGCGAGCCGCTCGAGCACCCCGCGTTCCCACTGTCCGCCGTTTTCAGTCGTCATCTGCGAATCCCAGGAAGAAGACCTTGCCGTCGCGCTCCTCGATGCGCAGCGCCACCAACGGTGCGCCGTTGCACGGTCCGCCACGGCATTTTCCGCTGGTCGGGTCGTACACGGCACCGTGCGCCGAGCATATCAAATCGCGCCCGTCGGCGCCGAAGAAGTCGCCTTCGCGCCAGTCCAGCTCCAGCGCGACGTGGCTGCAGCGGTTCAGATAGCCGCGCGCCACGCCGGCGAAGCGCACCACGAATGCCGGCACGGCCTCGCCGAAGTACTCGACCTCGAAGCGCACGCCGCGACCGACCTCGGCCAGCGCCGCGGAGTCGCAAATCAGCCGTTCTGCGTCAGCCATTGCACCAGTTCGTCCACGTTCGCCACGCAGGCCCGAGGCGCGAGGGCCCGCAACGCATGCTCCGGATGCGCGCCGTATCCGACTGCCAGCGCGTCGACCCCGGCGTTGCGCGCCATCTCGAGGTCGTGCGATGTGTCGCCGACCATCAGGACCTGCTCCGGCTCGGCGTCGAGCTCCCGCATCAGCTCGAGCAACATCGCCGGATGCGGCTTGGGATGGGTTTCGTCCGCGCAGCGCGAGGCGCAGAAGTACGCGCCGAGGCCGCTCGCCGCGAGCGCGCGATCCAGCCCCGCGCGGCTCTTGCCGGTGGCGACCGCGAGCAGGACACCGCGCGCGTGCAGTCCGGCCAGGAGCCGGGGTACGCCCTCGAACAGCGACATCGAGCTTTCGCGCGCCAGGAAATGTCGGCGATACCGGTCGGCGAAATCGCGGTAACGCTCGCGCGGCAGGTCCGGCACCGCATGCCGCAGCGAGTCGTGCAATCCGAGCCCGATCACGTGGCGCGCACGCTCACGCTCGGGCACGGTCAGGCCCATTTCGCGGCTCGCGTCCTGGATGCACTCGACGATGGTGCCGGCCGAGTCGATCAAGGTCCCGTCCCAATCGAACACCACCAGCGTGTAGCGCCGCTCAGCCGTTTCTGCCATGACCCGGGAAGTATTGTTCGACGAATTCGCGCATGCCCGGCGGCAGGGGCGCCTCCAGACGCAGGGGCGCCCCGGTCGTCGGATGGCGCAGCACCAGCCGGCACGCGTGCAGCATCAGGCGCCTGACTCCCTGCTTGGCGAGCGCCCGGTTGAGCTCGAAGTCGCCGTACTTGTCGTCGCCGAGGACCGGATGACCGGCGTGCGCCAAGTGCACGCGGATCTGGTGTGTGCGCCCGGTCAGCAGGCGCAGCTCGAGCAGGCTGAAGTCGCCGCCCGTCGCCAGGGGCCTCGCCCGGGTGACCGCCCGCTGGCCGTCCGCGCGCACGCTCACCCTGCGTTCGCCGCTCGCGGTGACATGCTTGTGCAGCGCCTCGCGCAATTCCCTCGCGCCGCCCCGCCATCGCCCCGCCACCACCGCGACGTAGGCCTTTTCCATCTCCCCTTCGCGCAGCATCCGGTGCAGCTCGAGCAGCGCGCTGCGCTTTTTCGCGACGACCAGCAGCCCCGAGGTGTCCCGGTCCAGCCGATGCGCGAGCTCGAGGAACTTGGCCTGGGGCCGCGCCGCGCGCAGGGACTCGATCGCGCCGTAGCTGAGGCCGCTGCCGCCGTGAACGGCGATGCCGGAGGGCTTGTCGACGACCAGCAGCGCCGGGTCCTCGTGCACCACCGGTAGCTCGAGGGGGCGCGGCGCGGGGCGCGCAGCCCGGGCGGGCAGCCTGAGCGGAGGCACCCGGACCCGGTCGCCCGCCCGCAGGCGGTATTCGGGCCCGACGCGCCCGCTGTTGACCCTCACCTCGCCGCTGCGTAACACCCGGTAGACGTGGCTCTTAGGCACCCCTTTCAGACGCCGCAACAGGAAGTTGTCGATGCGTTGGGCGGCGCTTTCCTCGCCGACCTCCAGCAGAGTCGCCCGAGCCTTGCTTAAGTCATTCATTATCCGTATGATCTCGGGACTGCTTCGAGTTGCGAGGCACAGGTTCGCGGTATGCGCCTAGCGCTGCCAGGATCTGCAACCCGCCTCCCGCCCTGCTCAAGCAGGGCCTGAAGCAACGGTTAATTTCGCTCACCGGAAGTAGCGATAGTACTAGAAGCGAGCGCAGAGGGTTTTCCCCGCGGAAACGCCCGCACCCCTTAAGGAAGGGTGCACGGATTCCGGCCGCCGCCGGGTTTTGGCAAACCGACAGGCATTGTGTCGCCGAACCGAATGAAGGCTTTGACTGGTCGAAAACTAGGAGAATCCTGACCGACGGACCGCCGGTTCCCCTGCGAGCGCAGGAGAACAGGAAGTGAAACGTATGCTATTCAATGCGACGCAGCAAGAAGAGCTGCGCGTCGCGATCGTGGACGGGCAAAAGCTCGTCGACCTCGACATCGAATCTGCCACAAGGGAACAGCGCAAGAGCAACATCTACAAAGGCATCGTTACCCGCATCGAGCCCAGCCTCGAGGCCGCGTTCGTCGACTATGGCGAGGAGCGGCACGGTTTCCTTCCTTTCAAGGAAGTCGCGCGAGCCTATTTCCGCTCCGACATAGACGTCGGCAAGGCGAGAATCCAGGACGCCATCAAAGAGGGCCAGGAGCTGATCGTCCAGGTCGAGAAGGACGAGCGCGGCACCAAGGGAGCCGCCCTCACCACCTTCATCAGTCTGGCGGGTCGATACCTGGTTCTGATGCCCAACAACCCCCGCGGGGGCGGTGTCTCGCGCCGGGTCGAAGGCGAAGACCGCAACGAGCTGCGCGACACCCTCGACCAGCTGACGGTTCCCGAAGGCATGAGCGTCATCGCCCGCACCGCGGCGATCGGGCGCTCCGCCGAGGAGCTGACCTGGGACCTGAACTACCTGATGCAGCTGTGGCGCGCGATCGAAGGCGCCGCGGCAGACCGCACCCCCGGGCCCGACGGCCGCTACGTCGCGAAGCCGTTCCTGATCTACCTCGAATCTAGCCTGGTGATCCGTGCGATCCGGGACTATTTCCAGCCCGACATCGGCGAAATCCTGATCGATACGGAGGAAATCTACGAGCAGGCGCGCACGTTCATGCAGATCGTGATGCCGGGCAACGTCGGCAAGGTCAAGCTTTACCGCGACGACGTGCCGCTGTTCTCGCGCTTCCAGATCGAGCACCAGATCGAGATGGCGTACGCGCGGCACGTGAATCTGCCCTCGGGCGGCGCGGTGGTGATCGATCACACCGAGGCGCTGGTCGCGATCGACGTCAACTCGGCACGCGCCACCAAGGGCCACGACATCGAGGAAACGGCGCTGCGCACCAATGTCGAAGCGGCCGACGAAATCGCCCGCCAGCTGCGCCTTCGCGACCTCGGCGGCCTGATCGTGGTCGACTTCATCGATATGGAATCGCAGCGCGCGCAGCGTGAGGTGGAAAACCGCTTCCGCGAGGCGCTGCGCTTCGACCGCGCGCGGGTCCAGATCGGCAAGATCTCGCGCTTCGGGCTGATGGAGCTGTCGCGCCAGCGGCTGCAGCCGTCGCTGGAGGAGACTGCCCACATCAACTGTCCGCGCTGCAGTGGCACCGGCTTCATCCGGGGCACGGAATCGACCGCGCTGCACGTCCTGCGCATCCTGCAGGAAGAAGCGATGAAGGAGAACACCGGTGCGGTGCATGCCCAGGTGCCGGTCGACGTTGCCAGCTTCCTGTTGAACGAGAAGCGCAGCGAGATCCAGAAGCTCGAGGGACGGCTCAAGGTCAATATCGTGCTGGTCCCCAATGCGCACCTCGAGACGCCGCACTACAAGGTGCAGCGCCTGCGGCACGACGAGCTGAACGACATGGAGCACGTGCCCGCCAGCTACGAGCTGGCCGAGCAACCCGAGGAGCCGAAGCTCGGCGCCGACGCCGAGCCGCTCAAAGAGCGCCAGGAAGCGGTGGTGAAGGCCATCACGCCCGCCCAGCCGGCGCCGCTCGCGCCGGAACCGCAGCCGCAGCGACCGCCGCGCCGCCCGGAGCGCGCGGCCTCGCCCATCGCGGCGCCGGTCGAGGCGCGTCCCGGCATCATCGGGCGCATCCTGGGCTGGTTCAGGCAGGAGCCCTCGCACGCTGCCAAAGCGGCACCGCCAGCCGCGCTCACCGAGCAGCGCCCGGGGTCACGCGAGCCGCGACGGGAACCTCGCCAACGCGACCGACGCCCCGAGCAACGCGCAGATCAGCGTCGCGGCGGGGAGCGCGGCGAACGTTCCGGGCGCGCTGAGCGAGGCGGACGCGACCGGCGCGGCGAGCGCAGCGAGCGCGGCGAACGACGCGACGGCCAGCCGAGCCGGTCCGAGCAGCGCGGCAACGGCCAGCAGCGGGAACAGCGCGCCGGCGGCGAACGCCGCCCCGATCAGCGCCCGCCGCGACAGGCGCAACCTCAAGCCGAGCGCGCGCCGCGCCCCGAGCCGCAGGCCGGCGCTCCGGCCGAAGGCGAAGAGCATCGCCGCAGCCGTCGCGGACGCCGCGACCGCGGACGGGAGCGCCGCCCGGAGCAGCAGGCCGCAGGCGGTACGCAGGAGCGGCCGCAGGAAAGCCCGGCGCCCGCTCCGCAGGCACCCTCGGCACCCGCCCCGGAAACGCTGACGGTCACGGCGCAAGAACCGGTGCTTGCGGTCACCACGCCGCCGCTGCCGGAATTTCCGGCCCCGCAGGCAGCGGAGCCCGTGCCCTCCCCGGCCGAGCAGCCGGCTCCCGCGCCGGAACCGGTGCTCGAGCACGCTGCGCCGGTGGCGGCCGAACCGTCGCATGAGCCCTCTCCTGCCGTCGCGCCGGCGCCGGAGCCCAAGATGGAGCCGAAGGTCGAGGTCGAGCAGTCGGGCCTCGTCATGATCGAGACCGATCCGTCGAAGGCGCGCACGCTCGAGGCCGAGCCCGAGCCGCAGCTGCCGCTCGGCCGCCCGCGCCGCGAGCACAAGCAGCCGCCCGCGGAAGCGGAGGTCGAGCTGGTGCAGATCGAAACCAGGAAATAGGTCGGCCGCCACGCATGAAAAGCCGGCCTCGCGCCGGCTTTTCTATTTGAGTCTCGTCACATGCCTGCCTATCCGTTCCAGCTGGTGCGCGAGCGCACGCTGCTGGATGGCCGCAAGGTCGTCATCCGGCCGATCCGCGCCGATGACGATTTGCTCGTGCGGGATTTCCTGCGCAGCGGTGTCTCGGGCGAGGGCCGCTACATGCGCTTCCACAAGTGGGTCGGCGCGCCGTCGGACAAGCTGATCCACTTCCTGACCGACATCGACTACGACCATCACATGGCCTTCGTCTGCGTTCACGGCACAGGCGACGACGCCGAGGTCTGCGGCGAGGCCCGCTACGTCGTCAACGCCGATCGCAAGAGTTGCGAGTTCGGCGTCGTCATCGCCGATGCCTGGCGCAAGAGCGGGATCGCCGGCCTGTTGATGGAGGCAGTGATCCGCGTCGCACGGGAACGCGGATTGACCAGCATGGAGGGGCTGGTCCTGCGAAACAATCCGCCGATGCTTCGATTCGCGCGCGCGCTCGGCTTCGAGGTGCACTCGGCGCCGGAAGATCCCCTCACCCTCCGCATCACCAAGGCGCTTTGAGGTCTGCGCGCAGCTGCGCGAGCAGGCCGCGAGCCGCCGCTTCCACCATGTCGAGCACGCGCTCGAATCCGCCCGGGCCGCCGTAATAGGGATCCGGAACCTCGTCCAACTGCCCTTCTCCGGCGAACTCCATGAACAGGCGGAGCTTATGCCGGTGCTGCGGTGGCGCGATCCGTCGCAGGATCTCCAGGTGTCCCCGGTCCATGGCGAGGATCAGCTCGAAATACTCGAAATCCTCGCGCCCCACCCGGCGCGCGCGCAGCGCGCTGAGGTCATAGCCGCGGCGCCGAGCGTGCTCCTGCGCGCGCGCGTCGGGTGCCTCGCCGACGTGGTAGTCGTGGGTCCCGGCCGAGTCGACGCGAACCACGTGCTCCAGGCCAGCCTCGCGCACCAGGCGGCGCATGACTCCGTCCGCCGTCGGCGAGCGGCAGATATTGCCGGTGCAGACGAAAAGAACCGATCGCACCGCTATTCGGACGCCAACGCGACGCCGAAGACGCGCCGCTTGAGCTCCGTCAGCTGGTCGCGCAGCTTGGCGGCCTGCTCGAATTCCAGGTTCTTCGCGTGCTCGAGCATCTTCTTCTCGAGTTGCCTGATCTCGCGCGCGATCTGCTTCTCGCTCATCGCCTCGTAGCGCGCCTCGTCCTGCGCCGCGCGGCGCAGCGTCTGCGCCTCGTCGGCGTCGTAGACGCCATCGATCAGGTCCTTGATCCGCTTGCTGATGCCCTTCGGCGTGATGCCGTGGCGTGCGTTGAATTCGATCTGCTTGTTGCGGCGGCGATCGACCTCGGCGATCGCGCGCCGCATCGAGTCGGTCATCACGTCGGCGTAGAGCAGCGCAGCACCGTTCAGGTGCCGCGCCGCGCGTCCCATGGTCTGGATCAGCGAGCGCTCCGAGCGCAGGAAGCCTTCCTTGTCCGCGTCCAGGATCGCGACCAGCGACACTTCGGGCAGGTCGAGGCCTTCACGCAGCAGATTGATTCCGACCAGCACGTCGAACTCGCCCAGCCGCAGGTCTCGGATGATCTCGACACGCTCGACGGTATCAACCTCCGAATGCAGGTAGCGCACCTTGACGCCGTGCTCCGCGAGGTAGTCGGTCAGCTGCTCGGCCATGCGCTTGGTCAGGGTGGTCACCAGCACGCGCTCCTGCTTCTTCACCCGCAGCCCGATCTCCGACAGCAGATCGTCGACTTGGGTCGTCGCCGGCCTGACCTCGATCTCGGGGTCCACCAGCCCCGTGGGGCGCACCACCTGCTCCACGACCTGCGCCGACTTCTCCGCCTCGTAGTCGGCCGGAGTCGCCGAGACGAACACCGTCTGGCGCACCACCTTCTCGAACTCGTCGAACCGCAGCGGCCGGTTGTCCAGGGCCGACGGCAGGCGGAAGCCGTACTCGACCAGGTTCTCCTTGCGCGCCCGGTCGCCGCGGTACATGCCGCCGAGCTGGCCGATCGTCACGTGGCTCTCGTCGATGATCATCAGGGCGTCCGTCGGCAGGTAGTCGATCAGGGTCGGCGGCGGCTCGCCCGGCTTGCGTCCGGACAGGTGGCGGGAATAGTTCTCGATGCCTTTGCAAAAGCCCAGCTCCGCGAGCATCTCGAGATCGAAGCGGGTGCGCTGCTCGATTCGCTGCGCCTCGACCAGCCTGCCCGCCTTCTGGAAGAATTCGATGCGCTCCCGCAGCTCGGCCTTGATCGCCTCGATCGCGCGCAGCGTGGTCTCGCGCGGCGTCACGTAGTGGCTCGAGGGGTAGACGGTGAAGCGCGCCATCGGATGCAGCACCCGGCCGGTGAGCGGGTCGAACACCTCGAGCTTCTCGATCTCGTCGTCGAACAACGAGACCCGCACCGCGTGCTCGGCGTGCTCCGCCGGGAAGATGTCGATCACGTCGCCGCGCACCCGGAAAGTGCCGCGGCGGAAGTCGAGCTCGCTGCGCTCGTACTGCATCGCCACCAGACGCGCCAGGACGTCGCGCTGCGAGGCCTTCTCTCCCTGCCGCAGGTGCAGGATCATGCCGTGGTACTCGGATGGGTCGCCGATGCCATAGATCGCCGACACCGTTCCAACGATCACGACGTCGCGCCGTTCCATCAGCGACTTGGTCGCCGACAGGCGCATCTGCTCGATGTGCTCGTTGATCGACGAGTCCTTCTCGATGAACAGGTCGCGCGAGGGGACGTAGGCCTCGGGCTGGTAGTAGTCGTAGTAGGAAACGAAGTACTCGACCGCGTTCTCGGGAAGGAACTCGCGGAACTCCGCGTACAGCTGCGCCGCAAGGGTCTTGTTCGGCGCCAGCACCATCGCCGGCCGGCCGAGACGGGCGACGACGTTGGCCATGGTGTAGGTCTTGCCGGATCCGGTCACGCCGAGCAGCGTCTGGAAGGCGAGGCCGTCGTTGACGCCTTCGACCAGCTTCTCGATCGCCTCCGGCTGATCGCCGGCCGGCGGGAACAGCTGGTTCAGCCTGAACGGGCTGCCGGGGTAGGTCTTGATCGCCATTCGCCGCGCGGAGCCAAAACTGGGATTTTCCCACAGCGGGCCGCCCGGTAGAATACATCCCTCACTCTTGAACGAACTCCCATGAGCAAATCGATCCTCGCCGCAGTCCAGATGGCGCCGCGCGACCCCATCCTGGGCGTCACCGAAGCCTTCGTCGCCGACAAGAACCCGAACAAGATCAACCTCGGAGTCGGCGTCTACTGCGACGACAACGGCAAGGTGCCGCTGCTCGAGTGCGTGCGCCGCGCGGAGCGCGAGCAGATCGAAGCGGCGCCGGCGCACAGCTACCTGCCGATCGACGGCCTGCAGAGCTATGACCGCGCGGTGATGGAACTGGTGTTCGGCGCCGAAACGGCGAAGAGCGGGCGCATCGTCACCGTCCAGGCGCTCGGCGGAACCGGCGGCTTGAAGATCGGCGCCGATTTCCTGCGGCGCCTCGCTCCGGAAGCCGAGGTGTGGATCAGCGAGCCGAGCTGGGAGAACCACCGCGCCCTGTTCGAGAATGCCGGCTTCAAGGTCAACACCTATCCCTATTACGAGCCCAA
>Ga0316579_10000716_pt1 | contig 11311 bp, 13 predicted proteins | sample J5NA_2_FD_203074 | JGI IMG/M metagenome (GOLD analysis project Ga0316579, IMG submission 203074) | Rhizosphere microbial communities from salt marsh grasses in Alabama, United States - J5-7_160517rDrA | ecosystem: Host-associated > Plants > Roots > Rhizosphere | place: USA: Alabama | collected...
CGACCTTGGCCTTGATGATCGGCAACCCCAGACCCGGCAGACCGACCCATTCGCGCCAACCCAGTATCAGCGGCGCGGGGGCGATAGGGTCCGCAGCGACCTCGGGCATCGCGGCGGCACTCAGCTGGCGCCGATGCCGCGCTCGATCTCCCCGCCGCGGCGCAGCTCGCGCTTCAGAACCTTCCCCGCCGCATTCTTCGGCAGCGCGTCGACGATCTCGATGCGGCGTGGGATCTCGTGGCTGCCGAGGTGCTCGCGGCACCATGCCTTCAGCTCGGCGCCGTCAATTTGCCGATCCCCTGTCGAGGTGATGAAGGCCACCGGGATCTCGCCGTGGATGTGGTGCGGCTCGCCGACCACCGCGGCCTCGCCGACGCCCGGATGACGGACCAAGACCTCTTCGATGACGCGCGGGTAGACGTTGATGCCATTGCTGATGATCAGGTCCTTGATCCGGTCCACCAGAAAGAAATAGCCGTCCGCGTCGCGCCAGCCGAGATCGCCGGTGCGGAACCATTCACCGTAGAAGCTCGTTGCGGTCTCCTCGGGCAGGTTCCAGTAGCCGCGCATGACACTCGGCCCGCGCACGCAGACCTCGCCGTGCTCGCCGTCCGCCAGCCAGTTGCCCTCCGCATCGGCGACACGCATCTCCACGCCCGGGAGCGGCGGGCCGATGGAGCCCGGCTTGCGCGGCCCGTCCGGGGGATTGACGGCCGTGACCGGCCCGCACTCGGTGGGTCCATCCCCCTCCAAGACCGGTATGCCGAAGCGCCGTTCGAAGGCCTGCATCAATGCCTGCGGCATCGCCGCGCCGCCGGAGATACACAGGCGTACGCCTCGCCAGTCGGCGACCTGCTCATCCGACAGCCGCATCAGTACCGCGTACAGACTCGGCACGCCGAGAAAAACGGTCGCATGATGCAGCGCAACGGCCCGTGTAATGGCCTGCGGATCGAAGCGCGGGACCGGGATCAGCGCCGCGCCGGCGAGCAGCGGGGTCAGGATACCGACGGTACCGGCGAAGGCATGGAACATCGGCAAGACCACCAATATGCGGTCGGTGGCTGGCCCCAGCTTCAGCGCCGTGGCCACGGCACGGGCATTGCTGGCCAGATTGGCGCGGGTCAGCACCGCACCCTTAGGCCGCCCGGTGGTGCCGGAGGTGTAGAGGATCACCGCAGCATCTTGGAGCGCAGCGATAGCCACCGATGGCGCAGGCATCGGCTGCATTAGTTGCTCCAGATGGCAGTCGGCGACCTCGCCGTCCTGCTCGAAGCCAATACCGACACGAAGGGTCAGACCCGTGGCGCCGGCCATGGCCGCGGCGGCACTGTCGGCAAGGGCGGCGTGAAAGAACATCCCGCGAACACCGGCATCGTGCAGAATGAACGCGATCTCGCGGGGGTTCAGCAACAAATTGATCGGCACCACCACGGCGCCGGCCTTGAGGATGCCCAGATAGGCGACGACGAACTCGGCGCCGTTCGGGCAGTACAGTGCGACGCGTTCGCCGGCTTGGATGCCGCGCGCGGCCAGCGCCCCGGCGATGGCGTCGGTCGCGCAATCGAGCGCGTTGTAGGTCCACACCACCGCATCGCCGAACACAGCCGCACTGTCGCCCTGCGAGGCCGCGACGCGACGGAATCCCGCGACCAGGTCCTCCGACGCCTGCGCCTCTTCTCGTGCCGCGGAGGAAGGCGTGTTCATCGGCCGATGCGCCTCAGATCACCTTCGAGAAACCGATCGGGCCTTGCTTGGCCTCGAGGTAGGCGTCGAAGGCCATGCAGATGTTGCGAATCAGCAGGCGCCCCTTGGGCAGCACGCGGATGCCGGCGGAGTCGATCTCGAGCAGGCCGTCGCCGACCATGCCGTCGAGCTTCGGCAGGCTGGTCGCGAAGTAATCGCCGAAGTCGATCCCCCAGCGCCGCTCCACATCGCCGAAGTCGAGCCGGAAATGGCAAATCAACCGGGTGATGACATCGCGGCGGATCTCATCGTCGCGGTTCAGCTCGATACCGCGGAAGACCGGCAGGCGGCCGGCATCGATGTCCTCGTAATAGGCGTCGAGCTCGCGGCGGTTCTGGCCGTAGGTATTGGCCACCTTACCGATGGAGGTGACGCCGATGCCGATCAGATCGCACTCCGCATGGGTCGAGTAGCCCTGGAAGTTGCGATACAGGGTGCCGTCGCGTTGGGCCAACGCCAGCTCGTCGTCGGGACGGGCGAAGTGGTCCATGCCGATATAGAGCCAACCCGCGCTGGTAAGCCGCTCGATGGTGCGCTGCAGGATGTCGAGCTTGACCTCGGGGCGCGGCAGCTCCGACTCCTCGATGCGCCGTTGCGGCTTGAAGCGGCTCGGCAGGTGCGCGTAGTTGAACACCGACAGGCGGTCTGGACCCACCTCGATGATGCGGTCCAGGGTCTGCATGAAGCTGTCCGCGGTCTGAAACGGCAGGCCGTAGATCAGGTCGATGCTGATGGAGCGGAAGCCCTCGCTGCGGGCGGCCGCCAGCACCTCCATGGTCTCGGCCTCGGTCTGGATGCGGTTGACCGCCTGCTGCACCCGCGGGTCGAAGTCTTGGACGCCCAGGCTCATGCGGTTGAAGCCGATCTCGCGCAGCAGCTTGATGCTGTCGCCGCGCGCCTCGCGGGGATCGATCTCGATGGAAAACTCGCCGGCATCGTCGTCGGCGAGCCTGAAGAACTTGCGCGTCTGCGCCATCAGCTCGCGCATCTGCCCCTGGCTGATGAAGGTCGGTGTGCCGCCGCCCCAATGCAGCTGCTCGACGACCCGATCGTCGTCGAACAGCGCCGACTGCAGCTCCAGCTCGCGGTAGACGCGATCCAGGTAAGGCTGCGCCAGGCTGCGGTCCTTGGTCGCGATCTTGTTGCAGGCGCAGTAGAAGCAGACCGTATCGCAGAACGGGATGTGAAAATACAGCGATAGCGGGCGGCCGCTGGCATTGCTCTGCCGGCAGACCTCGCGGTAGCGCCGGTGATCGAAGGCGGGATCGAACTCCACCGCGGTGGGATAAGAGGTGTAGCGGGGACCGCTCTGGTCGTAGCGCTTGATCAGCTCGATGTCGAAGACCGTGCGCTGATCGGCGGCCTGGTCGCCGCCGGGGGTCTGCTGGCGCTCGTCTCGGCGATCGTCAGCGGTGCGGGTATTGTCAAGCATCGTCTTCGTCTACCTCGAGACCCCGCCGGCGGGCCTCGTTGATCTGTTTCAAGGGGGTATGGAACGGGGGCTCGTCGGCGAAGCGGGCGACAACGTCCATGAACCGTGGTTCTTCCAGCTCGAGTTCCGGGCATGCGCGCAGCTCGCCGACCTCGAGCACCGCCTGACGGACCCGGCCCACATATTCATCGACACGTCTTGCGGGTCTGAGGCTCATGACGCCACGACCGCCTCCGAAAACCGGGGATGGAATTCGATGAGCTGCTGCTGGCGCAGCAGGAACACGCCTTCGCCGCCGTGTTCGAACTCCAGCCAGGTGAAAGGCACCGTTGGAAAGCGCTGCTGCAAGGCCGCCGCGCTGTTGCCGACCTCCACCAGCAGGATGCCCTCGTCGTCCAGATAATCCGGCGCGTCGCGCAGGATGCGCAGTACCAGATCGAGGCCGGTCTCGCCGCCGGCGAATGCAAGCCGGGGCTCATGGCGATACTCCGGCGGCAACAGCTCCATCTCCGCGGTGCTCACATAGGGCGGATTGGAGACGATGACGTCGTAGCCCTGCTCGCCAATGCCGGCGAACAGGTCCGACTCCAACAGCCGCACCCGCTCCTCCAGCCCATGCAAGGACCGATTGCGCGCGGCCACGCGCAGCGCCGCCGGCGAGATGTCGGCCAGGTCCACGTCCACATCCGGCAGATGCGCGGCGACTGCAATGCCGAGACTACCGCTGCCGGTGCAGAGGTCGAGCACCCGGCCGATGCGCTCCGGCTCCAGCCAGGGGGCGAAGCCGTCGGCAATCAATTCGGCCAAGGGGGAGCGCGGGATCATCACACTGTCGTCGACGACAAACTCCAGGCCGGCGAACCAGGTACGCCCTGTCAGGTAGGCGGCCGGCCGGCGTTCGACGACGCGCCGCTCCAGAAGCGCCATCACCGCCGCATGCTCGCTCGCCGTGACCCGGCAATCGCGATACTCGGCCACACGCTGGACCGGCATGTGCAGGGCCTCGGCGACCAGCCAGGCGGCCTCGTCGAAGGCGTTGTCGGTACCATGCCCGAAAAACAGCCCGGCCGCAGCGAAGCGGCTCGCGCCCCAGCGGACGAGGTCCTGTATGGTCGTCAGCGTGTCGGTCTCGGCTGGCATCAACGCAGTCTCGATTGCCGCGCCTGTCGGGCCGGCGGGGCCGGGGTGCGTTTGCATTCTCGCGGCGGCGGACGCTGAAGCATAGCACCATTGCCGATTTCGCTCCGTCAGCGCGCGCAAAGCTTGACCTCGGTCATGCGCAGGTCAGCGCCGACAGGCCGAGTCGACTTGAAATCTGGCGCGGGCGACGTCCGGATTGCTGATACGGATCGGCATTGGGCGCGATGGCAGCAGACAAAAAGGCCCGACCCCGCTCGTGGCGGGATCGGGCCCTTCAAATTCATGACGGACCGGGAAGCGAGGAGTCGACAAGCCCTGACGCGCTGGGCCGCAGCCGACTCAGTCGCGCATCAAGCGGCCCGCTGCTTGCGGCTCTGCATCGGCTTGACCTCGACTTGCGGTGCGTCGCGCTGGCCCCGCTCGACCAGGTCGGCCAGCGAGATGTCGCTCAGGAACGAGAAGATCTCGTCGCTGAGTTGATCCCACAGCGAATGGGTCAGACAGCGCTGCCCGTCGCGGCAGTTCTCGCGTCCGCCGCAACGGGTGAATTCCACCCATTCGTCGACGGCACAGATGATGTCCGCAATGGAGATGTCGTTGGCGGACTTGCCGAGGTAGTAACCGCCGCCCGGTCCGCGGATACCGCGCACCAGCTGTTTGTTGCGCAGCGAGGCGAATAGCTGCTCGAGATAGGACAGGGAGATGCCCTGATTGACCGAGATGTCGGCCAACGTGACCGGCCCCTTGCCGGAGTGCAGGGCCAGGTCCAGCATCGCGGTCACCGCGTATCTGCCTTTGGTAGAAAGTCTCATGGTGGTACGCCTTGGTAGATTCGACCTTATCCCAGGTTCCTACTTGGTTTTAGATTAGCGATTGTCAAGAAAACTCGTCAAGAAATTTTCTCGTCTCGCTTTTTCGCGGTACCGGGATGGGGTCCAGGTCGAGAAAACGGGACACTCCGCGCGGCCATTGGGCAACGCGGCGCGGTCGAGGTTCCCGACCGAGAGGATCGGCCTAGGTCGAAAGGGGCAGGGGGCGGCGGGCTGGGTAGGACGGCGCTTTGGCCGGCATCGCCGAGCAGCTCAGGGCACGCTGGGCGTCAGCTCGCGGAGACGATGGCAGGAAGCCTCGCTGACGGAAGACGGAAATCGATGTCCGCGCAGCAGGCAGTAGGAAAGCCACTTGGCGAGGAACAGATTGACCTTCCATTTCGCGTGCAGGGCCGGCGCCCGATAGTGCCTGAACACCGGCAACGCGGTCTGGCAAAGATCGAGCACCTCCACCTGACCCGCGTCGTGGTAGGCGCGCAGCACCGCGTCCGGCTCCGAGCGCCAGCTTCCGGGCTCGTTCGACCCGGCAAACAGATGGGTCAGACGCAAGGTGGTCGTGAACGGGGCCTGCTCACGGACGTCGAGCAGCAGATGCGCGCCGGCATCGGCCCGCGAGACATAGGGGCCCCGCAACCGGGCCAGCTCCGGGGCGAGTCGCATCAGCCCCGAATAGTTCTCCTCGCAGAGGACCATCAACTGGCCGACCGTCGGCTGCACACCGAACAGATCCAGCGACGCACTGATCAACGCGGGGGCCTGCATGGAATCGACGGGGCCGGCTTCGCCTGGGTGCGGCAGCGCGGGGCGCATGGCGCCCGGGCCGCTCAGGCGCTCTGGCTGTCCTGCTGCTTGGCGATATCGGCCCGCACCTTGTCCATGTCGAGCTCGCCGGCCTTGGCCAGCAGGTCGCGAAACGAACCTTCCGGCAGTGCGCCGGGCTGCGAAAAGATGATGATCTGATCGCGAAAGATCATCAGCGTCGGGATCGAGCGGATCTGGAAATGGGCAGCGATCTGCTGCTCGTCCTCGGTATTGACCTTGGCGAAGACGATGTCCTCGTGATCCGCCGAGACCTTATCGTAGACCGGCGCAAAGGAACGGCAGGGTCCACACCACGGCGCCCAGAAGTCGACGATGACGAACGGGTTCTCGGTGATGGTGGACTCGAAGTTCTCGCCGGTCAGCTCAACAACAGCCATGGGCGCTTCCTGTGGTCTGCTACAAAAGTGCGGCGCAGTCTAGCAGATCACTCCCGGGACCGCAGTTTCCCACAGCCAATGCAGGGCCATTCGGCAGGCTGTCGACCGGACGGCCGTCGCATCGTCAGTCGCTCGCGCTCCGCAGGAACGCGGCAGTGAAGTCCGCCGGCAGATAGTCGTCGGCGAATGACGGCTCGACCCCCAGTGCGTCGGCCAGGCCCTGCAGGTCCGCCGGCAGGCAATGGTTGAAGGCCCCGGGCCGCGCCCGTCCCTTCAGGAGATTGAACACGAAGCCACGCCGCGCGACCGCGAAGCAGCGGCGGATGAAGAGCTCGGTCTCCTCGGGGGTCAGGGTGTTCATCGCCCCGCTGCAAACATAGTAATCAGCCGCCGGCAGCGGATCGGTCAGGACATCTCGATGCAGGATCCGGCAGCCGGTGCGCGACCGGGCAATCGCCACCATCGGCTCGACGCAGTCGACACCGATGTAGCGGGCCGGCAAATCGCCGGCGGCGGTCAGAAAGCCGAACAGATCGCCGAGCCCGCAGCCGACGTCCACCAGGGTCAGCGTGGACAGGTCCGCTGGCAGGAAGGCGCGCAGGGCCGCGAAGCGCACCTGTTGCGCGCGGGCGGAGTCCCAGTGCACACCCTCGGCATTCTCACCGTAGCGGGCCAGGGCATTGCGATAGAAGGTGTCGGTATCGACTCTCGGCATGACGTCGGTGTGATCGATGATCCGGGCAGGCCGCGCGGCGAGCGGATCAGTACTCGAAATTCCACTCCAGCCCCTGCCGCGCATCGACGCGCACCCGTTTGCGGCCGTCGTCCCTACTGTCGGCGGTACGCGGGTCAGGGGCGCCGAGCTCCACCCGGATCTCCGCGCGCTCGTCGAGCCAGCGCCGCAGCGCGGCATCACCCGGCAAGGCGACGCGCCGCTCGGCACGCGCGACCAAGGCGAGCAGCTCGCGCCGGGCATCGGCGTCGGGCTGCGCCTGCAAGGTCTCCGACAACGGCCGCGGACACAGCAGAAAGAGCCCAGCGTCGAGCCGCTCCAGCGCGCGCCGCGCGAGCAGCCGCGAGGCCCCATCGAACAGGGCCGCCGCGATCACCAGCCCACGCTCCGGGTAGCGGGCGGCCAGGCGTCCCAGGACCTGATCCACGAGCGGTCGAAGCCGGTCTGCCGGTAACTCTTGGCCGGCGGTCACGCCGACGATCAGCATTCTGACCAGGCCGAGACCGGAACGCGCGAGCAGTGTCGGCACCAGCCGCGCTGCGAAGCGGTCCAGGTCCTTCATCGGCCCGGAGAGCTCCGCATACGGGATCAGCTGCGGATGATGCTTGCGGGCATTGTCCCGCACCGGCGCATAGCTCCAACCGTCCAGATGCCGGTCCGCCGCCCAGCGCCGATGCTCGATGACCGCCAGGCGCTCGACCTCCGCTGGCGCGAAGGCAAAGGACTCGACCTGCTCCTCGGGTATCGCCCGGCAATCCGTCACCGCCAGCTTTGCCCATAGATGATCGGCCTGATGCCGGTTGGCATCGCGGTACGAACCGGCCAGCTCGGCCCAGGGGCGGCCCGCCGCTTCCTCGCCGGGGTCGCGCCCCTGCGCCAGCGTCGTATCGCGGTAGTGCTCGTGGATGACCTGGGCCAGCTCGTCGCCGCGACCGTCGAGCAGCACGTCGGCCGCAAGGGCCATGCGCCGATGCGAGAATGGAATGAGCTGTCCATCCCAATCGGACAGCTCCCCTGCCGGCTCGGCGGCGCCGACCTCGAGCAGAATCGGCGGCGCAACGCGCTGCGTCGCCGCAATGTCGCGTGCCAAGGCGTCAGCGACGTCGAGTCCCGAGGACGGCTCCAGGCAGACGACGGCGCCGGTCACCGGCGGCAGGCCGGCGAACTCGGGATGCCCGAGCCGCTGAAAATGCAGCTCACTGAAGGTCGTCGCCTGTGGATGCGCACCCATGAAGGCGTCCTGCGAGGCCGCGGGCTCGTCGCTCAGCAGCGTCACGACCGGCGCGCGATCGCTGTAGTGGGCGAGCCGCAGCGTGTGCAGCAAGAGCGCATCCGCCGGCGGGGCGCGGCCGGCGATGACCAGGTGGACGGTCTGCCCGAACAGGGGATCGCAGCCCAGGTGCAGCGGCCAGCGGGCAAGCAGCAGCCGCGCGGCACTGCGCTCGATATCGACGTGCTCGACCGTCAGCGCATCCCCGCCGGGCGGCGTGACTAGTGTCTGCGAGTCCGACAGCAGCAGCACGCGCAAATTGGAGCGGCGCCTGCGCTCACCGATCTGACCAATCACCTGGCGCAGCGTCCCCGACGCATCCGGATCGCCGGCCAGCATCAGGAACTGAGCGCGGCGCAGCCAGCGCCGGGCCGCCTCGATGGTGTCGACCCGCAGAAAGCGCCGGTGCGCGCGCTGCAGGGACGACGCCACCTCGGCCGCGAGGGGGTCGCTGCCGTAGATCAGCACCTCAGGAGCCGCCAACGCCGTTCTCCACGTCCCCCGCCCGACCACCGCCCAGCAGCGACGGCAGCAACACATCCAACGCGAGCCAGTCATCGGTCTCGGCGATCGGTCGCAGCAGCGGATGCCGCATTGGGCCGGCTGCCGCCGCATCGGCGCTGCCACCACTGCCCATCAGCGGCAGCGTCGGACGTCTCGCGGATAGGCTCGCCGCGATGTCGCGGTCGGTAATGCGGCCACCACCGGCGACCAGGGTCGCGCTGCCCCGCGATCCGGCGGCAGCGCTTGCGGCCGCTGCGATCCAGGGCACTTCGTCACCCCAGTCCGCCCCCGGCACCAAAATCAGCTGCGTATGATTCGGCTCCAGCGGGACGCCCCTCCCGCGCGGCTGTCCTGGCCGTTGCACGGTGCCGCGGGCGGCAACGCCCAGCAAAGGGAAGCCTGCGCCCGATTGCCGCCGCGCCTGGCCCACCATGGCCATGACACCTGCGTCGGTGCCGCCGTCGATGACAAGGGCGCCGAGACCTTCCAGCACGGGCGCCAGCCGGTCTCGAAACAGGCTCAGCAGGCGACGGGCGATGACCGGATCCAGTCCATCGGCACCGCCGACCACGACCAGCACGGGGCGCGAGCCACGGAGTCCGACGCGCGCTAAGGCCAAGGGCAGGTCGGCCAGCGCCGACACCTCAACAATGCCTGCGTTATCCGCCCGCAATTCAAGCATGAGAGCCGCCGGCGATCTCGCCGCGGACACTAGGCCCAACGGCCGTCGCCCGGCATCGCCTCGGACGCTCAACCGTGGCTATGCAGCAAATTGCCTGCCTCATCGACAATGGTGACGGCGATCGGAATGCCGTCGCGGATACTCGAGGAAACGACGCAGAAGTCCTCGAACAGGTCCTTGCAGCGGTCGAAGCGTCGCGAGCCGGTCAGCGCCTCGGCGGCAATCAGCTTGACCTCGATCCCGCCGATCCGAAGCCGCTTCTTTTCATTGCGGACCAGAATACAGCTGGCCTCGGCACGCAGGCTGTTGGCCGGGGGTTCGTCCTTGGCCAGGCAGTGCAGTAGGCTCGCGCACAGACAATTGGCCGCCGCGGCCGCGAGCAGGCGGGAGGCGTTCGGACCAGACGTCTCGCCCAGCGGCGGCGGCTCGTCCATCAGCAGATCGGCCGCCCGTTTCCAATCGAAACGCACATGGATCTGATAGTCCTCCTGCTGTTCCAGGTGGATGGTAAAGCGGCCTTCTTCTGACATGGCTGGATTCTCCTCTGGGACGCGACCGGGGGTGCGCCGTCATTAACATTCCGCAAGAGGCGTCTGCTGCAACTGCAAACGCCGCGCGTGACTCGGATTCTTCGGATCGCGGCGGCGACGAACGGCGGCGGCCTGAACCGGCGTTCCATCCCGCGACAGCAGGCGCCAGTCGCCGCTGCGGAGGGCCGGCCGGTCCCGAATGCTGTCGCGGTAAAGATAGACCCAGGCGCGACCGTAGGGGGTGGAGATCAGCCGGCGCTGGTACAGGCGCGGGGCATCTTCCAGTCGATCGAGCACACGTAAGCCGGCATCGTCGACGCTGTAGACCTCGCCGGTCACAGCGGTCCGTCCGCCGGCAACCAACCCCGGATAGGCGCCGAGCAGGTAGAGCGTGAAGCAGGGCTGGGTCCGGTGTGTCCCGAGGAGCGTCGCGCCGGTGAGCAACGGGTGGTTGACCTCGCCGCTGAGCAGCGTGCCGTAGACGAAGACGCGGTGCCGCATGGCGCGCGGGTTGGCTGGCGAAATCGCGGCCGCTTAGGGCTCGATGCGGCTGCCCAGCACCTCGAGGAACTGACGCATCCACTCCGGATGCGCGGGCCAGGCGGGCGCCGTGACCAGCATGCCGTGCGTATGGGCGTTGGCGAAGGTCTCGGCGACCTCGTGCCAGCTGCCGCCGGCCAGCTCCACATCCGGCTGCAAAGACGGATAGGCCGTGCACCGCATGCCTTCCAGCACGCCCGCCGCGACCAGGATCTGCTGCCCGTGGCAAATCGACGCGATCGGCTTCGCCTGCTCGGAGAAGTGACGCACCAATTCGATCACCCGCGGATTCAGCCGCAGGTACTCCGGTGATCGCCCCCCCGGAATGACCAATGCGTCGTAGGCATCCGGATCGACGTCGGCGAAGGCCGCATTGAGTGCAAAACGATGCCCGGGCTTCTCACTGTACGTCTGATCGCCCTCGAAGTCGTGCACCGCGGTGCGCACGGTGTCGCCGGCGCCCTTGTCCGGACACACCGCGTGCACCTCGTGCCCGACCATCGTCAGGATCTGGAACGGGACCATCGCCTCGTAATCCTCGACATAGTCGCCGACCAGCATCAGGATCTTCTTCGCCGCCATTTTGCTTGCCTCCGGTGGTTGTCTTTCTCAGGGACCGCCAGACTATACGATAAAACAAACGCTTCATCTTACGGGGTGGCACCGTGCCATGAACGTTAGCCAAAGCCCAGGCGAGAAGCGCCC
>Ga0316579_10000717_pt1 | contig 11307 bp, 8 predicted proteins | sample J5NA_2_FD_203074 | JGI IMG/M metagenome (GOLD analysis project Ga0316579, IMG submission 203074) | Rhizosphere microbial communities from salt marsh grasses in Alabama, United States - J5-7_160517rDrA | ecosystem: Host-associated > Plants > Roots > Rhizosphere | place: USA: Alabama | collected...
ATTTTGCTCGTGTTGGGCTGGATTGGCGTGAGTGATCTCCTCAGCCGGGAGTTCGGTCTGGGCGAAATAGCTGGTCTGGCTGGATTATCCTTTCCTTTATCGATAACCGTGGAACGTGGGCTGGCCTATGGAGGCGTTGGGCACAAGCAGCGGTATCGGGCGGCTTTCTTGAGCGCCGTAATATCGACGCCCCTCTTCTGGTCCCTGCAAAGCGGCTTCAAACTGATCCGGTTTCCATACCTCCCTCCAGCCGGAATATATCCGGGGAAGGCGCTTATCCTCCTGGTTCTGTCAGGAAGCGTAGCTTTTTGGGGAGTCATATTTGCGACCTGGATGCAGGATGGCCTGTGGGAAAATAATTCTCCGCCAGCGAAGGCGATCCAGGCCGAAGTCTATCAACGCCATTTAGATGTAATCGGGCTGCCTACCCGCCAATCTCTCCCCAAGCGTTGTTTCGATCTGTGCCTGGCTGGATTGGGTCTGATCATTTCTTTCCCAATTTGGCTGTTGTGTGCCTTCCTTATCTGGTTCGAGGACCCAGGACCGCTCCTTTTTGTAAAAAATTCGGTCGGTAAAGGCGGCCTTAATTTTCACCAATTCAAATTCCGCACGATGGTGCGAGGGGCGGAGGCCGCTACGGGGCCGATCCTGGCGCAGCGAGGGGACGAACGCGTGCTGCGGATCGGACGAATCTTGCGACAAACGGCTTTGGATGAGCTTCCTCAGTTGATCAATATCCTGCTGGGCGACATGAGCTTCGTGGGGCCACGCCCACAACGGACCGTCCTGGTGTTAGGCTATCTGCAAGCAATGCCAGAATATGCACACCGTCACCGCGTCCTGCCCGGGTTGGCGGGATTGGCGCAAGTCGCCGGCGACTATTACCTGACTCCGCGCCAGAAACTTCGCTTTGATCGCCTGTATATCGATCACATCAGCCTGGGTTTTGACATCAAGCTGCTATTCCTGGCATTCCTGATCACGTTCTGGTATCGATGGCAAAAAGATTGGAACGGCCGTTTGCCCAGGAGACTGATCAGGATGGGGGACGATACAGAGCAAGCCATTTGATTATGCTACTCAGCCTCCAGATACGATTTAGAACAATCTAGCGGCGTATTTTATTGAGCACGCTGTCAAATCTATTCTCAATCCGCGCGCAACTCACGCCGCAACACCTTGCCGACCAGAGATTTGGGCAGCTCGTCGCGGAACTCGATGCTGCGCGGCGCTTTGTAGGCTGCCAATCGCTGGCGACTGAAAGCGATGATCTCCTCTTCGGTAGCGCTACAGCCCTCTTTAAGCACCACGAAGGCCTTGACCGTCTCGCCCCTGCGTTCGTCCGGCGCGCCGATCACTGTCGCTTCCTGGACCTTAGGATGCTCGAAGAGCGCCGCTTCGACCTCAGCCGGGTAGATGTTGTAACCCCCGGCGATGATCATGTCCTTCTTGCGGTCCGAGATGTGGAAATAGCCGTCCTCGTCCATGTAGCCGATATCGCCTGAATAGAACCAGCCAGGTTGACCATCCGGGCCGACGCGCAAGGCGTTGGTTGTCTCGGTGGGCATGTTCCAATAACCTTTCATCACCTGGGGACCCTTGATGATCAGCTCACCGACCTCACCGACGGGCATTTCTTGCAAGCCGGTATCCACATCGACAATCCTTAAGTCAGTATCCGGCAGCGGCAAGCCGATGGAGTGTGGCCTGGGGTTGTCGATCGGGTCCATACATACCGCCGGGCTGGTTTCAGTCAGCCCGTATCCCTCAACCATCTTGCCGCCGGTGATCGCCTCGAAGCGATGTTGCACCTCCGGCGGCAGAGGAGCTGCGGAACTGGCGGCGAAACGGAGCGATGTCAGGTCGTATTTGTCTCGGTCGGGGAAGTTGTTGAAACCCACGAACATAGTCGGCACGCCAGGGTAGTAGGTGGCGCGATGTTTATCGATCGAAGCCAACACGTGTAGCATGTCGCGCGGATTGGGGATCAACAGGATGGTGTTGGCGTTGGCGATGGGCGTGTTCATCCCGGCCGTCATGCCATAGATGTGGAAGTACGGCATCACCGCCAGCATGACTTCTTGCGCCTCCCGGCTCTTAGCCCATACGTTGAGCAGTGTAGCATTAGAGACCAGGTTGCGGTGTGTGAGTTGTGCGCCTTTGGGCTCCCCGGTGGTGCCGCCAGTGTAGATTAGCGTGGACACATCCTCCGGCTCGATCTCGATGGGCCGCGGGAAAGCCCTGCCATTGCCAAGCACATCCTGGAACCAGTGCGTGTCCGCCTCGCCGGCGATAGCCACGCGATGGCCTTCTTTCTTCTCCCTTGTCAGCGTAAATAAGAACTTGAGCAGACCGGGGAAGTATTCCTTGATATTGGCAACGATCACGCGTTTGAGCGGCGAACCCGCCCGGATGCTCTTCACTCGTTCGTAAAGGCTGCTCATCACCACGAAAGTCTCCGCCCCAGAGTCCTTGACCAGGTGCTCGATCTCGCGTGGCACGTAGAGCGGGTTGCAGCAAACCAGAATGGCGCCAATGCGCCAGGCCGCGTAGGCAGCGATGATGAACTGCGGGCAATTGGGCAACATCACCACCACCCGATCGCCTGGCTCCACGCCCATGCCTTGCAGCCCGGACGCAAAACGGTCCACCAGGCCGTCCAATTCTCGGTAGCTCAGGCTGGCGTCCAGCACCCGCGAGCCGACTGCCGCGCCAAAGATCACAGCCGTCTTATCGGAATGTTTAGAAACAGCCTGCCTCAAGAGTTGATCCAGCGGGATGGATGGGTATTCAAGCGTCGCCGGGATGCCTTCGTCATAGTGCTTCAACCAGGGTTTTTCCATTGTCCTTCCTCCTTAAATTTCTATCAACAATGCAACCGCCCAAGGCGATTGTCATCCGAATCACTGCCCGAATCACAATTGTTAAACCAATGAGACCGGTTTTTGACCGGAAACCATCATAGACAGATTCAAGAGATATGGCTCAGGCGAAGCCAAGAAGCTTTCGCGCCCCTGGCGAACATCCTCCAGCTCACGTTCCGATATCAGGCACAAATCGAGCAATGGGAGCAACCTGTCCGGGTCAATCTGTGGCAGGAATGGTTCGATCCCGATTGCATCACTGTGCGTGGCAATCACTTCCATATCCAGAGCCTTGAAACCAGCGGTTTTGAGCACTCGCCATAATCGCCTGCCAATATAACGGTTGCCGCCTTGGGCTGCCTGCGCCTGGGCCATTCTCTTCGCAATGCGATCATATGCGGGAACTCGTGGCTCGTAGAAGTCAGATATGTCGTCGTCGATGTCGTAGATCACCAGCTTGCCGCCCGGCTTGAGAACGCGCAGCACATGCCTAGCGGCATTGATTGGATCTGGTAGATGCTGAAAGAGCAAACGGGCGTAGGCGAAATCGAAGCTATGCTCAGCAAAATCCATCTCCATAATCGAACCCTCTACCAAATGGACGTGGTTACTTGCATCAATCCGCAAATATGCTTCCGCCTGTTGGATCAACGAGGTGTCTATCTCCAGGCATGTAATCGGGCTATTTGGCAGCAAGTTGACAAGCTGCTTGGTGATAAAACCAGGCCCGCTCCCTAGTTCAAGCAAGGACATCCCATCCTGCAAACCGAACCAGGACAGCGTGCGGGCTTCCTTCTCCCAACCCAGGTGAGCCTGAGCAGCCAAGCGTTTTATCTCAGCGTCGGGGTCGCGATGCGCCGAGTGAACATCGTAAGATCCTATCGTAGTCATATACTGTTCCTCCTTATTGTTCTTCTTGACATGTAATTGTTTGCAGCAAGCCCTCGCTCAAGCCACGCAGAAAGGCAAACAAATTCTCCAAATCTGAGAAATTATGGCGCTTTCCCGTCTGCGAATTTTCCAGCGAAGCCCACCACATACCCTGTCCATCGCGGCTGACTCGCCATAGGCGTAACATGTATGAAAGGTATTCATCTCTTTTTTCCATTACGCTTCCAGTGATTACTATCAACATCAACTCTATGGTAGTGGACAAGCGTGGTGGAAATGTGGTATAAAACGTTGGGAAATCGTAATCTATCATCCATCGCATTCGCGAACGTCCCCGCCCGATCACACGAGAATTGGATTGCCAATTTCTGGACAATGACTCAGCTCTCGCTCTCCCTGTTTGGCCCTTTTCGGGCATCATTGGATGGCAGGCCGGTCAGCGGTTTTGCATCCAACCGGGAGCGCGCTTTGCTGGCATATCTGGCAGTCGAGGCGGAGAAGCTGCACCACCGCGATAAACTGGCCGGCCTGTTTTGGCCCGAATGGCCGCAGAAGGCCGGGCGCGATAACCTACGCTATTGCCTCTCGCACCTGCGCAAGGCCATCGGCGACCGCCAGGCAAACCCTGCGTATCTAAAAATCTCCCGGGATACAATCCAATTCAACACCTCCAGCAATGCGAACGTGGACGCGCTTACATTCACGATGCTAATGGAGAACCTTTCCCCGCCGCTCTCTGATCTAGAAGAGGCGGTGGCGCTGTATTGTGGGGAGTTTCTCGAAGGTCTGGCCTTGAAAGATAGCATTGCCTTCGACGAGTGGACGCTGATCAAACGGGAGCAACTCAACCGACAAATGCTCATAGCACTACATCTACTGGCATCCAGCTACGAGGAACGAGGCCAATTCGGCCGCGCCTTACCGCACGTCTGGAAACAAATCGAATTGGATCCATACCAAGAGGCGGCTCACCGCCAGTTGATGCGCCTGCTTGCATTGGACGGGCAGCGCGCCGCCGCCCTGGCACAGTACGAAGCCTGCCAGGAAATCTTGCTGCAAGACCTTGGCATCGAGCCAGACCAGGAAACCACGGCGCTATATCAACGCATCCAGAGCGGTGAAATCGGCTCGGTGGTCACACTGATAGGGGATGGGGGCCTCTCAATGACCAGCCCGGCCTATCAAGCCGCTCAACGCCTGAGGCACAATCTGCCCCGCCAGACGCGTCCAATTGTGGGGCGCGAGGACGAACTCGCCGAGCTTGATCGCCTGCTAGGCGACCCCCTCCAACCGCTGATCACAATCCTGGGCCCTGGCGGCATCGGTAAATCTCGCCTGGCGATCGAGGCCGCTGGACGACAACTCGATAAATTTCCCGATGGCGCCTACCTGGTCGAACTTGCGGCATTAACTGACCCAATCGGCATCCCCTCTGCGATCGCAGAAGCGACTGGCTTCCAACTGACCGATCGAGGCGAACCCCGCCAACAGATACTCGATTATCTTGGCAATAAAAACATGCTGCTGATCCTCGATAACTTCGAGCATCTCAACGCCGCGGGCAAGCTGGTTTCCGAGATCTTACAGGCTGCGTCGCAGGTGACTTTACTGGTTACCTCACGCCAGCGCCTTAACCTGAGCAGCGAAACTGTCCTTACGCTGGGTAACCTGGCTTACCCGCAGCCGGAGAACATCCAGGACATCCCACATTTCGCGGCCGTTCAATTGTTCTTGCAATGCGCAAAACGGACGCGCTCAGACTTCAATGTAAAGAAGACCGAGCACGCCGAGCTGGCCCGGATCTGCCGCTCGGTCGGCGGCATCCCGCTGGGCATTCTGCTAGCAGCGGGCTGGGTGGACGCCCTCTCACTGGAAGAGATCGCCTCAGAGATCGCCCGAAACATCGATTTCTTGGAGAGCGAGCTAGTCGACCTACCCGAGCGGCAGCGCAGCATGCGTGCGGCCTTCGATAGCACGTGGAACCTTCTGGGTGAGGCAGAGCGCGCCGCTCTGGTAAAGATGTCGGTCTTCCGCGGCGGGTGCATGCGCAAGGCAGCCGAGGCCGTGACCAACACTACGCTGCGGATGCTGACCAGGTTAGTCAACAAATCGCTCTTGCAGCGGGACGCCGAAAGTGGGCGGTTCGAGATGCACGAACTCTTGCGCCATTACACCAGAGAGCGCCTTGACCAGAGCGGAGAAACCAGCCTGGTAAAAGACCAGCATGCGATCTACTATTTGCAAGCACTGGCGAACAGAGAAGCCAATATCAAGGGCGGCGACCAACGGAAGGCCCTAAACGCCATCGAATCGGATTTCGAGAACATACGCGCCGCCTGGATTTGGGCCATCGAACGTCAGAAATCCGATTGGTTGGATATGGCCATGGAGTGCCTGTACCTGTTTCTCAAAATCCGCCCAGCATACAACGACGAGCGCCTTTTCTTACGAGCGTTGGAAACGCTGGCGCCAGGCGCCGGTGAGCAACCCAACCTTGCACACGGGCGTTTGCTGGCCCGGTTTATCTGGCTGAAACAAGATGATGCAGACGACCGGCAACGCGCGGAGCACGCCCTGGCGATCTTGCAACGCGATGAAGACCAAGCCGAGGTCGCCTTTGGCTGGATGAGCCTGGCGCACGTGCTGATGAACAGCGATCGATTTGACGAAGCTACGGCGATCCTGGAGAAAACCTTGGAGTCATTCGAAGAACTGGGTGATCTTTACTACCAGGGCCTATCAGCCCATTACCTGGGTTATAGCCTGACATATCTGAATCATGAAGACGAGGCCTTTCTGGCTACACAAAAGGCATATCAACTAATGCACCAAAGCGGAGATAAAATCACACTCGCAACTGTACTGGGCAACCTGGCCTATCATCATTATCTCCGGGGAGACCTGGCTGAAAACCGCCGTTACCGGGAAGAAGCTATCGCACTCGCCAGGGAATTGAACAATAAAACCGCCTGGGTGTTCAATCTGGTGCAATTGGCTGGAATGGAGATGGCTGAGGGACATGTTGAAAAAGCCCTCACCATGACCCAGGAGGCTCACACTCTGGCAAGCGAATCCAATGATCCATTCACGATAGGCATCAGTCAGGCGGCGCTTGGCACAGCCGCTTGTATAGACGGCAATTATCGGCGGGCATCAGAGGTACTCTATGAATCCGTCGAGCGACTAAAAGCGAACCCTTCTGTACTGGCATATACACAAGCTATCCTGGCAATGGCGCTTTGTGGGATTGGGCAGTACGATCAAGCCAGGGAACAGATCAGGAAATCGATATCTATCCTGCACGCCATCGGCGATCGGGTTGGTTTACCATCGCCGATGCTGCCAGCCGCAATCCTACTCGGTGAACGAGGTAAGAAAGAACGCGCTGCCGAACTGCTGGGCTTGTTGATGACTCGTCCAATCCGGCCTCTGGGTTGGCTGGGGACCGATCCACAGTGCACTCGTTTTCAGGCTAACTTGGAGGCCGATCTAGGGGCGGAGGCATTCCGGGCCGCCTGGCAGCGGGGCGAGAATCTCGACCTGACGCAAACGAGCCAAGAGTTGCTTGAGCAAATATCGGACTGAGAGGGGTATAATCGAGCCCACTGCACATCCAGTAGGAAGAAGCGTGGAAAACATCAAGAAAAGATTTCTATCCAAATTTCCCTCCAAGCAGGAGATCCCTCCGGTCTTCTCCAGTATTTCGTTCATCTTCTTCAGTTGGTCGCTCTACCGCATGTTCTGGCAGGTGCCAAGCTGGTTATACTACCTGAACGTGTGGGATGTGCTGATCCTGGCCGCTTACGTGGTGTCGTTCGCCTTGTTCGAAAGCCTGGTCGTGCTGATCTTCTTATTGTTCTTAGCGTTCATCCTGCCTGCCAGGTGGTTCAAGGACAAGTTCGCCATCCAGGGCAGCACGGCGGCGGTGTTGATCGGCATCGGGGCGGTAGCGCTGCAACGCAAGATCGGCGTGATCTATAAGCTGGAGATCTGGCAAATCCTGGCATTTCCAGTGCTGGCGCTGATCCTCCTGACCGTCCTAACAGTAGCCGCGGCATACATCTTCAAGCGCTTCCCTATCCTGGCACGATTGGCTGCTAATTTGGCTGATCGCATGACCGTCTTCGCCTACATCTACGTTCCCCTAGGCTTGTTGGGACTGGCGGTTGTGATCTGGCGGAACATCTTCTAATCCTCAAAAAGATATCTTCTATATGAAAACTGCTCTCTCGCGTAGAGAATTCCTCAAAATAGGCGCTACGCTGCCTTGGCTGCCTCTAATCGAAGGATTATCCCGGCCTCAGACCATCAACCCTTCGCAGGGTGCGGAACGGCCCAATCTGATCATGATCCTGTTCGACGCGTTGGCAGCCCAGAACCTATCCCTATACGCTTATCCACGGAATACCTGCCCCAACCTGGAACGTTTTGCCCAAAGGGCGAGCGTGTACCACAACCACCATTCAGCGGCGAATTTCACCACACCCAGCACCGCTTCGCTTTTCTCCGGCGTCTATCCCTGGAAGCATCGCGCCTTCGACCTGGATGGCTTGATCACCCCTCAGGTGAGGCCAAACAACCTGTATAGCCTGCTGGATGGCGCCTATTACCAGGCTGCCTTTTCACAGAATATCCTGGCCGATATGTTGGTCTCACTGTACAACCAGCATCTGGATCTCCATTTGGGGCCGGATGCGTTCAGCCTGGCGGGGACTACCTTTTACAACCACCTGTTCCCCAACGACGCGGTCTATGGCTTGAAGAGTTACGACCAGTTCTTATTCAAACGCGAGGAAGCGCATGGCTCATTGCTACTTTCGATCTTCAACGATCTAAACACCCTGCTAAGCGAGCAACTGGCAGAGCGAAGGCTGGCAGATGTTCACCCTTACGGGCCGCCACGCCTGGCTAACACCGACCTGTATTTCCTTTTCAGAGAAGCAACTCAAGGGGTGATGAATATGCTAGGCAGTCTGCCAGCGCCATTCTTTGCCTACATCCACTTCATGCCCCCGCACGAACCTTATACCCCTACCCGGGAATTTCTGGACAGTTTCAACGATGGCTGGAAGCCCCCCGAGCTCAAGAAGCACCGTTTGTCAGCGGGAGTAACCCAATCTCGCCTCAACGAGCGGAGACAAACCTACGACGAGTTCATCGCCAACCTGGACGCCGAATTGGGAAAGCTGTTGGATCACTTGGAGAAGAACGGGCTACTGGAGAACAGCTACGTCATGATCACTTCCGATCATGGCGAATTGTTCGAAAAAGGAGAACACGGTCATTCGACGCCGCTGTTGTTCGAGCCGGTCATTCACATCCCATTGATAATCGCCGCTCCGGGCCAGACCCAGCGACAGGACATCCATGCCTTGACCAGCAACATCGATCTGCTGCCGACTCTGGCGCACATCGCCGGCCTGCCAGTCCCCAATTGGGCTGAAGGAAAGATCCTGCCCGGATTGGGCGGGGAGGCGGACCCCGAACGGGAAATTTTCGTAGTGGAAGCGAAGAAGAACGCCGCTTACGCCCCACTGAGCAAGGCGACCGTGGCTTTGATCAAAGGCCCCTACAAACTGGTCCGTTATATGGGATACAAGCATTACCGGGATGCATACGAGCTTTACGATCTGGAGAAAGATGCCCAAGAAATCGTGGACCTCTATCCCGAACATCCCACTGCCAGTGAGCTTCAAGGTATACTGGACGCCAAGCTAGCGCAGGCCGATCGCCCTTATATCAACTAAGCCTAAAACCACAGCCCCCGTTTATCCCAGGGGCTGTTTAAAATGTCAATCTAGCACGGTTCAATGATTACCGTGCAAGTAATATTCAATTTTCGTGTTTCCAGAGGCTCAGTTTCGGCTGGATTACCAGCGATCGTCCCTGTCTCCGCCGCCACCGCCACGCCTGCGCCTGTCAGACCGGCGCTCGCCGCGACCACCTTGACTTCGCGGCTCCTTGGGCCGAGCTTCGTTCACTTTGAGGCTGCGTCCACCGAACTCGGTTTCATTCAAGGCATCTATGGCAGCCCGGGCTTCACCATCGTCAGGCATCTCAACGAAGGCGAACCCTCGCGATTTACCCGTATACTTATCCTTGATGATCGCAACTGAGCTCACCTGGCCATAGCCTTCGAATAGTTCTTGCAACTCAGGCTCGGTCGTCTGCCAGCTTAGATTGCCTACGTAGATATTCATCCGATACTCCTGTTTTGAATTTCAAGCCCTGCCTCGACATAGAAACCGGGCGCAGATAATCTTCAGAGACTATTATAACTTCCTTTTCCTTATCCATAACAAATCTGTAAAGCTCACATTCGAGGACAGAGATGATTGGATTGGAGCCTTGGTTGAACTCCAATTGCGCGTCCTCGGCGGATTCGCCAATCTCACAAGCATCGTCCAGGCAATGATCGGACGCCAAACGATCGCTCCCAGGAGGCAATATCATGGAGAAAGATCAGCAGACAGGGCAGCTTTAGCCATTTCTAATTGTATCGCAACTGCCTGGGGTGCTGTGCCGCCGATAGCCATCTTCCGCTTCACGCTTTCGATTGGATCGAAGATGCCGTATATGTCATCCTCGAAATTGGCGCTAATGGTTTGGTAGTCGTCCAGGGGCATGTCATCCAAAGCGGAGTCTTTTTCGTCCGCCAGGCGCACCGCCTTACCAGCCAGTTTATGAGCCTTTCGAAATGGGACCCCCTTGGCGACTAAATAATCCGCCAGGTCTGTAGCCATCATGCCTGAGTCGATAGCAGCCCACATACGCTCAGCGTGCGTGGAAATGGATGCAAGGGCACCCGCCATAACTGGCAGCACGGAAAGCAGGATGTCGGTCGCGGCGAAGACTGGCGCCTTATCTTCCTGCAAATCCTTGTCGTAAGTTGATGGCAGGCCCTTGAGGGTTGCCAGCAAAGCCGTTAAGTGCCCGATCAACACCCCAGCCTTACCACGCGCCAATTCGAATACATCGGGGTTCTTCTTCTGCGGCATCAAGCTGGAGCCAGTAGAGAACGAATCCGCGAGCTCGAAAAAGCCAAATTCGGCGCTGGTGAACAGGACGATCGATTCCGCCAATTTGCTCAGATGGACGCCGATAAGAGCCGTGCAGAACAGGAACTCTGCGACAAAGTCGCGATCCGAGACCGCATCGATGCTATTCGGGGAGGGAGTCGTAAAACCAAGCTCGTTGGCCAGGGCGACACGGTCGACTTTGACCGACGTTCCGGCCAGCGCGCCCGAGCCAAGCGGTAGAACGGCGGCTCTTACCGCCATTTGAGTCAACCGCTCCCGGTCGCGTTGTAAAGGCCAGAAATGTGAGAGCCACCAATGAGCCAGCAACACAGGCTGGGCGCGCTGTAGATGGGTGTAGCCGGGCATCAGCGTCTCCCGGGCCTCTTCAGCGCGAGCCACCAATACACCTTGCAGTTCCTCGAGGGAAGCCGAGATGGAAGCCTGGGCCTCCAAGACCCATAGGCGGAAGTCGGTCGCCACCTGATCGTTACGGCTGCGCCCTGTATGCAACTTCCCGCCTGCAGGGCCGGCAA
>Ga0316579_10000718_pt1 | contig 11305 bp, 7 predicted proteins | sample J5NA_2_FD_203074 | JGI IMG/M metagenome (GOLD analysis project Ga0316579, IMG submission 203074) | Rhizosphere microbial communities from salt marsh grasses in Alabama, United States - J5-7_160517rDrA | ecosystem: Host-associated > Plants > Roots > Rhizosphere | place: USA: Alabama | collected...
TGTTTTCGCCGCGTGTCGGCGCGTCACCGAAACATCATGCGCCACATCCATCATCCCGAACTCAACAGGCCGCGCAGATTGGCGAGATGGGCCTGACCGCGTTCCTGGCGTTGCACTGGATCTACTTCGCGGCTGCCGCCCTGCCACTCCAGATCGTCGGCAGGCAACTCGGCAAGAAAACGGCTCGGTTCCCGCGGCACCATCTCCCCGCCGCGTTTGCGCTTGGCACTGAAGGTGAAGGTCAGGGTCTTGCGCGCGCGGGTGATGCCCACATAGGCCAGACGCCGTTCTTCTTCGATGTCACCCGCTTCGATACTGCTGCGGTGCGGCAACAGGGATTCCTCCATGCCCACCAGAAACACATGGGGAAACTCCAAACCCTTGGCCGCGTGCAAGGTCAGCAGATGTACGCAATCGGCAGTGTTTCCTTCTTCACCGCGATCGAGGATGTCCATGAGACTCATGTGCGCCACCAGATCGGCCAGGGTCTTGTCTTCGCCGGCCTGCTCGGCGACACGCTGCATCCAGGTGACCAACTCCCAGACGTTGGCCATGCGCCGTTCGGCGGTCTTTTCGTCTTTGCTGTTATCCTGCAGCCACAGCTCGTAGTTGGCGCCGGCGATCATATCACGCACCGCGGCAACGGGATCGCCGCGTTGACCGCGATCGCCCAGATCCACCAACCACTGGGCGAATTGTTCGAGGCGCGTCGCGGCGCGTTCGGGCAGCTGCGTCTTGAGACCCAGCTCGAAACAGGCGGCGAACAGGCTGATGCCGCGCCCGCCGGCATAGTCGGCCAGCTTTTCTACGGTGGTGGGACCGATCTCGCGGCGCGGCACATTGACCACGCGCAGGAAGGCGCTGTCGTCGTCGGAATTCACCAGCAGCCGTAGATAGGCCATGATGTCCTTGACCTCGACATAGCTGAAGAACGAGGTGCCGCCGCTGAGGAAATATGGGATACGCTGTTCGCGCAGGGTCTTCTCGAACAGCCGCGCCTGATGGTTACCGCGATAAAGAATCGCGTAGTCGCGGTAATCGGTGCGCTGCTTGAACTTGTGGCTCAGGATTTCCGAGACCACCACCTCCGCTTCGTGTTCGTCGCTGCGGGTCTCGATCACCTGCAGCGGATCGCCGTAGCCCAACTCGCACCACAGAGCTTTCTGGAAAACATGGGGATTGTTGGCGATGAGCTGATTGGCGGCCTTGAGGATGCGCCCGGTGGAGCGGTAGTTCTGCTCCAGCTTGATAAGCTTCAAATTGGGGAAGTCCTGCTGCAGCAAGGCCAGGTTTTCCGGCTGGGCGCCGCGCCAGGCGTAAATCGATTGATCGTCATCCCCCACCGCGGTCAGCGCGCCGCGCGGCCCGGTGAGGGCTCGCACCAATTGATATTGGCCGCTGTTGGTATCCTGATATTCGTCCACCAGCAGATAACGGATGCGGTTCTGCCAGACATCGAGGATATCGGGATGATCGGCGAACAACCGCACCGGCAGGAAGATCAGGTCATCGAAATCCACCGCATTATAGGACTTGAGATGACGCTGATACTGGCCGTACAGACCCGCCGCCAGGGTCTTGACCGCATCGCCGTCGGCGAAGGCCAGGGCCTGCTCGGCATCCACCATGGCGTTCTTCCAGGAGGAGATCTGCCAATGCACCGCTTTCACCTGGCTGTCGTCGCTGAATTCCCTGCGCAGCAAATCGCGAATCAAGCCGCTGCAATCATCGGCATCGAGTATGGAGAAATTCGGACGGTAACCCAGGGCGGCCGTCTCGCGGCGCAGGATATTCAAGCCCAGGCTGTGAAAGGTGGACACCCTCAGACCCTGGGCCTTCTTGCCGCCCATCAGGTCGGCGACGCGGCTTTGCATCTCGCGCGACGCCTTGTTGGTGAAGGTCACCGCGGCGATGTGCTGCGGGGCGATACCGCAGGTCTTGATCAAGTGGACGATCTTGTGGGTGATCAGCCGCGTCTTGCCGCTACCGGCGCCCGCCAGCACCAGCAGGGGACCTTCCAAATAACGCACCGCGGCGCGCTGCTGGGCATTGAGACTCACGGCAATACCTCGGGCAAGGGTTACATCAACTGCTATGAAAGCCTGAATAATGCGTCATTCCGGCTGGAACGCGGCGAAGACCCCCGGAATCCACTGCCTTTAACTCGGTGGAGTAGTGGATTCCGGCTTGCGCCGGAATGACGGCATAAGAATAGCCAGGCTTTCTCTTATATGTAGAACGCGGCCGCCGTAGCTACAGCGGCCGCAGGGTAAATCTTACCCGTTATTTTGTTGCGGCGCGCTCTTGACAAGATGGGCGAGGAAGGGCTTGCTGGCCTCACCGAAATATACCGACATATGGGGAAAGGGTATCTCGATCCCCGCCTGGTCGAAGGCCTTTTTCACCCGGCGCTGGAATTCCCGCCCCACATCCCATTGCTTGATGGGCAGGGTCCTGGTGCGCCCCTTGATGACCACCGCCGAGTCGGCGAACTTATCGACACCGAAGATCTCCACGTCGTCGAGCATCAGCGGCCCGAAATGCGCATCCTGGCGCAACTCCGCACCCACCTGCCGCAGCACCTCGATTACCTTATCGGTATCCTCCTTATAGGCCACGCCGATATCGAAGACGAAGGCCGACCATTCGCGGGTCATATTGGCCAGGGTACTGATGGTGCCGTTGGGGAAGGTATGGACGATGCCGCTGAGATCGCGCAGCACGATGGTGCGGAAGTTGATCCTTTCCACCAGTCCGCCGGTGCCGTTGATGATGGCCACGTCGCCAACCCGCACCTGGTTCTCCAGGATCATGAAAAAGCCGGCGATCACATCACGCACCAGGTTCTGCGCGCCGAAACCCACCGCCACCCCGACCACGCCGGCGCTGGCCAGGACGGGGCCGATGTCCACACCCAGTTGCCGCAATATCAATAAAACTCCCATGACCCACATCACGATGATCACCCCCTGGCGCAGCAGACGCACCAGGGTCTCGGCGCGCTTGGCCGCCTCGCCGGGCACTTCGCCTTCCGCATGTCCCTTGGCGATCAAGGTCCCCTCCAGGCGCTGCAGTAATTTGCCCACGATCCCGATGAGGATCCATATCAAGACCAGGATCAGCAGTATCCTCAGGCCGGAGAATATGATGTCCTCCCATTTGATCGTTTCAAAATATTTCAGGATCAGATCCATGATTCGTCTCCATGTGCTGCGGTCGAGGCCGGCCGGGTAAACACCGCATTAAAATGGTGGCCCATCCGAATGCGTAAAAAATCTGTCATTTCTCCAGAAGTTTTGCCGCCAGCGGACGGTACTGTAATCCATAGAACATCTGTAGATAGCGTCGCGTCTCGTCCCGTTCCAGATTGGTCACGTATTTCCAGAAGCCGTAGATGCGCGACAGGGTCATCATACGTTCCGCATACAGTTCCCAGGTGTAACGTTGCTGCACCCGCTGTACCGCGCTGGCGGAAATCCTTTGCCAATAATCGGGCTCGGCGCGGCAACGGCTGAAGAATTCAGCGATGATAGTGGCGGCACGATCACCGTGATTGGGATCGATATGAAAACCCGACACGCCGTTTTCGATGATCTCCAAAGGCCCGCCGAACCAAGTGGCGAAGGTGGGCAACCCGGAGGTCATGGCTTCGATGACGGTGAGGCCGAAGGCCTCGAACAGGGCCGGCTGTACGAAGGCGCCGCGGCGATCGGCGATATAGCGATACAATTCACCAGTGAAATTTTTCTCGAGCCGCAGACCCAGCCAGCGCATGTCGCCGTCCAGCTGGTAGCGGTCCATCAACTCGTGCATATGGGCGATTTGCTGCTGTTCCTCCGCGTCCGTCGACTGCCCGGCGTCGATATAACCCGCCACCACCACCAGGTTGGCCTGCTCGCGCAGCGCCTGACTTTGACCGTACCATTCCACCAGGCCGGTGATGTTCTTGATGCGATCGAGGCGCGCCATGGTGAACAGCAGGGGTTTATCGCGATCCGCGAGACGGCCGCGCGCGCCGGGAAAATCATCCTGGTAGATCATGGCCTCGATCTCGGCCACCAGTTTGGTCAAACGCTGCGCGGATTCGCTATAGGGAAAATAGACCTGGGCATCGGCACCGGGAGAAACGATATTGAATTTGGGATCGAAGGGATCCATGCCCTGCACCACGCGGTACAGGCCAGGCATGGTGAAGGCACTGTAGCTTTCGTATTGGCCGACGCTGTCCTCGCGTCCGGCGATCTCCTGATAGGTGCTGGTGATGATGAAATCGGCTGCGTTCATGGCAATGAGATCGGCGGTGAACTGGCAGCTGAAATGGTATTGCGCTTCGTTTTCGCGCCAGTAGAGATCGGACATCAGATACTTGGTCTTCTCCAGGGCATGGGCGATATTGCACTGCGTCACGTGCAGGCGCTGCGACAACAGGGTCGCCACCAGATTGCCGTCGGAATAATTGCCCACGATCAAATCGGGGCGCACCCCCAGCTCCGCCAATACCTCTTTTTCCGCTTCGATACTGAAACGCTCCAGATACGGCCAGATCTCGAAACGGGATATCCATTGCGGAATCACTTCGTCGTTGGGACCGCGAAACGGCACCCGCAGGATCGCGGCGTTGCGCGTACCGGCGATGTCTTCCAGACGCTGGTTGCAGGTGGTGCCGTGCGGCGCCTCGGGAATCAGACGCGTCACCACCAGGATCTTCGGTTCGATATCCAGGCCCTGTTCGTCGAGCCGCTTGCGCATCTCCTGTTCCAAGGCCCGCACTTGATCGAGGATATAGACGATCTGCCCGCCGGTATCGGGCAGCCCCAGGACATTGGCCTGGCCGAAATAACCGTGCGGCGACAGGATCACCACATTGAAGATCATGGGGATGCGGCTCAGGAAACGCTCGAGATTCCCCGGTTCCGGCGCCTCGAGAATATCGGAGAGCAATCCCAGGGTTTCTCGCATACGCGCCACCGTGCGTCCCCACCCCGGCTCGAGTCCGATGCCCTGCAATTCGGAACCCACCTGGTCCCAGCCGGCATCGGCGGGCTGCCGCGCCAGATAATCATCCGCGTCGCGCAAGCAACGGCGTAGATGATTCATCTGGTCGATGCGGCTGTTCAACATCAATTGCTGACCCTGCACCTGATGCACACGCAGGAAATCCAGCAGACGCCGGTCACCCTCGCCCAATGCCTGAAAGAGCTGGCTGGAGAGGCGACGATTGAGGAACTCCACGCCACGGCCGATGGAGCGTGTTTCCTGCAGCTTGGGAAAATCGCGGTTGAACGGCCCGATATCGAATTCCAGCGCCCAGGGATCGACGCTGCCGCCGTTCACCAAATGTTCCTTGAACTGCAGGTATTCCGAGACGGAAACGCTTTCCATATGCAAAGTCTCGGTATGAATGCGGAAGTGGCGCGAGCGCGCCACATAGCGCCTAGTCACATAATAGATCCACGGCGAGCCCGCCGCCGCTTCCTGGGTGATACGAATCGTATCCGCCAAAGGGGAATCCATCAATTCGGCAAAATCATTGTCGCTGCAGAAGCCGGAAAATTCGTCCCACAACTCCGAGCGCAGCAGATATGGCTTGCCCAGCGCGGCATAACGGCGCAACAGCAGGTAGATCGCCTCGCGATGAGATTCGACAAACGCCGCTAAGTTATTATCATTCATTGACCACGCCTTGTTCTTGTTCCTGGATCATCTGCAGCGATCCGAAAAAATCGTAATGCTCTATGCCCTCCAAAATTCCCCAGGCATAGTGACCTTCGGCGAAATATATACGCTCACGGTTACGCAACACCTCGAGCTCGGCACTGTGATTACCCACCACCACGCCCAAGGTATTGCCGCTCAGCATCTCCTCGTCGTTCCCGGAATCACCGGCCACCAGAATGCTATCGACCGGTATTCCCCATTTGTCAGCCAGATAACGAATGGCGCTTCCTTTCGAGGCACGCATCGGCAACACATCCAGGTACATGCCGTGGGAAAAGACCACATTGGCATGCAGGTGGCGTTGCCGCAGACGACCGGTGATCTCCCGCACGCTGGGCGCCTTGTCCGGATCCATGAAATAGCTGATCTTGTAGTGGCGTTGCTCCGCCGCCCCCTGCATGCGAATGCCGGGCAGCTCCTTCATTGCTTCGCGCACGGCTTGGGGTTCCCAGCGATAACCCAGATGCTGCTGATAGCCCGAATCCGGCTCCGTCGAATCGCGATAGTAGATCTCGGTCCCCACCGCGGTGACCAGCACATCCGGCAGCGGGACCTTCCACTCCTTCAATACCTTGAGGGCGCTCTCCAGGCGCCGACCGGTGGCGATACCGAAACCGACCTTGCCGTCGGCTTGGCGAATTTTTTCCAGCAGGGCCTGCAAGGCCTCCCAGTCACCTATCAAGGTGTTGTCGATATCGCTGATCAGCAGCCGATCGGAAGTGGGCAACTTGCTCTTGGTCGCCGCGGACGGCCGCTTACGCTGGGATTTCTTTAACAGCTTGTCCACTTCGCTTAAATATTTTTTTACATGACCGGCCCAGGAAAAATGGCGATGCGCCCCCAGCACGCCGTTCTTCGACCAGCGCCGCCACCTGCCGTGATCAGTGATGGCCTCGAACAACACCTGCCCCATGCGCGTAACATCCAGAGGATCGATCAATTGGCCGTTCCTGCAATGACCGACTATGTCGCGTGGACCGCCGTCCTCGGTGGCGACGATGGGCAAACCACTGGCGGCGGCCTCGATCAGGGTCAGGCCGAAGGGTTCGGTGAGGGCGGGATTGACGAATACGCCACCGCTCTTGGCGGCCAGGCGATACAAGGTGGGCACATCGTCGGCATTATGGTGCTTGGGGTAGGCCACCCGGCCGTAAAGGTCGTAGCGATCGATCAACATCAGGATCTCGCTAAGGACACCGCGCGCCCCCTTGTCCATGGTCTGAATATCATCGCGGTTGCCTGCGACCAAGACCAAATTCGCGGCATCCTGCAAGGCACGGTGTTCACCATAGGCACGCAGCAAGGAGGAAATGTTTTTGCGTTCATCGGGCCGGGACAAGGCGAGGATCATGGGCCTGCGCGGTTCACGCAGGAACCGCTCGAGCTCCAGAAAAATCGGCGGTTTGAACCAGCCGCGGTGCGGCGGATAAAAGCGATCCAGTTCCACGCCCGGTGCGATCACCACCATATTCTCCGGCTGATAATTATCGTAGATGCTGTATTGCTGCTCCACTTCCTGTCGGGTGCTGGCAATCACCATGGCGGCGTTATCCAGTGCAAATTCCTCGGCCTCGATGCGCGCGCTCATGTTGTAATTCTTTTCGATGGTCTCGGCCTTCATGCCCTGATCGAGCAACCGGCGCTGCTTTTCCCGGCCCAATGAATGGCCGGTATGCACCAGCGGCACGCCCAACAGGCCCGCGAGGCGTGCACCCACGTAGCCGGCGTCGGCGTAATGGCTGTGGATCACGTCGGGAAGCTTGCCGATGCGGCGGAGGTACTTGAGGGCGTTATCGGCGAAACTGTCAAGATGCGGCCACAACACCTCTTTGCGCAAATAGCGGCGTGGGCCGCAGGGAATGCGGATGATGAATGCCTTGTCCGCCAAGGCTTCTTCCGGCCTGGCATAGTCGTCGTCAACCTTGGCATCATCGACCAAACGGGTGAGCACATCGACGCGCGCGATACGCGGGTGCTCCGCCAGGGCGCGGGCCAGTTCCACTACATAGGTGATCTGACCACCGGTGTCGGCATCGCGCCCCAACTCCAGATTATGGCTGCGCATCAAGCCGTGGACGCTGACCAACATTAAATACAAGCCTTCGTCCTGTTGTGTCATACCCCCCACTTCCGCAAACAACGCTGATACAAATCATGATCACTGGCGGTAGCGCCCCGCATGCGACATACCTCGGCGGCAAAGTCCACCGCCCGTTTCGCCAATTCCACCAGCGGCCAGCCCTGCAGCAGACCCACTATACTGACCGCACTGAACGCGTCGCCGGCGCCGACGGTATCCACGATTTCGCCCCGGGCGGGCGGTGCAAGCTCCGCCGTCTCATCATCCGCCAATACCAGCGCCCCGGCCTCGCCACGCGTCACCACCAATACCTGCAAATCCCAGGCGCGCCGCAATTCCGCGGCCAGTACCGGGATATCGGCGGTGGGAGTCTTATGGCCGCGCGCCAGAATGCGCAGCTCATGTTCATTGAGCTTCGCCCAACGCGCTTGGCGCAGTGCGCTATCAAGCCAAGGCAATTGCCACCACGGCTCGCGCAGATTGACATCCACGAACGACGGAATCTTCGCCGCGCGCAGTCTATCCAAGGCAGCACGTGCCGGTGGATTGCGGGCAATCAGACTGCCGTGATACAAAAGCGCATAGCCCCCTTCACGCAACAGCTCTTCCATCGCGTCAGCTGCGATGAAATCGTAGGCCTGTTCGGGGACGATTTCATAACTGGGTTCATTGTCGTGAAAGTTCACCACCACCCGGCCGGTAGGATGACCGGGATCCTGTTGCACACCGCGGGTATCCATGCCCCATGAGGACATGGCCGCGAGGATCCGTTCCCCCAATTCATCCGTACCGACCCGGCTCACGAACAACGGCGCCAAACCAAAGCCTTGCAGGTGCCAGGCGACATTGAACGGCGCGCCACCCAATACCGTATTGCCGTCGGGAAAACTGTCGTACAGAACTTCGCCGAATACCAGTGGTCGCAATGGATGTTCTGTCATTCGATCATGCTCCATGGCTTCGATCTTCGCGTCGGGTCAACGCGGTCCTCCACGAAGACCGGTGTAGCTTATGTGGTGAAGAACCACCTCGCAGTGCTTTCGATCTACCGGATCGGGCGAGCCGGAAATATCGAATGATGCCTACCACAGCATTAGTTGCCGCCGCAGCTAAGCGACGTGGACAATCGTACTTGTCCATTCGGAAACCCGGGCATCACGAGTTTCCTTCCACATCTAAAATTAATTATTGACGACGATAAGCGCCGAAAACATCGGTCAACTGAAAGTAATTCGACATCGGCCCATAGCCATATGAGCTTAAAAAGATTAGCATTTTTAGCGTGCGATTTCAAATGCGCCACGATCATCATTTGTTGCGCAGCATCAATCTCATCCGTCATCGCCACATGGAGGCAGGGCCATTAGCCGAACTGAAAGGCGGAGACGGCCACATTCATCACATGATCGCTGAAAATGCATTGGCCGCTATCCTCGCCTGCCGCCCCCGCAACCACCATCAACGGCAGCAAATGCTCCTCACGCGGATGACAACTGCGTGCTTGAGGCAAAGAGGTCCATGCGCCAAGACGCTCATTGCGCAAACTTGCTTGCGGTAAACAGACCACTTCGGTCAAGGCGGTGTCGAATGTATCCGATACCGGGGTAGAGCCGGCGGACCCGAAGCCGCGCATATTGTGATAACTCATGCCGCTGCCGACGATCAGAACGCCTTTTGAGCGCAGCACTTCCAGCGCCCGCCCCACCGCGATATGCTCGCCGGGGACGAGCCCGGCCTTGAGTGACAGTTGCACTATGGGAATATCCGCATCGGGATAGATGAGTTTAAAGGGGATGAATACTCCATGATCGAAACCGCGCTCGCCGTCGCCGCGGGCCGCAATTCCCGCCTCAGCCAGCAACAGTTTAATATGCGTTGCCAATTCCACTGAGCCCGCGGCGGGGTAAGTCAGTCGGTAAGTATGTTCGGGGAACCCGTAATAATCGAACAACAGCGACGGCCGCAGCCCTTCCGTCACCGAAAATTCAGTTTCTTCCCAATGGGCAGAAATGACGAGCAACGCCGTGGGCCTGCCACCCACTGTTGCGCCTAGGCCACGCAGCCAATCCGCCATCCTTTCCCAGGTATCCGCAGGGCCCATGGTCCACTCCATAAAGAAACACGGGCCGCCGCCATGGGGGATATACAGTGTCGGAAATTTCATTCTTGCGATCCTGCGGGGCAGCGATAACAGCCAATAAGCTGTTCACTATCCTACAAAAACAACAATCAGCCTATAAATCTATAATTTTATAGGAATTTACGCTGATGGAAACCCAGATATCGTCGATAACCTTTAGTCAAGTCAACAACTAACGAAGTTCGACGCATGCTAAGTGTGTACTACTCACATCATTCGCACAATCCGCTCCCAACCTGCTGCCGGCGGGAATCTTCGGTATTTCGTCAATCGGGATTCCAACTCGTCGAATTGCTCATTGCCTTGGCGGTAATTTCCGTGCTGGCAATCGTTGCCATCCCCGGCTACTCCAGGTACCGCGATAAAGTGAATAATGCCACCGCCGCTATCGACATCGACTCTATCACAAAGAGAATTAACGAATTCTATATAGATAATCATTATTACCCCGACAGTCTCGCCGATGTCAATCTGTCTTATCTTCAAGATCCCTGGCATCACCCCTATCACTACCTGAGAATCAACGGTGCCGGGCGAGCAGGCAATGCCGCGCTGAGAAAGGATAGAAATCTGGTCCCAATCAACACCGATTATGATTTATACAGCAATGGCAAGGACGGCGCCTCTTCCCCGCCGCTTACCGCCAGAGAGAGCCGGGACGACATCATTCGCGCCAATAACGGCCAATTTATTGGCCTCGCCACGGACTATTGATACGGCGCATAAATATGTTCCAGATCGACAACCGCTTTCTACGCAGCAAATTCTCCCGGCGCATCTTCCTGCTATTCATATTTTCCGCCGTCATACCCGTAACGCTAATCGCCTTACTATCCTTTACCCAAATCTCCTCTCAATTCAGCAAGCAAAATTACGAGCAATCCCGCATCGCGTGCAAAGCCATCGGTATGGAGCTGTACCGCCGCCTCACCGTAGCCCATAATGAACTGGCGTCTGTAGGCAAAACCCTCGGCGAGGAAAGTTCTGCCGGCAAGCATGCAACTGCAGAACAAATACTGAACATCGTCCCGGATTTCGATGAGCTGACTTTATTATACATTGACGGAAAAAAGTCTTATCTGCGTGGCAAACTCGAACTAGCCCCGAATCTCGACGCCGAGCAACGTCAACAACTCGCGCGCGGCAAAACCTACATCCAAACGCATATCGACCGTGAAGGCCATCGCGAAATCTTGTTAATTCAGGCAGTGAATCGCAATGACGCAGCGAGCGGTCTACTGATCGGCAAGCTAGACACCGATTTCATTTGGGCGGTGCATGAGCTGTTGCCTACTAGCAATGATCTGCTCGTTATCACCCCGACGGGCATGATTCTGCAAAGTTCCAGACAGTCGTTGCGGTTGATG
>Ga0316579_10000719_pt1 | contig 11303 bp, 9 predicted proteins | sample J5NA_2_FD_203074 | JGI IMG/M metagenome (GOLD analysis project Ga0316579, IMG submission 203074) | Rhizosphere microbial communities from salt marsh grasses in Alabama, United States - J5-7_160517rDrA | ecosystem: Host-associated > Plants > Roots > Rhizosphere | place: USA: Alabama | collected...
GCCACCGAGGTGCAGCCCGCACCAGAGCAAGCCGAACCAACCGCCGAGTCTGTCGCCGTGTCTGGCGGCGAGTTGAACTTTGTCTTTGTGCAGCACGCCCTCTGCGCCTGGGACTCTTACTGGTGCGATGTCGAGAACGGCATTCATCAGGCGGCGGACGACATGTATGTGAACGTCACCGTTCTGGGTCCCGATCAGTTCGACCTGAATCAGGTCGCCGCGCTAATCGATCAGGCCGTTGCCTCGCAGCCGGACGGACTCGCCGTCACGATTCCCGATCTGGAACTACTTCGCGCGCCGATTCAGCGCGCCCTCGATGCCGGAATCCCTGTCGTTGTGTACAACAGCGGCGCCGGCCCAACCGCCGACGAACTGGACTATATGACCTATCTCGGCTCCGATGAGTATCAGGGCGGCTATCTCGGCGCCATTCGCCTGGCGGATGCGGGCGGCACCAAAGGCGTCTGCATCAATCACCAGGTGGGCCATGCCGGGTTGGATGCACGGTGCGAGGGCTTTCTCAGTGCAGTCGACGTGTACGACCTGCCTGCTGAAACCCTAGACGTCGGCGCTGACCCTGTCGAAGCGCAGCAGATCATCACCGAATATTATGCCGCCAATCCCGACACCGACTTTCTCCTCACGCTCGGTCCCAGCGGGGCTGAGCCGTTCTACGCCTTCATGAAAGCGCAGGGCCTCGCACCCGGCACGGTGAAGCATGGCACCTTCGATTTGAATGAAGAAATCGCTGCCCGCATAGGGGACGGCACGACCCTCTTTGCCATCGACCAGCAGCCGTTCTTGCAAGGCTATGGTGCCGTACAAACCCTCATGCTTCGTACCCGCTATGGTATCTCACCGGTGCTTGACGTGACACCAACCGGGCCGAGCTTCATCGACGCCAACAACATCAATTTCGAGACCGATCCGAGTCGAGCTGTGACCCTGGCCTTTGTGCAGCACGCGCAATGCCTGTGGGACACCTTCTGGTGCACCGTAGAGGCCGGCATCAACCAGGCCGCCGCAGACATGCACGTCGACGTGACCATTCAGGGACCGGACCAGTTCGACCTGGACCAAGTCGCCGTGCTCATCGACGAAGCTATCGCTGCCCAGCCTGACGGCCTCGCCGTCACCATGACCGACGCGGAAAAGCTTCGTGTGCCGGTGCAGCGCGCCCTTGATGCGGGGATTCCGGTGATTGCCTACAACACCGGCGGTGGGCCTCTGGTCGATGGCGTTCCCTATCTCACCTTCGTGGGCATGGATCGCGCCTACAACTACCAGGGCGGGTATGGGGGCGGCAATGCCCTCGCCCGGGACGGAGGCACGCGCGGCGTTTGCATCAACCACCAGGTCGGGAACTCGGGCCTGGATGCGCGATGCGAGGGATTCATCAACGCCTTGAGTGAGAATGGCATTCCCGCCGAGGTTCTCGCGATCACCAACGACCACGCCTCAGCGCTGAGCAGCATCAAAGGGTATTATGCAGCGCATCCCGACCTGGACATCGTGATGACGCTGGGACCTCACGGAGCAGTGCCCTTCTACGGCTTTCTGAGTGGCGAAGGCCTGGGTCCTGAGACCTTCAAGCACGGCACGTTCGACTTCTCGCTATCCGATGTGGAACGCATCAAGGACGGGACCACCCAATTCGTGGTCCACCAGCAGCCGTATCTGCAAGGCTACAACGCTGTGAGCATCCTCATGCTCAAGATCCGCTACGGCCTCAATCCAGTCTTGCCGGTGACCCCAACAGGCCCGGTGTTGATCGATGCCGGGAACGTCGACGCTACCTCAGCCCTGTACCTGGAGCTGGAGCAGCGCTAAGAAAGGAAGAGACAATGCTTGAAAAAGGAACTATCGCACCCGATTTTACGCTCGAGGCCTCCGGCGGCGGCTCTGTGAGCCTGTCCGACTACCGTGGCAAGACGGTAGTGCTCTACTTCTATCCCAAGGACGATACGCCGGGCTGCACAACCGAGGCATGCAACTTTCGCGACGACTATTCTGACATCATCGCCGCCGGCGCCGTCGTCCTCGGCGTGAGCCCGGACAGCATCAAGTCCCACGACAAGTTCACGATCAAGTTCGAGCTGCCCTTTGCCTTGCTCAGCGATCCCGAGCACGAGGTGGCAGACATCTATGGAGCGTGGGGCGAGAAAAAGATGTACGGGCGCTCCTATATGGGCATCATACGCTCCACCTACATCATCGACGAGAACGGCGTCATCCTCAAGGTGTTTCCCAAGGTCAGCCCCAAGAGCCACAGCGAAGAAGTGCTTGCCGTCCTGAGGGATGAAGGATCCTAGCCCGGAGCGGCCCAGCCGGACGTAAGGAACCTCCAGGCAAAGCGCTTGGCAGGAACCCGGAACAGTAGAAGCATCTACAACCAAAAGGGCTGGCGATTGTTCGCCAGCCCCTGGCTTTTGCACCAAAAACGATGGTGACGCCCTAGGCAGCGTCGTATCCGGGGCCTTCTGTGAAAAAGGCTGCATTCTTGGCGGGCCAGTCCGCGTACTCGTCTGGCACCTCATCATCCGGGAAGATTGCGTTTTCCGGGCACTCCGGCTCGCAGGCACCACAATCGATGCAAGTATCCGGATCGATGAAATACGCCATCCCCCACTCAGCATCCCCTTCAGGGCCGGCCACGATGCACTCCACCGGGCAGACCTCCGCACATGCACCATCGCGGGCGCACAACTCTGTGATTACGTACGGCATTTTTCGACACCTCCTCTCACTTCATGAATGATATGGTTTCCGGCCTGCATCGGGCCTGGCACAGGCCCTGGCAGGCACTAATCCAGGCAGATTGCCTGTACTACCCAAGTTCAGCCCGCAACCGCTCGACTTCGTCAGCCGTCAGCGGTTTCAGCTCGCGGGTCGCGACGGGCCCCTGCTCCAACCCCGCCACTTGCTCTTCGTAGGTCGGTCGCCGCGTTTGGTAAAACACACCCAGCGGGATGCGGTCGCCCCACTCCAGCGCCTTGGCGAAGGCGGCTACCTGATCGCTGGGATCGTGCCCGTCCTCTTGCAGGTTGTACACCCGCTCGCGGTACCAATCGTACGTGTTCTTGCGATTAAAGGTGACGCAAGGCTGCAGCATCTCCACCAGGGCATACCCCTTGTGCTCCAGCGCCTGCGCGATGAGACCGGCCAATCCCTTCACGTCGCCCGCAAAACCGCGCGCAACAAAGGTGCCCCCAGCCGTCAGCGCCAGCGCTACCGGACTGGCCGCCTGCTCGATCGCCCCATCGGGCGAAGTCTTGGTGACGAATCCACGATCGCTCGTCGGTGAGTACTGGCCCTTGGTCAGACCATAGATCTGGTTGTTCTGGATCAGGTCCACGATGTCCAGGTTGCGCCGTGCCGTGTGTATAAAGTGACCCATGCCCAGCCCCATCGAATCGCCGTCGCCGTGCACCGTCACCACTTTCAGACTGTGATTGCCCAGTTTGGCGCCTGTCGCCACCGGCAGCGGCCGTCCGTGAAGCGTCATGAACCCGTTCACCGTAGCATAGTCTGGCAGCTTGCTGCCACAGCCAATACCGCTGACCATCAATACCTGGTGAGGCGCCAGCCCGGCCTGTACAAGCCCTTGTTTCACGGCAGCCAGAATGCCGTAATCACCACAGCCGGGGCACCACGTCGGTTTCACGGAACCCGCATAATCCTTTACGGTCACGGCCATGCTAGTCCACCTCCTTGAGACTGGCCAAGACGTCCTCCGGGGAGAACGGGCGCCCGTCGTAGCGTGAGATCACCTGATCCACCTGGATGCAGGTTTCACTCTGCAGCAATTGTTTGAACTGCCCCGTGTAATTGTTCTCCACGACGACCAGCCTTCCGCCTTGCAGTGCCTCTGCTGCATCTGCAGGGAAAGGCCACAGATCGCAAAAGTGCACCAGCCTGGCCTCGCCCCCTAGCCGGTCTACTACCTCGCGTAGGACGCCGTAGGTGGACCCCCAGCCGATCAATACCGTGGGCGCCTCCTCCGGACCGTATCGGGTTGGGGGTTCGATGTCCTGCCGAGCAGTCTCCAGCTTGGTCATTCGCTTCTGCATCATCTTGACGCGGTTTTCCTGATCTTCGCAGATGTGCCCAAACTCGTCGTGTTCATCGCTTGCGGTCGCATACACCGCATTTGGATGCCCGGGCACTGCGCGCGGCGAGATCCCGTCCTCAACAAAGCGGTGGCGCTTGTACTCGCCCTCCAGGGCGTCCAACTCCTGGTTGGTGAGTAGCTTGCCGCGATCGATCACAACCTTATGCAAGTCTACGGCGTCCACCTCGACGGTCCGCAGCGAAGCAGCCAGCAGTTCGTCGCTGAGCACAATCACGGGCGTCTGGTATTTCTCTGCCAGGTTGAACGACCTCCAGCCTACCTCAAAGCATTCCTCGATGGTGCCCGGTGCCAGCACCAACCTTGGAAACTCGCCCTGCGACGCGTGCAGCACAAAGAGCAGGTCGCTCTGCTCCGTGCGGGTGGGCAGCCCGGTCGACGGTCCGCCACGTTGGGCCTCCACAAGCACCAAGGGCACCTCGTTCATGCCGGCCAATCCCAGCGCTTCGCTCATCAAGGCAAACCCGCCGCCTGAAGTTGCCGTCATGGCCCGCGCCCCCACGAAATTCGCGCCGATGGCCATGTTGATTGCCGCAATCTCGTCCTCGGCGTGCTTGGTCACCACCCCAAAACTGTGCTCGTGTTTGGCCATCCACTCGATAATCGAGGTTGCCGGTGTCATGGGATAGGCCGAGATGAAGCGGCAGCCGCCAGCAAGCGCGCCCAGGGCCAGAGCCTGGTTCCCGGACATCACATAGCGGTGTGGAGCTCCGTCTACCTGCTTCAACTTCCACTCGAAATCGGCAGCGTACCGCTCTTCGGCGTAGAGATAGGCCCCTCGCGCAACGCGCAGGTTTGCCGCGACAACATCGTCGCCTTTGCTCCTGAAATTCTTGCGAATGACGTCCGCCAAGCGCTCGTAAGAGTAGCCCACCACCCCGGCCGCCGCCCCCAGCGCAGCCGTGTTGGCCATCACCCGCTCGCCGTGCTCCTTGGCGATGTCGAGCAGCGGCACCGGCATCGCCCGGCGACCCCGACTCGCCGCCGCCTGGGGGTCGACCTTCAGACCTTCGTCGTAGATAATGCCGCCCCCCTTTACAACATCGTCCCGATAGGCTTCCAGCGCCTCCTCGTTCAGGGGCAGCAGAATGTGCACTGCATCTTCGTGAGCGTACAGCGGCTGCTCGTGCACGCGTACCTGGAAAAAGTTCAACCCACCGCGAATACGGGACATGTAGTCCTGGACGGCAAAGATGTGCAGGCCTCCCTGTGCTAACGCCTCGGAAAAGCCCGCGCCGCTGGATTCCACACCCTGACCGGCAGCTCCGGCGATCTTGAATGTCATATTGTTGATCGTTCGCATGCTGCTCCTCCTTCTGTTCAACCCGCCGCTCTCCTTGATCGCCGGGTCCAGTTTACCATCATTGGCGCAGGTTAGTCAAATCACCCGCACCGGCCATCCGACTGCTACCACCTATGGCTTGCGCCCCACACCTCCTACGTTGAAACTCCGCTCGGGATCTGAAAGAAAAGGGTCGTCGGGCCCCGCAGGTCGCCACAGAGGTGTAAACACCAGTCCCGGCGCCAGCAGTTCGAATCCCTCAAAGAAGCGCATAACCTGGTCCCTCGAGCGACTCACAGTGGTGGAGGCCTTTCCAAACATCTCTGTCAGCTTGTCAATGCCCGGTATCTCGACCTCGGCGGCGGTGTGGGACACCGCCATGTAACTCCCTGGCGCAAGCGAATCGGCAAAGGTGCGCACTGACTGGTACGCCTCCTCATTATCGTCCACGAAATGAAGGATCGCCACGAGCAAGATGCCTAGCGGTCGCTCGAAGTCTAGGAGCTCCCGCACTTCAGGATGAGCTACAATCGCCTCCGCATCGCGAACGTCGGCGCGGATGATCGTAGCCAGAGCATCATCGGCCAGCATGGCCCTGCCGTGGTTTACAGCCACCGGGTCGATATCGACATACACCACGCGCGCCTCCGGTTTCACGGCGCGCGCGATCTCGTGTACGTTGCCCACCGTAGGGATGCCGGAGCCCAGATCCAGCAACTGGTCAATGCCCTGCTCTAGCATGCAATTCACGACCCTGCGCAGAAACGCACGGTTAACCACGGCATTCATGCGCATGTGCGGGCATATCTCGAGCATCATATTGCAGATTGCGCGATCGGCCTCGAAATTGTGATAACCACCCAGCAAGTAGTCATAGATCCGTGCAGAACTTGGCTTGTCGAGCGGAACCTCGTCTCGACCCCACTCAGAACTCCTCATCTCACCTTCAACCCTCTTTCTATCGCTTGCACCAAGTCGCGGCGGCCAAAGGGCTTGCGCAGGAAGACGGTCGCTGGATCCACCTCCAGCATCAGCTGGCAGCGCTCTGCCGAGAGCGCGCTGACCACCACCACCGGAATCCGGGCGAATCGAGCATCGTGCTTGATCCTCATGTAAAAATCGTCGCCCATCATCTCATCTAGGATGATGTCTAGCACAATCAGGTCAGCGCCTGCTTCTTCCAGCCGCTCTAGCGCTTCGCCGCCATCGTATGCCTGCGCAATCTGGTAGGCGCTGGACGCAAGCATGCTGAGATAGATTTCCTGCAGATCTTCGTCGTCTTCAACCAGCAGTATCCTGGCAGTCATGCGGCCGCCTCATCACCATCTATTGTAGGCAGCGTGAAGCGGATGGTAGCACCCTGGCCCCGTCCAGCGCTCTCTGCCCAGATGTGGCCTCCATGCTCCTCGACGATCGCCCGGCAGATGGCAAGTCCCAGCCCGGCGCCCAGGTGCCGGGTCTTTTCCTGGAAGAAGCGTCCGAAGACCTTTTCCAGATTCTCATGAAGTATGCCCTGCCCTTGATCGGCGACGGCAATAACCAGCATGCCATCACGGGGCTCGGCCGACACGACGATCCGGCCCGCCTCCGAGTATTTGATCGCGTTGTCCAGCAAGTTGCTCAATACCCGGCTGAGCTTGTCCCAGTCTCCCCGAATGGCAGGCAAGAACGGGGGAAGATCGGCTTGCAGCTCAATTTCCTTCAGAGCACCCTCTGCAGCCGCGTACAAGACTGCTTCGCGGATCAATAGGTCCGGCTGGATGATCGCCCGGTCGTAGGGCCACATCCCCGACTCCAGCCGCGACAGGTCCAGGATGTTCTCCATGGTCTGGAGCAGTCGCTTCGAGCTCTTGATGGCAAAGCCGCTGATCCGAATCGCCCGCTCGCGGTCCAGGTCCTCTTGCTCCAACATCTCGACAAGCAGCTCCAGGCTCATCTGCACCTTGGCCAGAGGCGTCCTCATCTCGTGCGACACGTCGCGGATGAGGTTGTCCTTCATCTCGGCGACCTTCTTCTGCTCGGTGATGTCCCTCGCTACCAACATCAGCTCGACCACTTGGCCTTCGCGCCGCAGTGGGCCGAAATGGACGCCGTACCAGGCATCATGTCTTGTGCTGCCCACTACCGGTACCTCAAGATAATCACTCAGGCCCGTCTCAAATACCCGGTTGGCCGCCACTGCAGTGACGTCGGCATAATCGTGCCTGACGTATGCCAGCATATCCCGCCCAAGAACATCCTCCTCGGAGATCGCCTCATTTGGCACGCGGTTAATAAACCGCACCCTCAGATCCGGCCCCACGGTCAACACCAGCACTGGCGCACTCTGAACCAGCAGGCGCCATCTTTCTTCCGAAGCTTTCAGTGCCTCCTGGGCTAGCTTCCGCTCGGTGACATCCGTCAGCAGGCCGTGAATACCGACGACCCGCGAGCCCTCCACAACCGGGCTGCTGAAGGTGAGAACCCAGCATATGTCACCCGACGCCCTTACCATGCGGTATTCGCTGGATTGGCTGTACCCTGCCAGCAGGTTCGCAAGACCTAACTGGACTTTGGATAGATCCTCTGGATAGAAAAGGTCAGCGAAGCCTAGATCCGTGACTTCGGCGGGTGTGTACCCTAGCACCTCCTCGACCGAGGGGCTCACGTACGTCAGCCGACCGTCACGATCTGTGACATAAACGACCTCACTCATGTCCTCGACCAGACGCCGATACTTTTCCTCGCTCTCCCGCAGGGCGCCTTCGATCCGCCGCCGCTCGGCTACTTCAATCCGCAATTCCCGATTAGCTCTAGCCAGATCGGTGGTTCGCTCGGTCACCCGCTGTTCGAGTTCTTCCTGGGCCTCCAGCAGCGCCTGCCGCGACTCTTCGATCTCGGTCACCAGTGCGGCGCGGATCGTCTCCTGCTCTGCGAGCACCGTCCTGCATGCCTCGCGGAAGAAGCCGGTTGCGATGCTGCTCAGCACCTGCGCCAACCGGGCAAAGTACACGTCGGCGCTTTCGTCAGGGCACGCGGCATTGAGATCCTCTCCCAGCACGCGCAACGTCTGGCCCAAGGCCTCGGCCTGGACATAGTGCAGCCGCGCCAAGGCCACGCCAATCTCCTCCGCTTCCGAGGCATCGAGTTGCGCATTAACGAGCAGGTCGATTACCTTGTCGGTTAGTGCCCGCAGGTCTTGGCGGACTTCTCCGGCGCTCTTGGCAGGGTAGCAGGTGTCGGCGATCGCCTGGTACCATTTCCTGGAGATTGAATCGCGGATTGCCTTCAGTTGTTCCTGCACTTCTGGTGGGGCCCCCATGTCACGCTCTTGCGTTTACGATGCTACTCAAAACTGAGCCTCATTATAGCACAAAATGCCGCCCACTGAAAACTTCAGGACTCGTCGTTCGCGCATGAACCTTCGCGTACTCACCTCCACGATGTCAAGCGCAGTCTTGGCAGTCGGCCACGGGGCAGATGGCGCGTTGCCGGCATCGAGCCCGGCAGCCTCTGGACGAGCGCGCTACGGGGCCTCTCCCGAGATTGCGCTTCGGACCAACCGATGTTATAATCATGACCCAAGAGAGTACACATGGCAAAAAAAGCACGCACACCGATTGTCGAGTACGATGATACCTTCGCCATTGAGCTTCCCGGCGATGCGCCGCCCCAGGAGCGCGACCGCTTGTCTGACCAAGGCATGGTCGTCGCCTATGACCGTCGCGGTCGGCAGTTTCGCTGGCGCCTCCGCGCACTGAACTTTGACCGCGACCAGTGGACGCGCTCGGGCATCCGCCGCTGGTGGGCAGTCCACGAGGTGATGTTTCTGGCGGAGGACGAACTCGACAAGCCCATACCCGAGATATGCCGATCCTATCCGACGCCCAATCCCAATCTGCCGACGATTGTTCTTTGCCATCGCAATACGCCGCTCGTACCGGCGCGGAAGCAGATTCAGACCATGAAGGGAAGTAGCAAACCTCCTTCGCACGGTTCCAGATAGCTCAAGATTGCGCGGTTATGAAGCAAGCAATTGTGATCATAGGCGGCTATAACGCCTTCTGGACGGCCTATCTGGGCATGGCGCGCCGTCTCGAGGCCGTCGCCGGCCTGCCAGCCGTGGGCGTCCCGCTGGCGCCCTGGGATTGGTTCAAACTGGGCCGGATGGAGGACGCATCCCACATGCTGCGCAAGGTGCGCGAAACGGTGCAGTGGGCCCGCCGCAAGCTCGACGCCGAGCGCTTCGTGCTCGTGGGGCACAGCGCCGGTGGCCTGCTCGGCCGTCTCTACCTACACGACGACCCCGTCTGGGGGCAGCGCTATGCGGGCCTAGAGCACGTCGACATGCTGATCACCCTCGGCAGTCCCCATTGCCCCGACAAAGGCATCAATTCCGGCTGGCACCTCGCCGACGTAGCCAATCGGCTGGTCCCCGGCACTCCCTACGCCGGCACGGTCCGCTATCGGGCCGTGACAGGCCGCGCCGTTCAGGGCCTTCCCAATGGAAACCGCGCACAGCGCCGGGCCTTTCGCGGCTACCAGTACTTCTCGCCCTGGAAAGATGCGTGGGGCGACGGTATTGTGCCGCTATCCTGCGCTCGACTGGACGGTGCCGAGACCATCGTGCTGGACGGTGTGGCCCATTCGCGGAAATACGGGCGCGACTGGTACGGCGCGTCGCGCCAGATCGTCAGCCGCTGGTGGCCTCCCTCGTCGCCCGTCGGGGATGACAATGCCTAGCGATCCGGTCACCTTTCCACACACCGCCAACCATACGCTCTTCCTGTCCGGGCCGCCGGGTTCCGGCAAGACCACCCGGGGCGTGCGCCGGCTGCGCCACCTCCTCGCCGCGGGCATCCCGGGCGAGCAGATCCTGATCTTGGTCCCCCAGCGGACGCTGGCATCGCCCTACTACGAGGCCCTGCATGCCCCCGACGCGCCCGCCGGCGGCATGGTCACCATCGCCACCATCGGCGGCCTTGCCCGGCGCACCCTGGACCTGTTCTGGCCCCTCATCGCCGAGCGGGCAGGCTTTCACCGGCCCGACTACCCCCACCACTTTCTGACCCTGGAGACGGCCCAGTACTACATGGACCGCATCGTCGAGCCGTTCACGACCAACGGTGCCTTCGACGGCGTCACCATTCCGCGCCCGCGACTGGTCAGCCAGATCATCGACAACCTGAACAAAGCCGCTGCCGTCGGCTTTCCACCCTCCGAAATTGCGCCCCGGCTCAAGGCCGCCTGGAGCGGCGACTCGGCGACGCTGCGCATCTTTGACCAGGTCCAGGCCGCGGCGCTGACCTTCCGCGAGGCCTGCCTCGCCGGAAACCTCCTCGACTGGTCGCTCCAGATCGAGACGTTCCAGCACCACCTACTGCCGCTGTCCGAGCTTCGCCGCTATCTGCTTGGCGGCTACCGCCACCTCATCGTCGACAACACCGAGGAGGATATCCCAGCCTGTCACGATCTGCTCAGGGTCTGGTTGCCCCTGTGCGAATCAGCGCTGGTCATTCACGACACAGACGGCGGCTACCGCGTGTTCCTCGGCGCCGACCCGGCAGGTGCGCTTGACTTGGGTCGTTTCTGCAAGGAAAGGGTGGTGTGCTCCCACTCCTACGTCACCACACCCGAGATGGAGGCACTCGGAGCCTATCTGTCAGCCTCGTTCCCGCAAGCGCGACCAAAACCAGACGAAAACGCGCGGGAAGCGACCCGGTCTCTCGTCTCCGGCGAGAACCGGCCCCTGGTGCCGCCCACCGGCGATCACCGATTCCACCCCCAAATGCTCGACTGGGTGGCCGACGAGATCTCCAGGCTGGTCATGGAAGAAAAAGTGCCGCCCGGCGAGATCGCAGTGTTGGCTCCCTTTCTCAGTGATTCGCTTCGGTTCTCGCTGATCGAGAGGCT
>Ga0316579_10000722_pt1 | contig 11297 bp, 10 predicted proteins | sample J5NA_2_FD_203074 | JGI IMG/M metagenome (GOLD analysis project Ga0316579, IMG submission 203074) | Rhizosphere microbial communities from salt marsh grasses in Alabama, United States - J5-7_160517rDrA | ecosystem: Host-associated > Plants > Roots > Rhizosphere | place: USA: Alabama | collected...
CGCCTGGTCCTCCAAGGGCATGAGCCTGGGGAACCACAACTACATGGTCCTGGCCACCGAGGGCTACCAGAGCAGCGGCAACTCCAACATCACCGTCGATTCCGCGTCCACGGGCTCGGGAGGGAGCAACGCCGTCACCCCGACCCGCGCAGTCGCCCCCGCCCGTACCGCGACCCCGACGAAGAACCCCGCTCCCGCCCGTACCACCACCGCGCCGACCACGAGCCCCGGCACGGGATCCGAGCGTTGCACCGCCACCGTGTCACGGGGAACCGTCTGGGGCGACCGGTACAACCTCAGCATCGGGGTGAGGGGGTCCTCGTCCTGGGCCGTGGCCCTGGAACTGCCGGGCCGCGCGAAAATCATCAACAGCTGGAACACGAGGATCGACAGCCTCGACGGGAACGTCGTGACCGCCAGGCCCCGGGGCAGCGGCAACACCTTCGGCGTGACCGTCATGGCGAATGGGAGCTGGACCCGGCCGACCGTGACCTGCAACGCGAGCTGACCAGCGGCACGAACTGACCGTCCGCACAGGTCCGTGGTTGGTTCACGACAGCAGGAGCCGTGCTGCGGTGGCCCCGCCTCACCGCGCCACGGCCCTGTCGCCCGGACCTGCCGAGTCGTCCGGTCCGGTGCGCCCCTCCACCGGACCGGACGCCGCCTGCCTCGTGACGAACGTCTACGTGACGAACGCCTTAGCTCGTGGCGAACTGCGAGAAGAAGTTCCAGGTCTCCGCCGGTAGCCAGTTGCCGCCGCTGTCCGGCGGAACCGGGGTGTGCCCACCGTCGAACGCATACCAGACAACCGGGTAGGGAGCCGAGCAGCCCTGGTAGACGACCTTCGAGTGCCGGTTGCTGCCCTGCGACGGATCCGTCGGGTTCTGAGCCGTGCAGCCGTTGTTCCTGACGAACCTGTCACGCATCGTGCGAGCGGTGTTGATGGGAAGGACATTGTCGCTGACGCCGTGCACCTGCATGTAGGCGATGGGCTTGTTCCCGCCGCTGCACCCGCTGATCAGGCCACCGGAGTAGATGGCAACGGCCCGGAAAACGTCCGGACGCGCGCAGGCGATGGCGTAGCTCATCCCACCGCCGTAGCTGAACCCCAGGGAGTACAGCTGCGTGGTGTCCACGCACAGGTCCGCCTCGATGGTCTTGATCATGTCGTCGACGAACGTCATGTCTTCCCCGTTCATGTTCGCCCAGCCGTCCCCCCCGCCGTTGTTGAGCCCCTGGGGAGCCACGAAAATGGCGCTGTTGTTCGCCAGCGCCTGCAGACCGTAGTACGGCCTCGTCGTCCCACCGTTGGCGATCTCGTTCGCCGAACCACCCCACCAGTGGAAAGCGAAAATCAAACGGTACTGCTTGGTGTTGGTGTAGCCGTCGGGGATCTTCAGAATGTACGTACGATCCTTGTTGCTGCTACGCAGCGAGTGCGTGCCGTTCCTCAACGTCGGGGTCCTGCCGCAACCGCCGGTGGCCGCGGCCTGCACGGCCCCGCCGGGGACCTCGACCGACGTCGTGGAGGCGACCGACGGCAGCACGGCGACCACGAGCGCCACGGCGCTCGCGGAGGCGACCGCGGCGCCCCGCAGGGCCGCCGGGACCAGGCACCGTCCACGGTGTGTTCTTCCGATCACCACTGCCTCCTTCGGGATGTCCGATCACGGTGACGGGGACCCGCTCCGAGGGGTCCCCTGTGATCGAGGTGAGTCGCATCGAACCGGCCGGAGAGAACATTGTTGGGCCTCCGCCGTCGGCAGGCGTTCCCCGCGCCCGGCGCGAGGCGGGGAGGCCGGCTCCGGCCCGATCCACCCGACAGGGTTCCCACAGCTCAGCCTCGGAACACAGGACACGATCGCGCCCGATGCCTCCAGTTTCTGTTATGAAAAATTCATGGCGAACATATCAACTCATACAGGTTATAGCGGACGTCTTGCGGGAGGGGTGGAGGTGGCTGCCTGCCGCGGGGCCCGCGAACCCACGGTGCGCCCCGCGGACCGGAGCCGATCCGTCAGGCGTCCCGGTCCCGGTACGGGAGCGCTCGGGACCGGCAGAAGTCCCGGAAGGTCCGGGGCCCGCGTCCGGTCACGTCGCCGACCGTCGAGGTGGTGCGGTCCTCCGCGCCGCGCGCGATCGCGGCGTCGAGGCCCGCGAGGAAGCGTGCGAAGTCGTCCGGCAGTCCGGTGGCCCGCAGGAGGCCGGCGAGTTCCCCCTCATCGACCGGGCGGTGACGGACCGGGCGTCCGGTGGCCTCGCCGAGCGTCGCGGCGACGTCGGCGAAGGAGAGGGCCTCTGGACCCGTGAGGATGTGGCCGGTGTTGTGGGGCACCGGGTCGGTCAGGGCCCGGACCGCCACCTCGGCGATGTCCACGGGATCGACGAACCCGACCCGGCCCGTGCCGGTCGCGCTGACGATCTCGCCCCGGTCACGGACGCTGCGGGCGTGCGGATGGTCGCCCACGAAGTTCTCCATGAACCACGAGGGACGCAGCACGGCCCATTCGGGGAAGACCTCACCCAGCCGTGCCTGCACGAGGCCCGCCCCGTGCCCGCCGGGCGGGATCGCGGAGGAGGAGAGCAGGACCGCTCTGCGAACACCGGTACGCCGAGCGAGTTCGAGGAAGGGCAGCACGACCGGCGTCGGGTCCAGCAGCCCGATCGGTGCGATCAGGTACAGGGCCTGCGCCCCCCTCGACGCCGCGGGGTGGGTGCTCGGGTCGTACCAGTCGAAGCGCACGTCGGCGCCGTGGCGTGCGGCGGTCCGGACCCGGTGGCCCCGGCGTTCCAGCCCGCGCGCGACGAGGCGACCCGTGGTCCCGGTCCCCCCGGTCACCAGGATCACGACGTCCCCTCGGTGAACAGGTCGGCGAAGGCCGCCATGTCCTGGGACAGGAACAGCTCCACGCCTCGCCGGAACACCTCGTCGGGCGCTCCGGTCGTGTCGGTGGTCGTGCCGCTCATGTGTCACCTCACGTCGTTGGGGCGGTCCGGCCGTCAGCCCACGGGCGGGGTGGTCCCCGGGTCGCCGTCGACCCCTCGTTTCCCCCGCCCTGGAGGCGGTACTGTTCGGACCGGTGGTCCGGTTCAATATACGGACTATCAGTCCGCTTAGGGAGGGGGGCTCCGATGCGAGCCGACGCAGCCCGCAACCGGGAAGCGGTGCTCGATGCCGCCGGACGGCTGCTCGACACCGCCACCGACCCGGGACAGGTGTCGATGGACGACGTCGCCGCGGTGGCCGGCGTCGGCAAGGGCACGCTGTTCCGGCATTTCGGCGACCGCGTCGGCCTCCTGCGCGCCCTGTACGAGGAACGCAGCACCCGCCTGCACGAGGAACTGCGGGCCGTGGCCCCCGGGCGACCGGCCGACCAGGTACTGTCCCTGCTGCACGCCACCCTGCAATTCAAGATCCGGAACCGGACGCTCTCGCTGGCGCTGGAGGGCTCGGGCAGCGGCAGCCCGTACCGCAACGCCACCTACCACGACCTCCACGCGGCCCTGACCGACCTGATCGCCCGGGCCCGGGGCCGGGACTCCGCGGACTTCCTGGCCCACGCCCTGCTCGCATCCGTGCGCAGCGATCTGGTGGCGCACCTGCACGAGTGGCCGCCCGAACGCCTGCACGAGGGCCTCGGGACCCTGGCCGACGCCGTGCTGGGACGCGGCTGAGGAGAGGGGCGGTCGTGCCGGGTCACGGGCACGGCCGGAACCGGTGGTCCTTGTTGTGCAGAACGATGGCCCGTGGTGCCAGGGTGGCCACCGGCTCGTGCTGGTCGGAGGGCAGCCGGTCCCCGTATCCCCAGGGCACCGGGCCTGCGCTGGTAGGAACGTCCCGACGTGAGGAAACGACGGAGACGCTCCATGGTGCGTCCCGGGTCGTGGCGGACGGTGTCCCCCAGGGTCTCGGTACCGGTCGCGGTTCCCCAGCTGTACTCGTGTCCCGTGCAGACGCACCGGTACGGGGAAGGGCCCGTGGCCCCGGCAGCGCTGGGGACGCACACGTCGATCCGTTCGTCGAGGACGGCGGAGACGAAGGCGTGCTTGCCGTTGATGGAGTGCCCGGTCACCGCGAGGTCGTCGGGGGTGACCGGGGAGCCGAGGTCCGGGCCGGACCGGGTTCCCGCCGCGACCGCCAGTTCGAGCGCGTCGATCGCCCGGGACGCCTCCAGGCCGGCGACCATCTCGTTGCCGATCTCGTGCACGTCCCCGTCACGGGAGCAGGGGAAGAACGTGCGGAAGACCCCCGTACGCCGCCCCCACGGGTCGTTCCGATCGTCCGTGGTCACGTTCGCCGGAACGGTGAGGACCGCGTAACCGGCGCCGCCGTGCTCGGGGAGGTACCCGCCGAAACTCACCACCACGGGCACGGGACCCGAACGGCCGGAGGACCTCCGGGCGGCGTCCGTGGGCGGCTGGAGCCGGAAGGCCAGGGGAGCTGTGACGCTCCCGCAGGTCACGGACGTCGTGATGGAGCAGCCCGCCGGGGTGCCCCATCCGGCCGGGACCGGGGCGCTCCCGGTGGGGGGCGTCCCGTCCGGGTCCGGGGACTTGTACCCGTACTCGTAGAACCGCGCCAGGTCGAGCAGCTGTTCCCGCCGGCCGCCCTCACCGAACCGGTCCACGACGCCCGTGACCCCTGTGCCGTCCAGGTACCGCCACGGGTCCGGCAGGGTGGTGCGGGAGGGCAGGTCCACCGGGTCCGGGTACCTCGTGTCGGGCCGCCGCAACCCGGCAGGGGCCGCGCGCCGGTCGGTGGAACCGACGGTCCGCTCTGCCCGTTCCAGCACGGCGTCCAGGCGGACCCGGGTCCCGGGGGCCCACACGCCCTTGACGAAGAGCTGGGAGCGGATCCATCGGATCGTGTTCCGCAGCGGCCGGTCGCTGAAGGCGAAGGGCGTACGGCCGTTCCATCCCGAGAGCCTCACGGTGTCCCAGTCCACCGCGTGCCCCTGGCCCGGAGCCGGGTGGGCGTCGTCGTGGTGACTCCAGAGGACGTAGCCGGCGCGCGGAACGCCCCCGGCGGGGGAGTCACTGATCGCGACGGCGAGCCCGATCCCCGTGCCGTTCCGCTGCCACGTGCCCTCGATCTGCACGGCGGCCTCGACGTTGCAGCCGTCCGCCGTTCCGGCCGCGGCCCGGCTCCTGATCCGGTTCGTGCACTCGCGGTTCTCCGGGAAGGCGTGGACCGAGGAATGGTTGTTGACGAACGTGTCGAACTTCGTACGTCAGGTTCCCGTCGGAACTCACGGTGAAGATGCCGTCGTCGTCCTGGAGCTTGTCCACCTTGTCGTTGCCAGAAGTCGAGCAGGAACACGACGCACTCACGCGGGGAGGGGTCGTTGCGCCTGTCCTGCCGCGGCCCGGTGTCCGTCCCCGCACCGCGCGACCTGGTGGGGATCGTGGACCCCGACGAGCAGGTGGAGCACCGGCCCCGTCCCGGACGGACCGCAGCTCGCCGTGGGCCGTGGTGTCGAGGTCCGCGGAGGCGCTCGCGTTCTTCGCGTACCGGATCCGGGAGGGAACGGCCCGGTCGTAGGCGGGTCCCGTGTCCCGTCCACCTCGATGCGCCGGGTGGTGAAGCGCGAGAGGAGCTGCTGCGAACAGCACGGCGTGGCCGGTCCCCGTTCGGAGCCCGACGGCGTGGCCACCCCCGGGGGCGGGCAGAGCAGCGACAGGAGCACCGGGAGAACGGCACGCCCACATGCCAGTACGGCTGCCCTCCGGGTCTCCCGCGGCCGGTGCGGTGCGCCGGACCCGGATGCCGGCGGAGACGGAACCGGGTTCGAGCGCACCAGCCGCGTCGCGGCAACGGTCGGACAGCACCTCGACCTTTACGCATCATATATTTTTTGTGCTTTTACCACACATATGATTCATTATGGACCCGGGGGAAGTGGACCGGACCACGGATCCGATCATGGGAGCCACGGGACCCGAGCCGTGGCTCCCGTCCCCGCCCGCAGCGGTCGCACGAGCCGGTTGAAACGTTCTCAACGACGATCGCCCGGCATCCTTGTCCGTACACATCGCCCACGATCTGACCAGTACGAACTTCATCATGTCTCGATTTGTTAACGTCATACATCCGGAAGATCCTCGAACGATTGCACCGGTTCCTCCCGATCTGTACGGTCGGCGGAGCCCCAGGAGGCCGGCCGGTGCGTGCGGCAAGCCACCACGTCCCGCCGTCCTCGCCCTCGCCCCCGCCGTTCCCGTCCGGCACGCGGCACCTTCGACGCGGTGCTCGCGGTGGGAACGGCAGCCGGCAGCAACCGGTCGGCCGCCCCGCCCGGTGCTGCTCCACCATCACGACACCTCGCGGTTTGGAGGAACAGATGTTCTCCCCCCGACACAGAACACGAATGATCATGGCTGGTGTCGTCGTTGTCGCGGCCACCGGCGCCGTGGCGACGGTCCTGCCCGCCGGCGCCACCACGACCGGGCACCGTACGGACCACCCGGTGTCCGGTTCCCCCGGCGACACCGGCAGCGCTCCCACCAGGACGTGCGCCCTTCCGTCGAGGTACCGCTGGACGTCGACGGGCCCGCTGGCGGACCCGAAGCCGGGATCGGGGTGGGTGTCGCTCAAGGACTTCACCCACGTGGTCCACAACGGCAGGCATCTCGTCTACGCCACGACGCACGACACGGGAACGGCCTGGGGCTCGATGGCCTTCAGCCCCTTCGCCGGCTGGTCGGACATGGCCTCGGCCTCCCAGATCCGGATGTCCTCCGGAACCGTCGCGCCGACCCTGTTCCACTTCGCCCCGAAGAACATCTGGGTGCTCGCCTACCAGTGGGGGCGGACCGCCTTCTCCTACAGGACGTCGAACGACCCCACCAACCCGAACGGATGGTCGGCGGAGCAGACCCTCTTCTCCGGAAGCATCTCCGGTTCCGGTACCGGCCCCATCGACCAGACCCTCATCGGCGACGACACGAACATGTACCTGTTCTTCGCCGGGGACAACGGCAAGATCTACCGTGCCTCGATGCCCATCGGGAAGTTCCCGGGGAACTTCGGCACCTCGTCGACGGTGGTCATGAGCGACACTCAGCACAACCTGTTCGAGGGGGTCCAGGTCTACAAGGTCCAGGGCCAGAACCAGTACCTCATGCTCGTCGAGTCGATCGGGAACAAGGGGCGCTACTTCCGCTCGTTCACGGCCACCGGCCTGGGAGGTTCGTGGACCCCGCAGGCCACGAGCGAGAGCAGCCCCTTCGCCGGCAAGGCCAACAGCTCGGCGACCTGGACCGACGACATCAGCCACGGCGACCTGATCCGCAACAACCCCGATCAGACCATGACCGTCGACCCGTGCAACCTGCAGTTGCTCTACCAGGGACGCGCCCCCGGTTCCGTCAGCGACTACGGCCAGCTGCCGTACCGGCCGGGCCTGCTCACGCTGAAGCCGTAGCGGCGTGACACGGATCCCCCCGGCGGGATCCGCCGGGGGGTGACGAGGCCGCCACGACCCTCGCGGGCTGCCCCCGCCCCGCCGGGCCCGCCCGGCACCGGGCGGGGGCAGCCGTCACGGGGAGCGCGTCCGGGGCAGGCACGGCCGCCGATCCGGAGTATGCCCTTCGACAGGCACCGGTTCGACGTCATGAGCGTCCGCGAACCGCGCGATCGGCTCCTCGCGCGAGGCCGCGGGGCACGGTCTGGGCCTGGACGGTCGCCGCGACCACCGCAACCGGCCTCGCCGGCCTCGGTCCGGCAACGGGCGTCCTGCCCTGACGCGGGCGCGGGCTCCGGTGACGAGCTTTCCGCTGGTGCGGGACCGTCACTTCGACGAGGCAGAAGCACGACCCGTCAACAATGGCTCATTGGCCGTTTTGACACTTTTCAGGGTTTCCGCGCTCCGATGAGCGGATCACGGCCGGGGAGGCTCGATGCGAAAACCACGCAGTGCTGCTGCGACAGGCGGGGATTTCCCGTACGACGTGCCCACGACCTGCTACATCGAGGTCCACGAGGATGGCACCCTGTCCCAGGGCATGGATCGTGCCGCCCATCAGCGTGCCGTCGACGGCAGGTCCCGGCTGTTCGCCGTGTGGCCCGGGCGCTGGTCCAGCGACCTGTTCGCCATCGACGACCTCGACGCCTGCGCGCGGGCGATCGGTCTCGTCCACGACGAGGAACGCACCGGCCTCGCCGAGCACGAGCACCGGGTGCGCTGGAGCATCAGCGACCGCGAGGAGGATCCGCGGGCGTCCTACGTCTCCGTCGAGGTCGTCCTCGACTGCGGTTGCGTCATCCGCGACCTCCGGGTCTTCGCCGAACACCTGCGCGCTCAGCACGGCTGGGACATCGCCACGACGAGCGGACGGAGCAGCGGCGGCGGCCACTTCACCGTCCTCGTACGCCGCAACAGCCTGGCATCGTGACGCCGTCGCCCGGGCCGGTCAGCCGGTGGCAGCGTGCGCGTCGAGGACCTCGTCCATGACCCGCTCCTCGTGCACGGCGAGACGGTGGGCGGTGAACGCCGCGGCGAGGCCGGGATCCCAGCCGGTGTCCGGGGCCCCGGAGCGGTCCCGGGGAAGGGCGACCCCGTCGGCGGCGGCCGAGGCGAGCGCGGCGAGGTAGTCCGCGGCCGTCATCCGGAACGGGACGCACCCCAGGCCCGCCATCCGGGCGGCCATGGCCAGGCCGGGGCAGTCGAAGTCACCGTGATAGCGCAGCCGTGCCCCCGCCCGGTGCAGCGCCCGGACGGCCTCGGGGGACGCGGTCGTGGCGTTGCCGTTGGTGCACAGCATCCCCGCGGGGATGTTCCGCTCGGCGGCGGCCTCCACCAGCCTCGGGTTCTCCACGACCAGCACGGCCGTCCCGGGGGCGACCCGCGGCGGGGCCCGGCGCACCGCGGCCGCCGACAGGTGCAGTGGCAGGCCGGCGGCGGTCATGGCCCGGGCCGCCACGGCGACGGGGGAGTCGCCGAGCAGTGGCAGGCCCCAGGTCAGGACCGGGGCGGAGACGAGGTCCAGCGGCATGCCGGCCCGCTCCCACGCCTGGCGTTCGGTGCCGGGCCCGTCGCGTTCGATCAGGGCCCGCGTCACGGCGCACCGCTGCGCGGTCCGTTCCCTCCCCTCTCGTCGGTCCTGCAGTTCCCGGGCCGAATCGGCGCCGACCAGCGGCGGGGCTGCCAGCATCGTGAGCCGGTCGTTACGGATCTCCAGCAGGGCATCGACCCCGTCGTCGGCCCCGTAGCTCGCCACGGCGCGGTCGAGCTCCCGCACGACGCCGCGGGCGACGAGCCAACGCAGCACCGTGACCAGCGCGCGGCGGTCCGCGGTACCGGCGCTGAAGGACAGGCCCGCGTCGGCGGCGGCCGAACGGACGGCGAGCACCAGGTCGTGCAGGCTGATCCGGTCCGGACCGGACGCCGTCGCGGCGAGGACGAGCGCCAGTGCCACGTACTCCCTGCCGGTGAACGCGCGGCCCGTGTGCGCGCGCAGCGGGCGGTCCTCCGGACGTGACCGGTCTTCACCAGGCGTGCCGTGTCGCCCTGCACGACCAGCCGGTAGCCGGGGCGCTGGGTGAACCACCGGTCCAGGACCTCGGCATGCCGCCGGATCAGGCGGAACCCGGCCGGGTCCGACTGCGCCGTCCGCCACGGACCCGCGAGCAGCGCCCGCGCTGCCGCCGTCCTCTCCCCGGGACGCTGCGGGTCGTCCAGGGCGGTCACCGTTGCCCCCGTTTCTCCGCGAGCGCGACCGGTCCCTGTCCCTTCGCGGGCACGACAGCCCCGGGTTCCTCCGCCGGGGAGAGGCCGACGGCCAGAGCGTGCAGGACGAACGGGCCCTCTGCGGTGGCCACCCCCAGGTCCGTTTCGGCCCTCCGCGCCACGCAGCGCAGGCCGCCCGACGCGGCCCCGGCACGGATCGTTCGGGCGTGGGGGCGACATGCGATCTCGGGCGCTCGCCTCCCGCACCTGTCACCTCACCGTGACCCCGTGGTCTCACCATCAGTGCTGCTCAACGGCCGGTCGTTCGCACAGAACCCCGGGACGCCGCCCTCGAGCACTGGCATCATTTCTGTCGTGTCCGGGCCGAACCGCGACAACGCGGCAGCGTTGGCCGCGGTCGGCGTCGTCGCAGGCACAGTGCTCTCGGTGCTGGTCAACTCGGCGGGGGACGGGCAGAGCCTGCGGGATCTGGTGTCCGGATTCGGCGGGAATCCTGGTACCTGGTTCGCCGTCATCGTCGTGACGCTGATCCTGATCCTGGTCGGTGCCAAGGAGGTCGACCCGAGAACACGACTGTCCAGGAAACGCGCGCTCTCTCCTGTCGAAGCCTCCTACCTGGCTCAGCTGACTCGAGCACTGGATGCCCAACTGACCGATGTGGACCCCGGCCCGGAGGAGGTCGTGGATCTGGGGGCGACCGTCTCAGCCCCCCGGTCGGTGGACATCTCTCCGCGCTACAGGGTCTGGGCACAGGCTGAGGGCGTGACGTGCCGGCCGGGAAAGAGCCGGACCACCCGGAACATCACCAGGTTCCTTCGTCGGTCCGATGCACCGATCGTGCTTCTCGGCGACCCGGGATCGGGGAAGACGGTCTCGCTCCAACGGACAGCACGCCAGCTCATCCACGAGGGACGCCGTGGACGTACCGATCTCCTGCCCGTCCTCCTCAGGCTGAGCGAGTTCACCGCCCCGGTGGTGCCGGACGAGGACACCCACCTCTAAACCTGCCGGGAGTTCGTTCGTTCACGGCTGGCCAGCATGAGCGGGCCGGGTCGCCATCTCGCGGAGCACCTGGACGACTACCTGAACGAGGGGAGGCTGGGGCGGTCTCGAGGGGTCAGTGCATCGCGTGGGATGATTTGATGTGATGGAAGGGGATCGGTGTGCGTGGTGGGGCGTTGATGGTTGAGGAGCGTGACGAGATTCTTCGGGGTGTTTGTGAGGGGGTGTCGGATCGGGTGATTGCGGCCCGGTTGGGTAGGTGTCAGTCGGTGGTGTCGCGTGAGATTGTTCGGAATGGTGGTAGGGGTGGTTATCGTGTTCATTCTGCTCAGGAGCGGTTCGAGCGTTTGAGGGCTCGTCCCAAGGTCCGTGAGTTGGTGGCGGACCGGTGTTGGCATGATGTCGTGGCCGGAGCGTTGCTGGAGGACTGTTCCCCGCAGCAGATCTCCGGGAGACTGAAGCGGGACTTTCCTGAGGATCCGGGGATGCGTGTGAGTCACGAGACCATCTATCAGACGTTGTTCGTGCAGGCCCGTGGTGAGCTGCGCACGCAGTTGAAGCTGGCGCTGCGCACTGGTCGTGTCCAGCGGGTTCCCCGTGGTGCCA
>Ga0316579_10000723_pt1 | contig 11291 bp, 9 predicted proteins | sample J5NA_2_FD_203074 | JGI IMG/M metagenome (GOLD analysis project Ga0316579, IMG submission 203074) | Rhizosphere microbial communities from salt marsh grasses in Alabama, United States - J5-7_160517rDrA | ecosystem: Host-associated > Plants > Roots > Rhizosphere | place: USA: Alabama | collected...
GTCTTCAAGGCGGCCGTGATTCCGTGATTGGCTGGACCCGAGGCGGCGCGATCCGTCACCGGCTCACGCCGAGACCGGCAGGCGCCCGTCTCCGGCCGGGCAATCCCGGTGGCCGCCGCCGCCCCAACCGCAGCAACGAACGACCGCCATCGCGGCCAGTCCGCGAACCTATCTCCCTTGTATTTCCGAGGTCAAGCCAAACGAGGGCTTTTTTTGCGCCAGCGCAGAACCGCAAGCTCGGCACCGCCCGCGGCAGCGGGTGCAGCCAATTTTGACGCCTTATGTGAAGATGAGGGTCGACGGCGCGACTCGGCCATGGGCGCGGCGTTTCGCGCTCGGTGGTTCGGTCTTTGCCCAGTGAAACGAGCATGTCTGCGTGCCCCATCAACCCCATGCCCAGCGGCGACAACAATCGAGCCCATGAACCAGAGCGCCGAGCCCGCCGGGCTGCCTGATTTCGGCGCCTCGCCCTGGCATGGCGGCGAGCTGCCGGCGGTGAGCGCCGGCGCGCTCGTCTGGTCCTACCAGCGCTTGGCAACGCTCGCCGGGCGGCGCGCCGAAATGCTGCGCGGGGCCGGCGTGCGTCCCGGCCAGGTCGTGGCCTGCGGCGCCGATGCGGGGGCCGAGCTCGTCCTGTTGCAGCATGCCCTCGCGCGCATCGGTGCCGCGCTGTTGCCGCTGCGGCCGGACCTCGCGGAGCCGGCACTGAACGCGCTGATCACGGCGACCGGGACGGAATGGCACTGGCATCCGGATGCGCACGGCGGCGGCGCGCCGGTCGCCACTGGTCGGGCGCCGCCACCGTCGTCGTGGGCGGACGATGCCCTGGCGCTACTGATCCAGACCAGCGGCAGCACCGGTGCGCCGAAGGCGGCGATGCTGACCCGGCGCAACCTGCTCGCCTCCTGCGCCTTGGTGAATCGGCGGCTCGGGCTCGGTCCCGGCGACGAATGGCTCTGCTGCCTGCCGCTGCAGCACGTCGGCGGGCTTGCCATCGGCTACCGCTGCGCGCTGGCCGGCGCGACGCTCCGCCTGCACAAGGGCTTTGATACCAACGCGGTCCGCGCCGATCTCAGCCGGCGACGGGTCACGCATCTGTCCCTGGTGCCGCCGATGCTCGCACGCCTGCTCGACGCCGGGGCCGAATCGGGCATCGACGGCGGCCTGCGGCCGCCGCCGTCCCTGCGGGTCCTGCTGGTGGGCGGCCAGGCCCTCAGCGGCGCATTGGCGCGCCGAGCCATCGCAGCGGGCTGGCCGTTGTGCGTCAGCTATGGGATGTCCGAGACCTTCTCCCTGGTGGCAACCGCCGACTATCGCGCTGACGGCGACGGCGCCCCCGAGACCGGCACGCCGCTGCCCGGCGTTGAGCTGGACTGCGCCCGCTGCGGCGAGCCGGCGCGGCCACTGCGGCTGCGCGGTCCGATGCTGATGGCAGGCTATGCGAATCCAGAGCGGCGGACGGGCGTCGGTCTGGACCAAGGCTGGCTCGGGACATCGGACCTGGCCTGTATCGACGAGAACGGCGGTCTGCGTGTCCTGGGGCGGGCCGATGACGCGCTGGTCATCGGCGGCGTCACGGTGCTGCCGGCCGCGGTCGAGGAACGCCTCGCCGCGCTGCCCGGTATCGAGGCCGTCGCGGTGGTCGGCGTGCCGCATCCGGTCTGGGGACGGACGCTGGCCGCCTGCTATGCGGGCGCCTGCGGTCGCGCTGACCTCGAGCGCTGGTGCCGCGCAAACCTCCCCGGCGCGGAGCGCCCGCGCATCTTCGTGCCCTGCGCGCGGTTGCCGCTGCTGGCCTCGGGCAAGGTCGACCGCGCGGCGCTAACGGCCACGGCCGCGTCGGCGGATGACGGGGCGTTCGGCGCGCCGGGCCGCGACGAGATCGCGGACGGGTGCGAGTAGGGACCAGCAGGGACAGGGCTCTGCCTTGGTGCATGGTCAGAGGCGACGAGCAGGGCTTCGAGCTCGTTCGGATTGCCTCACGATCACGTGATATCCAACCTATGCTGCCGGCGAGCGGTCCCGCGGATGCTGACGCGCCTGGCCGCGCAGGCCGGTGCCACCGGTGTCAGCTGCGGCGGTCTCGGCTTAGTCGCCAGTACCCTCGTTGCGCTCTGCAGACGAAGCGCCGAGCGCCAAGGGCCGAATTCGCGTCACCGGGACTTACAGCGGCCCTCGGCGCCGCCGGGGCCGTCATCGTGCTGAAGCTGCTGGATAAACTCGGTCAAGACCGACTCCTCGTCAGCGACCGGGGCCGGCGCGACGGCGTACTGATCGATCAATTCTCGCCTTGACGGACGTGGAATGCCCCTTGGGCACGGATACCGGGTACCATGCCCTGACGCCATCCCAGATCGATGAAACCTTCGGTCCTTTTCCAATCTCCATCGTTACGGGTCTATGCGAACCATACAAGCCGCAAAATGGTTGTCGGGCGTCCTGTTGGGGCTGGTGGCGGGGTATCAATTCGCCACCTGGACCTCGGCACCCTCCGATGCTGTGGATACTCGTGCGAGCGCGGTTCGACTCGACGCGGCGGCGCCCACCGGGAGCCGGGTTGCTGTCGCCGAGTGCGCCACAACGGCGGATCGCGGCGCGCCGCGACCGGCCGGGGCAAGAGCGCACGAGGCATGCACATGCGGGACGCCCCTCGCCTCGGCACCCCCGCTCGACGCCCTACTCGACGCCATTGATGACGACGAGCTCGCGACGGTCACCTCAACCCTGACCGGTGTCCCGGTCGATCTGCTTCTGCAACGCAAAGACTTGCGCGGATATGTCAAGCGCCTCGCGCAGATCGCATTCTCGGATATCGGCAAGCCGGCGACGCCCTGGATCAACTCATCCCCGCCCACGCGCGCCGGATACGTGCAACCGATCGAGTTTTCGACTGTGGTGGACTACGACAATCTGCCACTCGAATCCGCGAACGTCTTTGCGAGCAGCGCACCCATCATTCACGCCACGTTCCCGACGACCGACAGTGCGCATCAGGGCGTGTTCGTCAAATGGCATCGGGTCGATCGCGGCGAGATCCTGCTGGCGCAACAATTCGCCATCAATCCCAGAGAGCCGGTCAATGATATCTGGCTCACGCGAGACGATGGTTGGCCAAGCGGCAGTTACCGGGTGGAGATATTCGATGCCGAATTGCGCAATCTGCTCGCTGCGGGCGATTACCGAGTCGACGCCGTAGCATCGTCCGCAGACACTGCCCCGGCGTCTTCAGATTGAGGAGCAACAAAGATGTCCGCGCCTAGGTCAGGACCGCCGCGCCTTGCATTACACATTTGCGCCGCTGCGCTCGTCGTCATCGTCTTGGCCGCCTGCAAGAGCGGAAATGGAGGCGGCGACGGCGGCAGCAGCGCGGGCAGCAGTGGTTCCGGCAACGACAGCGGATTCGGTGGCGGTTCCAGCTCGTATGTGCTCTACGGCTTGAACTTCAGCCCCTATGTCGGGCGGCAAGATCCAAATGCCGGCGCTACGGTCGACTCGGTGCAGATTCGCGAGCGTCTGCAGCTGCTGGTCCCGGGCGGCCAGCGGGATAGCGATTGGATTCGTACCTTCGGCGTGTCGGGGGGCCTTGAATTGGTACCGCGGATCGCCCAAGAGCTGGGATTCAAAACGGCAGTGGGGGCATGGCTTGGCCCAGACTTGGACGCCAACGCACGGGAAATTTCAACCCTGATCCGTTTGATCAATGCCGACTTCGTCGACCTTGCGATTGTCGGCAGCGAGACATTGGTGCGCGGGGACCTGACGTCGTCTCAACTCGTCAATTACATTGATCGCGTCCGGCGCGCCACGGAGCGGAAGGGCATCCCGGTGACGACGGCCGATCGCTATGGCCAGCTGTTGGACAATCCGGATGTCATCGCCGCTTCCTCGGTCGTCATGCCGAACTATTATCCGTACTGGGAAGGCGTCGACATTGCCGACGCGATTCCTATCCTTCATTCCTGGCACCTCCGCATGCTGGCGGCGGCCGGAAACAAAGCGATCATCGTCAGCGAGTCCGGTTGGCCCAGCGACGGCGACAGCCTGGGTGATGCGGACCCGTCGCCGGAGAACGCCGCAAAATATTTTCTCGATTTCGTGTCCTGGGCGCGCGCGGAAAAGGTCAACTATTTTTACTTCGAAGCCCTGGATCAGCCGTGGAAAGCCGCGTATGAAGGCGCAGTCGGCGCCCATTGGGGGATTCGCGATCAGGCCGGTGTTCTGAAGGAGGGGATGAACGCGGTCTTCAACAACAATACCGTTGACGACTATTGGACGCCGCGGATCATCGACGGCCCCGGCGATCCGGAGATCACATTGACCTTTGTGCCGCCTCGGGGATCATTCGCCAACCTCCGTGGCGCCGTCAGTCACGTCAATCCCCTCGCCTACAACGTGGCCGTCTACATCCGAGTGGGTTCCGGCTGGTGGACAAAACCGACCTTGGAGAACCCCCTCACCCCAATCGTCTCCAATGGCAATTGGTCGACCGACATCACGACGGGCGGCGACGATCAGCTGGCAACGGAAATTGCCGCCTATCTGATCCCGGCGGAGTATTCGCCGCCGCCAATGTCAGGCGAAACTCGATTGCCCGCCGAGCTTGATGCCAACGCCGTCGCAAGCGTCACGGCCAAGCGGTGAACCGCCACTGAGCAGTCAGCTTCCAGCGCCCGGATTCTTCGTGTGAACCTGTTGGCCGCCGGCGCCGATTGAGGGTCCTCAGAGGAGCAGGTATCCGCCGTCCGGCGGTGGCCCGATCGGCAAAGGGGCTCAGGTTTGAGTCTCGGCCGGACGACGTTGCGCACTCGAGTCAAGCCTGGAACGGAGGGTCGCGGCGAGGTCATCGGGCAGCACCCGCGACGCGGAATCGCCGGGGCGAACGGCGACATGGACCGTGCGGGCGATAGCGGCGAGGATGCCGTCGTCGGTCAGGAAGCGATAGCCGACGCCGAAGCTCGATGCGCGCAGCTCGTCGACACGCACCTCGACGCGGATCAGATCGCCATGGCGTAGCGGGCGCTTGAAGTCGGCCTCCGCGTGGACCAGTGGCAGCGCGAGACCGCCGTCGCGGATCATCTCGTCCAGCGCGAAGCCCAGTTCCCCCATCCAGGCCTCGTAGGCATCGTGGGCGTGGCGGAACAGATGCGCGAAAAACAGCACACCGGCGGCATCCGTGTCGTGCAGCGAAACGCGAAATTGGTACGCGTAAGCTTGGTCTGCCATGCCGGTTGTCTGGCCTTTGCTACGCGTTGCCCGAGTTGGTGTCAGTGTTACGATGAAACAATCGCTTCGTCTTGCGGGGTGGCACCGTGCCATGAACGGTAGTCTCGCGCCACAGCGCGCGCAATCGCTCCGGCGCTTCGAGCAACGGATTGTGCCCGATCCCCGGCAGCACGTGCAGCCCTGTGCGCGGACGCTGCCCGGCCACCCGCCGGGCGATGTGGAGAAATTTGGCATCGGCCTCGCCGACGATCCAGACCAGCCGGCCGGTATAGCGGTGCACCGCATCCCAGGTATCCGGCATCGCCGCGAGGCCGAGGCATTCCAGGCAGCTGGCCAGGCCCTCGGCGCGTTGGCCCAGCCGTTGGCGGCGCTGGGCAGCCAGCGCCTCCCGTGGCAGACGCCGCTGGGTCGCGAACACCGGTTGCCGTTCCCAGGCCTTGACGAAGGGCTCGATGCCGTCTGAGCGCAGCAGCTCGATCCATCGCCGGTCCGCCGCCCTGCGCTCGTCCCGCTCTGCCGCGTCCCCGAGTCCGGGGTGAGCGGATAGGACGGTAACGGCCGCAAAGCGGCCCGGCGCCGCGGCGAGCAGGGCCAGTGCGATGCGTCCCCCAAGGGAATAGCCAACGAGCCGGTCGATGCCGTTCGGCAGCGCCGCGAGCAGCCGCGCGACCTCGGCGTCGAAGGTGCCGCTCGGATCGGGACTGCCGCCATGGCCTGGCAGGTCGATGGCCAATGCGCTCGGCGCATCGTCCGGCCAGCGCCTCCAATCCTCGCAACGGCCGGTGAAGCCGTGCAGCAGGAGGCAGCGCGGCGGGCCGTCGCGGCCGAAGCCCCGGCCGGCGTAGCCGTCGAGGGCCAAGGTGTCGGCGGTGTTGGTCATCCGTGGCTCGTATCCAGCGGTCCATCCGATGCCGGGACGAATCCACTGCCGGCCGCGGCGGGCAGCGCGATGCGTCCCCGCACAGGCTGTGGCGGTGCGCCCAGGTCGCGGACGAGCCAATCGGCCGTCGCGAGACCATGGGCGAGCGGGCTGCCGGTCGCGGCCGCCAATTGCGCTGTCGCCCAGAGCCCGGCGGCGGACTCCACCAGACCGGTGAGCACCACCTCGCGTCCGGCGGCCAGTGTATCCTGTGCGAGCCGCAGCGTCGGGCGCAGACCGCCGAGCACGCCGGGCTTCAGCACCAGTCGGCGCACCGGCAGTCGGGATGGATCGACGGGCTGTGGGCGCCGCGCGAGCGATTCATCGAGTCCGACGGCAAAGGTCGCGGCGGCCTGGAGCTCCGCGAGCGCGCTGTCGGTCGGATCGCGCAGGGGCTCTTCGACGCAGTCGATAGGCAGCCCCGCGAGCGCTTCGATCATGCTTTTGGCGGTCGCCCTATCCCAGGCCCCGTTCGCGTCAAGCCGCAGCAGAGCGCCGTCCGGAAGCGCCGCGGCGACGGTCCGGACGCGATCGAGCTCCAGGTCCGGCGCCGAGGTGCCGAGCTTGAGCTTGAACGTCCGATAGCCCCGGGAGACCGCGACCTGGAGCTGATCGGTCGTGGCCGAAGCAACAGCACCAAGGGCGGCATTCACCTCGACGGCATCGCCCGCCTTGGCGTTCAGCAAGTGACGCAACGGCAGGCCCGCACGGTGGGCGGCGAGGTCGAGGAGTGCCGATTCCAGCGCGCAGTCGGCGGCGGGAGTGGGGCTGGAATGGGCCTCGTCCAGGGTGTCGAGCAAGATCTCGATGGCCGCGGCTGGTGAACCATCAGGCATCGCGCCGCGCCAATGATCCAGACGCCGCGCGGCCAGGGCCGGGATTTCGGTGCCGGCCTCCGGCAGCGGCGCGCAGTCGCCATAGCCCCGCACACCGTCGGCGGCGGCGATGACGAGCCAGCCTCGACGCTCTTCGATCTGGCCGCAGGCGCTGTGCCACGGCCGCCGCAGGGGTAATCGATAGGGTACGATTTCCAGTCGCAGCGTCACAAGACGGACAACAGCGCGCCGAGCAGCAGACCCGCCGCGTACAGCAGAACCAAAAGGGCCTGATACTGAGCCGTCAGGCCGAGCATCGGGTTCAGCGCGGCGCCTTCGGCGCCGCTGAACAGGCGCCGGATCAGCGTCGCCGCCATCGGCAGCGCGAACAGCACCGGCCAGGTGATACCGGGCAGGCCGCCCCACAGCATCAGCGGTATCGGCAGCAGCAGCAGGCCGGCATAGACGTAGCGTGCGGCGGGCCGCTCCAGGACATGGACCAGGGTGCGGCGCCCGGCGGCGCGGTCGGTGTCGAAGTCGCGATAGTTGTTCGTCAGCAGCACCGCGGCGGCGGGCAGTCCCAACGCAATGCCGAGGCTGATGGCGCCCGGGGAGAGGTTCAGCGTCTGCAGGTAGTAGGTGCCGGCGACGGCCGCGATGCCGAAGAAGCAGAGCACATAGAACTCGCCTAAGGGACCATAGGCGATCGGCCGCGGGCCGCTGGTGTAGGCGTAGCCGGCGGCGATGGCGGCCAGCCCGAGGACCAAGATTGGCCAACCGCCCCGCAGCAGCAACAGCAGGCCGAGCACGAAGCTGGTGCCGAAGGCGATGTGTGCGGCGCGCTTGACCTGCGCCGAGGTGAACCAGCCCTGGGCCGAGGCCCGCGGCGGGCCGAGCCGGTGCGGTGTGTCGGTGCCGCGCTCGAAATCCACCGCATCGTTGTGCAGATTGGTCCCGACCTGGATGCCGACCGCCGCCACCAGCGTCGCCAGCGCGGTGAAGAAGGCGAGCCGGCCGGTGTCCGCCAGCGCCAGCAGCACGCCGCCGATGACCGGCGTGACGGTGAGCAGCAGGGTGCGCGGACGCGACGCCGCAATCCAGCGTTCGGCCTGCTCACGCGGCAACGTCAGCGGAAGGCGTGTTGTGCCGGTCATCGGTCAGGGCCTGCGTCGAAAGCGCGAGAAGTCCGGCGGGCGCTTCTCGAGAAAGGCATCGCGGCCCTCTTGGGCCTCGTCGGTGGTGTAGAACAGACCGGTGGCATTGCCGGCGAGTTCCTGGATGCCGGCGAGGCCGTCGGTATCGGCATTGAAGGCCGCCTTCAGTACCCGCAGAGCGGTCGGCGAAAGAGTCAACATCCGCCGGCACCAGTCCAGGGTCGTCGCCTCCAGCTCGGCGAGCGGCACGACGGCGTTGACCAGGCCCATCGCCAGGGCCTCCCCGGCATCGTACTGGCGGCACAGGAACCAGATCTCCTTGGCCTTCTTCAGCCCGACGGTGCGCGCCATCAAGCCGGCGCCATAGCCGGCGTCGAAGCTGCCGACCTTTGGTCCGGTCTGGCCGAAGCGGGCATTGTCGGCGGCGATGCTGAGGTCGCAGACCAGATGCAGCACGTGACCGCCGCCGATCGCATAGCCCGCGATCATCGCCACCACCGGCTTCGGCAGCGTGCGAATCTGGCGTTGGAGATCCAGCACGTTCAGGTGCTCGGTGCCGGCGCCGTCGCGGTAGCCACCATCACCGCGGATGCGCTGGTCACCGCCGGAGCAAAAGGCCAGCTCGCCGGCGCCGGTCAGGATGATGACGCCGGTCTCAGGGTCGAGATGCGCCCGGCGAAAGGCGTCCATCAGCTCAATGACCGTTTCCGGGCGAAAGGCGTTGCGCACCTCGGGGCGGTTGATGGTGATCTTGGCGATGCCCTCGGCGCGCTCATAGAGGATGTCGGCGTAGTGGGCATCCGCCGCCGCCTGCCAGGCGATCGCAGGTCGCTGGATGATGTCGTCGTCGCTGGGCACTGCTACCTCATGGCATTCGCTTGCTTGTCAGGGGCTCGGCGGCCGTCGGCCTAGCCCCCTTCGATGATGGGCGCATTCGCCACTCGCCGCCAGAACCCTTCATGCACGGCGCGGCTCTGATCGGCGTCGATACGCACCTCGATCAGCTCGGCGACGCGCCCGCGGCCGAGTGCATCGTCCAGGGCCTGCTCCAGACCGGTGGCGTCGCTGATGCTTCGGTGCGCGAGGCCGAAGGGCGCAGCCAGCGCCGCCAGGTTGGGGGCGACCGGCGTGCGCCAAAGGGCCTCGAAGCCGGGCAGGCCATGCTGAGGCAGATAATCGAAGATGCGCCCGCCGCCATTATTCAGCACCAGCACCGGGCGGTCGAGCCTCGATGCCTGCAACAACCCGCTGAGATCGTGGCAGAAGGACAGGTCGCCGAGCAGGGCCCAGGTCGGTCGGCCGCCGTGGCTGAGCCCCGCGAGGGTCGAGAGCTGGCCGTCGATGCCGCTGACACCGCGGTTGCAGAACAGCCCGAGCGGTGCCGCGCGGCTGCCGGACCAGCTGTCGAGCTGGCGGATCGGCAGCGAATTGGCGCATAACAGGGACTCACCGGCCGGCAGCCTTGCCATCAGCGCGCGCAGCAGATGGCCCTCGCACCAGGGTGAGCCGGCCAGGTGTGCATCGGCCAGGGCCTGCACCCGCCGTTCGGCGCCTTGCCAACGCGCGAGCCAGTCGTCTCCGGCGCTGCGATTGTCAAGCCCAAGCAGGGCCTCGCAGACCGACGTGGGCGACGCGGACAGGCGCTGCCGCACGTCATGGCTCGGGTCGCACCAGCCGCCGCCGGGATCGACCAGGATCGCCGGCACACCGGCCAGCCATTCGCCGAGCCGTTTCGACACCGGTGCGCGGCCGAAACGCAGCACCCAGTCCGGACGCAACGCCTTGGCCGCGGCGGCGTTGCGCAGCAGGGCGTCGTAGCCGGTCATGACCTGCGCGGACTCCGGGCCGAAACGCAGCCCGGACAGCGGGTCCGCGAGCACCGGCAGGCCATGGTGCTCGCTGCAGCGGCGCAGTGTGGGGGCGAAGTCATCGGCAAAGGCGCCGGGACCGCAGACGATCAGGCCGCGGCCGGCCGGCAGGCTGTCGAGCGCCTGGTAGGACGTGACCTCCGCGGCAACCGGTAAAGCGGGCCAGACTGGCGGCTCCGGCTCGCAGTCGCCGGCGGGCACCAGCGGCTCGGCGAAGGGCAGGTTGATGTGCACAGGGCCGGGACGCGGACCCAGGCCCAGCGTCGCGGCGCGCAGTCCCAAAGCGCGCAGGGCCTTCAGCGCCTTTGGATCGTCCAAGGGGTGCCCGGGATCGTGGCTCTCGCGGACGAAGGCCCCGAACAGCCGGGTCTGGTCGACGGTCTGATTGGCGCCCCAGAGGCGCAGCTGCGGCGGTCGGTCGGCGGACAGCAGGATCAACGGTAGCCCCGACTCGCTGGCCTCGATGACCGCCGGATACCAGTGTGCCGGGGCGCTGCCGGAGGTGGCCAGCAGGGCCACCGGCCGCCCGCTGGCACCCGCGGTGCCGAGCGCGAAGAACGCGGCGCTGCGCTCATCGAGGATCGGCACGATGTCGATGCCGGCCTGGCGCTGTGCCGCCAGCACCACCGGCGTCGAGCGCGAGCCCGGCGAAAGCACCAGTGTGCGCAGTCCGCCGCGGAAAAGACCGTCCAGCAGCGCCGCGGACCAGCGTAGATTGACGCAACCGGCATCCGCGGACCTGTCTTGGCCTTGGGCGGCGCTCACGCGTATTGCAGCGCCGTCAGCATGGCCTGGAGCTTGGCCTCGGTCTCGTCCCACTCCGACACCGGGTCGGAGCCGGCGACGATGCCCGCGCCTGCATACAGCTCGGCGTGGTCCGCGCACACGCGGGCGCAGCGCAGCAGCACCCAGAGCTCACCGCTCAGGTCCGGCTCGACGATACCGGCGGCGCCGGTGTACCAGCCGCGCACGAAGGGCTCGCTGACGCGCAGCCACTCCCGCGCCGGCTCGCGCGGGTGTCCATTGGTGGCGGGGGTCGGATGCAGACGCTCGGCGAGATCGAAGACATGGACGCCGGGCCGCGACTCGGCCTCGATCGGGCTCCACAGGTGCTGGGCATTGGACAGCTGGATCACGCCCGGCACGCCCGGCATTGCGATCGCTGCGCAGCAACCGGCCAAGGCGTCGCGGACGGCGTCGATGACGAAACGGTGCTCGCGCAGGTTCTTCTCGGAGCGGCGCAGGGCGTGCGCCAGCTCGGCGTCGCGCGCCGCGGTTTCGGCCCGCGGCGCGGTGCCGGCCAGGGCGTCGA
>Ga0316579_10000724_pt1 | contig 11290 bp, 6 predicted proteins | sample J5NA_2_FD_203074 | JGI IMG/M metagenome (GOLD analysis project Ga0316579, IMG submission 203074) | Rhizosphere microbial communities from salt marsh grasses in Alabama, United States - J5-7_160517rDrA | ecosystem: Host-associated > Plants > Roots > Rhizosphere | place: USA: Alabama | collected...
TGGCATGAGGGATGGTAGGCGATTCTTGCGGGTAGATGGGCGCCAAGCTCATTTACTCCAAGGTAATCAACAATAAATTCGGATAACTCGTATATCCTTTTAGCAATTGCTTCCGCCCGACTTAACCAGGTCTCATCGCCTGAAAATAATTCCATGTAGCCGTGTTTTACCATCGCAGTACATGACCCTGAAGGCGCTACTATCGGGCCATCTGTATCCTCAAAAATATTGATGAAGTGCTCCGCAACAGGTCGTGAGAGATGTCGAAGTCCGGCGTTAAAAGCAGGCTGCCCGCAGCAGGTTTGCTCTGGTGGGACCTCCACCTCAACCCCCGCACGTTCAAGCACATCGATTACATCAAACCCAATTTTCGGATACAGGGTATCAATTATGCAGGTGATAAACAGCTGGACTTTTTCTGGCATACGGCGATTATTTTACCCCTCGTGTATGCTTGAAGCAAGGCGCAAACGAAACAACACCATCCTAATAAAAATGACTAAAAATTGGCGTCTATGGTATCATTGGGTTTTGCAAATTCGCCTGAAATAGGCAAAAAATTATAAAATATCTTGTGTAATGAATTTTTTTGGGTGCATATAAATAAAAATGACGTCAATTCAAGCCAAAATAACAAATCATTTCAGCCTGCCCCGCCGCATAGAAAGGCTGGGTGAGCTTGCATATAACCTATGGTGGACCTGGAACCCTGATGCCCAGCGCTTATTTATGAGCATCGACCGGGAATTATGGGAACGTGTTTATCATAATCCGATATGCTTTCTTCGGCGGGTTGAACGCCCTCAGTTAAATGCCGTAACCAACAACCGCTACTACCTCGATGTTTACAATCGAATTATGCGCGAATTTGACGCTTACATGGATCCCGAAGAAACCTGGTTCGCGACCCATTACCCCGAATTAACCGGAGACCAGATCGCCTATCTTTCGATGGAATTCGGGCTGCACGAGGTACTGCCGATTTACGCTGGCGGTCTTGGAATTCTCTCCGGTGACCATACCAAAGAAGCCAGCGATTTGGGACTGCCGTTTGTCGCAATTGGTTTCTTTTACACCGAGGGTTACTTCACCCAGCATATCTCCGAAGACGGCTGGCAGGAAGCCCGTTATATCGACTACCCGTTCGAAGACCTGCCGGTGATGCCCATTTACGGAGAAAACGGCGAACCGCTCGATATCTCAATCGAACTTCCTGGAAGGGATGTGTTTGCACGCTTATGGAAGATCCAGGTAGGCAGGATACCTCTATACCTTCTCGACACCAACTTTGAGAAGAACACAACCCACGATCGGGCTTTAACCGCCAGATTATACAGCAGCGATCCTGACCTGCGAATATCCCAGGAAATTCTGCTTGGAATCGGGGGGGTACGTGCTCTGCGGGCGCTGGGTTATGACCCCAGCGTATGGCATATGAACGAAGGTCATTCTGCATTTCTGATCCTGGAACGCCTGCAAGAACAAATCCAGCAGGGAAAGTCATTTAAGGAAGCGGAACAGCAGATCAGAACCAGCAATGTTTTCACCACCCACACACCCGTGCCAGCCGGGAACGACGAGTTTCCACTCTGGCTGATTGACAAATATTTTTCTCATTTATATGAGCAATTGGATATCGATCGAGACAGCTTTATCAACCTGGCCCGAAATGTAGTGGATTGGGGAGAAACATTCAGCATGCCAATTCTTGCGCTTCGTTTTTCTGGAGGCCGCAACGCCGTCTCAGAACTGCACGGGCAGGTATCAAGGAAAATGTGGCATAAACTTTGGCCTGATCGTGAACTGGAAGATATCCCAATTTTACCTATCACAAACGGGGTTCATACTGGCACATGGTTAGCGCGCCGCTTACATCACCTTTTTGACCATCATCTGGGTGTGGAATGGATAGAAAAGATAGACGACCCGGATATTTGGGAACGAGTGAACAACATCCCAGATGAGCAGCTTTGGGAAATCAGGAGGCATCTAAAACGGAAACTGGTCGCCTACATACAGGATCGAGCCCGGCAGCACTGGCGCCAGGGTGGGTGGCACCCGGTTCAGGTTCTTGCCTCAGGGGTTTTGCTGGATCCTTATGCTCTGACAATCGGTTTCGCCCGCCGTTTTGCGCCATACAAACGTGCGAATCTGATTATGCAGGATCTGGAACGCCTGCTCGCTCTTGTAAACAACAATAAGCGACCGGTGCAGGTTATTTTTGCAGGAAAAGCCCATCCTGACCATGAAGAAGGAAAATTATTGATCCAGGAGGTATATCGCCAGGTAAAGAAACCCGAAAGTGCAGGTCGTCTTGTTTTTCTGGAGGATTATGATATGAACCTGGCGCGCTACCTGACCCAGGGAGTCGATGTTTGGCTGAATACACCCCGCAGACCAAATGAGGCTTCCGGCACATCCGGTCAGAAAGCCGCCATCAACGGCGTTCTTAACTTCTCGGTTCTAGATGGTTGGTGGCGCGAGGGTTATAACGGTAAAAATGGCTGGGCGATTGGAAAGGACACCGATTATACAGATCTCGAGATCCAGGATAAATCAGACGCAGCCAGCCTGTATGACATACTCGAAAAAGAAATCATTCCGCTTTACTACCGCATCCGGTCTTCAGATGGAGTGCCGGGAGATTGGATCGCCACAATGAAGGAATCCATCAGAACCCTGGCACCTCAATTCTGTACGCGCCGGATGTTGAACGACTACCTGCACCAGCTATATCTTCCGGCATTACAAAACGTGCAAAAAGAGGAAGTGATCGCCTAAATTCTTTATGGTCGAACTATTAACTTCGCCCCAGTCCTGGCTGGGAGCAGGCTTGATTTTCATCCTGCGGGTCGTCGAAATGAGTCTGGATACTATTCGGGTCCTTATGGTCATGAGAAACCGGAAAGGTCTTTCATGGACCCTGGGTTTCTTTCAGGCCTCGTTGTTTGTCGTCGCGATTAGCTATGTCCTTTCAGATCTGGACAACCCTGTTAATGTGCTTGGTTACGCGGCCGGATTTGCAACCGGCACCTTGGTTGGAATGCTGATCGAAGAAAAACTCGCCATCGGACATATCCAGCTGAATATCATCAGCTCCTCCTTCGGGTCGGCTATCGCCGAGGAATTGCGTGCTGAGGGATTTGCACTCACAGAAATACCTGCCCGCGGTAAAGACGGCACGGTAACAATGCTTTCCTGCAGTGTGCTGCGCAGAAATGTTTACAAAGCTCGGCAGATCATCAATCAAATCGATCCAACTGCATTTATCACTGCAGAGGATATCCAGCCCGTTCGGCGCGGTTTCTGGCGCGCCTGAAGTTATAATCCCCGATGTCAGCAGTACTTTTTTCTGCGCTTCTAATCTTTTTTCTGCGCGTTCTGGATATTACACTTTATACGCTGCGCTTATTAATGGTGACGCGTGGGCGTAAGGCACTCGCCTGGATTTTTTCATTTATCAAATCTATTATCTTCGTTATTACCATTCAACTCGTACTCAAAGACATAGATAACTGGCTGAAGATCCTTGGATATGCGACCGGTTTTGCGACCGGTCTCGTAGTGGGGATGTGGCTAGAGGAACGCATTGCTGTGGGGTTAAGCCATCTTCGTGTCATCAGTCCAAAGCGAGGCTCGGAGTTGGGCGATCGTTTACGCGCAGAGGGATACGCGGTTACCGAGATCCCATCTAGGGGCAGGGATGGGGTGGTAACGCTAATTGATATGGATGTCTTGCGGAAAAAAACTTCCCGGGTTGTCGATATTATTTCCAGCATCGATCCGGAAGCCTTCATCACTTCAAGTTCAGTCCGCTCCGCACAGCACGGATTTTTTCGCCGCTAAACCGCCTGCCTAAATAATTCCCGAAAAAGATCCCGCTTATATGTAGCGTGTCAGAGCCTGTGAGAAAAAACAGGGTGGAAAAATAATAGGGACTTTTCGGCCAAAAAGAAATTTTAAGTAACAAGGAGTTGATTATGGTCGAGAAAAAAATCGACATAAGCAACAGTATGTAGCATACGTAGAAAAACTCGCAAGAAATCTTCTGCAGAAGAAAAGATCTGCATCGTCTTGGACGGTCTGAGGGGTTAGACGACCATCGCGGAGCTATGCAGGTTTGAGGGGATCGACCAGAACTTGTATTACAAGTGGAGTAAAGAATTTCTTGAAGCTGGCAAGCAGCGCCTGGCTGGAAATACCAACCATCAGGCGACCAGTGATGAAGTAAAGGATTTGCAGATAGGAAATCAAAACCACGCCAGTTCTGGAACAGGATATCGGAGCATGCCAGGCAGTAGGTTGTCGATCTAGCACTGGGCTTTCCGGACAAATCTCCCAGACAAATAGCATGGTATTTCGTGGATAAAATGGGTTATTTCATCTCAGAATCGATTGTTTACCGGATTCTGAAAAGCTTTGTCTTGGTGCAAAGCCTAATTTTCCATATGGTTCCAGCCAAACAAAGGGGAGAAAGCCAGAGTCAGGCACTATCCCAGGCTGCTCACTGACAATAGCCCAGCCTACATCTCCAAAGAACTGGCCAGATTCCTGAAACGCAAGCATCTTGAGTATATTCTGGGTGCGCCTTACAATCCCATGACTCAGGGCAAGATTGAACGATTTCATCGCTCAATGAAAATTATGGTCCTGCTGCAAAATTATTATTCACCACCAGAGCTTGAAAAAGAACTTACTAAATTTGTCAATTAATGCAATAATGATCGCTATCTTGAGTCGCTGTATAACATGACACCAGCAGATATTTACTTTGGAAAGCATGAGGAGGTGATGACGAGAAGAGAAAAAATCAAGAGGAAGACATTGAAGCAAAGGCGCAGAATAAATTTACTTCATGTCCATGTATAATCATTTAATCAAAAGTCGGAAAGACTCTCTTAGTTAAATGCAGATTTTGTCTCAAATGTTCTGCTAACATGTTTTCGACATCGACTGTCCTGGGGACATACACAAATTGATTTTACCAGTGCCTATTAATGAATCTCGATAAAAGGCTCCTGGATCTGCTCCAAAACCCGCAGGAGCGGGTTCTAAGTAAAAACAAAACCCTTCTGTTCCTCTCGATCGGGTTGGGTTTTCTGGCCGCGCTGACCATTGTCGCCCAAGCCTGGGTACTCAGCCAGGTGGTCAACAGTGTATTTTTGGAGAACAGCTCCCTATCAGGCGAAATTACCCCCCTTATCTCGCTCTTGATTATTTTTGCTTTGAGAGCAGGTTTTACCTGGGGAAGCGAATTTTCTTCAAGCACGATGGCGATCAGGATCAAGTCAAAACTTCGCTGTAGTCTGTTTGAACACATTCTCAATTTGGGTCCATCCTATACCAACCAGCAACGGTCCGGCGAATTATCGAGCGTATGTATGGATGGTGTTGAGTCTGTTGAAGATTACTTCAGGGAGTATCTGCCCGGATTGGTTCTTGCCGCATTAATTCCCATTGTTTACCTGGTCATCATATTCCCTCTGGATAGTTTAACGGGATTTGTGCTTTTGTTTACTGCTCCCCTGATCCCGATATTCATGGTGTTGATCGGAGATCGGTCCGCAGCACTTACCAGGCGCCAGTGGACGATTTTGAGCAGCATGAGCGCCTATTTTCTGGATGTTATCCAGGGTTTGAAAACCTTAAAAGCTTTAGGGCAAAGCGAGAACCAGTCTGATGTTATTGAACGGGTCAGCGACCAGTTTAGAAGAGCCACGATGAACGTCTTAAGGGTTGCCTTCCTGTCCGCGCTTACGCTGGAACTGGTAGCGACAATCAGCATAGCGATCGTCGCGGTAGAAATAGGGCTACGCCTGCTGGCTGGCAGTTTCTCATACCGGAATGCGCTCTTCCTTTTAATGCTTGCACCTGAGTTCTATCTCCCTCTGCGCTCTCTCGGTGCCCGCTTCCATGCTGGAATGGACGGATTGGCGGCTTCAAAGAGGATTTTTGAAATTCTGAACCAGCCTGTGCAGAACGAAGTCAAAACCAGCGAATCAGCACGGAATCAAACCAACTTCAATCGTCCGTATTCATTCAACCAAATTCGCTTCTCACAGGTCAGTCTGGTTTTTCCGGATGGACGCCGCGCTCTCAACCGGGTGAATTTCGAAATCTCCCAAGGCCAGAAAATCGCCCTGGTAGGCTCCAGCGGTGCGGGTAAAACCACTATCGCCGAACTGCTGCTCCGCTTTATTAATCCCAGCAGCGGCGCTGTTACTCTAGATGGTATACCACTACCCGAGATCCCCCGGCAGATACTGCCGGGCAGCATTTCCTGGGTTCCGCAAAAACCCTTCCTTTTTAATGACACGGTCAGATCTAACATCGGTTTGGGGAAACCTGATGCTAGCTCGGAACAGATTGAAAATGCTGCCCGGAAAGCCCATGCTCATCAATTTATCAAAAGACTTCCTTCGGGATACGACACAATCGTAGGTGAGGGGGGAACCAGGTTGAGCGCTGGTCAGGCGCAGAGGCTTGTTTTAGCGAGAGCCTTCCTAAAAGACTCCCCAATCGTCATCCTTGATGAAGCCACCTCGAATCTAGACCCGCGCACCGAAAAGGAGCTTGAAGAATCTTTTGAGCGCCTGTTATCAAACCGGACCGCTTTGATCATTGCCCATCGCCTGGTAACCATACAGAATGCGGATAAAATCTTTCTGGTCGAAAATGGGGAAGCAAGGGAGATCAGCAGTATTGATTATCCATATTACACAACTATTGCCAGGAAAAGCCAGGCGCATTTATTTCCAGCTTCATCTCCTATTACCCTGGAAGCCAGACTTGTATCCCAGGCAAATAAGGAAAAAGAAGTTCCTGAAGACCGAAACCAAAAATCACCTGCGCCCCTTCCAGTTCTTCCTATACCAGCATCTAAGCCGGATCAAACATTTCTCCTCAACCCTCCTGGACCAAAAACAGGCGCGGAGGCTGTGCTCCGGCTGATTAGATTGATATCGCCCCATAAATGGATTGTTTTATTGTCAATTATGGTAGGCTTCTTAACTGTCGCCAGCGGAATTGGCTTAATGGCTGCCTCTTGCTTTATTATCTCTGCAGCTGCACTTCAGAATTCAATCGCGGACTTGCAGGTCGCGATTGTTGCGGTGCGGGCGTTTGGCATTTCCCGGGGTGCATTCCGTTACCTTGAGCGCTATCTCTCCCACCAGACAACTTTCCAGTTGCTTGCCCGTTTTAGGGTCTGGTTTTACGATGCCCTCGAACCACTTGCCCCTGCCAGGACAACCGGCTATAGAAGCGGCGATTTGCTAACCCGCATCCAGAATGATATCCAGTCCCTAGATTCATTCTATGTGCGTGCTCTTGCGCCTCCCCTGACTGCAGTTCTGGTGACAGCTGGTATGAGCATAGCTTTGTACATCGTTTCTCCCAGTCTGGGGATTACCATCTTTGCTTTCATGGTATCAACCGGATTACTGCTGCCGGCCTTTTTACGATCAGTCGGGCGCAAACCTGGCCGGGAACTGGTTTTGACCAGGTCTGGAATTAACGAGCTAGTTGTGGATGGCATTTCGGGCATCGCTGACCTGCTTGTTTACCAAGCGGGATTGCGCTGGTTAAACCAGGTCAGGGATTCCAGCCGGAAATTAGCCCGGATTCAGCTAACAATGGCTGGATTAGACTGCTTTTTATCCAGCATGGTTATGACGCTAGCGAATTTATGTATGTGGTCAATCCTAGTATTATCCATACCCCTCGTCGACTCTGGCCAGCTGAACGGCGTCTACCTGGCTGCTATTCTTCTGGCTTCCCTGACAGCATTTGAAGCACTGCTTCCATTGTCACTCTCAGCACAGTACCTGGAAGCGAACATCCTTTCAGCAACACGGCTCTTTGAAATTGTGGACCAGGAACCCGAAGTTCATCAACCTGCCCACCCAGCAGCGGTTCCCACTGAATTTAAACTCCAAATATCAAATTTGACTTTCCGTTACCCTGAACAGCCGGATTTGTACTCAAAATCCAAAATTCTCTTTGAACCAGCAGCAACTGCTGGAGATGTACTGGCAGACATCACCTTTTCGCTCAAGCCGCGGAGAAGAATCGCCATTGTAGGTCCCAGCGGCGGGGGCAAATCCACTTTGGTCGATCTGCTGCTTAGATTCTGGGAATATGACCGGTCCTGCCATATCTGTCTTGACGGCAGAGAAATCCGGGCTTTCAATCTGGCGGAACTACGCCGCAACCTGGGTGTGGCGCTTCAAAATGATTACCTGTTCAATGCATCCTTGCGCGACAACCTGCTCGTGGCGCGCCCGTCTGCATCCCAAAAGGATATAGAAAAAGCGGCGAATCTGGCTCAGCTGACCGGATTCATCAATGCCCTGCCTGCAGGTTTTGATACCCAGGTGGGGGAGCGCGGGTTGAGTTTGAGCGCGGGCGAGAATCAACGGCTGTCTCTTGGGCGCGTTTTCCTCTCGAAAGCACCCCTGATTATCCTGGATGAACCAACTTCCAATCTTGATATGGTTACGCAGTCAAAGGTCTTCCAGGCAATCAGGGAATTCACCCGGGACCGCTCGCTTATTCTGGTCACACACTGGCTGCTTGAACTCGACTGGCTGGACCAGATCCTGGTGCTCGACCGCGGCAAAATCATTCAGCGCGGGACAGAATCAGAACTGCTCGCCTCGGATGGAATTTTTAATCTAATGTGGACAATCCAATCCCGGTATTTATAGAGTTAATTAACAAACCACTTAAATCTGCCTCATCACAGGAAACTACACATAATCTTCAATCCGTGCAATGCTCAGTTCGAGATCATTCTGCGAGTTGTTTTCCAGAATCACAACATCCCTGTAGCCCAGATTTAGCAGTTTTTGCATAAAGTTGCGGTATTCAATTTGACCCCTTCCCAACGCCAGGTGATCAACGATCGTTCGCACTCCCCCGGATCTTTCTACCCGGGCATCATGTAGATGAATCTCGCGAATATTTTCAATATTGCGCTCTAGAAAACTGATTTCCCCGCCTCCCTGCCAGGCTAAATGACCAATATCCAAGCAAATCTGTACATCATGTTTCTTGAGGAGTGGCATTACAAAATCAAAATCCGGCGCTTCCAGCGTTTCAACGCACAAGTTAAATGGATTTATGAATTCTTTTATCTGTTCTAGAGATTTTTCAGCCTGCTCCAGAACAGCGTTCATAAACATCCGCCTGCGGATCGATTCCTGCATGAGCTCGCTGATCTGGATTGTTGTACTTCCCCACAAGTGCAGAACCCAGTTATCTACAAGCAACGGATCAACCAGTTCGTAAGCTTGCCGTATACTCTCCACACTCGCTTGGCGGATTGTTTCGTTCAGGCTGGCGCAGTCCAGCCACATAAACGGGAGGTGGATAGTACAGGTGAAATCCAGTTCTTTTTGTAATTCGGCAACCGCCTGATAAAAATTTTTGTCAAAAACATCAGGGTAGACCATTCCCAGATCAAGAGATAGTTCAACCACATCCAGGCCATAACCCTTTACTATTTTCCTTATGGCGTCTATCCTTTTTGCGCGCATTCCTTCCGGATCGCTGGGATTAATAATCCAGCCGGCGATTGGAATCGTTGTTGTGCCAAATTTCATAAGCAGCCCTCTCCAGTTTATTTTCGCCATCAGCGGCGATTTTTCATTGTATCACGCACGCAATTTACGCGCTATAATCATACCGGTAGAAGGACAGGACAATTTTAGGTTATCCGGGTAAACCACATGAAACAGGTAATCCAGAATTTACGCACCGGAGAGACGGAAATTATTGATATCCCCATCCCGGTCCCCCAGAAAGGTCAAGCGCTGGTTCAGACCGCGTTTTCGCTTGTATCCGCTGGAACCGAACGCATGCTTGTCGATTTTGCAGAAAAATCCCTGCTTGGAAAGGCTCGTGCCCGACCCGACCTGGTGGAACAGATTCTGGATAAAGCCCGCCGGGAAGGGTTGTTGACGACCGTTGAAGCCGCTTTCAACCGACTCGATCAACCCCTGCCGCTAGGTTATTCCTCTGTCGGCAGGATCGTTGAACTGGGCGAAAGAATGGAAGGATTTTATAATGGTCAGCGGGTAGCCTGCGCTGGCGGCGGCTACGCGGTACACGCCGAATATGCAGCCGTCCCCCGCAACCTACTCACTCCACTTCCTGACGGGGTTGAATTTGAATCCGCTGCGTTTACCACTCTGGGAGCGATCGCCTTGCATGGATTCCGCCTTGCCGATCTCCAGTTGGGCTCCTACTCGGCAGTTATCGGTTTGGGACTTTTAGGACTGCTTTCTGCCGGTATCAGCCGAGCGGCAGGATGCAGGGTTGTCTGTTTTGACCTCGATCCAGAGCGTGTCAGTTTCGGAAAAAAACTCGGTTTTCAGGCGTTTATCCGGGGCAAAGCCGAAGATTTAACCTCTGGCTTCACTGGTGGAGAGGGATTTGACGCGGTGCTGATTTGCGCAGATACGACCTCCAACGACCCTGTTGAACTTGCGGGTAAGATCGCCCGTGACCGGGCCCGGATCGTTGCAGTTGGCGCGGTGGGGACGGAAATACCCCGTAAATTGTATTACCAGAAAGAGCTGTCCTTTATTAATTCGCGCTCCTACGGTCCGGGTCGATACGATCCTTCCTACGAAGAATCCGGTGTTGATTATCCTATTGGTTATATTCGCTGGACAGAAGGGCGCAACATGGCCGCTTTTGTTGAACTGCTGGATTCCGGCCGCCTGGACGTCAGACCTTTCATCACCCACCGCTTCCCGGTCGAAAATGCGCAGGATGCTTACCGGCTTATCAGCGCCAAAACAGACGAGCCTTACCTGGGAGTTTTGATCCAATACCCAGAAACCAACGCTGAAGAAATCCGGGAAGACACAACCCGAGTAATCCGCGCGCCGTCTTGTATAGAAGAGGAAACGCTCGATCGGCACACCGGGCTCGATGTGGTTAGGCTGGGTGTGCTCGGAGCCGGCAACTTCGCCTCTGCTGTAACCCTGCCTGCTCTCAAGAGAATTTCTGGGGTCGATCTGGTTGGCATCGTCTCTGCTTCAGGGCTGCGTGCCCGGCATGCTGCTGATAAATTCGGTTTTAAATATAACGGCAGCGCAGCAGAAAGCATTATTGAAGATCCAGAGATAAACACAATCGCTGTTCTTACCCGACACGATCTGCACCACCGTCAGGTTATTGCAGCCTTGAAAGCTGGTAAGAATGTTTTCTGCGAAAAGCCGCTCGCTCTCACCGAATCCCAATTGCAGGAAATTGAGCTCCTGGTTAACGGGAACAGCAC
>Ga0316579_10000727_pt1 | contig 11282 bp, 5 predicted proteins | sample J5NA_2_FD_203074 | JGI IMG/M metagenome (GOLD analysis project Ga0316579, IMG submission 203074) | Rhizosphere microbial communities from salt marsh grasses in Alabama, United States - J5-7_160517rDrA | ecosystem: Host-associated > Plants > Roots > Rhizosphere | place: USA: Alabama | collected...
CGAAGATGCCGCCTGGTTGGCAGGGATGGTGGTTTATCGCTTGGCGGCATTGTCGAAGGCGTGACGGGTTTTATTTATTGTCCCACTCGGGGAATTGGAAAAAAGCCCTCGCCTTGAATCCTTGAACCCCAGGCCTTCGGCTTTAGCCGAAGGTAGTTGACCTGCGAGACGTCATTCTTGCCCACTTGCTATCGGCAATCCACGTTCTTTCCACTGCCCCCAGCCGTTCTTGAGATGAAAAACGCTTTCAAATCCGGAGAGAGACAGTTTCTCGGCCAGACTTATTGACAGAGTGCAGGCATCGCCTTCACAGTAGGTGATCAGCACGGTATCTGCAGCCGTCTTCTCCAAAAAGGAACCGATGTGATTTTCGAAGTCCAGGTCCGGAATGTTGACGGCTCCCTTGATGTGGCCGGCCCGGTAATCGGCTTCCGAGCGGGCATCCACAAACAGGGCCGCTCCCTCCTCAAACATGTGGATGGCTTCTTCAATCGATATGTCCCCAGTGGTGTTCGACCCATCGGGCTCGTTGACCGCGGCAGGTGAGCTGTCGACGGCTTTTGTGTTTTCCGGCAGCGGCAGCGAATGCTCTCTGAGAGCGTTGAATCCGAAGGCCAGGCTACCGGCAAAAAACAGAATCACCGTCGCTTCCCGAAATCCTTTCCATTTCATAATATTGCACCACAATTTTCCTATCTCAATTTTCGTATTAAACCGTCATGGCCCTTCGGGCCACCACGATGCATCAAAACGATGCGCCGGAGCCCGGATGAGCGGAGACGCTCCCACTGGTTGCGGGTTACATGTTCCGGGTTGCTGGTTCTGAGTTTCAAGTTTCAAGTTTCTATCTGCGGAACCCCAGTGGGCGCAGCCTTTTACATAGCATTTTCTAACCCTCTTTGCATCTCAAACCGATCGTATCCATAATTTCTTGAAATCGCTGGATAGCTTTGATAGCTTTTAATGTAGGGCACAGCTCTGAGTAAAAAGCTCGGGCTGATAAGGGAGACGGGTATAAATGATTAAATCCAAGGCACTCGAAGTCAACCTGGCCAGCTATCGCGTTGATGTCAGCATCGATGAAAAATACTTGATATTGCAGGATATCATGTCCCGGTACTACGGTCTGATGGAAGGCTTCAACACCTTTTTAAAAGAGCTGTCCCACCCCTACCGGAACTGGGATTTCATTGTTTCCGAAGCCAGGCGCTATAGTCTCGAATACTTCCACTTGATGGACAGTCATCCGGCGGGACCGGATGGGGCCGGGTTGTTTGTCGATATTTTCATGGGTGCCATCCAATCGACCAGAGAGGAGGAGGGCAAAACCGAGGCCGCTGACAACCTGGTTTTATTTCTCCAGAAGATCATCAAAGAATCCCACTCCGGTCTCGATCGTTTTATTCCGGTTCTCGACAACGCCTTCGATGACATCCGTCAGCTGGATGACGAGACCTTCTTTCTGTTCGTGAAGAGCTTCTACCAGCTCAAGCGCCTGGGCGAAATGATATGGCACCGCTCGGGAGAGGCAGACGGCGGTTTCGGTGCCCTTAATGCGCTGTTGTTGCGATATTTTCGGACCACCTATGCCTATTGGCTCAATCTCAGGGACCCGCGCGACTGGTTTGAAGAGGAAGCCCGCGAAGCCGATGCTGCCGGAGATCTTAAAAACATCGCATCGCTCTTTGCCGACATTTCCCGCAGCCGGATGGCGGATTTAAATCGCCGGCTCGACGAGATCGGCACCAACCAGCAGGCCGATTCCGGCACGCTATTGTGCGAGCTTCTCTCCCTTGACGGATACAGTCAAATTGTCGAAATCTACCGGCAGATGCCCCAGAAACTCCTCGAAGCCGGCGGCAAGAAACACGGGAATCAATGGAAGGTCATCTTTCTTTTTCATATGATGGCCATATCAGGACTGACGATGATCCGCGAGGAGGTCCTCAGAGACATCAATCGAACCGTCAGCTGGCTCATTGCGAACGAAACGGACCTGCACATCCGCAGGTTGATTCAAAAAACCTTCTCCATACTGCGAAAACAGGCCGTCAGTTATCCGGCCACGGCCCTGAACTGCATACTGAATATGGGCAAAGGGGTTTACCGGACCGACGACAGTGAACTGGTCAACTATTTTAACCATCATGTCATCGAACTGCCGTTTCAGACTCCGCGAATCAGCGGCGTCGGTGAAGACTGGCAGATCAGGGTCAACAGCGCCCATATTCAAAACATCCGTACCTGGCTCGAACTGATCGAACGCAATCCCAAGTGGTCGACCCGATTGATTTCGGTGCTGACCATACACCTGGCCCTTTCCGGCGTGTTCATCAAAGACACGGATCTCTTTCCACGGGACATCACCCGTTTTCTGAACAGCGACATCGGTCCGGTATATAACCTGGCCAAACAGCTCACACGGCTTTTTCCGGCCTTTTTCAACGACATCGGTGCCGAGGGAAAACTGAGGGACATATCGACGCGCATCGACGAGATTTCGCGCCGCCGCGATGTCCTCATCCATTTTCTGCGCAAACAGAGTCACGTCGAGAGCAGCAACCAGATCATCGCCTTCATGGAGGCGACCATCTATTTCTGGGCCACGCGCGACAAGAAAATGCTGAAGCAGGTCGTGCCTGCGGATGTCTTCGAGCAGATCGACACGCACGGTCCTTACATCGACGGGGTTCATAAAATCATGACCGGGCTGAAACAAAAGGGGATCGACCGCCAAGCGCTGCTGCTCACGCTTCCCGATGATCAACTCCACCGATTGATGACCGACGTGTCCGGTGAGGCGACCGAGGCCGATCGCGAACGGGTCGCCCTGTTGATTGAATTTTACAAACTGCTCCATCAAAAATACAGTGTGGATTACATCGAACTCAAAAACCACATTTCCCAGTTGTCGACCGAAGCGTTCCCGGATCTCAACCGACTCCGCAATGCCCTGTCCGAGACGGACCTGAAGAAAAAACTGTTCGTGCTGCTCGAATATCTGGGACAGCTCAAATCGATCATCCTCGCAACGGAAGAGTTTGAAATCCGGGAAGACATTTATAAGAAACGGCATATCACGATCGATATTCCTTCCATGTACGGCAGTTACCACGAACTCAAATTCGATGCCCTGGGGCTGACCTACCGCATCGAATCGCTGGTCAATGTGCTTTTCGAGGAGTTGATTGACAGCATCGATTTGAGCCTGATCACCAAGGCGACCTTTTATCAGATTTATGCCCGGATCCGTCTCTTCGACAAGGCCTTGCGACTGGACGGCATCTCATCGGTCGAAATAGAAAGACAACTCGACCTGCTGGCCCATTCCCTGGAGGTTAAAGGGTTCACGTTCACGCAATATCTCGACATCTTCAAGGGATTTGCTTCGGCGGTCAAGAACATCATCAACGATTATTTTCAGAATGTTCACGAAGAAAATCTGAGTCAGATCATCGACCGGCTGCCCGGCGACCAGATTCTCTGCAAATACCTGCCGAAAGAGAACCGTGAGGATATCGACCGTGAAAAAAACAAGCACCGGATTTCCGAAATCTTTTTCAGGGACCGGATTGCCCTGTCTTTGGGTCTTCAACAACTGGACCGTTTCCTCAGCCGCATCCTCAACATCCTTTTCCAACAGGCCGACAAGTTGAACAGGGACAAGCTTTACCAACTGCTGCTCTACGATCCCGAAAATGCCATGACGTCGATTTCCGAACCGGACAATCGGGTCACCGGCTTGATTTACTTGGGGAACAAGGGCTTCAACCTGGTTGTGCTCCAAAGCCTGGGTCTGCCGGTTCCCCCGGGCTTCATCATCACCACAGAGGTGTACCGCTGCCGGAAGGTCATCGACAGCTATCGGCCGGCGGAGCAGAACTTCAAAGACCAAGTTGCCCGTCACATCATCAGACTGGAAAAGATGACCGGCAAAGCTTTCGGCAATCCCCACAACCCACTCCTCTTTTCAGTTCGCAGTGGGTCTTCCATCAGCCAGCCCGGCATGATGGACACCTATCTGAATGTCGGCATCAACGAAGAGATTGCCGCTGGAATGGCTGCCGGAACGGGAAACGCCTGGTTTGCCTGGGACAACTACCGCCGGTTTCTGCAGTGCTACGGAATGGCCTTCGGACTCGAACGCGACGACTTCGACGCCGTCATCAGCGAACTGAAGAGCCGCGCCGGCATTGCCTACAAGAAGGATTTCACGGGCGAGCAGATGAAAAAGGTGGCCCTGGCCTATAAATCGATGCTTCTGGACAACCGGATCGAGATACCGGAAAACCCCTTCGACCAACTGACGATCACGATTAAGAGTGTTCTCGATTCCTGGGAATCCGACAAGGCCAGAACCTATCGTCGGATCATGGGTATCTCGGATGACTGGGGCACCGCCGTGACAGTGCAGTCCATGGTTTACGGCAACCTCACCCAAAACTCCGGCTCCGGCGTTTTCTTCACCCACAACCCCCGTTGGCCGGGCGAAACCCTGAAGCTTTGGGGCGATTTCACCCTTGGCAATCAGGGGGAAGACGTCGTTTCCGGTCTGGTGATCACCCTGCCGATTTCAATCTATCAGCAAGAGGTGGAAATGCGGCCGACCGACATCACCCTGGAGACCCATTTTCCGGAGATTTACACGGCGTTGAAAGACTGGGCCAGCCACCTCATCTACGATAAGGGCTGGACCCCTCAAGAGATGGAATTCACGTTCGAATCCCCGGCGGTCAAAGATCTCTTCCTGCTGCAGGGCCGCGATATGTCGATGCGGGAACGCAAAAAGGTGCGGACCTTCGATTTGATCGGCATCACCGAGGAGTGTTACCTGGGGCACGGAATCGGGATCGGCGGCGGCGCCCTCACCGGGCGGGTGGTCTTCAGCCTCGAGGAGATCGACGAGTGGCGCAAGGAAGAGCCCGAAACCAACTTGATCCTGGCCCGTGGCGACACCGTACCGGATGACATCCGTGAGATCTACGCGGCCGACGGTTTGCTGACGGCGCGCGGCGGTGTAACCTCGCATGCTTCCGTCGTGGCCCACCGCCTGGGTAAAAACTGCGTGGTCTGTGTCGGCGAGCTGATCTGCAATGAAAAACAGAAGAGTTTCACTCTGAGGGACAGGTGCGTAAAATCAGGAGATTTCATCAGCATTGACGGTCGTGAGGGATCGGTATATTTAGGTAAACTGAAAATCAATGAAGCGTGACACGGCTACTCGCCGGTTTTGTCGGCCGCGCGGAAGGTGGAGAAGACATTGGTGCCGCAGCATATGAGGAGGGGGAGGGCCGAAACCGCAGTGCAATCCACTAAAATGGGGTAAGCGTTCACAGGGCACCGTATCTGATAGGCACTTGAAGTACAAAAGGTCGTCTGCGCGCCCGACGCCTTGCATCTGCGGCACCTTGTAAACGCATACAATTAGGTGGTTTGAAGCGCATCGGACTTTGTAACCCTGTGAACGGCTACAAAATGGGTATTAGCCCCAGACTGGAGAAAAAGCAATGAGTGCAGCTATCGCTGAAAAGGGCCTAAAACTCGGCGTCAACGGATTAGGCCGGATCGGCAAGTTAACGGTTTGGCACCATGTCGGAAGGAAGTATTTCGACGAAATCGTGGTAAACATCGGTCGTGAAGCCGGTTCTTCTCTGCAGGATGTGGCCCACTATCTGGAGCGTGATTCCACCTACGGCTTGCTGAGCTGCTATCTTCACGGCTGCACTGCCGCACCGGTGATCGGTGAAATCGACGCGAAACAGGGGACGATCGTGGTCGACGGCGTGCGGGTCCGGATCCTGCGCTCTGCCCGGAACCCGGTCGACATCGGCTGGCGGAAGTGGGGGGCCAGACTGGTAGTGGACACAACCGGACGATTCATAGACCCATCGCTGCCGAGCGACCATCCCGGCGGCAGTGTTCGGGGCCATCTCGAGTCCGGTGCCGAAAAAGTCATCGTCTCGGCGCCCTTCAAGATGAAGGACCAGAAAGCCGATCTGCCCGGAACGATGCCGGAGGATGCCGTTACCACGGTGATGGGGATCAACACCAACGACTATGATCCCCGGCGGCACCAAATTATCTCCAATGCATCCTGCACCACTACCTGCCTGGCGCACATGATAAAACCGCTGCTGGATCACTTCGGACCGCACAAATTTCTGACCGCTTCCATGGCGACGGTTCACGCTGCCACCGGTTCGCAGGCGGTTCTCGACCGTTTGCCCCAGGCGGGGAAGAAAGATTTGCGCAAAAACCGCAGCATCATGAACAACATCATCCTGACGACCACCGGTGCGGCCAAGGCCTTGCGGCTGGTGATTCCCGAAATGCGGCAGATCGGCTTCATTGCCGAATCAGTCCGCATCCCAACGGTAACCGGTTCGCTGATCATACTGGTAGTCGATCTGCAGGAAGAGCCGAACCGTGAACCGATCCGACGAGAGACCATCAACACGGTATACCGTCGCACGGCGGAGCTCGATCCCAACGGTTATCTCCACTATTCCGAAAAACAAAACGTATCGGGAGACATCATCGGTGCGCCGCGTGCCGCAGCCATCATAGAGGGCTACGAAACCCATACCCGCACGGCAGAGGTTTCCATCGATCTGGCGAATGTTCCGGGGCTAAACCAAAACGTCATCGATCAACTGGCCAACACTCTGATCCGGGTCCCGGTCACGCAGGCCGTTATCTACGGATGGTACGACAACGAGATGGGCAGTTACGTCAACATGCTCGGCGACCGCACGGTCAGCGTGGCCGAGCACATGTAGAAAAATGCAACTGTTCACAGGGTTGCAACGTCCGATGCGTTTCAAACCACCTAATTGTAAGCGTTTACAGGGTGCCGCAGATGCAAGGCGTCGGGTGCGCAGACGACCTTTTGTACTTCAAGTGCCTAGCAGATGCGGTGCCTTGTGAACGCTTACGAAAAAATCTTGGATGTTTCAGGTATCCAGCGTCCGGTTCACGCTTGCACTCAGTGCGAGAAATTCCGCCACGTCGAGGGTCTCGGCGCGGCGCGAAGGATCGATGTGTGCCCGCTCGAGGGCCTGCTGAGCTGCTTCGGTGGACAGCCCCAGCTCGCCACCGGCCAGAGAATTTCGCAATTTTTTTCTCCGCCGGCCGAATGCCGCCCGGATAACTTTGAAGAAAAAATCTTCTTCCTCCGGAGAAAGGGCTGACGGCGTTTTGAAGACAAACGAGAGAACCGCCGAGTCGACCTTGGGTCGCGGGAAGAAGCGGTTTGCGGCCACTCGTACGACGGGGTTAAGCTCGGCACAGTACTGAATCATTACCGAGAGCCGACCGTAATCCCTGCCGCCGGGGCCGGCCGTCAAGCGTTTGGCCAGTTCCACCTGGAACATCAAAACGGCCTGCTTTACGGCTTCCCGAACAGAAATCAGCTGAACCAGGATTTGGGAAGAGATATTGTAGGGTAGATTTCCGATCACGACTAGTCGAACGCCCGCCTCCGCTGCCAAGGCCCGGATATCGATCCTCAGGATGTTCTTTTTTATCAGGACGACATTGTTTATCCCGTTAGCCGTGAACTCCGCCCTCAAGAGGTCCGCCAGGCGCGCGTCTTTTTCGACTGCGTAAATCCTGGCGGCTTGCCGGGCTGCCAAGAGAGTAAGGGCTCCGAGGCCGGCACCGATTTCAAGCACGACATCCCGCGATGAGATTGCCGCGGCTTGCACAATCACGGCCGCCGTCGCGGGGTCGTTTAGAAAGTGTTGCCCGAGTCGCTTGTCCGCGCGTATATTCCATGCCTGCAATAAGGCCCTGGGTGACGTCATTTCCGACTCCTTCATCTTAGGGTTCACTCGAAAATAACGTCACATTTTGGCGCCGATCCATCCCGTCCGGCCGCGTTGCAAAAACTCGGAATATCCAGATATTCCGGCTTTTTCGCGCCTTGCCGGCCGGGCGCTTCACCGGCCAAAATGACGCGCTTATCTTTTCGTGTACCCTTGCCTGCCAAAGTCTTGAAGTCCCACTCACCGTTGCATTTAATCAGTTTGCATCCGGAAGATCAAGTTGTAACCAAGGTGGGCGGCTTGACTTTTTAGTGGTTAGTCATTACGATTACCTGAATTGTATAATGTCTAGTAATTTAATTTCATTTATTATCAACGACTTGTTTTAAAAAAGATGGAGATGAGACATGCGACACAAGGGCAAGAGCGTTAGTTTCGATGCAATGGTGAAATTTTTTATGCATACCTACAACATTCCAACCAAAAAAGACGTCGACAAGTTGATGAACAAGCTGGATCAAATCGAGAAACTGCTGAAATCGACGGGCGGAACCGCTAAACGTGGCCGCCAGATATCCATCAAGAATAACCGAGGCAAAAAAGTTAAAGGCCGTAGCGGTTCGACAGCCGTCAACCAGGTCTTTGAGGTAATTAAGGGATTCAAACAAGGGGCCGGTCTGCCGGATATCAAAGAAAAAACCGGATTCGACGAAAAGAAGGTTCGCAACATCATATTTCGTTTGAACAAAAACGGCGTTATCAAACGACAAAGCCGTGGTGTTTATGTGGCAACGTAAATCTAACCTTAAATGCTCGGTTTTGGGTTCTGGGTTCAAAGGTTATAACCGAATAAAACAGAGAACAATCCTTACCAAGATTTGGGATAATCAACATAATCTTTGAGGGGATTTCAAAATGAGCGATAGTAAAGATCCAAACAATCCCGAACTGCGTCCAGGTGGACGCTACGGGGGGTATGTCATCAAACGGATCGAAGAGATACCGGAATCCAGATTTTTCTTTTACGAACTCGAGCATGAACAGACCGGTGCCCGCCATATTCACATCAGCAGCGATGATCGTGAAAACACCTTCAGTGTGGCGTTTAAAACCGTACCAAAAGACTCCACCGGTGTGGCGCATATCTTAGAGCATACCGTTTTGTGCGGCTCCGAAAAGTTTCCCGTGCGAGATCCGTTTTTCTCCATGCTGAAGCGCAGCCTCAGCACCTTCATGAACGCGTTTACCGCCTCCGACTGGACCATGTACCCGTTTTCTACACAAAACCATGCGGATTACGAAAACCTCATGGATGTCTATCTCGATGCGGCGTTTTCGCCAAAAATCGAAGAATTGAGTTTTAAACAGGAGGGGCATCGTTTGGAGATCGCAGGAGAGCGCGGCAGTAACGCATCCTCGCCTAAACTGGTCTATAAGGGAGTGGTGTACAACGAAATGAAAGGGGCCATGTCGTCACCCGATCAGGTGATGTCGCGATCTTTACTCAAAGCCCTTTATCCATCCACAACCTATTGCCACAACTCGGGCGGCGATCCGGCCGTGATACCCCGATTGACCTACGACCAGTTGAAGGCCTTTCACCAGCACCATTATCATCCCAGCAATTCCTTTTTTTACACCTACGGCAACCTTCCGCTCCAGCGCAACCTTGCTTTGATAGAAGAAAAGATTTTGAAAAAATTCACGCGCGCCCGGCCAGATACGGAAGTGAAATCCCAACCGCGCTGGGGCAGTTCCCGGCAAGCAGTCGCCTATTACCCCCTGGCGCAGGGCGAGGACCCGGCCAGAAAATGCCAGGCTTGCGTGGCCTGGCTTACTGCGGATATCCGAGACGGCTTCGAAGTCTTGGTTCTGGCGATTTTGGAGCAAATCTTGTTGGGAAATCCTGGTTCCCCGCTGAGAAAAGCGTTGATCGATTCGCAGTTGGGCTCTGCGCTCTGTGATGCGGCTGGTTTCGAGTCCGACAACCGCGATACGATGTTCGTTGCCGGATTGAAAGACGTGGAAGAATCGGCGGCGGAGAAAATTGAAAAAATTATCTTCGACGTGCTGAATCACCTGGCCGACAGCGGTATCGATAAGGAATTGATTGAATCGGCCCTTCACCAAGTCGAATTTCACCACAAGGAAGTCACCAATACGCCTTATCCTTATGGAATTAAACAACTCCTGATGATTGCCGGCACTTGGCTGCACGGAGGCGACCCGCTTAATAGGCTGCTTCTTGACGATGACCTGGCGCAGATTCGCCGCGAGATGAAAAGCGGTGGTTTTTTCGAAGAGCGCATTCGCAAACATTTCATCGACAACCCCCACCGCGTCCTCTTTAAACTTCTGCCCGATCAATCTCTGGAAAAAAGGGAAGAGGAGCGAATCACACAGGAACTGTCCGAGATCTCCGCCCGGCTGTCGAAAGCCGATGTCGCTAAAATCGAAGCCGATTCAAGAGCATTGGAACAACTTCAGGAGACCCAAGAAGACGTTTCATGTCTGCCGACGCTGACACGCACAGACATTCCGCCCGACGTGCAGCGCGTTCTTGAATCCGAAACCAATGCCCGCTTTCCAGTGACCGGTTATGACCAGAGGACATCGGGAATATTCTACTATGCCGCGGCAGCCGGCCTGGGGCGCCTGGAACAACGGTTGATTCCGCTGGTGCCTTTTTTCTGCCATGCCTTACCGAAAATCGGCACCTTGCAGCGTGATTACACTGAAATGGCCAAACGGATCGATCTTTATACCGGTGGCATTGGTTTTTCTGCCAATGCCCGCACCGGCTTCGAAGGCGTCGGGACCTGTATTCCGTTTATCGCATTCACTGCCAAGTGCCTGAACCGTAACCAGGAACCGATGTTTGGCATTGTCGAGGAGATGATATTCGAGAGCGACTTTTCGGATCTGAACCGTTTGAAAAATATCCTGATGGAGTATCGGGCAGGTCTTGAATCGATGGTTATCCACAACGGTCACCGCCTGGCGATTTCTTTGGCAGCCCGGAACTTTTCGATTGCACGGTATCTGAGCGAACTCTGGTCCGGAGTGTTCCAACTGCGGACGATCAAAAAACTCCTCGAAGACTCTTCGGATGCTGCCCTCGCCGATCTGGCTGAGAACCTTTCCGCAATTCGTCAATCGGTCATTGTCAGCGGCAATCTGAAAACGGCGCTGATCGGGGAAGAGAGTTCCCTGGCTGCTGCGACAAAAGCAGTCATCGGTATTTATGAGCGCCTGCAGCAGTCGCCGGCTCCTCTTGGTAGTGGAGATGGCTTCGGCCCGCCGCCGCTCGATCTTCTCTCGGACCCGGTTCGGGAGGGCTGGAGCACGTCTTCGGCGGTGTCTTTTGTGGCCAAGGCCTTTGAAACCGTCCGTATGGAACATCCGGATGCGCCGGCGCTGGCGGTCATCAGTAAACTGCTGCGCTCGCTTTACCTGCACCGTGAAATCCGGGAAAAGGGCGGCGCCTATGGCGGGTTTTCGTTGTACAATCCGGAG
>Ga0316579_10000728_pt1 | contig 11282 bp, 10 predicted proteins | sample J5NA_2_FD_203074 | JGI IMG/M metagenome (GOLD analysis project Ga0316579, IMG submission 203074) | Rhizosphere microbial communities from salt marsh grasses in Alabama, United States - J5-7_160517rDrA | ecosystem: Host-associated > Plants > Roots > Rhizosphere | place: USA: Alabama | collected...
CACTCGCAATCAGGTCCTGGGCTTGTTCCGACTCCAACCCTTCACTCTCAATCACTACCCGTACAGCAATTCCCCGGCGATCGGCATCCAGCATGGCATCCCTGATGCTCCACAAATCCAGGCTATCCATGGCGATGTCCACGCTCAAGCGCGCCTGGTCGATCGCTTCCGCCAGATAAGAATCCGGACCCCCTCGGAGAGTACTTGAAGCTGGAGAATCCGGTTCGCTGAAATAAACCTCATACCAATTAGAATCACCAGCACCGGTCCCAAGAAGTAAGCCATCACCAGAATCACCCACGTCTGGGAGTGCCAGCCTGCCTGCGAAATCCGGGTCTGCACCGCAACTTACCAGAAACTGAACAACGAATATTATTGAAAACAGCTTCAAGAATTTCATGTGGGGATGCGAGTCATCCTTATCTACCTTCCGAACCACCTTCTTGGATCACAATCGAAATCTAGCCTCTACCTGCTGATGGCTGTGCAAACACTTTCATCTGAGTGGTGCTTTCCGCCAGGAGCTGCGAAATCCACCTAATTATAAATCCTAATAAAATTGCGATCCTATGGCTTTGGCATGACAATTGCAACCTCAAGAGTCCGGGAAAATCGATCAGCCAACTTTTACAACATCAACTGGCGTTAGATCCCTTCTAACTGTTATCCGATCTACTCAACTCTTATCTAGTCCGGGGGATTAGGAGGAGGGATGTGAAATGATCCCAGAAGAAATTTCACTACAGGATGAAATCCAAGCCCTGTTCGACTGCCAATCCGAGGGGCAAGCCAGCTTGGAATTGACCACCTCGTACAGAGGAACGATTCTCAGGCAGCAAATAAAGCCGGTAGCATTTGATCATCAGCGGGCAGTCTTTATGGCGCTAGACCCCTGCACCTGCGCAGGACTTGAAGGCTGTGTCCACCTGCACAGCACCTGCCTATCAAAACCCGTAAAAGCTCGCGTGAAAGATCTATCCCCAAGCAGTGGGATGTTTTCTCTATCAAATTTTTCTTATGTTGAAAGGGAATGGAAAGAACGTCTTCACGAGCGAGTCCAGACAAAAGAACCCACTTATGTAACCATGCGCTACAAAGAAAATAAGTACCGGGCTTCTCTTCTCGACATATCATTGAGCGGTATAGGTCTCCTGGTGGGTATCTCCGGCGATCCCGAAGTTGATTTCCATCCGAACTGCAGCGTGTGCATCGATTTACAGACCTCCCCGAGTTATAAATGGGAAAAATTGGGCGGGGCGATCCATTACCAGCAGAAAACTTCGCGTTTGATCGTTCGCCTTGGTATTCGCCTTTACCCGAAACCGGAGCAGGCTCACCAGCTCAAAAGGTATATTGAATCTCGCCTGCGTGAAATCCGGGAAGAACTCGACCAGGTTGCCAATAATATGAAAATCTCATCCGGAGTAGAGTACCAATATTTTTAAATCCCTCACCCGAGAAATATATCCGCCTTTTTGCTCGACAGCAATCTCACTTCAAATTTAAGCATTGAGCTGATAGGCGAATATTTCACCTGTGATGAAAATGTCCCATCACTCCTCAGAAGTTAAAATATTTTGGATTTTCTGTAAATAATTTTCTTTCGGATTTTCTATTTTCCAATCCGCCAGTAACAGATTGCCCTGATAAATAAGGCTATAATGGGGGATGTTTCCTGTTCAAAAGACGCACCTGGTTTTTTAAGCCAGGGATGATCTCCGGAATCTACCCGAGCATTTGGATAGCGTTCCTGCCAGGAAATTACTTTCAAATACAGGAGATAATGCCTATGGCTATGCAGCGCAAAACTTATCCGATTGATATCGCTGGTATATACCGTGAGTTGCCCCTCTTCGAAGTTCAACCAGGTTTGCGCATTGCAGTCCTGAATATCCTGGGGGATACCGAGCTGGTACAGGCCTGTGCGAGAGATTTAAATCAAAAACTAAAAGGAATCGAATACGACGCAATCGTCACTGCAGAGGCAAAATCGATCCCACTGGCGCATGCCCTCTCTCTGCAGGCAGACAAACCTTACATCGTATTACGCAAGGTTTACCGCCCCTATATGGGAGATACCCTGCATGCTGAAACATTATCCATCACGACCGGAAAACTGCAATCCCTTTACCTTGATGAGAAAGACCGCAGCTTGCTCGCCAGGAAAAAAGTTGTCTTACTGGATGACGTGATCAGCACTGGGTCGACCCTGAAAGGAATGAAGAAGATCATCCAAAAAGCGGAGGGAACGATCGCGGCTGAAGCAGCAATCCTGACCGAAGGTGATCAGGAACGCTGGTCCGATATTGTTTCGCTGGGTCACCTGCCGCTGTTTTCATCTGAATACAACTGATAGATGCTCCCTACACCATAACTGGAGGTGGGTAGCAAACGATTATGATCGGGACACCATTTAGATGTGTCAGGAATACCACCCGCTGATTGTCGCCCTTTAACCGCAGCATGCGGATTAATTCCTGCGGTTGAAGAGGTGAGCCACGCTTCTTAACTGCGATTTGCCCTACGTTGCGTTCCCGAAGGTAGCTCCGCAACCGCTTCACATTAAAAACAAACCAATCTTCTATCTGCCAGACTCTTGCAAAAGGGCTGGAAATTTCCTGATCTGCAGTCAGGTAAGCAATATCAGGGTCGAGCTGATATGCACCCAGCTGTTCCCCGAGTTTTGCGACCAAACCTGCTCTCAGCACTGCCCCATCAGGTTCATAAAGATATCCCCGTGGTTCATTTAGTGGTAAAGGTTCGATCAAACCCTCACCTAACAGCGAGTGTGGACCAGGAAGGATTGTCGCCTTCCAGCGGGCTGTCTTTAATGGCCCAAACCACAACAGAGCTTCTTTCAGCTCACCCCCCAAGGAGACAAACTCAACCTCGGCATCAAAATCTGCAATTTCCGACTTGTTGACTGCAGGAGAGATCTTAACCCCAAGCGCTGGAAATCTTTTCACCCAATTAATGATCCTACCCAGGGGTGGCCTGTACTCGCTCACAGAACGTATGCGCCTGCTTCCCTCGCGTCTGGAAGGATCAAAAAATAAGCCGCAGCCTTCGCATTCTCGAAGAGGCAATGGGGTATACAAATCTGCCAGGATAAAGCTTACCTGGTCTGAGCATCCCAGAGCAGCGGCATTGGCTTGCGCCATCGCCAGGCGCAGAGGATCAATATCCACACCGGATGTATGCGCCAGGCGAGACATGTTGAGCGTATCACTCCCGATCGAACAACCCAGGTCTACCAGGAAATCAAAACCCCGGTAGCGCTCACTCCTGTACTCAGAAACCTGCTGCGGGCTGGCCTGCTCGAGAGATTCCCGGGTGAAGAACATCTTACCCGCCTGCCGAAATTTTCGCTCTGCTTCACCCCGCAGGATAGCAGTCTCCAGAGCAGCCTGGGACAACTTGCCGGGGTACTGTTTGATTAAATTTTGGAAGTGACGAAGGTAATCGATCTCCCGTGGCCGAAGCTGTTCTGCCGCCAACAGTGCCTCCTGTCCACCCTGGCTGAACAAGAGTTTAAAGGAGGCTAAATCCATGCTGAATCCAATCGCAATTCTTGCAAAATTTGGTTCAAAGGGATTGCTAACTGCCTGCAGCGTTCATCAGGCCAGCTGCTTTGCGCCCAATTTCAACAGCAAAATTTGTCCCCCTATCCCAGGGGTATACCTGGCTCATACTTGCAAAATAAAGACCTTTAATGGGTGTTTCAATGGCGGGGATATTTTTGGAGTGATTTATTTCGGGTACTGGTTGGGCGTACTTCGTGCGAAATAGCCAAGCCTTTTTTACCCAATCCGGGGAAAATTTTGGATTGATCCGCGTGAGGGAGGGCAGGAACCGCTCGATTAGCTCCTCCTTGGTCAGCTGGAAGTACTCGTGATCCGGATCCAGATAATCCCCGCAATAGAGTATGTGATCCCCACCAAAATTTTCTTCCGAAACATAATTGGTGTGCTCAACCAGGGCTAAAAATGGGAAACCGGCTGATTTGGGGATGTTGTACCAGTAATACCCCTCCACGGAGAGCTGCTGCTTTAAAGACAGAATCATGACTACCGCACCCATGCTCTTCAATTTTAATAAGCTGCCCAAGTAATCATCAGGAAGTGCAGGGACCAGGCGCGCCATGAATGCCGGTGAAACAGTCACCAGACACTGGTCAAAAGCTTGCACACCATCTGTGGTCTCTAACATCAAGCTGCCATCCCCTTGCGGGACGATTTCGTTGACACCGGTTTCTAATTTAATCTCCACTCCCAATTCAACCAGGCGCTGGGCGAATAATTCCGCGAATGCTTGAAAACCTCCTATGAAGGTGCCCAACCTGGTGGTACGCGCTTTCAGACGAGCCCACATCCAGGCCATGTTAACCTCCCGGTGATATTTACCAAATTTACCCACCACCAGGGGTTCCCACATGGATTGGTAGACCTGCTCACCCGCCCATTTGCGCATCCAGGCATCCACGGTAGTCTTCTCCAGGGATTTCCAATCATTCGTCATACGCAGGTACAGTCCAACGAGCCCAAAGCGGATCTTGTTCAGGCCCCAACCCAAGCCTGGGTAAAGCAAGGCATTCAGGTAGGAATCAAAAGGATAAAACTTGCCCTCGTGGTACATCACGGTATATGGGCGTGGAAATATCACCCTGTCGCTCCAACCCAACTGCTCGATCAATCCAAGCATATGCTTATCGGTGGCGAACCAGTGATGGTAGTACTTTTCGACATACCAATCCCATTCTGGTTCTTTGATCCCACTGGCCAATCCACCAACAAAATCTTCTTTTTCGTAGATCGACACCCGGTGACCGGATGAAACAAGGTCATATGCTGCTGCCATGCCTCCAAACCCGGCACCGATGATGGCAATATTTTTCTCTTTTCCCATTTTGATTTCTCTCAAACTTCCCTTCAATCAGGCATCCTCAATACGCGCCTGCGTCATGCTCTGATCCCATTTGATTCCTGCCCGGGCCAGGTAATACGCCCCGAGGATAGTAATCGGCACCCACAGTGCGACGTGCAGCACCAAGGTATAACCAGCTGCAATCGCTTTGTCTACACCATAAGCCTGCAGCACAGCGATCCCGGGTGCATCAAAAGTCCCAATATATCCCGGTGCTGAAGGGATGGTCGTCGCCAAATTGACAATCCCATTCATCAGCATTAACGTGAAGAAACTTACCTCGAGCGGGAATGCATGCATCACGAACCAGTATTTTCCAGTCTCTAGCAACCAGATCACCACCGATGTGACAAAGATCATCATGACATCGCGTGGAGAACGCAGGGCAGCTAAGCCACCCAGGAAATTTTCAGCCAGTCCGATCGCCTGAGCCTGGAAACGGGTGGGGATCAAATAACGGGCAATCCAGTTCACGAACCAGATCGCTCGGTCCGGGTACAGGCCGGCTAATAAGAATAATACCAGCACGCCTGAAAAGATCCCGGCTCCCCATATCGCCAGGGTCTGGATATTACCAATAAATCCAGAGGTTGAAGTTAACCCAGCTAGTTCAGGCAAGTTCAGGAACACAAATCCCAGCATTACCACCCCGTCAAAGATACGTTCAACCACGATAGTCGCCAGGGAAGCGGAAATAGGAACCTCTTCGAATTTCTTAAGCACCACCGCTCGCAGCACTTCACCTGCGCGGGCGGGATAAATATTATTCCCCATGTATCCAATTGCGGTGATTGGGAACAATGTTGTGGTCGGGATGGATTTAACTGGGCGTAGTAAATAATGCCAGCGCCAGGCACGCGCGAGCACAGCAACCATGTAGATCAGAATTCCCGGGATCAACCACCAGTAATTTGCCCCCTGCAGCGTTCGCCAGACATCTCCAAAATTCAAGCCACGCAGTGCGATATACAGGAACAGCAAACTGATGGCAACCCCAGCCCAAAATTGCCAGCGTCTCATGGCGCGAATTCTACCATTTCCATCTCCATTTACAATCAGTGCTCATATGATTCCAATTTGGTGTTAAGTAATTCTTGGCAGCAGAAATATTCGGGTAAGTTACTATGAATGGATAGGAGCACAGTCTGCCCGACATCCCAACAAGAACCGAACTAATTCTACGTCAATTCCGGGAATTAAGGCGCAAAACCACTGGGTTATAATTTTCACATGGATAACAAATCCTTGCTGATTACCAACCAGACAGCTCCAGACTTCAGCCTCCCAGACCTGGAAGGAGACCCACATGCCCTGCATGACTATAATGGACGGATCGTGATCCTGAACTTCTGGTCTGCTGAATGCCCATGGTCGCAGCGCAGTGATGAAAAAATTAACGAATACCTTGAAGATTGGGGCAGTGAAGTCCAATATTTACCCATCGCTTCCAATGCCAATGAGGACCTGGAATTGATCCGCACTCAGGCAGCATCCAGACAGATTCCTCTGATACTACACGATCCGGATCACCAGGTTGCAGATCTTTACGGAGCCGATACTACCCCACACCTGTTCGTGATCGACCAGGCAGGCATCTTGCGTTACCAGGGCGCACTGGACGATGTTAAATTCCGACAACCAAAACCCACCTTAAATTACCTCCACCTAGCCGTCGAAGCTCTTCTCACGGGTGCTTCACCCGATCCGGCTGAAACGCCCGCTTATGGCTGCACGATAGTGCGCAACTTGCCGTGAATTTCCCCAGTGGGAGGAAAAACGAAACTCGTTTTTCGCAGAATACGCATCCAGCCAGGTATGGTTATTCAGCTCTAATTCTATTGAATTGGATAAAGCAAAATTTTCACGAAGATTGAAATGAGAAAGGACTCATCTTAACCACAATCCCCCTTGGTGGTAGGAGTATCAAAAATCGGGTAGAATCGGGGAAATATACCTGCTTCCCAGCAGATAAATTCAAGGAATAGCTATGAGTGATAAAGATTCGGCCAAAAATGTGATCGACTCCTACCGGAAAAGGCGTCAAAACACCAGGCCTTTCCTGATCGGTGGTGCAGCGATTGTGCTCATCGCAGTCGGTATTGTGGTCCTGATCCTCTGGCTGACAGGTACCAATGGACCTTCATTTTCCTTCTTCGCCAGCCCAACACCCACTGCGACGGAGACTGCTACACCGACAGCAACCCCAACTGATACTCCAACCGCCACACTTACCCCCACGATCACCGAAACCCCGACTGCCTCCGCCACTCCCACGGCGTCCGGTCCTTTCATCTATGTTGTCGAGGAAAACGACACACTAGATTCGATCGCAGAGAAGTTCGGGGTTAATGTCCTGGTCTTGATGGCGTTGAATAATATGACCGATGACCTGATTCGTGTCGGTGATGAGCTGCTGATCCCCAATCCAGATTTAGCGCTGGATACTCCCACCCCAATCCCAACGGGTTGGCGGGGCACTATTGAGTACCGCATCGCTGTCGGAGATACATTAGAATTGATTGCCCTGCGGTTCTTCAGCACGGTTGAATCTATCATGGAAGAAAATGATATCGAGAACGCCAACGAGATATTGGTCGGACAGATCCTAGTGATTCGAGTAAATATCGCAACGCCAGTTCCAACTAGCACACCCAGACCTTCCTTATTAACTCCTTCGCCAACTCCATAACAAGAAACAGAACAACCAGAAATCCGCAGACAAGGCTCTGCGGATTTTTTTTGTCGACATAACCCTGCAAAGAGAGCGATCAGTGGGATTAATTCTGTACCAGGGAACTGCTGACCTCGGCGATGCGATCCAGAATATCATCTGCTTCTTGTTCGCCGGCGATATGAACCCGACCATCGAAATCAACATGGGTAGGGATCAATTGATATTCGACCAGCTCGGTCCCCTCGAAAGCTGCGACCAGGATGACACCCTGCTGGTGGTGCAGATCCCAATTTTGGTCAAAGACAAAATTTCCCAAACCGTAAAATACTTGCACACCATCGATCTCCTGGACAGCCTGGACGACATGCGTATGATTCCCAACCACAAGATCTGCCCCAGCATCAACTGCCACCCGGGCCAGGTCTCGCTGCGACCAGTTTGGCATGGGCACATCCTCAGGTCCCCAATGCGGCATTACAATCACCACGTCAGATACCTGTCTGGCAGATCGGATAGCTGAGCGCAAGTTTTGTTCGGTTAATACTGCAATACCAGGCATATCCTGCGCGGCAAAAGCGATCGGCTCCAGCTGACCTAATGACACAAACCCAAATCGGATACCGTTCATCTCGACCACAACGGGTTCCAAGGCCTGCTGCAGATTCTCCCCAGCACCAATGGGTTCAATCCCCACCCTTTTTAAATTATCCAGCGTGTCAAAAAAAGCTTGATCCCCACAGTTGTTCAAACCGCAGTTTTTAATATGGTTGGTTGCCACGCTCATCAAATCAAAGCCAGCCCGCTCAAGCGCATCGGCATTCGCGGAGCCTCCAACCAGTACATATGTAGGCACACAACCGGTGCGCGGGGGGAAATCACTGATCGTCGCGTTGAGCGTCCCGATGGCTAAATCTGCATCCTGGATCACACCCCGGACTTCATCATAAAGGTAATCGGTGTCCTGGTATTCATCTATTGCTGCCTGGACACAGCGCGCCGGTACGATCACACCAGTAAAGAGCAAGGTGGTTTTTGGAACAGATGTTGGCGTAATGGTACTGGTTGGCGCCGGTGTTGCACTCGGGATTATTGTAGGCGGGGGTGGCTCAGTTTGGAAGGGAACATCTTGATGCGCGCTTTCAGTCGGTCGTATTTCTTCTATGACCGCACCCGGATTGGAAGTTGGTGAATGCATCGCAATATCGAGGGTTGATTTTGGTGGAGATCCCTGGCAGGCAGCCAGCAGAAGAAGGAGCATAATACCAAGATCACCCCATAAGAATAAGGATACTTTTCTAAGCAAGAGCGCTCACCCTCCCAGACCAGAGTGGATTTCTTCGAGCACGTAGGGATCATGTTCATAGCTCAGCGCGGTTTCCAGGGCATACCTGGCTTGTTGATTTCCGATTCTTCCCAATGCCCAGGCTGCATGACCGCGCACAAGTGGCTCTTGGTCATTCTTTAGAGTCTCGATTAATCGTGGAACTCCAGAAGTTGAACCTGAATTCCCAAGAGCTACTGCCACGTTGCGGAGGTATCCCCTGCGCTTGGTACGTTTGACCGGACTGCCTTTGAATTTTATATTAAACGCCTGGGGGGAGAGTGCCAATTCTGAGATCAGCTCAAGTTGAGCCAGATGAACATCCACCTGGATAGATTCTGTTGGAGCTGCAAAGCGCTGGTTCCAGGGACAGACCTGCTGGCAGATATCGCAACCGAAGACCCAATTTTGGATCTGCGGGCGCAGTTCAACAGGTATCGCCCCTTTCAATTCAATCGTCAGGTAGGAGATGCATCGCGATGCATCGATGGTTCTATCCCCAATGATGCACCCTGTCGGGCATGCCTGGATACAGCGGGTACAGCTGCCGCAGCGATCTGCGCTGAATGGTTGATCAGCTTCTAGTTTAATCCCCAGGAATAATTCTGCCAGCAAGAAATATGATCCCGACCCAGGATTGATCAAGCAGGAGTTCTTGCCAATCCACCCCAGCCCAGCCTGCTGTGCCAGATCGCGCTCCAGGATGGGTCCTGTATCGGTATACCAGCGATTGGGGATTTTTCCGCCAACCTGCTGCTCAATAAAATCCACCAATTGGTTCATTTTCCGTGGGATCACCTCGTGGTAGTCTTCGTCCCACGCATAAGAAGCTATCCTTCCTGTCAACCGATAGCTTTCACTCTCCAAATTTTGCACTGGTAAATTGGGGATCAAATGGGGCCAACCCAGAACCAGGATTGACTTGCACCCGGGTAAAATCAAACCAGGATCCGATCTTCGCGACATTGCCCTCTCTGTCGCCAGGTACCCCATACCTCCATGCCTGCCTTGCTTTATCCAGCTTTCATACACATTGAAATGAGGCGGCGCACCTGGTACAGTCACTCCGAACAAAGTAAACCCCAACCGCTTCACTTCAGCTGCGATTTTATTCTGCAACGACATGAATTATTTTATGACCCGCAGGATAATGAAAAAGTCGTTTGATTCGATACTGCATCATTGGGTGACAGAACATGAAACTGTGCCCACCCATTTACTGAATCCTCGATTTGCAGATAATAGGTCACCGAATGAGTGCCAGCATCAAAAACACCGGTAAAATCACCAGGCAGGTTAAAAGTGAAGCCAGGGGTATCACTTCCAGCTTCCATACGATAGGTCACTGTTGCGGGTTGATCCAAAGTGAAGGATGCTGTGAATGTAAATGTATATGGACAATCTTCAGGGGATGCATTATCCACCTGAATAGATACTCTTGAAACCTTACCTGATCCAGAAGGCGGCGGTGCGCTGGTTTCAGCAGGTTGTGAACCACCCACCACATCTATCTGCACATAAACCGCGTAGTCAAAAAACTCTCCAGCCGGATCGCGCATTTTCCAATATCCCATGTAATTCCCACCCGTCTCGGGAGCGACCATGTCAACAGCTATATCCACGGTATCCCCAGAAACCACATTGGCACCCAAAGATACTTGATTCTGGGCAGACATTTGCTCCCCTGTAAAGAACGCAAAGCTGTAATCTGGCGTCCAGGTATTCGTTCCTGAATTGCGCAGCTTCCAAATCTTGGTGAATTCCTCTCCAGGATTAAAATCAGTCCCGTCGGGGATGGTCACATCCGCCCAAAACTCTGCCAGGTTTGTCCCTCCTGTTACCGCGGTCGGTGCTGGGGACATGGTACCCTGAGGCAAGACTGGTGTTGCATTAGGCGCAGCCGGGGTGTCAGCAGGTTGAGTATCCACTGGAGTCGAGGGAGAAGTATTCGTCGGCTGTGGCGCTGCAAGTTCGGTCATTTGAGCTTCAGCGGTATGTGCTGCAGCTGTGAGGACCGCTTCCGGATTCGGGGTTGGACTGGCTTCACCCTCCGCAGATGAACAGGCTGAAAATAGAAGGCTCAATCCGAGCCAAAATGTGACAAATTTTAATCCAGTATGCATGGGTACGCCTCTATTCTTCCCTCTCGATGCGAGCAGATCCCCAAACAACCAAATCGTTGACAGCAGGACCGTCTGCCAGTACATCCAAAATGAATCGAACTTCCTGACCTGCATAACTTGACAAATTCACATCCACGAGGATCAAGCTGCCATCACAGGATTTCGGCCACTGCTCAAGCTGGGTCACCGTATCGCCTTGTTTCAAGCTCAACCGGAACAAGACCTGGCCATTAGTGCAATT
>Ga0316579_10000730_pt1 | contig 11281 bp, 8 predicted proteins | sample J5NA_2_FD_203074 | JGI IMG/M metagenome (GOLD analysis project Ga0316579, IMG submission 203074) | Rhizosphere microbial communities from salt marsh grasses in Alabama, United States - J5-7_160517rDrA | ecosystem: Host-associated > Plants > Roots > Rhizosphere | place: USA: Alabama | collected...
ATGAGGAGGGGGGCGCGCCCATGCGGGCACGCCCCCCCCAACTCTCCGCCGGCCATGAGACCTATGCCATCAAGGCATCATACCTGGGCCGCCAAGGTATCCGCCTCAGCCGCCACCCCTCCCTTCGATGGGCGGGGCGCCCATAGCTTCGAGGGCTTCCCCGAGAGACGGTACGACCTCATTGGCGTAGCGCTCGATCTCCGCACGAATCGGGGCAAACTCGGCCTGCCCGACCTGAAGCGTCTGCCGGTGCATCTCGGTAGGACCGTACGTTGAGCCCAGCCCCTGGTAGCCCAGGGACAGCCGGCTCGACGGGGTCGGCGGGTTGCGCTCGCCAATCTCGCCCCTCGCCTCGCTGCCCTCCATCCGCCCCCGGAGCTCCAGGAGCTCGAGCCGGGTCTGGTAGAGCCGGCTGCTCAACTCGGGATCCAGCGAGTCGGCCCGGCTCAGCGCCGTTTGCATCGCCTCGACTTTCTGGATCTGCTCCTGGAGCAGATTCGAGGCCTCGGTCAGATCCTGGGCAAACGCCTCCACCTCCTCCCGGAACGCGACCACGACGCTGGCCGGGACCCTTTCCAGAGCACCATCGAATGCCGGCACGACTTCAACGTCCACGGGCCCGGCGAGCTCGGTGACCTCGCCCTCTTCGATCTTGATCAGGGTGGCCGTGTACGTGTCGGGCAGCACCCAGAATCCCTCGCCGAATCCGCCGCCACCCTCCAGCCCGACCATGGCTTTGGACGAGTACGTGAGGTCCCAGGCGATGCGGTGGATCCCTGCGGAGGTGGGGCCGTCCACGCGATTGACAACGGTCCCGTTCTGGTCCCGGATCACCACCTGGACCATGGGGCCCTGCTCACGCATCTCGGCCTCCAGATCGTCCCACCCCGGGAAGGGCACGTCCTGTCCCTCGGGGATCTCCCCCTCCCGGGCCTTCCGTTCGGCCTCCAGCGACTCATGGGAGTCGCGGAGCCAGTAGGTGAACACCGCACCGAAGGGGGGATTGTCCGCCGTCCACTGATCCGCCCCCTGACCGTATTGGAGCTCCTTCGGCTGGTACCAGAGGGCCGGACGCGTGTCGAAGAGCATGGCCTCGCCGGCGAGCCCATCGGCGCCCTCCCTGAGCGGCGTGTAGTCGTCCAGGACGAAGATCCCGCGCCCGAAGGACGCGGCCACCAGGTCTTCACGATCCCGATGGATCACCACGTCCCGGAAGGAGATGGTGGGCGTGCCGGGAAGCTCGGTCCATCCCTCCCCGCCGTTTACGGTGAAGAAGACACCGAACTCGGTGGCGGCGAAAAGGAGGTTCGGATCCACGTGGTCCTGGACCATCCGCCAGACCAGGTGCCGGTCCGGGATGTTGCCGGTGATGGAGGTCCACGTCCGGCCCCGGTCCGTGCTTTTCACCAGGTAGGGTGAGAAGTCCCCGTACTTGTGGTTGTCCAGCGCCACGTAGACGGTGTTGGGATCGTGATGGTCGGCCTTCACATCGTTGACGAAGGCCATGTCCGGCACATTCGCCATCTCCCCGACCTCGATCCGACGCCAGTTCTCGCCACCGTCCTCCGTCACCCAGAACAGGCCGTCATCGGTCCCGGCGTAGATCAGGTCCTCGTCCAGGGGGCTCTCGCCGATGGAGGTGACGGTGTTGTAGTTGGACATGGCGCCCACGTCCCAGGCGGCGTCCCAGCTCTGGGCACGCCCCATGATCGGCAGCTCGATCCGCTCCTGGCTCCGGGTCAGGTCACCGGAGATGGGCGTCCAGCTATCGCCTCGGTCGTCGCTCCGCCAGACCCGGTAGGACGCGTGGTAGATGCGAGTCGGCTGGTGGAAGGAGACCTCGATGGGCGAGTCCCAGTTGAATCGCTCGAAGGGCTCGCCCTCCCGGGCCTGTGGTTGGATGTAGACCGCCTCCGCCGTCGTGCGATCGGTCCGGAAGAGCACCCCCTGCTGGAACTCGCCGTAGTGGATGTTCGGATTGCCCGGCTCCACGGCCTGGTCGTGCCCGTCGGCGCCCAGGGTCGTGAACCAGTCCAGGTTCCGGATCCCGTAGCTGTTGGGCGTTCGAATGGGGCCTCCGTTCGAGCCGTTGTCCTGGGTTCCGCCGTAGACGTTGTAGAAGGGGCCGGAGTCATCCACGGCGATCTTGTAGTACTGCATGACCGGGAGGTTGGCCATGTAACGCCACGTCTCCATGTCGTCGTAGGTCTCGTACAGTCCGCCGTCCGTGCCGAAGATGATGTAGTCCGGGTCGTCCTTCCGGAACGCGATGGCATGATCGTCGCCGTGCTTGTCCTGGTTGTTGAGCCCGTAGTAGGTGGCGAAATGGTCGTCGGAAACGAGGGTGGTGGCGCTCACCAGGAAGAGCCGCCCGAACTTGTGTGGCGAGGCGTACAGCTCCTGGTAGTAGTGGGGGCCGGTTCCCCCCGAGACCGCGTCGGACATCATCCGCCACGATTCGCCCCGATCCTCCGACATCCACACACCGCCCTCCCCGCGAATGGTCTCGATGGTGGCATAGACGATGTCCGGCTTCTGCGGCGAGATGGCCAACCCGATCTTGCCCAGGGGCCCACCTGGGAGCCCCGTCCGGAGCTGCTTCCAGGTCTCGCCCCCGTCCTCGCTCTTCCAGACGCCCGAGCCTGGGCCGCCGCCCATGTAGGCCGCCACCGTCCGGTGCCGGTCCCAGGTTGCGGCGTAGAGCCGGTCCGGATCGCGGGGATCGATGACCACGTCCGTCGCCCCGGTCCACTCCTCGTTCCCCAGCACCTTCTCCCATGTCTCCCCGCCGTCCGTGGTCTTGTACAGCCCCCGCTGGCCGCCGGATGTCCAGAGGGGACCCTGGGCCGCCACCCAGACCACATCCGAGTTCTCAGGATGCACGATGATGGTGGACAGGTGCTGGGAGTTCTCCAGACCCATGTTCTCCCAGCTCCGGCCACCGTCGGTGCTCTTGTAGATCCCGTCACCGAACCCGACGTGGCGGCCACCCACGTCCTCACCGGTGCCGACCCAGACGATGTCCGGGGCGCTTGGATCGATGGCCACCGACCCGATGCTGTACGACGACTCCCCGTCGAAGATCGGCTCCCAGGTGGTCCCGGCGTTGGTCGTCTTCCAGACGCCGCCGGAGCCCACCGCCGCGTAGATGACGCTCGGATCCTGGGGGTGGATGTCGATATCGGCGATCCGACCGCTGTTCAGGGCCGGTCCGATGGAGCGAAGGGAAAGGCCGGAGAGGCTGGCGTCGTTGAGGGAGGTCTCCTGCGCCGACACCGGGCCGGCGAGAAGCAGCAGGAACAGGATCGTGACAAGCGTGGCTGGCTTTCTCATGACATGATCTCACGGAGTGAGAGGATCGGTTGTGGGGGAGTGGTTGAGATTAAGGCAAACCGGGCCGCCCGGACAAGGAGAATCCGGGGCCCATTCACCACCCGCGCTCCCAGGCCACCCAACCTTTTTGCCAGGGATAGGAGAAGGAGGGGCCCTATGAGCCTGTGATGCTGTTGGGAGAAGGTGCGGAAGGGTGATGGCTGAGGGAAGAAACGGCGTCGGGGGGTGAACGTGCGGTGTGGGAAGGGCGTTTTCGAATCTGTGAGGCAAGCCTCGGGCTTGGCCCCAGGGGCTAGCGAGCCTGAGGAGCTACCCTTCCGAGTGCTGGTCGAAGTCGTCTACGGGAGCGGGCTCGGGTTGGGTGGGATCGAATTCGGGCGTTTGGTCGAGGTCGTCGGGGAAGGATTCGTGGGCGACCTCGTCGTGGTTCCCACCGACGGGCCCCATGTCGAGCTCGGTCTGGGGTGGTCCCCTGGCGGGATGGATCAGCGGGGGCGAGGCCACGGTGGGTGCTGGGAAGGGAAGACCAGGACCGGGGAGCTGAACGGCCAGGGCGTTCTCCTGCTGAGCCCTGGCCGTGACCAGGGGCCTCCGGGGCGCGTTGAGGCCCAAGGGCTGACCCGCGCCCTGCTACGGCAGGAGCGGATCCGCGTGGGGCCTACGCCTCCGGGTTGTCATTCCACATGTTCACGGCCATCCTCCACTCCCCGTCGAGCTTCTGCCATACGAAGAGGTATTTCCCGCGGCTCTCCTGCTGAATCCCGCCCTCTGCCTCCACGGCGAATGCCCACTCTCCCCACGTCCACCCCATGTCTCCGGAGAGAGCCACACGGCCGTCCGTTGGCGCCCATGTGAGTTGACCGAGGAGCCCCTCCTCCAGATCTGACCGGTAGATGTCTTCTCGGCCTTCCCTCTGCGGCGCGCCCGGAGGCAGGAGGAGCACGTCGGGTGCCGAATAGCGGTAGTACGCTTCGATGTAGCCGTCGGATTCGGAGTGAGCCGCGAAAGCCCTGTCGACCTCCAGCAGATCTTCCCGAGCTCGCTCGATATCCACCGTCCCCTCCTGACACGCCCCGCAGACGACAACGAAGAGGCTCGCCATCGCGATGTCTCTTACTCGGTCCATTGTTCGTTCCTCCTGGTCACGAGCGCCGCCCGAGCCGGGCGACCGCGGTTGTTTTGTCAACGCAGCCTTTGGCCGGTGATGACGTCAACGCAGCCGTCGGCTGTGCACCGCATGGGTGCGAGGGAGAGGTGACGACAGAGTGGCGTTCTGATGGGCGGTGAAGCAAGTGGCGTGCGTGTGACAAGAGGGTGAGCCCCCGCCCTTGCGCCCTCGCCCAGTACTGCGCACCCTAAGCGCCACGATCCAGCCCCCCCGAGCCCTGCTGCCACCGGCGAGGAGGAGAGATGAGCATGCGCACTCCTTTCAGAACGGGGGGGGCTCCCCCTCCCTTCCCGTCGTCTCTTGCCAGACCGCGGCTCCCTGCCGCTTCCCTGATCCTTCCGGCCATCCTGGCTATCTTCTCCGTACTCACCACGTCCTGTGCGTCCGTGCCCCAGGAGGCCGTGGTCCTCTCGAGGCTGGTGGGGACTCAGATCGCCGAGCATCGGGCGTCCCACGAAGCGTTCGTGCGACACTACTACGCCGGCTCCAGGGACGTGATGGAGATGTTCCTCCGGGACCGTTGGGTGCCCGAGTACCTGGAGCGTTTCATGGCGGAGAGCGAGGTGATGGACCTCCTCGTGACCCCCGACGAGGTGTTCAACGAGGAGCAACTGGAACGCCTGCGGGAGGAGATCATGGCGATCTCGGGGGTGGGGGAGGTACGGACTCCCCTCATCGTCGAGGCCGTGAGCCGGGTTGTGGGCGACGCTGAGCGGGGGCAGATCATGCTGGACTTCGCCGAGGTGGCCCTGGAGGAGATCGAGTCCCAGCGAAGCGAGCTCCTGGAGCCCCTCTACCTCCAGGAGCAGGAAGTCCTGGACCGGTTGGCCGACTCCTACGGTCAGCTCCAGCAGGCCCAGGCCCAGCTGACGGCGTACCTGGCGTCGGCGAAGGACGTGACCCGCTCCCAGGACGAGGTCCTGGAGGCCATGGGGATGAGGCAGCTCAGGGACGACGCCCTGGAGCAAGCCGTGTGGTTGAGCGAGGAGCTGGCTGCGGCCGCCAGAAGCGGGAGATCGGCCGAGGAGGCTATCGAGAGGATGAAAGCGCTCATCGGGTCCCCGGGACCCGGATGATCGGAGGAATCATGCCGTCACGCAAAGACCGGTTCAAGAAGATCTCGGCGGAGGCGAGGGAGGCGACGAACGCCAGCCTGGCCGGCGAGATCTCATCCCTGACCCGCCTCAGCGAGGAGGACATCCAGCGCCTGCTCCCCAGGAAGGTGGACAAGGAGCGGTTTGGAACCCTCATGGCCATCGTCGCCGACAGCACCTCCAACAACGCCAAGGTGGCGGCGCTGAAGGACAACCTGGACGACGTAGGACAGGTGCTAATGAGGATCCTGAAGCTCCTGCTCTAGCCCCGGCCGGAGGGCGTTCTCATAGAAGTCCCAGCTTCCGAACCAGGGCCTGGAAGCGAGGCTGCGTGCGGAGGGAGGCGAAGAGAGGATCCACGTTGACTTCAGGCCAGAGGCTGCCCTCCTCATAGGCGTCCTCCAGAAGCCCCACGGCCTCCTCCTCCTGACCGAGCTCCCACTGTGCGAGAGCCAGGAACATGACGGCCCGCTGCACCAGGGGCGATAAGGAGAATGTCTCCCGAAGAAGATCCACAAGCTGAAGTGCGACCCAACCGCCGGCGAGGTAGGCCACCCCCCACTGGGCGATCTTACGCTCTCTGAGGCGGGCCAGGAGACTTCGCTGATCGGCGGGTCCGGTCATACGATCACCTCTGAAGAGATCCGTTTTGTTGGGCGCCCATGCGATTCCCCATCCAGGCCTCCACGTCGCAATTCCGGGTCGGAGACATTCTCATGGGTGACTGCCGCCGCGGCGAGCCACCTCGGGATCGAAGTCCTCGACCACCCATACGTCGGACTCCGCGTCTCTCACCGAGCAAGCCAGGACTCCTCCTTGAAGGTCCATCCCCTGGAGTCCCTCGTGGACACACTCGAAGGGCAGCTTTGCCAGGAGACGGGCCTCGCCTCCCTCCCAGGGCATGGAGGTCACGGTCCCCGACAGGATATCCACCACGATCACAGTCCCGTCGGGACCCCACCACACGGGACGGGGGAAGAGGCCCTCCAGGCGGGCCCCCTCTCTGAGGTCATCCCCGTCCACCGACACTGACCAGAGGGATCCCGTCCCCCAGTCCTGGGTCAGGACCCTGGTTCCGTCGGGAGAGAAGAGGGCGAAGATGAGCTCACCCCCCAACTCTTCGAAGAGCCGTCGCTTTTCCCCGGTCTCCAGGTCGTGCAGAATGCGGTAACCCCCGTCCACCGAGCCGAAGAGGAGGTAGCGCCCGTCCGGGGACCACCCGATCTGAACCGGCCCGGGAGCGGCATCGGGGATGACCTCTACCGTTCCCGTCGCCACATCGATGAGAATGAGCCGGGGCCCCTCGTCCCCCTCTACCATGGCCGCCAGTCGCTCTCCGTCCGGGGACCATACGGATGCCCACACGGTGGTCCAGTCGTAGGAGACATTCAGGGACCTCAGAGTCCCGTCGGCGAGATCCGCCACGATGAGGTCGGCTCCATTGGAGGTCTTGGCTTCGAAGACGACCCTGTTCCCATCCGGCGCGATCCGGGGGCCGACATTCCAGCCCGTGCCTCGCGTGAGGACCGAATAGGGAGCGGTTCCCCCGTTGGCCTCACCGATCCGGAAGAGGTGGACGTGAGCCCTGTTCGGACCCCCGGCGTATGCCAGGGTCCGGGCGTCGGCAGAGACATCCCAACTGGTGCCCCGAGGGAGCCTGGGGTACGCCAGGCGAGGGGGACCGAGTGCTTCTCCGGTTTGAGGATCCACGCGGACCTGCCAGAGATCCATCCCCCGGCTTCCGTGCCGACGAAAGTAGAGGCGGTCATGGGCGACCCACTTGAGGGATCGGTTGTTGGCCCACACTCTGGCCGCGGACATCTCACCCCACTTGGACAGCTCCTGCCCTCCCTCGAGGATCCTCCGTCGAGTGGACCCATCCAAGGAGACGGTGCCGAGATACGTGCTCCGGTCTTCCCGCTCGGCGATGTAGGCGATCCATTCCCCGTTGGGAGCGATCGTGGCATCCCACATCCGATCCGCTTCCTCTTCGATCTCGATCCCCCGCAGCTCCCCCGAGTCCCAGACCCGGAGCCACGGTCTTTCCGTTTTGGGTTCCAGGATCCGGACCAGGAGAACCTTTTCGCCATCCGGAAAAGGGATGGGGGCCGGACGGACTTCTCCGGTGGCAAAGGACGTGTCGGCAATCGGAGTGACGTCGCCACCGAGGCGGGGCACCGATGCGATCCGGAACCGCGTGGAGTCCAGCTTGGCGACAAAGAGCAACGAGGATCCGTCTGCAGACCACCTCGGATCGCTTCGGAGTGGTGAGGCCTGACCGGGCAGGCCCAGAGCCGGGTCGTTCACGGCCAGGACGAGGGTTTCCCGGCCCCCCCGAACGTCCCGAGTGACGAGCCCCCTGGGAGTCACGTACGCCACCATCCGTCCATCGGGGGAGACCCCCATCCCCTCGGCGGTGCCGGTGAGGGTCAGGGGTCTCTCCACCGCAGTCGGCTCGGACATCGCAGAGAAGGGACTTCCTTCCTCCGTGGGGACACGGATAATCACCGCGGTGATGATTGCTGCCGCTGCAGCCGCCAGGAGCGCCGGCCCGGCCATCACTCCCCAGAGCTGTCCCAGGGGCGCGTCCGCTCCCTCCCTCTCGGTTCGCAGATCCAGGGCAAAGTCGCCCGCGGAGTCGTGCCGGTCGGCAGGCACGCGCTCCAGGGCTCGGTCCACCGCCTCTTCCACCCGCAGAGGGGTTCGTCGGCGTAACCGGCGCAGGGGCACGGGCCGCTCCGTCAGGATCTTCGCCATCACCGCCTGGGCTGAGCTCCCCGTGTGGGGAGGGCTCCCGGCGATCATTTCGTAGACCACCGCCGCCAGGGAGTAGACGTCGCTCCGTGCGTCCACCTGCCGTTCCCCGGCCGCCTGTTCCGGACTCATGTATTGGGGCGTCCCCAGTGATAGCCCCGTTTCCGTAAGACGCGCACCCCCGGCGGCATTCACCGCGATGGCGATGCCGAAGTCAGCCAGCAGTGCCCGGCCTTCGTGGAAGAGGATGTTCTCCGGTTTGATGTCCCGATGGATCACGCCCTTCCGATGGGCGTGGTCCAGGGCGTCCGCCACTTCCCCGGCGATCCGAACAGCCCCATCGACCGGGAGCTGTCCCTCCCGGGCCAGCCTGGATCGGAGGGATTCCCCTTCCACGCAGGGCATGACGAAGTAGAGAAACCCATCGGCCTGGCCCGAGTCGTAGAGGGGAAGGATATGAGGGTGTTGCAGGTTCGCGGTGACTTTGATCTCGGCGAGGAAGCGCTCGGCGCCGAGGACCGCCGCCAGCTCCGGCTTCAGGACCTTCACGGCCACCTTTCGGTCGTGTCTCAGGTCCTGGGCCAGGTAGACGGTGGCCATGCCACCGGAGCCGATCTCGGACTCGATCCGATACCGGTCGGCGAGGGCAGAAGCGAAACGGCTGCTCCGGTCATCCATGATCGCCTGCCGTCGAACGGGTCAGTCTCCTTCGAGAGGCATCCGGCCCGATTCCGAAAGCGACTTCTGGATCCAGCCCCGTCTCCTGCCAAGAAGCGGATATCCAGGGAGCCTGCCGAGCGGATACGCGACCGGGAAAGTGGGCCTCCGCATCTGGACCTTGCAAGGGACGGGGGAACGGAGCGGGCCTCTGCAGGATCCAGCTGCGGTGGTCGGCGCGACGTGGCCTCGAATCTCACGAGACTCGAGGGCAGGCGGGCTTTCGCCGTCGGGCCTGTGCGAGGCCCGCCGCCCTCGTTGAAACCCCGACAACTATTCCACCGTATGGAATAGCGTTCGTCTCGACGCTCGCACCTTCAGGGACCCGACCCCCATGCCTCCATCCAACGATCCGAGCCTGCATCTTCCCCTCATGCCCCACGTTTTCCAGATCCTCCTCTCCCTCCTGGAGGGGGACCGTCACGGCTACTCCCTCATCAAGGATATCGAGGAGAGGACCGGGGGGGAGATGGTCCTGGGGACCAGCACCGTGTATGCGGCCATCAAACGCATGGTGGAGGAGGGGCTCCTCCAGGAGGCGCCGGAGCCCGCCCAGGAGAGCTCCGGAGGACCCCGCCGCCGATACTACCGCATCACCGACTTCGGGCGGGAGGTGGCCCGGGCCGAGGGACTCAGGATCAACCGCCTCCAGCGAATGGTGACGGAGAGTGCCCTCCTGGACGACCCGCGGTCCCCGGTGGCCGGGGAGGTGAAGTCATGACTCGCAGGCACGACGGATGCCGGGAGGGGGATACGGCCCGGTCTGGCCGGGGCCGACGAGAGGGGGGCGACGCTGGATCCGCCGGGGCCAGCCGTCCGCTATCGGTCCGCTTCTACGGTTTTCTCCTTCATGCCCTCCTCCCGGGGCTGGGGGTGGAGTATCTGGACGAGGCCGTGACCACGTTCGACCAGCTCAGACGGGAAGCAAGGGGGGCGGGCCCGGGAGCCACCCTGGCCTTCTACGCCCGTGAGCTCCGTGCCCTCCTGAAGACGACAGCCGGCGCCCGGAATGATCCCCGGAAGAAGGGGAGCCACCGATCCGGGACCCGTTTCGACACCCTGCGGCAGGACGTGCGCTACGCGTTGCGGGGGCTGGCTCGGTCTCCCGGGTTCGTCCTGATCACGGTCCTCTCCCTCACCTTTGCCATGGCCGTGTCCACCGTGGTCTTCAGCGCCGCCAACGCGGCCTTCCTCCGCCCGGTCCCCCACGTGGCAAGCCAGGACGAGCTCGTTCGGATCTTCACCGGCAACCGGCGACTGGGCAGGGGGCCCATTTCCTTCCCCGACTACGAGGACATTCGGGAGATGTCCGAGACGCTGACCGACGTGGCGGCCATGGGCTCCCGGAGCTTCGCTGTGGGCCTCGTCGCCCAGGGCACCCGGCAGGTCTGGGGCGAGGAGGTCTCGGAGAACTACTTCCAGCTCCTGGGGATCCCCCTGGCCAGAGGCCGGGGCTTCCTCCCGGAGGACGTGGCAGCCGGCGGACGGGTCGTGGTCATCGGCTACAACACCTGGCAGCGGGAGTTCGATGGGGCTCCGGACGTTCTGGGGAAGACGATGCACCTGAACGGCCAGCCGTATACCGTGGTGGGGGTGGGCCCCCAGGGAATGGTGGCCTTCGACGGGCCCCTCCTCCAGGAGATCACGGTGCCCATCATGGAGTTCCGTGAGGAGCGGGGGCGGCAGTCTCTGGGTGTCGTGGGCCGGATGAGGGAGGGAGTGACACTTCCCCAGGTCCAGGCGGAGCTGGACGGCATCGCCCGGCACCTGACGGAGGCCTACCCGGACTACTGGAACTACGAGGGGGATGATCCCGAGCAGCTCCGGGCCCTGACCAGCCGGCAGGCGCGCATCCCGGAGGGGGCTCCTCTGGCCGCCGTGTTCGGGGGGATCGGGGCTCTGGTGGCGCTGATCATGCTCATCGCCTGCTCCAACGTGGCGAACCTCCTCCTCACCAGGGCCTCCCGGCGCCGCACCGAGATCGCCATCCGTTGCGCCATTGGGGCTCCGACCCGACGGATCTTTCGGCAGCTCCTCACGGAGAACCTGCTCCTCTTCGGGACGGCGGGGGGCCTGGGCCTCCTGACCACCCAGTGGTTGGCGTCGGTCCTGAAAAGTGGCTGGGTCCTGATCCCGCCGCCGGGGATCGAGATGAGCGTGGACGTCCGGGTCGCTCTCTTCACGTTGGCCGTCACCCTGGCCACCGGGCTCAGCT
>Ga0316579_10000731_pt1 | contig 11254 bp, 10 predicted proteins | sample J5NA_2_FD_203074 | JGI IMG/M metagenome (GOLD analysis project Ga0316579, IMG submission 203074) | Rhizosphere microbial communities from salt marsh grasses in Alabama, United States - J5-7_160517rDrA | ecosystem: Host-associated > Plants > Roots > Rhizosphere | place: USA: Alabama | collected...
TTCATGAAAACCGTTCTGCTGAAGGAAATCTTCGCGCAGAATACGTCCCACCTCGATGATCAGCCGTTCGTGATCCTGCAGGGCATCGGGCCCGACCAGCTGTACCATTTCCTGGAGCGAGGCCTCCTGCTGCAACAGGCCGCCGATGGTATCCCGCAGCGCGGTATAATCCGAATCCAGATTTTCGTGATACCAGCGGTCCAGAAGATCGATATACAGCGAATATGAGCCGTTCCAGTTGATGGCGGGGAAGTGACGACGGTATGCCAGAGAAGCATCCAACTGCCAGAAAGCGCCTGCGATGCGCAGGGTGGATTGTGTGACTGGCTCGGACAGGTCCCCGCCCGCGGGCGACACGGCGCCCACCACCGAGACCGAACCGCGTTCTCCACCCAGTGTGGTCACAAGTCCGGCACGCTCATAGAAAGCGGCCAACCGGGCGGAAAGGTATGGCGGGTAGCCTTCCTCCGCCGGCATTTCTTCTAGCCGCGAGGAGATTTCGCGCAGCGCTTCGGCCCAGCGGCTGGTGGAGTCAGCCATCAGGGCCACCGCATATCCCTGGTCCCGGAAATACTCCGCCAGGGTTACACCCACATAAATGCTGGCTTCACGCGCCGCCACCGGCATGTTTGAGGTGTTGGCGATCAGCACGGTGCGGTGCATCATCGGATCGCCGCTGGCGGGGTCCAGCAGACCGGGAAACTCCGTGAGCACATCGGTCATTTCGTTGCCGCGCTCGCCGCAGCCAACATAAATCACGATATCGGCATTCGACCATTTTGCCAGGGACTGCTGTGCTACCGTCTTGCCGGAACCGAATGGGCCGGGAATCGCAGCGGTACCGCCCATGGCAACGGGAAACAGCACATCCAGAATCCGCATACCCGTAAGAAAGGGTTCTGTTGGATCAAGCTTTTTGCGAACAGGGCGGGCGCGCCGCACCGGCCAGAAATGAGACATGGTCAATTCAAGACCCTCCTCGAGCACCACCACCGGCTCCTGGACGGTGTAGGTCCCGGTCTGTTTCACCTTCCGGGCGATGCCGGCAGCCTCCGGCGGCGCCATGATTTTGTGGATAAACGCAAATTCCCTTACGGTACCGAGCGTTATCCCTCCAGTGACCGCATCACCGGGTTTTATGCGGGGTTTCCAGTCCCACTTTTTGCTGCGGTTTAGGGCCGCCACTTCCACACCGCGGGAGATGAAATCGCCGGTTTTTTCCCTGATCTTATCAAGCGGGCGCTGAATGCCATCGTAAACCGAATTCAGCAATCCAGGGCCCAGCTCGACGGCAAGCGGCATGTCAGTTGAGACCACCGGCTCCCCGACCGTCAACCCGGAGGTGTCTTCGTATACCTGCACAAAGGCCGTATCACCGTCCAGCCGGATGATCTCACCGATCAATCTTTCATTGCCCACTTTCACAATGTCGTACATGCGCGCGCCCAGCATACCTTTGGCGATAACCGCCGGTCCTGTAATTCTTCGCACGCTTCCACGGATCATTTCTCCTCCTGCCTGAAGCCCGCAACCGAGCGCATGGTTAGTCTGCTATCCTGATTTCGTATCCGATGGTCTCAACAATCAGTCGTCGTAAATACGTTTTTGCGTCTTCGCCGGGGTCTGCGACGGCCGAATCGCTTGACGCAACCGGCAGCAAAACCGGGAGATCCCGACCGCGCATTTCGCGTCTGACGATTCTGTACGGATCCGGGATCAACGTCGCCTGCACCGCAATCAAAGCATAGGCGCCCTCTTGCACCATGCGGGCCAGAATTTTTCCGGCTGCGTCCGCATCTTCGACGATGATAACTTCCAGACCGCCGAGGCGGTATCCCGCCGCCGATTCAAAATCGGCCAAAACCGCAATTTTCAATTACAGAGCACCTCCTTTTCCAGCTCTGCAGGCGACAGGTTGTAATAGGCCCGCCGCGACAACAGGCGGATCCTTCCTCCCTCCCATGTTTTCCGCTGGATATAATCAAGGGCCAGTCCGACCCCCAGCACATCCTTTGCGCACGCACGGGCCTTGGCCAGCAAAATACAGCGCAGATGCCGCTCTAACGTCGACAGGTCTCTTGATTCAGCCGCCCGATCAAAATTCGTCTGGCCCAGTTCTTCGAGTGCGGCCGTCTCACCGGATGCCAGGCGCTGGAACAGTGGAAACCCGACACTATAGCCGCCCTTCAGAAAAAAGCCGGCCGCTTGTCCTTCAAAGCCGATGGTCGACAGCTTGGCTCCCGTGGCGAGGTTCAAGCCGTCAATCTCGGCCCGCAGAAAACCGGTCAGATACGGCTGACCCAACTCCCGGGACCGGCACAGCGTCGCGCTGAAATACGTTCGGTCCAAGGCGACTTCCAAGGTTAATGGTTCATGGTCGACCCGGAGCGCCTTACGCAAGGCCCCACCGAGCGGATGTTCCTTCAACGCAAGTAGCTGCGCGATGGATGCGGCATCCGGCGCTTCAGCCAGCATGCGGTGCACAGCCGGAGAAAGCGTACCGACCTCCATCCGCCCCAGCGTGTCTTCAACCGACCAGCCTGCCGATTTTGACCGTAGAATGGTTTTTAGGTTGGCAAGGTCGGCCCGCATCAGGAGCAGACTTACCGCCTCACGCGCCCGGCCCACAACCAGGCGCGGCAGGTCAGCGATGGTACGGCTTAAATGCAGTGCTACGGCGCGGTCGACATCGGCAAGCGTGTCTCCGGTCAGATCCGGGCCGTAGGTGCTTTCGGCCAAAATCTTCAGCACCTCGGAAAAACCCAGGCCCAATGCCTCCCGGAAAAAGCCCTCGGGCAGCAATCGGGCGCTTCTCACCCGGATACGCGCGTTCAGATAACCGAAATCGTCGGTCACGTCCTCTATCTCACCTCCAGAGTATCTGTGCCACACGCGCGAACAACATGTCCCACACGCGATCGAGCCGCTCGGCAAGGCTGTTTTCCGCACTTCGCCTGCTGCTGGGGCTCACCAGCCGGACCCCGAGGTGCAGCTCCGCATCAGTTTGGATCTCGATCTGCCTCTGCATCGCCCAGCTGCTGATTATTTTGGCATCGTTCGGATTCACGACCACGACTTCCGTAGCTTCCAACGCCTCGATCGCCTCATCTGCGAGTGCCGTTAAAATCTGGCTGTAGCCGGATTTAGCGCCCAGTTCCTCAATAGCGCTCAAAGTCTTTTTGCGAACCAACGCGATGATCTCCCCCTTGGCCTGAACACGGGCGGTGGCGACGGTAAGTTCGGCGGCGCCCTGCGCCCTGTTACTGGCAGCGCGGATTTCGGACTCGATTCTCTTCCGATGGATCGCCAGGCGGGCGGAGGCCTTTTTCTTAGCTTCCCGAATAAGGCTCTCCGCTCTGGAACCCGATTCATCCAGAATCCGGCTGATATCCGCATGCGCCTCCTGCCGAAGGATGTCATCTAATTTTGACATTACAACTTTCCGAAAAGAATAAAGGCAATGACCAGACCGAAGATGACCAGCGTTTCGGGAAGCAGAAGAAAAATGAGCGCCAGACCCAGCGACTCAGGTTTTTCCACCGCGCTGCCGAGACCCGCTGCGCCGATGCGCGCCTGAGCTAAACCCGTGCCGAGGGCACTCAGCCCTACAGCCAGTCCCATACCTACGGCGATCAAACCCTTGTTTGAATTTTCGTCCGCCGCGGCGGCTGGCCCGGCGAACGTCGACATGCACAGCAACAGAAACAGCAAAATGAACAGAACCCTGATTTTCATCACTTTTCCTCCTTGAAAGTGCGATATCTAAGCTTTTCGCCCCCCTATGACGAAGAATTGCAGATTGACTGAAAAGGACGATACGGTCTGCCGCTGACCGAATAAAAATCAAACTTGGTAAAAAACTCGACCCAGATGAGCCGAATGGGCTGGAGAAAGTGGCTCACCGTTAACAGTACAATGAGAAATGCGTGCAGCAAAAGGCCGATCAACAATCCTGCAATCAGCCCGATCATAAAACCGGCGACTCCCAGCAGATGCCAGAGAGAAAAGCCCAATTCGGTTGCCAGGTTGGCGAGAATGGCCGAGGCCAGGCCTACGGCGTAAATCCGAATGTAGCTCATGATGTGACCGCCCTGGGTCGGCAGTTCCGCCATCATTAAAGGGGCGCGCGCCCGGAGCATTCCAAGCAGAAACAGGACCGCACCGACAATTATCGGCGCAATGAGCCACCAACGGTAGTCTTTGGCCATAAATGCGTAAGCGAAAATGACCAGAGCGGCGACGCCGCCAAAGTAGCCGCACGCCTCCCAGAAGTGCATCTTCTCAACCCGGCGTTGCGCCCGCACGGCCTTGAGATAAAAGCCGTAAAGCACCTGATACACGCCGAAGCCGATTGAAAACAGAATCAACCCGTTTGCAGTGGCAACCGTATCGGTGCGCGGAATCAGAACCGGAATCCAGCCGGGATGTTGCAACGTGCCAAAAATGCGAAGACGCTGGAAAAGATCACCGAAGAATTCCCCGTACAGCAAGCCCCAGAGCAGCGTCCATAGGATCATCGGCTTCAGCGCCCGCAACACCTGGGCCACCTGATTCGGTGCGAGCCGCATTTTGAAAAAACCCACTCTCAGCGTCTGATTGCGCCGGACATATCTCCAAAGATACCCGGCCAGCCCGGCAAACACCGCGGCATAGCCGATATCTCCCACGATCATACCGAACCAAAACGGAAAGAAGAGGGCAACCACCCACGTCGGGTCCCAGCTGCCGTATCGCGGTGTGTTCAGGAAAGAAATAAGCGGTTCGAAGGGTTTGATCCAAGCAGGGTTTTCGAGCAGCACCGGAACACGCTCGGCTTCGGACTTTGCCTCGGTCGGCTCAAATGCGTATTGTATCCGGGTATCGAACCGGTCCATTTCCTCTGCCACCCTGTGTTTGAGTCGCGCCGGCACCCACCCGAACAGCGCGAAACCGTATCGCACCGCCGCCATATTCCTGAGAGCAAGAAGGCGCGCGCATTCGTCCTTTGCCCGATTCCATAAACTTTTCAGGATCTTATTCGAATTTTCTGTGTATTGATGCAGCTCCTCATACGAGGAAGCCAGGGATTGGGGGACCCGCCGAGAGCGTTCCGCAAGCAACGAAGCCATCGCTTTTAGGCTCATGCTGCCATATTTTTCAGGAAGCGGGAGTTCTCCCAGACCCTGATGGCTCAGCACCCCTTTGGCATCCTCGGCATCGCGCTTGAGCACGACGATTGCCGCGGCAATGATGCCGTTGAGCCGGCCCTGGACCAGGAGAAAACGATCATCGAGCGCTGATGCCAGCTCCTGCACCAGCGAAAAAAGATCTTCGTCTCTGTCCACCAGAAAAGACAGCACCGCGAGCCATGGACTCGCGTCAAGGCCCTGCACGATCTTTGCGAGGAGTTCCACCACCTGCCGGTACTGTTTAATCAACTCGAGTTCTTGCCCAAGCTGCTCCCGGGCTTCCACCAGAGCGGCAACCCGCTGTTCAATGGCGAAAGAGGCGGCTTCAGCTTTCTTTAAATCCCCCGCAAACGGTTCTGCGGAGGGATCCGTCCGCAATCCGCAGAGCCTCAAGGCATGGTCCGCCGAAGTCGCCACCGCACCCCAGCGCCTGAGTTGATCTTCCTCTTCACGGCTGAGACGGTAAGGGTTGATCTCGTCGGTGCGCAGCGGATCGATCTGCACGATCCCGGCATGCTGGAGGTTCTCCAGAATCGCGGGCGCAAGCCGTTTGGGACCTGCTATAACAAGCTTTTCCATCTCTGCGATCACGGCAGCACCTCTGAGAGAATAAAACTGACCGCAGACTCGATGTTGGACTCAGCCTGCTGCCGGATACCCTCCGCCTCTGCTTCGGCTCGCGCCTGTGCCTCTGCAGCGAGCTTTTCGCCCTCTGCGGTGATTTGCGCTTTCGATGCATCCTCCATTTGACGGATTTGGATATCCGCCTCGTTTAGAATCCGCCGCGCTTTCTCCTCGGCGTTTGCAATCCGACGATCGGCGGACCGACGCGCCTCCTCGAGCCTTTTTTCAAACTCAAGATCCATTTCGGCAAGATTTTTCAGCAGCTCCACACCCTGCATCGATCCACCATTTAAGCCCGGCCCCTTTGAGGATGTCGAATGACGCCGATCGGCCTTCTTTTCCTTTGCGCTTTGATTTTTGCCGTACATCTATCCTCTCCTTTCCTTGGCACCACCTGCAGGCTTAAGAAATAATAGTATGGGGTAACCCGGATCGGAAATATATGGAGTAAATGCTGTATTTTTGTTCCGGCAGACCCGTATATTTGTCTTTAAGCCTTAGATCCTTTTTGGGGTCTCTTCTATTGCGCCATCCTGTGTGCACCGGGGCTCGGGCCGGGCGCCAGGTTCAGGGCCTTGGGCCCTGCCGCGGAATCACTATTGGCCATTGATGGTACACACAGGAAAAATAGCTGACCGTTTAACGAGCCGAAACCTTCTCGCGCATGATAAAGAAGCGGAACGAAGACGACCTATTATAAAGATAGAGGGGCTGGCAAAGCGCTTCGGGAAAAATTTCTGAAATTGCGGTTCAAGACGAAAAGCCCCGCATGGCCTTAGCGGAACCGCGAGGGGACAGCCGCTTTCATGAGCGTTATTGCGGATTTACTTGGTTTTTTCTGCACGCCATCCAATTCGGATGCCCTTCTTTGCCTCTCAATTAAAATTCTTTGTTTCTCTCCCCGATTTCTGTATCCGATGAGCAAAAAATCGGCAGACTGAATCGCAAGAGAGCTTGTTTTCAGCGCCTTGCGTTAAACCACCTCGACGTTGGTGTAGTTCTGCCAGATACCGTGAAGATTGCACTTTATCTCGGCAATCAGGGAAACCGTTTGGCCTTTCAGCTCATTTGCCACCAAAACATTGAATTGGACCTCGGCCTTCAAATAGTTGTGGGAACGAAAGATTACGTCTCCCGCTGGTTCATTTCCGATATTGAGCTGCAAATGTTCGATCCAATGCGTCGGCCCCATCGGATGGGCTATTTTGCCGATGGAAACTTCGACCGGAAAAACTTCACCGGCTTTTACCCTGGCGGGAGCCTTCATTACAGGTGAATGCAGCTTTTCAAGCTCACTTTCTTCCGCCGGATTTTTGACGCGGTTGATCCCCTGCCACAGGGTTTCATCCACCCGAACAGGATAGTACTCTTTTGCCAAAGCCCCGCCCTTGCCGAGCATCATTAGGGCACCGCCCCACATCGCAGTTCTGAAAAAATCCCTTCTTTTCATCAAGGCACCTCCCTGGTTATTATCAATCCTCTATGTATTCTCCTTCAATCTGCCCGGGTGCTTTCCGCTGCAAGTAATATTCACCGAACTGCTGAATCAGTTTTGCCACCAGGCCGGTCCAGCCCGTTTGATGACTGGCACCCAGACCGGCCCCGTTATCGCCGTGAAAATATTCATTGAAAAGAATAAGATCCCGCCAGTGCGGGTCGCTATGAATCTGCTCCAGGTTCCCGTAAAACGGGCGGCGGCCGGAATCGTTTTTCAGGAAGATCCGCATCAACCGATTGGACAATTCAGTCGATACCTCCCACAGCGTCATTTCCCGTCCGGAGCCGACTGGGCATTCCACCTTGAAATGATCTCCCAGATAATAATGAAATTTTTGCAGCGTCTCGATCAACAGAAAGTTGATCGGAAACCAGATCGGGCCACGCCAGTTGGAGTTGCCCCCAAAAAGGCCTGTGGTTGACTCCGCCGGTTCATAATCCAGTGAAAAATGCCGGCCGCCCGCATCAAATACGTAAGGATGATCCGCATGAAATTTTGACAAGGACCGAATCCCGTATTGCCCCAAAAATTGTTTTTCATCCAGCATGTTACGCAGGATACGCCGCAACTTGTGAGCATCAACGATGGACAGCAGTCTCCGACCGCCGATTCCCTGTTTTTCCATGTCCGCGCAATCTTTGATCAGATCCGGCCTATTCCGGAGAAACCAGCCGAACCGGCGCCTAAATTCGGGCAGCGCCTCAAGCGTCGCGGGGTCGATGGTATCGACGGCAAAAAGCGGAATCAAACCGACCAGGGAATGGATTTTCATGGCGACGCAATCCCCACCTGGCAGATGAATGGCGTCGTAATAAAGTCCGTCTTCTTCATTCCATAAACCGCTATCTGCAGTACCGAGCCCGTTAATGGCGGCGGCGATGTAGATGAAATGCTCAAAGAATTTGCAGGCGATATCCTCATAGCTCGGCTTTTCCCTGGCCAGCTCCAATGCTATAGTCAACATATTCAGGCAGAACATACCCATCCAGCTGGTACCGTCCGCCTGCTCCAGGTGCCCTCCGGTGGGCAGCGGGGCGCTGCGATCAAATATGCCGATGTTGTCAAGACCCAGGAAACCGCCTTCAAAGACATTGTTGCCTTCCGTATCCTTGCGGTTGACCCACCATGTAAAATTCAGAAGCAGTTTTTGAAAGACGCGCTCCAGAAAAATCTTGTCCCTGTGGCCGCACATTTTCGCCTCGATCTTGTAAACCCGCCAGGCGGCCCAGGCGTGAACCGGTGGATTCACATCCCCGAAGGCCCACTCGTAGGCTGGCAGCTGACCGTTGGGATGCATATACCATTCGCGGGTAAGTCGAAGGAGCTGTTGTTTGGCAAAATCCGGATCGATCATGGCCAGCGGGATCGTGTGGAAGGCCAGATCCCAGGCCGCAAACCAGGGATATTCCCATTTGTCGGGTACCGAGAGAATGTCTTCGCAGTGAATATGCACCCACTTGCAATTACGGCCCTTCTGCCGTTCCGCGGGCGGCGGCGGTTCGCCGGCGTCGCCGTTGAGCCAGTCATAAATCACATAGTAATAATACTGTTTGTTCCACAGCATGCCGGCAAAGGCCTGCCTTTGAACCCGTCGCATGTCATCGGTAAGCGGATAAGGGCAAATGCGGTCATAAAAGTCATCGGCCTCCTGCTTGCGTTGCGTAAAAGTCGCCTCAAATTGTTGCTCGAAAGGCTCTCTCAGGCCTTCGATATCACTCAGACGCAACCGGATAGTCCGGCTTTGGCCGGGTTCGATGTCCAGCATATAACAGGCCGAAGCTTTTGTTCCGGTTTTATCTGGATTGACCGATGCCCGGCAGCCATGGACGATGTGATCGTGAATACCGTCCTTGACGTAAGCATATGGATTGTGGTCGCCGAACAACCGCTGATTGTTCGTCTCGTTTTCAACAAATAGGACTTCCGCGGGGCTCTCGCAATAAAGCCAGCGCTTGCCCATTTGCGGATGGGAGGATTCCACCACGCACAACTCTTCGTCGGAGCTGATCAGTGAAAGCAGGGGCCTGGCGGTTTCCGTTTCCCAGGACCAGATGTTGCGAAACCAGAGAGTCGGCAAAAGGTGCAATCCGGCCTTGTCGGGTCCGCGGTTGACGGTCCTGATTTTAATCAGGATATCTTCGGCAGAGACCTTGCCGTATTCCACAAAGATGTCGAAATAACGCCGGCTCTTAAATACACCCGTATCCAGCAGCTCAAATTCAAAATCGTGTCGACCCCTGCGACTGTTTTCCCGAACCAGCTGATTGTATGGATAGGACTGCTGCGGGTACTTGTAGAGATATTTCATATAGGCGTGACTGGGAATGTTGTCCAGATAGAAATAATATTCCTTGACGTCTTCGCCGTGGTTGCCTTCCTTCCCGTTTAAGCCAAAGGCTCTTTCCTTGAGAATAGGATCCCTGCCGTTCCAGAGCGCAATGGAAAAACACAGGCGTTGATGGTTGTCGCAGATGCCGGCCAGGCCATCCTCGCCCCAGCGATATGCGCGAGAGCGGGCCTGGTCATGGGTAAAATAATCCCAGGCGGTCCCATGCGGACTGTAATCCTCCCGCACCGTACCCCACTGGCGTTCACTTAAATAAGGTCCCCAGCGTCGCCAGTGCGATTTTTTGCTGCGGGCCTCTTCCAGTCGTATTTCTTCTGCAGTCATCGTTTTCTCACAATCGGCCTATCCTCCGGTTCGAAATCCCGGATAAAGCATCATCCCGCCGTCTACAAACAGCGTTGTCCCGGTTAGATAATCCGATAGGTCCGACGCTAACCACACGGCCGCTTTGGCGATGTCGTCGGTCGAGCCAATACGGTCATAGGGGATCAGTTGCAAAAGTCTCTGTTCCGCTTCCGGCGTCTCCCACGCGCTTCTATTGATCGGTGTCTTGATGGCACCGGGTGCAATTGAGTTTACCCGAATATGAAAGGCGGCCAGTTCCTGGGCCATCGTCTGCATCAGCATCATCACCCCTCCCTTGGAAGCTGCATAATTGGCATGTCGCGACCAGGGTATGGCCTGATGAACCGACGACATGCAGATAATCTTGCCCGCCGCCAGAGACAATTCGGGCACCACACCCCTGCGAATGAACTCTCGGGCAGCCTCCCGGGCACACAGAAATTGCCCGGTGAGATTTACGGATAATACGAAGTTCCACTGCTCCAGTGTCATATCTTGAAACGATGCATCCCGCTGCAGACCGGCGTTGTTGACCAGGATGTCGATGCTGCCGTAGGCCGCAAACATTTCGCGAAACATGGCTTTTACCTGGTCCTCCCGGCTGACGTCGGCATGAACGGCCATTGCTTTTCCGCCGGCATTTTCGATATCCTTTACGACCTGATAGGCGCCCTCTTCATTGGAGACGTAATTGACCACAACGGATGCCCCGGACGCAGCCAGGCTTTTTGCAACTGCCTCCCCGATGCCGCTGTTGGCGCCGGTCACCAGGGCACGCTGTCCTGCTAATATACCGTCCATTATATTTGATTCTGTATTCATTTGATTGTTTCTCCTTAATCAAAATCGACTTCGGAATATGAACCGGCCATGCGTTCAATTTCGAGGTTCTGTTTTGGAAGCAGGGTCTCCGCCGTAAAACGCCTGCAGCTCGGCATACAAGTCCGGCAGGTGCTTTTTGAGTTGATGGGGCTTTTCAAAATAGGTTTCGGTGGCTACCGCAAAGAATTCGGCTTCATTAACACCACCGTAAGAGCGCAACACATCGCTCTCTGCAGAAACTCCCTGCCTCAAACGCAGGTAATGAAGGCTCATAATTTGCGCCCAGGGCCGGTAATCCTCCGAACCCTTTAGCTTCGGTGTACCGTTAAACTCGCCCGTCGCCCGGTCCAGAACGTGGGCAAACTCATGCAGAGCGGTGTCGTGCCCATCTCTGGGATCGGCAAGGCCCTGCAAAACTGCCGGCCACGACAGCACCACCGTCCCCCAATC
>Ga0316579_10000732_pt1 | contig 11252 bp, 10 predicted proteins | sample J5NA_2_FD_203074 | JGI IMG/M metagenome (GOLD analysis project Ga0316579, IMG submission 203074) | Rhizosphere microbial communities from salt marsh grasses in Alabama, United States - J5-7_160517rDrA | ecosystem: Host-associated > Plants > Roots > Rhizosphere | place: USA: Alabama | collected...
AAAAATACTTTCCGCTTTCAAGAAAAAACCTGATCTCTCCAATCTATTGCTGGATCCCGATCTCGGCGGGCAGGTGCTTGCAGGCTTTGACGATCTTAAAACGATCGTTGCTTCAGCTGTAGAGATGAACATTCCAATTCCTGGTCTAAGCGTTTCTTTAGCTTATCTGCAGGGATTTCGGAGCGCCTGGTTGCCAGCGAATTTAATCCAGGCTCAACGCGATTTCTTCGGAGCCCACACATACGAACGAAAAGATAAAAGCGGTTCATTCCATACCCAGTGGAAAGTGTTGGAGGAGTAATGATGAGTAACATCGAACGACCCGAACCTACCTTCCTGGTTATTTTTGGGGCAGGTGGTGACCTGACCTGGCGAAAGCTGATCCCGGCGCTGTTTAATTTATTTCTCGATAATTGGTTGCCAGACTGCTTTGCAATTTTCGGGATCGATCTGAAAGAAATGGATGATGAAGAATATCGCAAGCATTTACGACAGGGCATCGACCAATTCTCTCGTCGCGGGAAATCGAACGATCAAGAGTGGAGTAAATTTGCCTCCTACCTGACATATATCTCTGCAGATTTCACTGATCCAGCCGCCTATGCCAGACTGGCAGAATTACTGGAAAAAAAGAAGAAAGATTGGGATTGCCAGGCAAATTACATTTTCTATCAGGCTACACCACCAGCAATGGTTGAAAACATTGTCCAACAATTGGGCAGTGCAAATTTAGCACGCGATAGAAAGAAAACCCGCATCGTCCTAGAAAAACCATTTGGCCGGGATTTAGATTCAGCAATGGAATTGAACAAGATGCTAATGGCGGTCTTCGAAGAATCCCAGATTTATCGTATAGATCATTACCTTGGAAAGGAGACTGTGCAAAATATTCTTGCCTTCCGCTTTGCAAACGCCCTTTTTGAGCCAATTTGGGATCGCCGCTATATTGATCATGTTCAAATCACCATGGCTGAACGAGTAGGAGTAGAACATCGCGGTGATTATTATGATCACTCGGGGGCATTGCGCGATATGGTTCAAAATCATTTATTACAGGTCTTATGCTTGATTGCCATGGAACCTCCTGTTTCTTTTAAAGACGAGGAAATACGTAATCGAAAGGTAGACGTATTGCACGCTATTCGCCGGATTCCACAGGAAGACGTGCATCAATTCGCAGTACGTGGGCAATACGATGAGGGCTGGATTCAGGGTGATCACGTGTTCGAATATCAAGGTGAGGCCGGGGTAGGGGAAAGGTCCGCAACAGAAACTTTCGCTGCGTTAAAGCTTTTTGTAGATAACTGGCGCTGGCAGGATGTACCTTTCTACTTACGCACAGGAAAGAGAATGCCTGCCAGGGTATCGGAGGTTTCTATACAATTTCGCCCGGTACCTCATCAATCCTTCCCTTCAACGGCAATTGGCGATTGGCAACCCAATCGCCTTGTGATCCATATCCATCCGGATGAGGGTATTCTCCTTAAGTTTCAGGCAAAGAGACCAGGGCCTAAAGTACGCTTGGGTCCAGTCGATATGCGCTTCACTTACCAGGATGCCTTTCAAACGACACCTCCTGAGGCCTATGAAACCCTTTTATTAGACACGATGTTGGGAGATGCAACGCTTTTTATGCGCGCAGATCAAGTTGAAGCCGCCTGGTCTGTGGTGACACCTATTCTTGCTGGGTGGAAAGCCGTGCTGCCTGAAGATTTCCCAAATTATTTAGCAGGCACCTGGGGACCAGAAGCAGCCCAGGTATTGATTGCCCAGGATGGTAGGAGCTGGTCAACTCCTTATTACCTCATCGGTCAAGAGAATGAATCCCCATCATCATAGATTTTGGCAGGTTTTTCCTCCTAATCGGTTTTTTTTTGAATCTCCATGAGAAAAACATGAAAATGAGAACAAAGCCCCCCCAAAAAAATAGGGGAAAGCATCACCAGGATGACTCCCCACCCGCACAAATAATGCCCCTCCTCGAACTGGAGGCACAGCTCGGTTATTCACCCAATGGTCTCAGCCAGGTTAAGGCGGAGAAATTATTGGCTCAATATGGGTACAACGAGTTGGAGGAAAGTAAAAAAAACACTTTCACAAAAATACTTTCCTACTTTTGGGGACCCATCCCCTGGATGATCGAGGTTGCAGCCATTTTATCTTTAGTGGTTAAACACTGGGCTGACTTTGGTATTATCACGACTCTTCTGCTGGTAAATGCCGGGGTAGGCTTTTGGGAGGAATACCAGGCTGGGAACACCATTGCAGCGTTAAAGGCTAAACTTGCCTTGCAGGCCCGGGTCAAACGTGATGGCAAATGGATAATCATCCAGGCAAAGCAGCTGGTTCCCGGCGATTTAATTCGTTTACGCCTAGGGGATATTATCCCGGCGGATGCACGGTTGCTCAAAGGTGATCCGGTAAAGGTAGATCAATCCGCCTTAACTGGTGAATCGTTGCCAGTTCTCCACAAGACAGGTGACGCTGTCTATGGAGGCTCGATCCTCAAACAAGGGGAAATGGATGCATTGGTTTATGCGACAGGGCAGGACACCTATTTTGGAAGGACCGCTCACCTGGTAGAAACTTCCAGCGAAGTCAGTCACTTTCAGAGAGCGGTTTTGAGGATAGGCGATTACCTTATCTTACTCGCCCTGGCGCTGATGATACTCATCCTTGGTGTTTCCCTGTTCCGGGGTGATAACATCCTCACGACATTGGAATTCGCGTTGATTTTAACCGTTGCTGCCATCCCGGTTGCTATGCCAACAGTCTTATCAGTCACCATGGCAGTCGGTGCCCGTTTTTTGGCTGAGAAGCAGGCAATTGTCAGCAGATTGGCGAGTATCGAGGAATTAGCCGGAATCGACGTCTTATGTTCAGATAAAACCGGCACCTTAACCCAAAATAAATTAGCCCTTGGCGATCCATTTACTACAGGATCTGTCAGCGCCGGTGAAGTTATCCTGTGCGCAGCCCTGGCATCTCGAGCAGAAGATCAAGATCCAATCGACCTGGCAGTAATTGGGGGGGTAAAGAATGACTACTCGCTAAATGATTACCAGATAAACCATTTTCAACCTTTCGATCCAGTGAGAAAACGCACCGAAGCTGCAGTTACTGGCCCCGATGGTCACCAATATAAAACCACAAAAGGTGCATTGCAGGTGATCCTCGCTCTCATATCGAATGCAGAGCAGATAAGACCTGAAGCGGAAATAGCCGTAAATGATTTCGCCGCCCGGGGTTTTCGTTCTCTTGGTGTTGCCCGAACCGACGATAAGGGGCAATGGCAATTTTTGGGGATTTTGCCTCTGTATGACCCTCCACGTGATGATTCCAGGACGACCATAGAAACTGCTCAGGAGATGGGTGTCCGGGTGAAGATGGTCACTGGAGATCAAATCGCAATTGGGAAGGAGATTGCCCGCCAGCTGGGCCTGGGAACCAATATCCTGGATGCCAGTATGTTTGCACAAACCAATCAGCAAGGATTCGATCAACTTGCTGGTTCGATCGAAAGTGCAGATGGCTTTGCGCAGGTTTTCCCAGAACACAAATATCATATTGTGGAGGTCCTCCAACAAGAGGATCACATCGTCGGGATGACCGGTGATGGGGTTAATGATGCACCAGCATTGAAGAAGGCCGATGCTGGCATTGCTGTTTCTGGTGCCACTGATGCTGCACGTGACGCAGCTGATATTGTCCTGCTGACTCCAGGACTTTCTGTGATCATTGATGCCATCAAGGAAAGCCGTAAGATCTTCAAGCGTATGAATAGCTACGCGATTTACCGAATTGCGGAGACTATACGGGTTTTGTTCTTCATGACCCTCTCCATCCTGTTCTTTAACTTCTACCCGGTAACTCCGGTAATGATCGTATTGCTGGCTCTTCTTAATGATGGCGCGATTCTATCCATTGCATACGATCGCGTACGATATTCTAAGCAACCCGAGCGCTGGGACATGTCCAAGGTTTTAGGTATTGCAACAGTTTTAGGCGTCTTGGGTGTTGTTGCTTCATTTGGATTACTATACCTGGGAGAGCGTGTTTTTCATCTCAACTCGGATATGATCCAATCACTCATGTACCTGAAGCTCTCCGTAGCAGGTCATTTAACGATCTTCATAACTCGAACCCGGGGTCCCTTTTGGTCCCGTAAACCAGCCCCGATTTTAGTAGGTGCTGTCGCTGGGACGCAACTCGTAGCGACATTGATCACTGTTTACGGGTTATTTATGACCCCAATCGGGTGGGGTTGGGCATTACTGGTCTGGATTTATGCTCTCACCTGGTTTCTGATTAATGATCGTGCCAAGCTGGCAGCTTACCGGTTTATGGAACACAAGCAGCTCGGATGGATAGGTCGAAAACACTGAACAAGGAAACACCCGGTAAGAACCATACTGCTCGGGATTTGGTAGAAGATATTGGCAGCGGGGCCCCAAAACCTTACAAATTAACCGCTTTTACCGGTTTAGACCACCTTATCAAATCCCAATAACTCAGCCCCGATATAAATCAACACAAACCAAAAAACTGGTCACCTTCCTTACCACCGAGTACTACGGCAGATATCGCGGACGCAGTCACCTCTCACCCTTCCGCTTGTTCAGAAGATAAATTCTTAACTGGCTACCAATCGAGTCGGGGGTGGAAAAATGGGCAAGCCGGCGATAGTACATTTCGAATGTATCAAGCTCAGAATGCTGCGGTGTGCTAGCCTGGATAAACATCTGGTAGACAGGTAATCCATTGAATACCCCCCAATTAAATCACTTATTAAAAAAGACATAAGGCGATTGAGATCGATGCCTATTCTTGTGTTGTGCCTTGAGGTTGCTTTCGTTCCGGCAGCAATATCTTGATGCTGGTCTCGATCTCAAGACCATTAAACTTTATTGAGGAAAGAGGATCGATTGAATAAGGTGGGTTTAAGGTTTTTCTATAGTCCGGTTAAAGACAAAACATAAACAATAGGCGTAATATAACAATAGAAAGAGGGTATGAAGTCAGGCAGAAATTGAACAGGATGTCTGCAGCTAAATACCCCGGAAAGGAGATTACCATGGATATACCAATTCGCGCAACTGTTTCTTGTAATGGAGCCACTTGTGGTGAATCTATCGCGGTCATCATCGATCCAACGAAGGAGAAAATCACTCATATTGTTGTCAAAGAAACACAATTCCCGCATGTGGAACGTATAGTGCCGGTTAAGCTTATCGGGGCATCGACATCGGATTCTATCCAATTGAACTGTACTGAGAAGGTTTTCGCAAAAATGGATGAATTTATCGAGCATCACTTTATCCGGTCTGATACGCCTTATTTTGATTATCTGCCCACTGAATACCTGGTGTGGCCATATGTTCGCCCAGAAGAGGTTGGCTACCGGGATGTTCAAAGTGAACATATCCCGCCAGGAGAATTAGCAATTCATCGAGGGGCACAGGTCAAGTCAACGGATGGTCGGGTAGGGTCAGTTGATGAGTTCTTGATCGACCCTGCCGATGGACAAGTAACCCATCTAATACTTCGGGAGAGTCACCTCTGGGGCAAAAAAGAAGTGACCATTCCTATAGCAATGGTGGATCATATTTCCAATAATACCGTTCAATTGAAAGGAGACAACTCGAGTATCGAGGCACTGCCATCAATTCCCATTAAGAGATGGTTCTAGATCCAAATTGGCGCTGACTTAATAAACAAAACTGGAAACCCATATATCACGAGGAACAGCCCCTGAATACATCCGGGGTATTATGAATGGAATTGTTACTCTGGTGCTGTCACCCTTGAAGGAGAAAAAATAATGTTAATCAATCAAGAACTTGCGAAAGCGATCAATGAACAAATTGGCCGGGAATTCCACGCCAAACTGAGATACGTCAATACAGCTGCATATTTTGACACTGAGGATTTGCCCCAGCTGGCTACTTTCTTTTACAACCAGTCTCAGGATGAAGATCTACATGCAATGAAATTTGTTCATTACCTGGTAGATGCGGGAGCCCGTATTCAAATCCCGGCAATTGACCAGCCCATGGATATAGTTAATTCTGCCATGGAAGCCGCTCAATTAGCCCTGGATTGGGAAATTGAGAACACCCACCAGATCAACACGTTGATGGATCTTGCAGTCAAATCCAATGATCACATCACACAGGATTTTTTGCGCTGGTTTGAGACCGAGCAGTTAGAAGAAGTATCGACGATGGAGGCGTTAGTGCGGACCATCCGCCGCGCGGGTGATAATTTACTGTTGGTCGAGCAGTTTCTGGTCAGCAATCCTCTTGGTAATGGGAAAATGCAGGTTGAGACCTCCCCACAAACCCAGGCAGCGTAGCTAGGCGGTGACCACCCATGCACGGTATTTGCAGACCAACAAGGAATGGAAGCAGCTCCTATAGTTCCAAAAAAACCAGGAATCCCCATTTATTGGTGGTTTAAATTGGTAGGCCTGGTCATTTGGAATATATAGATGTTGTTGGCAAAGGGGCTGCCTGCAGTTGACCCACCTTATAGCTCATTACCCTTAATAATCCCTGTTCCGGTGACGAGCGGTATTCATCCGGGAAATGTCACCAGCACGAATAATTGCCGTAGTTTAACCGGGAAACTCCATTGCAGGCGCTTCTCAATATTTATGCATGCCAGCAGTTTATTATGCAAGAGATTCAAGGAAGTGGATGATGAGGAGAATCCAAACCGGGATGATCGCCTCCTATCGCGCAAATCATGCTGATTAACCTTCAGGTTGCCATCGTGCATCACATCCCCTATGAATACCTCCAACACTTTGAGTGAGTCAATGCTCTCGGTGATGATCATTGCTGCTTAATCAAATGCCGCATCACTTACTCAATTCCCTTCTGCAGACACAAAAGAAAATCTCGAATTAATTTCTTGCAGATCAAGACCGCCCGACTTCATTTTCAGATGGCAAGAGGAATTCGCTGGTCTGTTAGCATTGATCGACTCGATCAATTCAGTCTGGAGGAGGAGGATCCACGCAGTATCTTCGAATACATCTTTTTTTGTAAGATCTCCTCCTGCGACCAGGGAAGGTATATAGTACTGGCCCTCACCTGGTCTAGTAACCTGATCGAATTTGGTCTTCCTTGTTATCATGGCGCAAATTTTTCGGGTGTTTGCCATATATATTTATAATCATTGAAGATATGAAATCAAAGTTAACCGCTAAATCAGCATTTCTCGTTGTATTGGTATACATCGTAGTTTCGATCATTGCCGGCTTTTTCTCGGCTATCTTTCTGGGGAGTGTGAAGACATCTCAAACTTAAACGATCATCGATGGGATTATAGGCAGCAGTATGTATGGGACGATCATTGTGATGATCGTCTTCATGTTTATTAGTTTCTTTGTGTTCAGGGATAGTAGGAAAGATATATTCTTCGAGAGAAAGTCTTTTGATTTATCGAAGTTGTATTACCTGTTCCCATTAACCTAGTTAGGTGTTACATTATTTGCCCTGTACAATGTTGATTATTCTTCATATTCTTTTGGTGAAATTCTGCTCGTCATGGTTGCATCCCTGGCGATCGGTGTGAATGAAGAAATTGTTACCAGAGGCATACTGCTGGTTGGGCTGCGAAATAGTGGGTTTATAGAATGGAAAGCTTGGTTGGTTACCGTTGTGGTTTTTTCGTTACTACAATTGGTAAATGTATTTGGTGGTGCCAATCTCACGGTACTTCTTGTTGTAATAACGGGTGGCACACTTCTTTATGTCAGCAGGAGAGTGTTTAACAATCTTTTTGTACCCATTGGGCTTTACGCCTTGTATGATACAGCCTTTTACCTCTTAACCGAGATCTATCTGGTGGGTGAGAGCCTACCAGATAAAGTGCTGGATATTCAGTTTGGCTCATTCCTGGTATTACTGCTGGCGACGATCCTGTTTCTTATCTTTGGCAGGGGGCTCTTAAAAGACGATACAACATGATGGCAGGCACAGCACCCTTAATATATCAAATCATGAAATAACAGCCTTTCTTGATAAAGAAACAGATCCATCCCTAGATTTTCAAATTCAATCATCAATCCCTCCACCATCTTTTCAGTCAGGCTGATAATCGAGAACTCATCCGCTTAATGCTGAAGATCTGTTCTATCCATCGGTCATACCTTCTTTCAATAGACGGTGAAAATCTTTGTTGACGGATAGAGTCTATAATGAAAGACAATTGGATCTCAGCGGGTAAGGATTCTTCCCAATCTTTGTTTACGGATATATACTAGTATGGGAAGCACCAAAAAGATTCAATAATATCGTGGACTCTTCCCAAATCGAGCGGTCTAATATCAGTGCAGCAGCAAATCCAAACCCTGGACTGAAAGGAATTTAAAATGCTCCCAAAACTAACTTTTGGTCGAACAGGACACCTGAGCACACGTACCATCTTTGGCGCTGCGGCGCTTTCCCGGGTGACCCAGGAAGAAGCGGATCAGACCCTGGACATGCTCCTCAAGTTTGGCATTAACCATATCGATACCGCTGCTTCCTATGGGGACGCAGAGTTGCGCATTGGTCCCTGGATGGAAAAGCACCGGCAGGATTTTTTCCTGGCAACCAAGACTGAAAAACGGACCCATGCAGGAGCGATAGAAGAGCTCCAAAGATCCCTCGAACGCTTGCAGGTGGAGCACGTTGATCTCTGGCAAATGCATTTCCTGGTCCAAGAGCAGGACTGGCAAACAGCGATGGGTCCTGGAGGTGCCCTCGAGGCTTTTATTGAGGCAAAAGAACGTGGGTTGGCACGCTTCCTGGGAGTTACAGGCCATGAGCTGCGGGTGACGAGCTTCCACAAACTCAGCCTCGAGCGCTATGATTTTGATTCGGTTTTGTTACCCTACAGTCCGGTGCTCATGAGAAATCCAGCTTACGCGGAAGGCTTCGAGACCTTGATGTCTATCTGCCAGGAGCGGAATGTTGCTGTCCAGACGATTAAGTCCATCTCCCGAGGTCCCTGGAAAAATAAACAAAAAAATCGTGCCACCTGGTACCAACCGTATGAAAACCAGGCACACATAGATGCCATCGTGCATTGGGTGCTCAGCCGCCCTGGCATCTTCTTGAATACAGTTGGGGACATCGACCTGCTGCCCAAGGTACTTGTTGCCGCGCAGCGCTTCGATGAAACAGCTTCCCAGGCAGATTTTGAAGATACCATCGCTCAGATGGAAGTAGAACCGCTTTTTGTATGACTCCATCGACCAAAAACTGGTCCAGGGAGTCATCGAGAGCATCACCTGGTGCCTGGGGGTATCTTGTGGTTAATTAGATCCGGTCACCCTCTGCATAAAGTTCAGTAAAATCATCACAGCAATATCAAACTGCCCTGCCATGGTGAAATGATCCGCATTTGGAATCACAGCTAACTCCGCCTTTTCCACCAGGCGGTACATCTCCAGGGATTGCTCCGGGGGACAAAAAACATCCCGGTCCCCGCACCAGAATAGTACCGGTTCCTTGATTTTAACAAAATCAGCCTGGGTATATATCGGTGGGTCCCACCAGGCTTGAGACACCTGGGTTAGCAAGCTCTTCCAGTAATCTGGTTCATGGTAGACAGCGTGCTTCTCCTCAAGGGAATGGACGAATTCACCATTTGTCGCAATCACCCGCTCAAAATTCACGATCCCGGGACCTTCGAAGCCCAGTGGGCCTTGCATCATCTGGCGCCATTCATCCGTCATGGAATTAAAGATTCCCCCGATCATATATCCTCGAACCAGGTCCGGGTATATCATCGCCATATGTAAAGCAGTTTGCCCACCATCGCTGTATCCTATTACCAGAGGATCACGCAGCCCCAAGGCACCAATGAACAGGGCGATATCTTCCGCTAACAAAGGATAACTAAATTGTCCTGAAAGGTTATCCGTCCGCCCATGACCGCGAGCGTCTGGGGTGAAAACCTGGTAGTTCTTTGACAGTGAGGGAATCACCGGTGCCCACATCTGGCAGATTTCCAATCCGCCGTGGAGCAGGATGACGGGAATCCCTTCACCATGGATCTCGTAATAAATCCGCAAGTTGTTAACCTCAAGGTAAGCTCCTTGATCACCTAAAAATTGAGCTTGTTCCATTTTAAATCTCTACCCTTTTCTTGAGTGCTTCACCCATCGCGACCATGCCGGCTTTAGCATTGGTTTCTAAATCCTTCGCCTGCAGCGGAACCAGCAATCCACTGAAGGCTTCCCGATCGATGAACCGAACGCGGTGATCATCGATTGGTTCGATCATAAAAACATGCTCGCCGCGGAACAAGATCGGATTGATGACATGAAATTTCCATCTGAACTCCCTGTTAGGCTCGACCTTTACAACCGAGCACTGAAAATCCCTATCACTTGAGTCGGTTTTTGCGGAGATGTTCACCTTTTCTCCCAAAGCAATCCTCCCCTGAGCGCGGTAGAGCAGTGGGTTCCACTCAGAATATTTTTCCAAATCCGTCAGCACAGCCCAGATTTTTTCTGGGGTCGCCCGAATTTCGATCTCATTGCTGTTTTCTTTCATCGTAGGTTCCTTTCTTTTTATCATTTCTCAAATTGAGATATTCGCTGAGATCGTCGTCTCGACCAACGAAGGTGGATTTTTCCCTTCCGAGAATGTAATCCAGAGTACCTGCGAAATCACCCTTCACCTTCAATGAGATAGTCATAAATGATCTCCCCATAACCGAGGGTTAAATCATCAATACTATATCTGCCCTCCAGTATCTCGACAACTGGGATGCCCGCCAAGGGATCAGAAACCGAAGAGCCAAGATTCAGTTTCACTGAACCCGTGTACAATTCGTGCGTCCCACTTTCGATCAAAGTGGACGTCAATTGCATCACATCAGGTGGGGCATTCCTCTTCACGGATGGAATGAGTTTCAGGTTGAACCAGGGCACAACCACTTGTGGGGGGATCGGATTAACCCGCTCTGATCGTTGCAGCCTGGCATCGATCAGTACGACTCCCTCACGCCTAACTTGGGCTGAGATTTCCTCGTGTTGCTCCATAAAAATGATTTCGGCATCCTTCTTCGGCCATCCGTAAATTTCCCGGCCGGACACAATCGCACCTGTTTTATCGAGATACAGATAAACAGCATATTGCCCTGCAGTATCCGAGAACGAGACCGGCACGCCAATCCCCGCCTCCAAATAGGAAAATCTTATTGGTTCGAAGATGTTGAATTGACCGATGTAAATGAATAGCAAGGAATCA
>Ga0316579_10000733_pt1 | contig 11249 bp, 12 predicted proteins | sample J5NA_2_FD_203074 | JGI IMG/M metagenome (GOLD analysis project Ga0316579, IMG submission 203074) | Rhizosphere microbial communities from salt marsh grasses in Alabama, United States - J5-7_160517rDrA | ecosystem: Host-associated > Plants > Roots > Rhizosphere | place: USA: Alabama | collected...
ACCCATGCCGCCTGCGAGCCCATCCATCCCATCCATGAAGTTGTAGAGGTTGATCATCCACACCACGTAGAGCACTGTCAGCACCCAAGCAACGGGCGCCGCGAAGGCCCAGTCTATCCCAGGTAGATCGAGGCGGCTCCAGATTAGCCCGCCGGCCACGAGGACGCAGGCCGCCGAGGCCTGAACCAAGAGGCGCAGGCGCCGCGACACATGCCCGAAGTCGTCCCACAGTGACACCCCCGCCACGAGGGACGCCGAGACGAGCAGCCACGCCAGGGTGATGTCGAGCCCCGCTCCCCACGAGGCGACGAGCAGGGACAGGGTAAGTCCAAACAGAACGCCGATGCCCCCGCTGCGGGGAACCGGGGTCTGGTGCAGGGAGCGCTCGTTCGGGTGGTCCAGCAACGCCGCATGGGATCGGCGGACCAGCCAGGCCGTGCCCGCCGCGCTAAGGGCAAAGGCGCCGCCGACCGCGGCCAGGCTCGCGAGCTGTGGTGACATGCTGCGGTTCCGTCCTCGACGAGCCGCTCGGGCTACGACCAGTCCAGACGGGGTTCCGGTCTGCCCAGCCGTGACTTCACGTGGGTCGCACGAGCGCGTTTTCGACCCGCTGGCGCCGCTCGGCCCCGGCCAGGAGCTCGACCAGGCCCAGGGCGAAATCCATCGCCGTGCCGGGGCCGCGGGAGGTCACCACCTTGCCGTCCACGACGACCGGGTCCTCCAGCACCCGCACCCGAGGGAACGCCGCTGCATCGAGGGTCCCCGGGTAGCCCGTTGCAGAATGCCCATCGAGGAGCCCTGCCCCTGCGAGGACCTTGGGCGCGGCGCAAATCGCCGCGATGAAGCGGCCCTGGGCCTGGTGGCGATGCAGCAGCTCGTGGACACGAGGATCGGCTTCCAGGTTCTTGGCCCCCGGCAGGCCGCCCGGGAGGACGATCATGTCGAAATCCCGCCCGAGCTGCGCATCCAGAGAGCTATCCGGAATCACCGCGGTGCCACGGCTGCCGGTAATGGGTCCCGGCACAAGCCCCGCCGTCACGACCTCGATCTCGGCGCGCCGAAGCAGGTCGACGACGGTGATCGCCTCCAGGTCCTCGAAGCCCATCGCCAGTGGTATCAGCACCGTCGGCATGTCACTCGCGTCCTCTATCCGCGTGATCTACATCGTGGGGGGCCATTCGGGATGGACCGCTTCAATCGGCCTTCGCGCGCCCCAGGATCGCGAGCCCCTTGAGCACGTTCAGCGCCTCGGCCAGTTGCAAGTCCTCCGCGGCAAGCCCTTTGTTCGACCCCTCATCGTTGTGCTTGTCGACCTGATTCGTCGAGTCCAGGTGGTGGCTGAGATCGGCCTCGCTCAGGGCGTCCACGTCCGGCTCCAGAAAAGGCTTGAACTCACCGCGCTCGAGCTGGATGTCCGGCTCGATGCCCTGGGCCTGGATCGAGCGGCCCAGCGGGGTGTAGTAGCGCGCGGTGGTCAGCTTGAGTGCCGTGGAGTCATCGATCGGCACGATGGTCTGGACCGAGCCCTTCCCAAAGGTCTTGGTGCCCATGATCAGGGCCCGCTTGTGGTCTTGCAGTGCACCGGCAACGATCTCGGATGCGGAGGCGCTGCCCCGATTGACCAGCACCACCATCGGGGCACCGTCGAGCACGTCGTCCGGACCGGCGCTGAATTGAAGCTTGGAGTCGGGAAGACGCCCCTGGGTGTAGACGATGAGGCCACCGGTGATGAAGGCGTCGCTGACGCCGACGGCCGCGTTGAGCACCCCGCCGGGATTGTTTCGGAGGTCCAGCACCAGGCCCCTGAGCTCCCCGTCGCTCTCGCCCTTCAGCTTTCCGACGGCGGCGATCATGTCCTCCGTGGTGCGGGCCTGGAAATTCGAGACGCGCACGTAGCCATAGCCCGGCTCCAGGATCCGGGACTTGACGCTTGCCACGTGGATCACGTCCCGCTCGATGGTCACCGAGAACGGCTGCCCGTCACCGCTGCGCAGGATCGTCAGGCGGATTTCGGTGCCGGGCTTGCCTCGCATCAGGTTGACGGCCTCGCTCAGGCTCATGCCCTTCACCGGCTTGTCGTCGATGCGGATGATGAGATCCCCGGCCTGGAGGCCCGCGCGCTGGGCCGGCGTATCGTCGATCGGGGCGATCACCTTAACGAAGCCATTCTCGATGCCGACCTCGATGCCGAGCCCACCGAACTCCCCGGAGGTCCCCACCTGAAGGTCGCGGTACTCCTCTTTGTCCAGGTAATCGGAGTGCGGATCCAAGCCGCTCAACATGCCGCGGATGGCGCTCTTCAAGAGCGTCTTGTCCTGGACTCCCTCGACATACTCACTCTTGATGCGGCCGTAGACCTCCGCGAAGGTCCGCAGGTCATCCAGCGGCAGATCCTCCGAGGCGTCCACCCGCGTGGAGAGGGGCGCACTGACGGCACAGCCTAGCAGCAACGACAGACCGAGAAGCAAGGAAAGCTGGAGGCGAATGTGCATGATGAGGTTTCTATCGCATGTCAGGATCGGGTGGGAGACGCTCGGTTCGTCGAACCGGGACACCGATCGATGGAATGGCTGCCTTAGCTCGGAACATGTGCGCACAAGGATCGCATGTTTCGATGGCGGCCCGCAGCCCCCGCGCTAATGGCCCTCTGGGGCCCCCATCGCGGTCGAATCCAGGCAACGACCGACCCAAGGATTGGGACAGCCGGCGGGTCGATGGGTTCGGCCCGGCTCAGCCGCACCAGGTCGCGGGGTCCAGGGGCTCCCCGTTTCGGCGGATCGCGAAGTAGAGCACCGGCTCATCGCGCCCGCCACTGTTGCCGCTGAGGGCGATGACCTCACCCGCGGCGACCCACTCACCGACCTCCTTCAACAAGGTCTCGTTGTGACCGTAGAGCGACATGTACCCGTCCCCGTGGTCGATGACCAGGAGCATGCCGAAACCCCTGAGCCAGTCCGCGTAGACCACGCGGCCGTCATAGACCGCGCGCACCTCCTCCCCCTCGTTGGCGGCCAGCAAGACCCCATCGAGGCTCAGCTCGGAGCCCTCCTTGCTGGAGCCGAAGGACGCGCGCAACCGGCCCTCCAGGAGGGGCCAGGGCAGGTGACCGCGACGCAGCTCGAAGGGCTCCCGCTGCACCTCGAGCTCGGCCCGGATCTCGGCCCGCTGCCTCAGATGCTGGACCAGCAAGCGCAGGTTCTCGGCGTCGCGCTGCAGCATCTCCAGGTCGTCCTCCCGACTGGCGATGGTTCGCTCCAGATTGGCCAGCACCAGGGTACGCTCCTGCTTGGCCGCCATCAGCCGAGCTCGTGTGGCCTCCTGCTGAGCGGCCAGCTCCGCAAGGCGGGTGGTCTCCCGCTCCGCATCCTTGGCGAGCTGGGCCAGCCTCTGGGCCCGGGATTCCACGGCCCGGATACGACTGACCCGGTCCCGGTTGAAGTAGGCGAAGTAGGACAGGACCCGGCTCGCCCGCACGGGGTCTTCCTGGTTCAGCAGGAGCCGCAACACATCGGCGCGACCCATCGCGTGGGCGATGCGCACGAGCTCCGCAAGGCGCTCGAGCTCTTGCTGGAGGGCCATTCGCTCATCCTCCTCACGGTCACGGAACTCCCCCGCGACACGGATCTGCTCCTCCACAAGCCGGGCGAGCTCTCGACCGGCGAGCGCCAGGGCAGCGACGTCGCGCTCCCGCTCCTCGAGCTCCTGGATCAGGGCCTGACGCTCCGCGCTGTGTCCGATCAGCTCCGCGCCCACGGCCTCGACCTGGTGCTGAATCGACTGCAGATCGCGCTCCCGTTGCTCGATGGCCGCATCAGACTCCTCCACGCCGTGAGCGTGACCCGAGGCGAGCAAGGCCACGAGGGGGAGGAGGAGGCGCAGCGCTGATCTCTCCCGGGACACGCGGAGGCCGCCAAGGGGTCTGTATGCGCTCAGTGGTCGGGCTGGAAACATGGCGGCAGGGGTGGCGCGAATGGGACCTCGGAGCGAGGGACTGGTGGGGACTCGGGACGCCCGGGACAACGCGCCGAAGAGGCGCGCTACACGGCGGCCTTTCGCGTAGGGCCTGAAAAAGTTTATTATTGTATTGTTATTCGTTGATGCGTCCCAAGGCCATGGTGACCAATATCAGCCACAGCTCGCAACCGGTCCTGAACGACCCCGAAGTACTCCCGAGGGAAACAGACATGGGTCTGTTCGCGGACGACGATGACATTGAGCGCGCCTCGCGGTCTCTCAAGGCCATGTCCCACCCTCTGCGGCTGAAGATCCTCTGCACCCTCGGAGCTCAGGAGGTCAGTGTGCAGGACATCGTCGATCAGGTGGGCACGTCCCAGAGCAACATCTCTCAGCACCTGGCGATCCTGCGCGACAAGGGCATCCTCGCCGCAAGAAAGGATGCCAACCGAGTCTACTACCGGGTGAGCGACGGGCGAACCCTGCGGTTGATCGGCATGATGCGAGAGGTTTTCTGCCAGCACCCCGAGTGAGTGAGGCGGGTCCGTCGCCACGGGGTGACGCCCGCGCTCCCTCTCCTTATACTGCCGCCCGCGAGCCAGGTCCCCGGCTGCGGGGCCAGGCGTCTGTACCGCCCCCGCGTGTGCGCCGAGCCCAGCTGCCCGCGGCCGAGATGACCCCGTCATCCGATCGTCCCGTGACCTGATCCGCGAAAATCCTATGCCGATGCAGCTCAGCCAGCTTTTGGAGTTTGTGGGTAACCACTGGTATCTGTTCGTGGCGTTGGTGGTCATCCTCGGACTGCTGATCCACAACCTGATGATTGGGGATCGGGGCAGCATCGATCCCCTGGGGGCAACGGAGATGATCAATCACCGGGAGGCGGCGGTGATCGACGTGCGCCCCGCCGCGGATTTCGCCAAGGGCCACATCATCAACGCGATCAACGTCCCGATGAATGGTTTCAAGAATCAGATGGCCGCGCTGGCCAAGTACAAGGGCAAACCGATCATCGTCAACTGCCGCTCGGGGTCTCAGTCGGGGGTGGCCTGTAGCCACCTGCGCAAAGAGGGCTTCGAGGAAGTTTACAACCTCAAGGGCGGCATCCTGTCCTGGCAGGCGGCGAGCCTCCCACTCACCCGAAAGAAGCGCTGAGCGCGAGACCATAGCCGAGCGCAGTCGCCGCGCCACGCGCCACCGGACCCCCCCCAACACAGGATCCCTCCATGGCCGAGAATCAGCAGAAGACGGATGGGCGGCAGTTTTCCATCCAGCGTATCTACACGAAGGACTTATCGTTCGAGTCCCCCAACGCCCCCGAGATCTTTCGCGGCGAATGGAAGCCCGAGAACCAGCTCAGCCTGAACACCAAGGTCAACAAGATCGGCGATCAGGTCTACGAGGTCGTGCTGACCGTGACGGCCAACGTCAAGGTCGGAGACAAGACCGCCTTCATCGCCGAGGTCCACCAAGCCGGCATCTTCACCCTGAACGGATTTTCCGAGCAGGAGCTGGGGCCCATGCTCGGGGCCTTCTGCCCCAACCTACTCTTCCCGTACGCCCGAGAGGTCGTTTCCGATCTCGTGACCAAGGGGAGCTTCCCCCAGTTGGTGCTTCAGCACGTGAGCTTCGACGCCCTGTTCGCCCAGCACCAGCAACAGGCCGCGGAATCTGAGCAACCGCCCAGCCAGCATTGAGCAGCACAACGGCAGTCGTTGGCCGGGTTGCTGTCCTGGGCGCGGGATCCTGGGGTACCGCCCTCGCCCTGCTTCTGTGCCGAAACGGCCATCGGGTCGCGCTCTGGGGACATGAGCCCGAGCTCGTCGCGGAGCTGGCGAGGGACCGGGAGAACCGTCGTTTCCTGCCGGGCTTCTCCCTGCCCGCGGCGATCGAGCCCACCTCATCCCTCGATCAGGCCCTGGCCCATGCGACCGCGTGTCTCGTGGCCGTGCCCAGTCACGCCTTCGCCGAGGTGGTCGGTCGTCTCCCTGGCCGCCTGCCCTCGCATCTCGGGGTCGCTTGGGCCACCAAGGGACTCGACCCTGCAACGGGCGGACTCCTGCACACCGCCGCTCGCCAGGCCCTCCCGAACGAGAGCCTCGCGGTCGTCTCGGGACCGAGCTTCGCCCGGGAGGTGGCATCTGGCCTGCCCACGGCCGTGACCGTCGCGTCGGAAGACCCTGAGTTCGCGGCCCGGATAGCCGCCCTGCTACATGGGGCCCGATTCCGCGCCTATACGAGCCCCGATCTCGTGGGCGTCGAGGTGTGTGGAGCGGCGAAGAACGTGCTGGCGATCGCCACCGGAATCGCCGACGGCTTGGGATTCGGGGCCAACGCGAGAGCCGCGCTGATCACCCGCGGTCTGGCGGAGCTGATCCGCCTGGGTCAAGCCCTCGGGGGACGTTCGGAGACCTTCATGGGACTCGCCGGCTTGGGTGACCTGGTACTGACGTGCACGGACGACCAATCGCGCAATCGGCGGCTCGGACTCGCCCTCGCCCAGGGTCTCAGCGTCACGGACGCGAAGGCCCGAATCGGCCAGGAGGTGGAGGGTGTCGTCACCTGTCGATCGGTTCAACTGCTCGCCCGGGAGCTGGGGATCGAGATGCCCATCAGCGAGCAGGTCCACCGGGTGCTGTTCGAGGGCGTCCCTCCCCTCGAGGCGACGGCGTCCTTGCTGGACCGGGACCCCAAGCCCGAGCTCGTCTGACGGGGATTGCCGGCGGGGTACCGACCCGCGGACCCTCAAGCTTCACCGACAGCGGGTCCCACGGTCACGGGGAGGGCTCGGAAGCACCGCGGAAGCCCTGCTGTCGCCAGGCCTCGAAGAGCACCACGGCGACGGCGTTCGAAAGATTGAGGCTACGGTTGCCTGGCCGCATCGGGATCCGCAGCAGCCGCTCCGAAGGCAGGCGCGCCAGCAGATCCAGAGGCAAGCCCCTGGTCTCCGGTCCGAACAGGAAGGCATCGCCGGCCTGGAAGGACGGCTCCGGGTAGGGGCGTCGCCCCCGGGTGCTGAGGGCGAAGACCGTGCCGTTGCCCAGTGTCGCCAGGCACGCGTCGAGGTCGGGGTACAGCCGGACATCCACCCACTCGCGGTAATCGAGGCCGGCACGACGCAGGAGCCGGTCCTCCAGCCGAAAGCCCAAGGGCTCGATCAGGTGCAGACGCGCGCCGATGTTGGCGCAGAGCCGCATCACGTTGCCGGTGTTCGGGGGGATTTCGGGCTCGTAGAGGATGACGTCGAACATCGTTGCTGGCGTGCGGGTTCCGCCTCGCGACCGGGACGGTGCAGGACCAACCCGCTACGACGCGATGGGACTCGGTTGACCCGCGTCCGGTACCACGTGGTATATTAAGAATTCGGTATTTACTAAATCCGCCGACAGCATTCGTCCAAAACCCAGCCAGTGGGGAGCACGTCCATGAGCGATATTGAGGCTTTGAAGAAAGAGAAGCAGGAGCTGATCGACAAGATGCTCGAGATGCAGAAGCAGTTCATCGAGTACGAGCACCAGCACGGTGTCACCGGCAAGGATTACTGGGCCTCCCAAGACGGCCTGCTCGCGAACTATCGCCAGGAATATATGGACATGGCCAACCGAGTCGTGGATATTGCCCACGAGATCGTGGGGTCTTCCCGGTTGTAACTCGCCGGCCGCCCCTAGGGGCGGAGTCAAGCCCAAGGAAGTGAGCCCGCGCACCGTCGCGGGCTTTTTTCTGTCGGGGAACTCTCGGCCCGGTTGGCACAGACCGTGCGAGGCGTGGCCGTTCTGCCCCGGAGGCCCCTCCTCCTCGACCGCTTCTTAGGAAGTTCCTTTGGGACCGATGTGCTCGATGTACTTTGGCACATCCGTCATCTCGAGCCGGATGCTACGCCCACTGACGATGAGCGGCTCGTCCAGGCCCTCGAAGCGCAGTAGACAGCGAATCGTCCCACGGCTTGCAAAGGGGATCGGAAGCGTGTCGCGGTACGTATAGACGTTCTCGTCGATATCGCCGCCCGCACACAGCAGCGGTCCCCGAGGGAGGGCCGCCGCATCGTCGACCCCTTCGATCACGAGGTCGCCCGCCTGCCACCATCGGGTCCGCTCCTTGGAGCCGGTCATGCTCTTCAGGATATACGCGCGGCTGAAACGGACCCTGAGGGTCCCCTCGCTCTGATCGATGGTCTCGATCTCAGAGCCCGGCAGGTCGATCTGACTGCTGTCCAAGGTATCGCTTCGTGGTGCGTTGGCGGTAGGCGATAGGTGCGTGCCAACCCTACAGTTTCAAGCGGGAAGCAGGCCCGATCTCAGTCGGGCGTCTGGGAGTCCTCGGGGTCCTGGGTGATTTCGAGACGCAGCTCCTTGATTTTGCGCGTGAGCGTATTGCGCCCCCAGCCCAAGAGGCGTGCCGCCTCCTGGCGTCGTCCGCCGGTGTGCTCCAGGGCGGTCTGGATCAAGATCTGCTCGAAGACCGGGAGCGCCATGTCGAGCAGGGCCCCCCGACCCTGCCTCAGACTCTGGCGCGCCCAGCGGCGGAACACCGATTCCCAGGGCTCGTCTCGGACCTGCTCCTGTGCGAGGGCGTTCAGCTCCGGTGGGAGGTCCTCCGGATGGATCTCCTTTCCCGAGGCCATCACGGTCAGCCAGCGGGCCGTGTTCTCCAGCTGTCGCACGTTGCCCGGCCAGTCCAAGCGCTTCAGGTGCTCCGTAGCGGCGGGAAGCAAGACCTTGCTCTCGCATCCCAGCTCCTTGGCCGCTTGAACGAGAAAGTATCGCATGAGTACGGGGATGTCCTCGCGTCGATCCCGCAGCGGCGGCAGGTGGATACGGATGACGTTGAGTCGGTGGAACAGATCCTCGCGGAAGCGTCCCTGTCGGACCAGCTCCTCCAGGTTCTGGTGGGTTGCGGCGATGATGCGCACGTCCACACGAATCGGCGCCACCCCCCCCACCCGGTAGAATTCCCCGTCCGAGAGCACCCGCAGCAGGCGAGTCTGGAGCTCGGCGGGCATGTCGCCGATCTCGTCGAGGAACAGGGTCCCCCGGTCGGCCTGCTCGAATCGGCCTTCCCGCCGCGCCTGCGCCCCGGTGAAGGCCCCCCGCTCGTGGCCGAAGAGCTCGGACTCCAGGAGATCGCGCGGGATGGCGGCCATGTTCAGCGCGATGAACGGCCGATCGGCCCGCGGACTGTGGCGATGGAGCGCCCGAGCCACCAGCTCCTTGCCGGTACCTGACTCCCCGTTGATCAGGACGGTGATGTTCGAGCGGGCGAGGCGTCCGATGGCCCGGAAGACCTCCTGCATCGCCGGGGCCTCACCGATGAGATCGGGCCCCTGCATGGCACCGATCTCCTCCGGGGCCTCCTGGCGCCCGCGCCGGGATGCACGGGTGACCTGGGCAACGGCCTCGTCGAGATCGAAGGGCTTGGGCAGGTATTCGAAGGCTCCGCCGTGAAAGGCGGAGACCGCGCTGTCCAGGTCCGAGTGGGCGGTCATGATGATGACGGGTAGACCCGGATGCCGCGCCTTGATCTGACGCAGGAGGTCCAGCCCATCCACCCCCGGCATGCGGATGTCCGTGAGGATGACGTCCGGCTGCTCTCGCTCCAGGGCCTCCATGACACCGACGCCGTTCGAGAAGCTGGTGACATGCATCTCCGCCTTGCGCAGTGCCCTCTCCAGGACCCACCGGATCGACCGGTCGTCGTCGATGACCCAGATGCTGGGTTCTCTACTCATGCTCGGACTCCAAGGGCAGGTAGACGAAAAAGCGGGTCTCCCCTGGACGACTCTCGCATTCGATGAGACCTCCGTGCTGGTTGATCAGCTCCTGTGCGATGGGGAGCCCAAGGCCGGTCCCCCCAGGCTTGCCGGAAACCATCGGAAAGAAGATCTGGTCTTTGAGCTCATCCGGGATCCCCGGCCCGTTGTCGAGCACCTCGACCCGGAGCACCAGGCGATGCCGCTTCGCCCCGATCGTGAACTGGCGCAGCACCCGGGTGCGCAGCTCGATCTCGCCGCCGGTGCCCGCGGCAGCGCAGGCGTTGCGCACGAGATTCAGGAACGCCTGGATCAGACGGTCCTGGTCCGCGATCAGCTCGGGGATGCTGGGATCGTAATCCCGTGAGACCCGCGGCCCGTTTGGGAATTCCGCACGCATGAGCCCCCGTACATGCTCCAGCACACTGTGGATATTGACGGTCCCGCGGCTCGGCATTCGGTTGGGGCCGATCATCCGGTTCATCAGGGCCTGCAGCCGGTCCGCCTCGTCGATGATGATCCGCGTGTAGTCCCGCAGCCCTGGCTCGGGCAGCTCTCGCTCCAGCAGTTGGGCAGCGCCCCGCAGGCCACCCAAGGGGTTCTTGATCTCGTGGGCCAATCCGCGGATCAGGGCTTGGGTCGCTTGATGCTGGGACAGGAGGTGCTCCTCCCGGGTGATGCGGAGCTGCCTGTCCACTTGATGGAGCTCGACCAGGAGATCCGCGCTTGCATCGAAATGGTGCAGCGGCAGCACGGTGCAATTCACGGTGATTGCGCGTCCATCGATCAGGGTGACGTTGAGCTCCCGCTCGGTGAAGGGATGCCGGGATAGGAGCGCGTGGGTCAGCCTCAGCTCCACCTGGGAATCCGGGCACGGAAGGATGCTTGCCGCCGGCTGGCCAACCACGTGCCGGGCGCTGACCTGGAACAGCATCTCCGCGGCGGGATTGAGGTAACGGAGACGCAGGTCCGATCCGAACAGCATGACCGCTGTGTTCATGTGATCGAGGACCATCTTCTCCAGCATCGGGCGCGTGCTCTGGCTCTTGAACATCCGAGTCCCTGGGCGATTGAGCCGCTGCTGGACGAATTGGAGGGATACGTCTCGGTGCCGCGGTCCAGCTTGGCTCTGTTTACTTTGGGCTGACTCCTGGAAAGGGGCCCGGCGTGAAGCCGCCCTTGAGGATACAGCAAAAAACGAGCCAGTCCTGCGACGCGCCATCTTCAAGGGCCTGGGGCCCTCGAATAGGGTGGGCCCGTGTGGGCGCACACGGGAGGCGCGATCAATCGGCTCTTCTCCAGATAGATGCTGATCAAATGCCATCCTGGCATTCGATCAGCTCGCGCATCGAGAGTTACGCCTCTCGATGCGCACCATTTTCAATGGGTTATCGCCACTGAAAATGCCGGGCGATCCGTCGCACGAACGGGAAACGCAATAAATGAGCGTTTCCCTAAGGGATAACGCCCGGTGGAAGGGGCTCGCGCAGGTGGAAGGTAACCGGTGCACTGCGGGCCACGATGCCTGCGGCGTCGAGGATGCGGGCCT
>Ga0316579_10000734_pt1 | contig 11239 bp, 7 predicted proteins | sample J5NA_2_FD_203074 | JGI IMG/M metagenome (GOLD analysis project Ga0316579, IMG submission 203074) | Rhizosphere microbial communities from salt marsh grasses in Alabama, United States - J5-7_160517rDrA | ecosystem: Host-associated > Plants > Roots > Rhizosphere | place: USA: Alabama | collected...
CGGCAGGGAACACGCCCTGGCCTGGAAGGCTGCGCAGTCCGCGCAAGTGGAAACGGTCTATGTGGCGCCCGGAAACGCCGGTACCGCGCGTGAGCCGGGCCTGGAAAACATTGCCATCGCCGTCGAAGATCTGGAAGGTCTGGTCGATTTCGCGCACCGGGAGAAAATCGGCTTGACCATAGTAGGACCGGAAATCCCGCTCGTGCTGGGGGTAGTCGATCGTTTCCAGGAGGCCGGTCTGCCCATCTTCGGCCCCCGCCAGGCTGCGGCACAGCTGGAAGGCTCCAAACGCTTCACCAAGGACTTCCTGGCCCGGCATAACATCCCAACCGCCGCCTACCAGACCTTTACCGAGGTCGAACCTGCACTCGCCTACATCCGCCAGCAAGGCGCACCCATCGTCGTCAAGGCGGATGGCCTGGCTGCCGGCAAGGGCGTGATTGTCGCGCAAAGCGAAGAAGAAGCCTGCGCCGCGGTCAAGGACATGCTGGCCGGCAACACCTTCGGCGAGGCCGGACACCAGGTCGTCGTCGAAGAATTTCTGCGTGGTGAGGAAGCAAGCTTTATCGTCATGGCCGATGGCGAACACATCCTGCCGCTTGCGACGTCCCAGGACCACAAGGCCAGGGATAACGGCGACCGTGGCCCCAATACGGGCGGCATGGGCGCATATTCACCGGCGCCGGTCGTAACTCCGGAGATTTATCAACGCATCATGCAGGAAGTCATCGTGCCCACCGTGCAGGGGATGGCGGCCGAAGGGAACCCCTACACCGGATTTCTCTATGCCGGCGTCATGATCGATGACCTGGGTACTCCCAAGGTACTGGAATTCAATTGCCGATTCGGCGATCCGGAAACCCAGCCCATCCTGTTTCGCCTGCGTTCCGACCTGGTGGAGCTGTGCCAGGCGGCGCTGGAAAAGCGACTCGACCAGGTGCAGGCGAACTGGGATCCTCGCGCCAGCCTGGGCGTGGTCATGGCCGCCGGCGGCTATCCTGACCATTACCACAAGGGCGATGTGATTCATGGCCTGCCACAGCAGGAATTATCGGATTGCAAGGTTTTCCATGCCGGCACGGCCCTTTCGGGCGACCAGGTGGTCACCGCGGGAGGGCGTGTACTGTGCACGGTCGCACTGGGGGAGACAGTAACCGAGGCGCAGAAAAAAGCCTACGAACTGGTCGGCCAGATTCATTGGGATAAGGTGTATTACCGTACGGATATTGGCTACCGCGCGATTGCCCGCGAACAAGGGCAATAAACGGGGCAATATCTCGCGCTCAGGAACCGTCTGTTACGCAAAAAACCTATGCAACACTACTGTGTGGCGTCGTGTACGATCCCGTCCAGCAGATCGCCTACCGCCTCGAGGGCCTTGCGGGATTTTTCATCTCCGACCAGCAGGGGTTTACGGTAACTTATGTAGATGGTACCGGGCTGTTCCGGTATTTCATACACGGCAATGATGTACGGGCAGAAGGTGATGTTATGCGGGTCGGCCTCCATGGTCGCGCGCGAAATCGTCGAGGAACAGAACTCAATCGCCTCTGCATTCAGGTAGACGGTCTTGGTAGCACCGACCGCCCCCTTGGTGCGCTCCAGCATGTTACCGATATGCGAAATATTATTGATCTTGATCCCGCGATCGCCGATCGCCTCCTTGATCGCGTCCCGCACGTACACAAACTTGTCATGGACCACCTTGGTCGTCATATAGTCGCGCTGCACGAATTCTTCAGCCGGGGCCCCGGCATGAACAACACCGGTAAAAACAAGGAACAGGATCGACATGACAACTGATATACGCATAAGTATTCTCCTTTTGACTTGACGGGTGATTATACCGTTGACCCGCAAGGTATTTCCAGAAATGTGGCCGATTTCCCGGCAGATCATGCAAATCCCTGCGAGTATTATTGAAATAGTTACTATTTTCATGCACCCTTGACGCGGAAAACCATACCAAAGGAGCCAACAATGAAAACAGGTACCTGGATAGCGGTCGGCATCATAGCGTTTCTGGTCATTTCGATCGTCGGTATCTACAACCGACTGGTCAACTTGCGTAACCAGGTCAAAAACGCCTGGCGCCAGATCGACGTACAGCTGAAACGTCGACATGACCTGATTCCAAACCTGGTGGAAGTCGTGAAGGACTACATGCAATACGAGCAGGAGACCTTGCAGAAGGTAATCCAGGCGCGTAGCGGCGCCGTCAACGCGCATAATCCCGAGGAAGCCATCGCCGCAGAAGGCATTCTCACCGGTGCCCTGGGCAAGCTGTTCGCGTTGATGGAAAACTATCCCGATCTCAAGGCTAACGAGAATGTCTCCCGGCTGATGGAAGAACTCAGCAGCACGGAAAACAAGATCGCGTTTTCACGCCAGTTCTACAATGACAGTGTGATGGCGCTCAATAACGGCATTCAGACGTTCCCGTCGAATATCATCGCCAATATATTCGGTTTCACGGAGGCCACCTATTTTGAAGTCCCTGAAACGGAAACCGCGGTACCAAAGGTGAATCTGCGTTAACGCAGATATGCCTGGATCCGGAACCACAGCTTGCCCGGAATGCGGCGCACAAAACCGGCGGGACGCCAGGACCTGCCGGATGTGCGGTACATTGCTGAAACCGGAAGCCGGAAACAATCCACGCATTCAGAAGAAATTATTGCGGCGAACGGATTTTCTCGCCGCAGCACGCGCGAACCAGGCGCGCACCAGGCGCCTGGTGGCCATATTACTGCTCATTGCCTGTGCCCTTGGTTATCTGGTCGGCTGGAACCTGCAAATGTGGACCAACCACTTGCCCGCCGAGGCGATGCACCCGGTCTGGTTCATCAGCAGTTGGGGGGTGCTCGGCGGCCTGCTGCTAACGGCAGTCAGCACGGCGTGGACCATGGTCGCCTTTCGCATGGGTGACCGGATTGTGATGCGCATGACCGGCGCACATGAAGCCAGCCTGACCGAGGCCCGGCAACTTCATAATGTCGTGGAGGAAATGGCCCTGGCAGCCGGTATCCCCAAACCGAAAATCTATATCATCGATACCGACGCCATGAATGCATTTGCCACCGGCATGCAACCATCACGGGCCGCGCTCGGTGTGACCCGTGGCTTACTCGAAAATCTCAGCCGGGATGAATTACAGGGGGTGATCGGTCACGAGATGGGGCACGTGGTGAACTGGGACATTCGCTATGCCACGGCGGTCAGCGTACTGGTTGGACTGATCATCCTGGTCAGCGACGGCATACTACGCACGCTACGCTTTGGTGGTACCGGCGGCCGTAGTCGCAGTGGCCGCGGCGATGGCGGCGCAGCTGTCATCCTGTTCATCATCATGATTGTTTTTGCCATCCTGGCGCCACTGGTAGCGAGACTGGTCCAGATGGCCGTATCCCGTCAACGCGAATTTCTTGCCGATGCCACCAGCGTGCGCCTGACCCGGAATCCCCATGGCCTGATCTCGGCACTGGAAAAACTTGGCGCGGCAGCAAAACCGTTCGACGGCGCCAGCCGCGCCACCCAGCACCTGTTCATCGTGAATCCTTTTCGCAATTTCAGCGAAAAGGCCAGCGCGTTGATGTCGACACACCCCCCGCTCCACAGCCGGATACAGCGATTGTTAAACCTTGGCGCGGAATGACCCGCCAGGCGCTGCATAATGCAGGAATTCAGCGCCCGATCGATACGTAACACGTCGATATAACTAAATATCGAATATTTTCTGCTATATATATGTTCTACTGTATTCTTGCGTATACTCGAAAAAGGATTGTACATGTCCGGAAAAATGCATCATCTGCATCCCGATTACCTCGGCCTGGATGCGACCTCCCTGAAAAAATCCATGATCAACCAGCTCATCTACACGATTGGCAAGGACGAGCATACCGCCAAGGATCGCGACTGGTTTCACGCGATTGCCTATTCCGTACGCGAACGACTGATCGAACGCTGGATGGAAACCATGCGCAGCTATTATCGCAATGACACCAAGCGCGTTTATTACCTGTCACTCGAATTCCTGATGGGGCGTTCCCTGACCAACAGCCTGATGAACGTTGGCATTTTCGACGAGTGCCAGCAGGCCATGAACGACATGGAACTCGACTTCGATATTATTCGAGAACTGGAAAATGATGCCGCCCTGGGCAATGGCGGCCTGGGTCGTCTCGCAGCCTGTTTTCTGGACTCCATGGCCACACTGCGCCTGCCGGGCTATGGGTATGGCATACGCTATGAATACGGCATGTTTCACCAACTCATCGAAAGCGGACGCCAGGTCGAACATCCCGATAACTGGCTGCGCTACGGCAACCCATGGGAATTCCCCCGGCCGGAAGTCCTGTACCCGGTCAAATTCTATGGACGGGTCGTGGATTACGAGGGCACCAATGGACACCAGTATCATCAATGGATTGATACCGAAGAAGTCATGGCCATGGCCTACGATACCCCCATCCCCGGTTATAACACCAATACCGTAAACAATATGCGCCTGTGGTCCGCGAAAGCGAGCCGTGATTTTGATTTGCGTTATTTCAATGAAGGGAACTACATCAAGGCGGTTGCCGACAAGAACGAATCGGAAAACCTGTCAAAGGTTCTATACCCGGATGACACCACGATGATGGGGCGCGAACTGAGACTGAAGCAGCAGTATTTCTTTGTCGCGGCATCGCTGCAGGATATCCTGTTTCGCTTCACCAAGCATCATGACAATATCGATGAACTGCCTGACAAGGTTGCGATACAGCTGAATGATACCCATCCATCGATCGGCATTCCCGAACTCATGCGCATACTGCTTGACCACTTTTGCCTGCCATGGGACAAGGCATGGGATCTGACCACCCGCACATTTGCGTATACCAATCACACGCTGATGCCGGAAGCACTGGAATCCTGGCCGGTAAAACTGTTCGAGGAGGTACTGCCGCGGCATCTGCAGATTATTTACGAGATCAACTACCGCTTCCTGCATACCGTCATGCATCGCTGCCCCGGCGACAATGATCTGCTTAGAAGAGTCTCCCTGATCAACGAGGAAGGCGAGCGCTGCATACGCATGTCACACCTCGCAATTGTCGGCAGTCACCATGTCAATGGTGTTGCAGAGATTCATACGCAGCTGATGCAGCAGACGATCTTTGCCGATTTCCATCGCCTGTATCCGGAAAAAATCGTCAACAAGACCAACGGGATTACACCTCGCCGCTGGCTCAACCAGGCCAATCCGCAGCTGGCCCGGTTGATTACCGAGCACATCGGGCGCGGCTGGATTAGCGACCTGGACCAGTTGCAACAATTACTGGCATATGCCCAGGATGATGAATTCCTGCAGAAATTTCGCGCCGTCAAGGAGGCAAACAAGGGGCGTCTCGCACACCTGATCCAGCAACACCTCGGGGTGAGCGTGCGTACTGACAGCCTGTTCGACGTACAGGTCAAGCGCATCCACGAATACAAGCGCCAATTACTGAATATCCTGCATGTCATTCATCGTTATAACACCCTGCGCAGGAATCCCGGCGCCGACCATGTACCCAGAACCATTATATTCAGCGGCAAGGCTGCACCCGGATACAGCCTGGCAAAACTCATCATTCGCCTGATCAATGACGTTGCGGATATCATTAACAACGATCCCGCAATAGATGATTTACTGAAGGTGGTCTTTATTCCGAACTATGATGTTTCCACGGCGGCCGATATCATTCCCGCCGCGGATTTGTCCGAGCAGATTTCGACCGCGGGGACCGAGGCATCCGGTACAGGCAATATGAAACTGGCCCTTAATGGCGCATTGACTATCGGCACGATGGACGGCGCCAATATCGAGATTCGTAAACGGGTGGGCGACGGAAACTGTTTTATATTCGGCATGGATGCCGAAGAGGTGCAGACCCTGCGACGCAGCGGTTATAACCCCTGGGCATTCCTGGAAGAAAATCCGGAATTACAGCAAGTGCTCGACATGATTGGTAAAGGGTTCTTTTCACCGGAAGATCCGGGTCGTTACAGCGCCATCCTCGACACACTTACGCATGGCGGAGACCAATACATGCTACTGGCGGATTTTGAGTCCTATATCCAATGTCAGCAACAGGTCGATACCATATACCAGGACCAGATTGCCTGGAGCCGGAGTGCATTATTCAACGTGGCGAACATGGGATATTTTTCCAGCGATCGCACGATCATGGAATATGCGCGTGAAATCTGGAATGTTGTTCCTGTGCATCATGAATAAGAACCAGGGATACCGAACAGAGTCCTGTGATACGAAGACCCTTGGCGGTCGTGGCGGCGAATATCCAATACTGGAATACGCACTTATCCCAAGGCACAGGCAATCCGGGGTAGTATACGGCAGGTTATCTGCAAACCCGGGATAAGACAGGCGCGGGGAATACCTGATCTCGTGGACCGCGCCGCAAATCAGCGCTTCATGGAATCGAAGAATTCCGAATTGGTCTTCGTATCCTTCAGTTTATCCAGCAGGAATTCCATGGCAGCAAGTTCGTCCATGGGATGTAGCAATTTGCGCAGGATCCAGACTTTCTGCAATTCATCGGGCTGCGTGATTTTTTCTTCCCGACGGGTTCCGGAACGGTTGATGTTGATCGCGGGATAAATCCGCTTTTCCGCAATACGCCGGTCCAGATGGAGCTCCAGGTTACCGGTTCCCTTGAATTCCTCGTAGATCACATCATCCATGCGGGACCCGGTATCAATCAACGCGGTCGCCAGTATCGTCAGGCTGCCGCCTTCCTCGATATTGCGTGCCGCACCGAAGAATCGCTTCGGGCGATGCAATGCATTGGCGTCGACACCACCGGTCAGCACCTTGCCGGAAGAGGGAATAACCGTGTTATAGGCACGTGCGAGGCGAGTGATCGAATCCAGCAGGATAACGACATCTTTCTTGTGTTCCACCAGGCGCTTCGCTTTTTCGATGACCATTTCCGCGACCTGCACGTGGCGACTGGCCGGCTCGTCAAACGTGCTCGAAACGACTTCACCATGTACCGAGCGCTCCATCTCCGTCACTTCCTCGGGACGCTCGTCGATCAGCAACACGATCAGGTAGCACTCGGGATGATTGGCTGCAATCGATTGCGCGATATTCTGCAGCATCATGGTCTTGCCGGCCTTCGGCGGCGAGACGATCAAGCCACGCTGTCCCTTGCCGACCGGGGCTACCAGGTCAATGATACGCGCCGTGATGTCTTCGGTGCTGCCATTGCCTCGCTCCATCAACAGGCGTTCGGTCGGGAACAGCGGTGTGAGATTTTCGAACAACACCTTGTTTTTTGCATTTTCCGGTGGCTCGAAGTTGATTTCGTTTACCTTGAGCAGGGCGAAATATCGTTCGCCATCCTTTGGCGGGCGAATCTTGCCCGAAACCGTATCGCCGGTGCGCAGGTTAAAACGACGAATCTGGCTGGGTGAGACGTAGATATCATCGGGCCCGGCAAGATAGGAGCTGTCCGCGGACCGCAGAAAACCAAAGCCATCCTGCAGGATTTCCAGGACTCCATCGCCAAAAATGTCTTCCCCGTTCTTGGCCTGGGCCTTGAGGATTGCGAATATCACATCCTGCTTCCGGGATCGTGACATCCCTTCGAGGTCCAGTGAATTTGCGATTTCAATCAGTGAGGAGGCGGATTTTTGCTTTAATTCAGTCAGATTCATAGTCAATACTTTATGTTAAACAAGGGATTAAGCGCACAGGAGTGTCCGAATGGACCTGTTATGTATTATAAAAATTGGAGATTGCCCGATTACAAGAAGAAACGATTGGTCGTAACTGCTTAGTACTTTATATATTGTTTATAAGTTAGCACGGATTATAAAAGACGTCCAGTCCTGATGGCCAGGACGTCTGTTACATCAGAGATTACTGTCAATAAATGCCGTCAATTGTGACTTGGAAACCGCGCCCACCTTGGTCGCCTCCACATTGCCACCCTTGAATAACATCAGGGTCGGAATGCCACGAATCCCATACTTGGGCGGGGTATCCGGGTTATCGTCGATATTGAGTTTGGCTACCTTGAGCTTGCCTGTGTATTCACCGGCAATCTCATCCAGAATGGGTGCAATCATCTTACAGGGTCCGCACCACTCAGCCCAGTAATCAACCAATACCGGTTGCTCGGATTTGAGCACCTCATCCTCAAACGTACCATCGGATAAGTACACAATATTGTCACTCACGCTACTCAATCTCCTTTACTAATGATTTGAAGGCCATTTCCCATGTATCAATAAACTGGATACGGGCCTGATGATTCATGATGGGTATGACGATAATTCGTAAGATCAGCCTGGATCCCGATTCTGACCCCCGGCTCTGATCGAAGTGTAGCTCATTTCATCCGAATCTGCGAAGGATTGCAAGCCCTCATAACCAGAATTACTCTCCCACCCTGCACAGGGCCAATAAAAATGCGCGAAAAATAATCAAAACTGGTAAGATTACTAGGGATTTATACGATAAAACATATACTAAACTCAGGTAACCCGCGCCCACGGCTGTTTTATAATACCGGCTTGGCGCTCGCCCCAAAAAGGTGCCGGATACCCTTACTAAAAAGTACTCACAGAATATGGATCAAGAACATCTTTCAACAACAAGATTTAACTCACTCGGCCTGTCTGCGGAATTATTGCGAGGCATCCAGGAAGCCGGTTACGAATACTGCACACCCATCCAGTCAGAGACGTTGCCAAAAGCCTTGTTGGGCAAAGATGTCGCGGGTCAGGCGCAGACGGGCACGGGCAAGACCGCCGCGTTCCTGGTCGCGACATTTCATTACCTGCTGAATCATCCCGCAGCGGCAACGCGCACGGTTAACCAGCCTCGCGCCCTGATCCTGGCTCCAACTCGCGAACTGGCCGTACAAATTCACCAGGAAGCGGAAATGCTCGGTAAATATACCGGCCTGCGTCACGTGGTTGTCTATGGCGGCACGGGCTACGAGCAGCAACGCAAGGACCTCGAAGAGGGCGTGGATATACTGATCGCAACTCCGGGCCGCCTGATCGATTACTTCAAGCAACATATATTCAATCTCAAGGCCATCCAGGTCGTCGTGATCGATGAGGCGGACCGCATGTTTGACCTTGGGTTCATCGCGGATATCAGATATCTCCTGCGCAGGATGCCGCCAGCTGAAGAACGTCTTAACATGCTGTTTTCCGCAACCCTGTCCTACCGGGTGACCGAGCTGGCCTATGAACATATGAACCAGCCGGAAATGATCACTGTAGAATCGGAACAGGTCACTGCAGACAATGTTACCCAGGTCGTCTACTACACGGCCAATAACGAAAAAATCCCTCTGTTGATCGGGCTGTTGCAACACATCAAACCACAACGTACGCTGCTGTTCGTCAATACCAAGCGTACCGCGGAACGCGTGGCGGCGTACCTGGAAGGTAACGATATCCATGCGGCCGTATTATCCGGGGATGTACCACAGAAAAAACGCCTGAGCCTGCTGCGCGATTTCCAGAGCGGGGAATTACCCATCCTGGTGGCCACGGATATCGCGGCGCGAGGATTACATGTGCCCGAGGTCAGTCATGTGATCAATTTTGATCTCCCTCAGGATGCAGAAGACTACGTTCACCGTATAGGCAGGACCGCCCGTGCGGGTGCCCGTGGTGACGCCATCAGTTTTGCCTGCGAGGATTACGCCTATCATCTGCCGGAAATTGAAGCCTATATCGGGCAAAAAATTCCCAATGAGAGCAACGCCGAGGAAATCATGGTCAAGCCAAAACCCCCGGTGAAAATCCAGTCCCTGGCACCCAGAAAACGCGGCCATGCCGGATCCGGACAAAGGGACTCGCGAAATCGCAAACCACAGGCAAGAAAAGGCCGCTCAAGATAACGCCCGGTTTTTTCCCGCGGCCAGCGAAATATAGCGCATGACAGACACCGACAATTCCAATACATTTACGCTATTGAACACCCTGCGCCATTTTTCAATAACACAAATTTCACTGCCGATATAGGCACCCGGATTATTTATGAGCGGAACGGGCTCAATTTATATTCGCGCACCAGAACAGGTGGACTTCCGCAACCCGGAGGTTGTGCTGAATCCCCGCGAATTACATCCCTGGCTCGAGGACCTGCCGCCCCTACGGCCCTTGCTGACCATTCGCAAGATTCTGGAGTCCATAGAAATTCTCAACACCCAGAAAACCACCGCAAGAATACGCCTGCAACTGCTGCAGCTTTACCGCCATCACGCGCTCGCCATGTTTCCTTCCCTCGAAACCGACTCCCTGAAAAGACTTTCCATCAAGGAACTGGATCGGTCCACGGTACAGGACCAGTCCATCAGGCTGTTCCTGGCGATCGCGGATGGTTACAAGATTGTCCTGCGCGATGCATTACGCGAGGGAAAAATACAGCAACCCGATGATTTCCTGATGGCCCTGTACCACGCCATGGAAATGCTGTCACTGGCGCTGGTCAGCAGCTTTCGCTATTACAGGAACGTGCCGGCCAACGCCTTTAATGACCTGCATCAGCTTTACCTGCTGGTAGAACACCAGAACACCCAGCAAATGGATGTCAGCATATCCGAGCCCGGCCTGGCAAACGAAAAACTGGGGTTTTTATACCTGCAAATCATCGCATTATCCGCCCTGAATCCGTTCAAGTTACCCCAGGGGTTTGCCACGCGACTCTACCAGGAGTTGCGCCGATTGTCGCAACATTGCACGCTGTCGCGACAGGTCCCAAAATCCGGATCCGCCGAAACCTTTATCGTCGACCTGGGCAAGGACGACGCACCCCTGGCCACGCATAAAGAGTCCACGGACAAAAAACATGATCACCCGCGGCTACTCGATCTTGGCCCGATGATCAAAAAAGTGCGTGCGGAACTAACGACACTGGGTCACGAAACCGGGGCCGCAGACAGGAATGATCGCAAGGCCCTGCTGGAAAAGCTGATCCCTCCCAGTATAGAAGAACAGACCCGCAAGGCGGAACGCGCGCCCACGGTGCGTAATTGCAAGGTTACCTTTGGCATCGATGCGGTATATCATTTCCTGACACTGGACCAGGACCAGCTTGAGAAAACCCTGCAGGCACAAAACGACAGTTTCGGATTTTATGCACTCGAGACCTGGGTTATTCTCAACGAGAGCACCACCGGATTCATGCTGGCCAGCCAGCAGATGACGCAGAACGAAATTC
>Ga0316579_10000735_pt1 | contig 11228 bp, 8 predicted proteins | sample J5NA_2_FD_203074 | JGI IMG/M metagenome (GOLD analysis project Ga0316579, IMG submission 203074) | Rhizosphere microbial communities from salt marsh grasses in Alabama, United States - J5-7_160517rDrA | ecosystem: Host-associated > Plants > Roots > Rhizosphere | place: USA: Alabama | collected...
AATGCCCCTCCCCGCAGGGCATGTGCCCCAGCTTCCCGAACTGCCAGGGCAGTCTCCAAGAGCTGCGAGCGGTCCTCCACAGAGCAGGGACCTGCGATCAATACAATACCTGGACCCCCAACCTTTACCCCGTCCAAGGGAAACAGAGAATTCTCGGGGATAAACTCGCGTGAGGCAATCTTGTAGGGTCGGGAGATGGGGATCACCCGGTCTACTCCCGGCATGTGCAGGAATTGATCTTGATAAAGCATGCGACCGTCTCCAACAACACCAATCACAGTTCTTTCCTCACCTTCAGAAAGGTGAGCCTGAAGACCATTCACCTCCACGCGCTCAACAACTGCTGTTATCTCGCCTTGGGTGGCGCCGGTTTGCATGATGATCATCATGGCTGCTCCTCCTCTACATTACGCCTGCCGATTGCAGGGTAGAAAAAAGACTTAGTCTGATTCTGTTCCAATCAAATCTGGACGCAATCCTGCTGCTGCACCCAGGTAGATATGACGTACATCCTCTTGTGGGAGATCGGTGTTCCAATGCAGCAAGACGCGGATTACGCGCGGTAAAGCACCTGGAACCGGGATCTCCTGACTGCAGATCATGGGCACTTCCTTCCAGCCCATTTCGCGGGCTGCCCGTGCCGGGAATGCAGATTTGAGATCAACCGTGGTGGTGAAGATCGCACTGGCAACATGCTCACTGCACAGCTCAGGATTCGCTTTCATCATGGCGTCCAGCAGCTCCCGGGTACGGTCCAGCACCGCCTCCGGATTATCTTCCTCGACATCGATCGCACCCCGTATACCTCTCACCGGCATTTGATGATCCTCCATAAACAAAAAATGCGAGGCCGCTGGCCTCGCATTGAATGGGTAGAGTTAATGCCTATCTGCCCGCTTAAGCACCGCCAACGGCTGTCGGATGACCGAAGCCAAAATAATAGGTGGCGCTAAAATAAAAGCGGGATGATAGAGTTGGAATCATATTTTTACTACCGTGAATTTACTACGTTGATAGAGTCTACTCCAGCCGATAGATTTCGTCAAGCATCCATCTGAAATACTCCAGGACATAACAAAACCAAAATCGATCCCCAACGCCATTCTATTAACTAGGGCTCAGATCGATATGACAACCACCGGAGGAAATGATTGTTTCTGGCGGAGATGTATTACGGAACCCACAGTCCTGCCAAAAATTGATAGGAACCTTTCATCCTCAATCATACCTGTGAATATCTTATAGGATGTAAGTTATCCGCCTCATAACTTATCATCATAAAGAACTCCAATCTTGGTTTGTCCCAGGGAATCCGATTTTATGGCATGACTGCGGTCGCATGCCTGTTCGAGGATCAGGCACCTGGATTCGAAAAAATCTATATCATGCCGATTATAATTAGCATGCCCCAGGTCCACCCTTGTAAACCAGCTGCAAATTGGCACGAGAACCTTGCTCGCAGGATGCTGGTTTATTCAAGTAAATAAATATTTGAAAGCTCTCCAGGACAGAATTATGACCGAACGTTTAAAAGAACTAAGCACATTGGGACAATCCATTTGGTATGACAACATTCAACGCAGTATGCTCACCAGCGGGGAGCTCGATCGATTAATCGCATCCGGCGTGCGGGGTATGACCTCCAACCCATCGATCTTCAACCAAGCGATTTCGGAAAGCAACGACTATGACAGCTCTCTTGAAGAGCTTTTTGCTGCGGGCTTGGAACCCGACTCGATATACGAAAAGCTGGTTTTAGAAGATATTACTTCTGCAGCAGATCAGCTGCGTAAAGTTTATGAGCGCACGGGTGGGTTGGATGGTTATGTCAGTCTTGAGGTACGGCCAACCCTGGCAATGGACACGGCAGGCACCATCTCTGAAGCAAGACATCTATTCAGAACACTCGATCGTCCAAACATCATGATCAAGGTACCAGCAACCTTACAGGGCATTCCTGCGATCAAAACCTTGATCGCCGAGGGTGTCAACATCAATATAACCCTGATATTTTCCATCAAGCGGTACGAAGCCGTCGCTGAAGCATATATATCAGGCCTGGAACAATGCCTGGCAGGTGGCGGAGATATCAGCCGCATTGCATCGGTGGCATCTTTCTTTGTCAGCCGGGTGGATACCAAAGTAGACCGGGAGCTTGAAAAAATTGGCAACAGCTCTTTAAAAGGTAAAATCGGGATCGCCAATTCGAAACTCGCCTACCAGCGTTTTCTCCAGATTTTTCACGGGGAACGCTGGGAACGCCTGCAATCAGCAGGTGCCCGTGTGCAGCGTCCTCTTTGGGCGAGTACCAGCACAAAGAATCCATCCTATCCTGACACGCTGTACGTTGACAATTTGATCGGCCCCAACACAGTTAATACCGTGCCACCAGCTACGCTGGAGGCATTCATTGATCACGGCAAGATAGGACTAACCCTTGAAAAGGAAACCGGACTGGCATTTACCCAACTTGAGCAGCTTGATTCGTTAGAAATCGATTTCGATCAGATCACACAGGAATTGGAGGAGGAAGGTGTGGAGGCGTTCAAAAATTCCTTTCTTTCCCTTCTGGACAATTTGACAAAAAAAAGAAACCAGCTGCAAACCGATCATATAGATCTCGATGTAAACCTGAATGATTACCAAAACACTGTTGACCAAGCTCTTCGAGAAATCACGAATGATGATGTCATCAAACGAATTCGGGAGCATGACTTCACCCTCTGGAAGCCCGATCCCACGGAAATTACAAATCGATTGGGATGGCTGGATATCGCGCAGAGGATGAAATCTGCCCTCCCCGAGTTAGATAATTTCATCTCAGATATCCGTCACGCAGGGTTCACTCAAGCACTTCTGTTGGGGATGGGTGGGTCTAGCCTGGCTCCAGAGGTCTTCCGTAAAACTTTTGGTGTGCACGAGGGATACCTTGATCTGGCAGTCCTGGACAGCACAGATCCAGGTGCCATTTCTGCCCTGGTAGGCAGTCTTGACCTTGAAAAAACCCTCTTCATTGTTTCGACAAAGTCCGGTGGCACCACCGAAACGCTCTCCTTCTTTAAATATTTCTACAACCGAATATCAGCCAACCGCAATGGTAGGGCAGTAGGATCTCAGTTCATTGCGATCACAGATGCCGATTCAAAGCTGGATGAGATTGCATCCCGGTATCATTTCAGACGCACGTTTCATAACGATCCAAATATTGGTGGGCGTTATTCAGCACTATCGTATTTCGGCCTGGTACCAGCAGCTTTAATCGGGATCGACCTGGGGGATTTACTGGATCAGGCGATCAGAATTGACGACGACCAGGCAGCATACCTGGGTGCAATCCTGGGTGAGCTGGCAATAGAGGGCAGGGATAAATTGACCCTGCTCATCTCGCCAGAAATAAGCAGCTTCGGCGATTGGGTAGAACAACTGATCGCTGAATCCACTGGCAAAGAAGGCAAAGGCATCCTGCCGGTTGTGGGAGAGCCATTGAATCAAGCAAATTACTACGCAGAGGATCGCTTGTTTGTATCTCTCAAATATAAGCATGATGCCACTTACGACGGATTCCTGTCAGACCTGGAACAAGCCGGGCACCCCGTGCTCAGAATGCAGCTTGACGACCTGTACGAGATGGGTAAACAATTTATCCTGTGGGAATTAGCAACTGCTGTAACGGGCACCTGTCTGCAAATTAATCCCTTTAACCAACCAAATGTTGAATCAGCGAAGGTGCTGGCTCGCAAGATGGTCAGCACATACCAGGAAAAGGGCAAGCTGCCTGATCTGGAAGGAGCCCGGGGGTTCGAGGAGATAACAATTTATCCTGACTTTGCAGAGACGCTGGAAGGTTGTGTATCCGCGAGGCAGGTGGTGGATCGATTCCTGGCTGATGCAAAACCTGGCGCCTACGTTTCCATACAGGCTTATATCCAACCAACGGAAGAAGCTAATCGGGCTCTACAATTACTGCGCAGGCAGTTGCGCGATCAGACCTTGCTGGCAACCACGATCGGTTATGGTCCCAGATTCCTGCACTCTACGGGCCAGCTGCACAAAGGAGATAGGGGGTTGGGGATGTTCATCCAGCTAATCAGCGACGCGCATACGGACATCCCGATACCAGATGAGCCAGGCAACGAAAAGTCAGGCATCTCTTTTGGAGTCCTGAAACAAGCCCAGGCTCTAGGCGACCGCCTAGCTTTATTAGATTCAGGGCGGCGCGTGCTAAGGCTCAATCTCGGCCAAGATCCAGTTGGAGGCATTAAGAAATTATTGACGCCTGAAGATTGATCTTTATTCGTTTAATCCCGAACATAGCATGATTTTCGAGAATTGCAATCCGGATGTGTTAAGCAGGCTGATAAAATTCCCCAAATAGAGTGATAAGTTTCGAGGCTGTAAACCTGTGATGCCCATTACCCCAATCAATGAAGATTAATCGCCTGGTGGATAAAAGACCTGCATGATGTGTAAGCCCAAAATAAGAACCAATTCTCAATGAATTAACTGGAGACAAACTTATGGAAATCGGGATGATCGGATTAGGGAAGATGGACACCAGGTGGTCCTATATGCACTCATGCAGGCTTACGCTGAAGGTTTCAGCATTTTGAAAGCCAAGCACGATTTCTACCTTGACCTGTACCAGGTAGCAAATATTTGGCGTTACAGCAGTGTGGTCCGATCGAAGCTGCTCGACCTTTCAGCCATTGTACTGGCTGAAGACCAGGACTTAAGTGGCATTGAAGTCTGGGTCCAGGTTTCTGGTGAAGGTCGTTGGATGGTGTTCGAAGCGATCGATCTGGATCTTGCTGCCCAGGTGATCACGGCTGCTCTTCAACGTCGATTGAGATCACGTGAAGAGCAACCCTTTTCAGACAGACTATTAACGGCTATGCGCAATTAATTCGGCAGACATACTGTTAGAAAAACGGAGGCATAATGCCTGAATCAACGACGATCGTCATCTTCGGAGCCTCGGGAGACCTGGCTCACCGCAAATTAATCCCTGCCTTATTCAATCTATTTCGCAAGAAACGTATCCCGGAAAATTTCCAGATTATTGGTTTTTCCACTCGGCCGTGGGATGACCACCAGTACCGCTCCGAAATGGAAGGCGCAGCAACAGAATTTTGCGTTTTTGATTATTCATATGATGAATGGTTAAATTTTTCTGAACACCTGCACTATATATCCGGGAATTTCAACAATGCGGAGGATTTTAAAATCCTCACCAACAAAATGAAACAGCTCGAACCCGGTCCCTCGGATCGAATGTATTACCTGGCAACCGCGCCACGCTTCTTCCTGGAGATTGTTGAGACTTTGGATGAATTTGGGCTGGTCGACGAAATCGATGGGAAGCGCCGGGTTGTTGTCGAAAAGCCAATCGGCACAGATTTAGCCTCTGCTAAAGTGTTAAATCAAGGTTTAGCCAGAGTACTTGATGAAGACCAGATTTTCCGCATCGACCACTATCTTGGGAAGGAATCGGTCCAAAACCTGCTGGTGTTCCGTTTTGCAAATGCCATCTTTGAACCGATCTGGAATCGCAATTACATCGACCATGTCCAGATCACTGTTGCGGAGGAAATTGGTGTTGGACACCGGGCTGGATATTATGACAAAGTAGGTGTGCTGCGAGATATGTTCCAAAACCACTTGCTGCAGCTGGTATCGATGGTTGCTATGGAACCCCCTGCCAACTTCGGGGCAAACGCCATCCGCGATGAAAAAACAAAAGTCCTGCGCTCGATCCGCCCAATCAATACCCGGGAATCTGCAACAGAGACGATTCGGGGGCAATATCGTGGTTACTGTGAATTACCCCGTGTGGATGAGCACTCCCAAACTGAAACCTTTGCCGCCCTGCGCCTGCATATTGATAATTGGCGCTGGCAGGATGTGCCTTTCTATTTGCGGTCAGGGAAGAAATTGCCAGAAAAATGCACAGAAATTTCCATCCATTTCAAGTGCCCCCCCGTGCGCATGTTCCCTTTACCTCGAGATTTCAAGATGACAGCCAATATCCTTGGCATGTGCATCCAGCCAGATGAAGGCATTCATCTTAAATTCGAAGCCAAGGTTCCGGATACCGCTGCGGATACTCGATCGGTTGATATGGAATTTCATTACAGGGATTCCTTTGGCGAGACCATGATCCCTGAAGCCTACGAACGGCTATGCCTGGATGCCCTGCAGGGTGATGCAACTCTCTTCACCCGCGCCGATGCTGCTGAACTGAGCTGGGCATATATCGATCCGATTATCGCGGCCTGGAACTCACCTCAGGCTCCTCCCCTTTTAAGCTACGAACCAGGCAGCTGGGGACCGGAAGAAGCACAGGATTTCCTGGCCTCGGATGGAAGAAGGTGGATCAGGACCTGCAGCAGCCACAAAGAAACAGTGATCGAACCAATGCCTGTCGAATAATTCTCAATCTTCCAAAACCTGTCTGTTCGGTGATTATCGCCAGTTCCTCCCATTTTAAACCCACGGGATTGGAAACTTTCCTCCAGGCTTATTGTAAAGGACATATGCGATCAGCGAAAATTGACCATAGCTAGGATCGGTCCATGGCTGTATTCTGATCAGATTCTTAAGTAAGGATCATTCTTGCCCGAACTTCAAATAACCATTGACTGGAAAATCACAGGGTTATCGTGATTCCCCTGGAAGCAGGAGTGAAATTGACCAAAATACAGAAACTTGAGAAGAAATGGCTGGTTGCCTCTATTTTGATCATCATCGCCTGTGCTTGTGTGGTTAGCGGGGACTCGCATTCACCAGGAATGAAGGCGACCTGAGGTGGTATGATTTGGAGATCGCCCATTTCATTTCTTATCTTCCATGGGTAACGGTAGCGCAGTGCACACCGACAGGCACTGCGCTTTCCACTTTTAAAGAAGTGACCTCCTTAAAACTGCGGGTTGAAATGGATGATCAGCTCTTTAAATGGTGACATTTGTCATTGTAAGTAATTGCAGGATTCCAATAAAATATATTCGGATTTCTGAATATGATTGATTTATCTTATATTGAGAACACGGCCTCCCTATTACGTGCCATCAGCCAGACAGCGCGCTTAGAGATCTTGCTGGCAATCGGCACTGGTGAAGCCTGCGTATGTCATCTGGAAGCTGCTATCGGGCAGCGTCAGGCATATATTTCCCAGCAGTTGATGGCACTACGGGATGCAGGGATCGTCGAGAGTCGTCGTGAGGGACGCAATATCTACTATCACGTATCAAATCCACATGTACTGGATCTGATCCAGGCAGCCAGCATGATCAGCAACCAACAATCAGAACCAATCCCCATTACTGGCCCACGAAACCTCCAGGGGGAGTGCCCGTGTCCAAAATGTGAGCCTCAAAACCCAGAAGAAAGTGCGGGTAAATTTATCCTGGTCAGAGATTCTCATATCTCAATCGAAGAGAAAATATCTCATGACAGGTAGTATCGCCAGTTATTTGAGCACATTGGTGTGGTCAGGATGGACCAGTTTGCTGGATTACCTGGCGGCGCATGTGCTGCTTTGCCTTGTACCGGCATTTGTCATTGCCGGCTATGTGAGCGCGATGATCCCCAAGGAGGTCATCACCCGTTACCTGGGGCCCAAAGCACCACGCTGGATCAGCTACTCGGCAGCTGCGATAGGAGGATTTATCCTGGCGGTTTGTTCGTGCACCATCCTACCCCTGTTCGCCAGCATCTGGAAAAGAGGAGCGGGTTTGGGTGTAGCGATCACTTTCCTTTTTGTCGGGCCTGCTGTCAATATCCTCGCCATTGCTTACACAGGTGCTGCAATCGGTATGGATATCGCCATTGCTCGCATCATTCTTTCGATCTCTTTCGGGATATTCATCGGCTTAATCATGGCCCGGGTATTCCAAAAGGATGAGGCCCAACGCATGGCTGATCTTGCCGAAAGCGGCCTTTTTGACCAGCAAGCGGTGGTGAAACCAGCGGTTTGGGTCGTCTTCCTCTTGCTGGTGGCTGTGTTGATCGTGGGTACTTTGCAGGTCAGTATCTTGACCACCACCTGGATCAGCATCCACCTGCCAGTTGAATTACCTGCCAACCTGGTCATTTCCCTGGAAAACTTGCAGCTCACGCCCCAGGGAGCGCTGCTGATCGTCCTGCTGCTCCTGCTGGCGCCAGTAGCCTATCTGGGTCTTGAGGGAGTCCTGGAACGGTTCAACCGCTGGACTTATTTTGCAATTACCCTGGCTGGTTTGACCCTGTTGTTGGCAGCGCCAGCGGTTCAGGAAGGCAGTCTGCTGATCGGCATCACCGGCCGCTTTATCGGGGAGATAATATTGATTGCTGCAATTGGTGGTGTAGTAGCGCTTAAATTTACACATGATCAGCTGGCTGGTTGGTTGTGGGAAACCTGGAAATTCGTCAAGCAGATTTTTCCACTGCTGGTGCTGGGAGTCTTCTTAGCAGGAGTCTTCAAAGCCATCATCCCCGGGAGCTTGATCGAGAACCTGACCGGGCAGAATACAATTTGGGCAAACCTGATTGGTGTCTTATTTGGGGTATTCATGTACTTCCCCACCCTGGTCGAAGTCCCCATCGCACGCATGTTCCTTGACCTCGGCATGAACCGCGGTCCACTGCTGGCTTACCTGATTGCCGACCCGGCTCTATCCGTTCAGAGCATCCTGGTAACCGGGAAAATCCTCGGCCGCCGGAAGACATTAACCTATGTGAGCCTGGTGATCGTTTTTGCCACCCTGGCAGGCTACCTGTTTGGATTAGCCATGGTGACAATTTAACGATTTATGTTGCACCATTAAATTTGGAGATGAAAATGATTGAAATCAAGGTATTAGGTCCAGGCTGCGCTAACTGCAGCAAGCTGGAGCAGATCACTCGCAAAGCCGTTTCGGAAATGGGCTTCCAAGCCGACATCAACAAGATCACCGATTACGGGGAGATCATGAACTACCCGATCATCTCAACCCCCGGTCTGGTGATCAACGGTGATCTGGTCTGTTCTGGACGGGTCCCGACTCAAGCCGAAGTAACCACCTGGTTGGTCAACGCCGCTCAATAAAAATCATCGGACTTGGGATTTCTTCTTAAGGCAAATATCTCATGGCAGAAATGGCTGAAGACCAGGAACCCCGAACCGAGGGGCTCACGCGGCGTTTATCCACCCTGGATCGTTTCCTGACCCTGTGGATTTTCCTGGCTATGGCAGTTGGAATTGGCATTGGCTACTTCCTGCCATCTGCTGTCGAGCGTTTCAACAGGTTTGTTTCGGCAGGCACAACCAATATTCCGATCGCAGTTGGGTTAATCCTGATGATGTACCCCCCGCTCGCGAAAGTGCATTATGAAGAGCTGGGAGAAGTATTCCGCAATTGGCGTATCTTGGGAACTTCACTTTTCTTGAATTGGGTGGTTGGACCCTTGCTGATGTTCATCCTGGCGATTATCTTCCTGCATAGTTATCCTGAATATATGGCCGGTTTGATCATGATCGGCTTGGCCCGCTGCATCGCCATGGTAATCGTGTGGAACGACCTGGCCAGGGGCGATGCGGACTACGCAGCAGGGTTGGTAGCATTCAATAGCCTCTTCCAGGTTTTCTTCTACAGCCTGTTCGCCTGGATATTCATCACCAAACTGCCACCGCTCCTGGGTTTGCAAGGCAGCGTGGTAGATATCACCATCGGAGAGATCGCCCAGAGCGTATTTATTTACCTGGGCATCCCGATGATCGCTGGTTTTCTGACCCGCTTTTTCCTGATCCGCTCCAAGGGAGCGGCATGGTATGAACAGAAATTTGTGCCGCGCATCAGCCCCCTGACTCTGGTCGCGCTGCTTTTCACTATCGTGGTCATGTTCAGCTTGAAAGGCAACCTGATCGTTCAAATCCCGATGGATGTCGTCCGGATTGCTATACCCCTGATCATCTATTTCGTGGTCATGTTTATGGTAAGTTTCTGGATGGGCTATAAAATTCGAGCAAATTATGGTAAAACTACCAGCATTGCCTTCACCGCAGCAAGCAACAATTTCGAGCTAGCCATCGCGGTTGCAGTGGCAGTGTTTGGCATCGGTTCGGGAGTCGCCTTTGCAGCGGTGATCGGTCCGCTGATCGAAGTCCCGGTGATGATCGGATTGGTGAACGTAGCTTTCGTACTACGTAAGCGTTATTTCCAGGTCCCTCGGCATGCACCTGCTGATTGATAGATGGCCTGATTATTCGGTGAAATTATGACACGAAGCAAGCATATACTGGCTCTTCTTCTATTTGTTGGTCTACTTCTTTCCTGGACACAAAGTGTCCGGGCAGAAACACAACCAGGATCACAGGAACAACCTGTTGTTCGAGTGGTCATGTTCTGGTTGAGCACCTGCGGTCATTGCGAGTACGTGATCAACGAGGTATTGCCCCCGTTGCAGGACCAATACGAAGACCAGCTGGAAGTGCTCCTGATTGAGTTGGTCACTCAGGAAGATGTAGATCGCTTATACGAGACTGCCAACCTGGCGGGCATACCCTCGAACAATGTCGGCGTGCCCTTCATGCTGGTTGGAGACAGAGTACTGAAAGGTTCAAATGAAATACCCAGCGAGCTGCCGGGTTTGATTGAACAACACCTGGCAAACGGTGGTTTGGATTACCCACGCTACCCGACACTTGAAAGCTTCCTCCCCGAGCCCTTAGATTTACCACTGGCGAACAACCAGGGCACCAGCGATGAAACTGAAGCAGATCAATCGAACGCCTCAACGCCTCAGGCTGCCTCAACTTTCCCGCAAGATGAAACTGGCAAGGAGCTGGGAGCAAGTGGATTCACCGTCGCTCTGGTGGTCCTGATCGGGATGGTGCTGGCCATGCTTTACGTATTCTATGCCCTGCTCAAAGATCGTGAGCATGGCACCAGCCAGAGGTTCGCCTGGCTTGATTGGCTGGTTCCAATCGTGGCCCTGGCAGGGATTGGCGTGGCGGGTTACCTGACCTACGTAGAGACAACAGAAGTGGAAGCCATTTGCGGCCCATTGGGTGACTGCAATGCTGTACAGAACAGCACTTATGCTAGTATATTTGGGGTCCTACCTGTTGGGGTCCTAGGTTTAATCGGCTATTCTGCTATATTGATCGCCTGGTTGATCCAAAAAGTGCGTCGGGATCGATGGGGCAGTTATGCAACGTTGGCCATGCTGGGAATGGCTATATTCGGTACGCTCTATTCCATTTATTTGACCTA
>Ga0316579_10000738_pt1 | contig 11205 bp, 3 predicted proteins | sample J5NA_2_FD_203074 | JGI IMG/M metagenome (GOLD analysis project Ga0316579, IMG submission 203074) | Rhizosphere microbial communities from salt marsh grasses in Alabama, United States - J5-7_160517rDrA | ecosystem: Host-associated > Plants > Roots > Rhizosphere | place: USA: Alabama | collected...
TTTGTCTATGGTATCTATTATGTAAATTACAGCAATTCGGCGGTTCCGGTCTCGAATGTAGCCATCACCGCCACCCTGCCTATCGGCACCCTGTACGCCGGCGACACCAGCGGCTATCCGCATGCCACCGGTCCTGGCGGGGAGATCATCTGGGATCTGGGCACGCTGGAACCGGGCGAGTGGGACGTGTTCATGGTCACAGTGTCCGTCCCGCCCGATACGCCTCTGGGCCCGGGAGTTCTCCCGGCAAACCAGGTCGAGATCGGCCCCCTAACCGAGGACGACTGGAACCCCGGCAACAACACAGCCTCGTCCGGCCCTGTCGACGTCGTGGAAGACGATGTCGAAGTCTCGGTACAGAAGGGCCCGGAGCCTGGCGACCCGCATCCAGGCCAGGAGTTCCAGTACGTGGTCCAGTGGTGCAACCACCGGGGCGCCGCAGTGGGACCGGTGACCCTCATCGACACGCTGCCCGAGGGCACCCACTTCATACGGTGGGAGCACAACCCGGTGCCGCAGAAGTTCTGGAACCAGGTCAGCGCCACCGACGATGAACTGGTACTCGAAGCACCCGGCCTGCCCGGCGACTTTTGCCAGGACCTCTATGTTGTCCTCCAAGTCGATCCCACCGTACTGGTCAGCACCACGCTCGAGAACGAGGTGGTCATTATCGCCGACGGCGACGTGAACCCTGACAACGACGGGGAGCTTGATACGGATGCCCACGTCAGCGACCCGCGGGCCGACCTGGCGGTCGACAAGTGGGTCAACATGGGCGTCACGGTGCCCGGCGGTTGGGTCGGCTATGGCGTCAGCGTTCGCAACCAGGGCAACATCGCCGTCAACGCCTGGTTGACCGACACGCTGCCGGAGGATACCGAGTACCGGCCCGGCAGCGGCCAGATGAACGGCGAACCATTCGAGCCTGACATCATCACCCCAGATTCCTTGGGCTGGGACTTGGGCGCGGTCGGCGTCAACCAGGGACAGGATTTCATCTTTGACGTCAATGTCGACCCTGAAGTCACGCCCGGTACCATGACCAACTGCGTGCAAGTCGTGCACGACCTCGACGAGGAAACGCCGGCCGACAACGAATGGTGCACCGACGTCGAGATCTTTGAGTCGGGACCCAATTTGCACGTGGAAAAGCAGTCCGAGTGGCGCGAGCAGGAGATCCACTACAGCATCTTTGCCGCAAACATGGGCGACGTGCACATGTCCAGCGTCCTCATCACCGACACATTCCCCATCGGTACGACCTCCTTCCCGTGGGACTATCAGCCCACCGTGCCCGGGCACCTCTCAGTCACGGTCACGTCCAACTATACCGACGACCAGTGGCTGTTCCTCATCGAGGACTTTGGCCCCGGCGAAGGGGGCTGGTTCGAGTTTGACGTCCATGTGCTGGAGCCGGAGGCGCGCCCGCGCTTTTACACCAACACCGTCGAGATTGGGGCCATCGGCTTTGATCCCCTCTTGGACGACGTCAATCCCGCCGACAACCTGTACACCGACCTGATCGTCAGGCCCGAGGTGGAGAATGTCGAGATCTGGCTGGCGCCGGACGGCCAGAGCAACATGTGGGGCCAGGCGCAACCCGGCGCGGACGTGTGGGTGACCACGCCAGCGGACACATTCCACACCACCACGGGCGTGGACGACTGTCCCAGCTGCTGGTCGATCGAGGATACCGGCATCGTGAATCCGGGCGACCTGATCATCGTCGAAGCGGGGAACGGCGACCTGCCGGTGGAAATCGTGGTCCCCGATCCGTTTACCGCCGTCCTGGATCGCGCAGCCGGCACGGTGTCGGGCGTGATCGGCGGCTGGCTCGAAGAGCCGATCCAGGTACGCGGCTGGTGGGAGGGAGGGTACCAAGAAGGTACCACCAACGCCTCCGGCGAGTACACAGCTACCTACGACGGAATCCCGCCAGGTGCCGAGGGTGTCGTAACCTTTGAGAACATGGTCAACTATGCAAACGTCGCCTTCTACCGCTACTTCCGCGACCAGAGCCTCATCCTTCAGATCAATTATGACCACGACTGGATCCAGGGCGAGTACGAGATCGGCCATACGGTATGGCTCACGGTGGAAAAGCCCGGACAGATCTACACGACCACGCTCAACACCGAGATTCTCCCCGAGTGGGATAGAGCCGGCTTTAGCAGCGATCTCGGCGAGTGGCGCCCGGAACGCCCCAATCTGGAACCGGAGGACCTGGTCAAAGGGCGCGTATCCACGGGCTATACCGCCACAGTCATGATTGGGACGATCACCGGCTGGGTAGACGCAGACGCCGACAGCATCGAGGGCACCGTCCAGGCGCCCTGGCTGCCGGGCCCGCTGCTCGACGTGGAATGCCACCCCTGGGGTGGGCCGCCGGACACACCGAGCAAGTGGTCCAGCGCCGGGCCGGCCGGAGATCCGCCCTACTTTTGCCAGTGGGATGCCGGGACCGAGTGGGACATCAAAGGTGGTGAGGATCTCGCCGTCTCCTACTACGAGCCCGATGGACACCAGGTGTTCGGCGTCTTTAGCGCGCCCTGGATGCGCGTCAACTATGGCGGCGACTGGGTAGGAGGCAACTATCCGCCGGGCGCTCCCTTTGTCATCACCGTCACCGAGAGTGATGGGGTCACCGTCAAGGGCACCGCCGAGATCGTGAGCACGGCCGACGGAGGCTGGGGAGGAGCGGGCTTTGAGACCCAGGAACAGCACTGGCTGGGTTCCGTGCCCGACATCGTACCCGGAGACCTGGTTCGCTTTGAAACCAATGGCTACGACCACACCGTCAGGGTGGGTACCGTAGAGGGCACCGTGGATGTCGCGTCCGATCTGGTTAGCGGTCCGATCTATGCCGACTGGTTCGCCGTCGACCTCCTCGACGTGCAATGCCATCCCTGGGGAGCGCCAGAAGGCGCCCCATCTAAGGACTCTACTGCTGGCCCGCATGGCAACCCGGAGTATAGCTGCGACTGGAGCGGCGAATGGGATATACAGCCAGGCCAGAACATCGCGGTCATGTACCTCGAGCCAGACGATGGCGATCGGGTGATCAACGTCTTTTGGGAACCTGCCCCCGACCTGAATGTGAACAAGGGTCCCGAAGGGCACAACGAGTTTGTGCCCGGCGGCCAGGCGGTCTTTTGGATCTACTACAGCAATGAGGGCGATGCCGTTGCCGATCCTGCGCTCCTGATCGACACCCTGCCGCCAGGGGCAACCTACGTGGCCGACTCCAGTGGCATCCCGCCGATCCTGGATCCCGGCTCCGTGGCCTGGGACATCGGTCCCGTCGCGCCTGGGGAGGAGGCCTCGTTCCAGTTGGTGATCCAACTGCCTCCGGAGCCCGTGCCCGAACACACCAACGTCGTCGACATCCAAACCGAATTCGACAGCAACGAAGGCAACAACCACGCCGAGGCCACCATCTTTCTCACAGCAGAGCCCTCGGTCGAGCTGCAAGTCAACAAACAGCCGGCGCCCGGCGATCCGGCGCCCGGTTCCACCTACATCTACGAGATCAACTATGGCAACAACGGCTCGGTAGCTACCGGGCCCGCCACGCTGCTGGACACGCTGCCGCCGGATACGGAGGTCGTCGACTGGTACTCGCAGAACGGCTACAATCTCTGGCAGGAGACCAGCGTCAACGGGCATCTCGAACTCCAGGCACCTTCGATTCCGGCCCACTGGGGCGACCGCATCATCATGCGGCTGGAAATCGCAGCCGAGGTCCCGATCGACACCCAACTGGTCAACCAGATCGAGCTGACCACGCCCGAGGACACCGCCTTTGACGAGAATGGCGATGCCTGGACCCGGGAGCCCTACTGGAATGCCTACGTCGATAAGCGCTTTGGCTGGGGTATCATGGTGCCCGGCGGAGAGGCAGAGTACAGTATCCACGTCGCCAACCACGGGAACATGCCCAACACGACCTGGGTCACCGACACCTTGCCCGCCGGTACCACCTTTGTCGAATCGTGGGTATCGGATGGGCGCGAGCGTACGCCCATCGCGCCGTTCGAGATCGTCGATGGCCAGGTCATCTGGAGCCTGGGTGAGATCCTGCCGGGCGGGTGGCGCAACCTAGACGTCCGGCTGGCGATCGACCCGACTACGGATCCGGGCTCGGCGCTCGAGAACTGCGCCGTGGTTGGCATCGAGGAAGAGGATGTCTGGCCCTACGACGACGAAAGCTGCACCCTCGACTTTGTGCGCGAGGAAGGAGCTAACGTGCGCGTCCTCAAGGACTACTGGTGGAATGGTGAGGGCCAGCTCGAATACGAGATCCAATTCCAGAACCTGGGCACGGTGCCGCTCTACGACGTCCCGATCTGGGACACCCTACCCGAGGGAACCAGCTTCAACGGCAACTGGTCGCACAACTTCTGGCGGGACATCGCCTTTGACCCGGTGGGAGACCAACTGCTCTGGGTTGTGAGCGAGCTGGATCCGGGCTGGAGTTCAAGCATCCAGTTCCAGGTCAATCTGGATGAGCCACTCATCGGCGTGCAGGGTCTTGCCTACACCAATACCGTCGAGGCACCCCTAGACGGCGACGTCTGGACGCCAGATAACTCGTATTCGATCACCGCCTACACCGGTCCCGACATCTATGCCGAGAAATGGCTGAGCGGCGGAGAGCCGCGCCCCGGTGAAATCGTCACCTTTACGGTCAAGTTCGGCAACCAGAACCGCGGACCCTGGGGCAGCGACCCCAACCCTGAACCGCCTACCAACATCATCGACACCCTGCCCGAGGCGATGACCTTTATCACCGCCACCGCTCCCTGGAATCCGGAGGATCGCTGGCAGCCGGACGAAATTGTCGGCGGCAGCGTCATCTGGGGCTGGGGTCCGATGGACACAGGTAGCATGTGGCTCTTTGACGTCGTCGCCCGGATCAGCGACACCGTCGAGTCGGGCGACGTCATCACCAACACCATCGAGGCCGTTAGCAATGGCGGCGATGTGGATCCGTTGCCTGGGAACAACAGCTTCGATCTGCCGCTCACCATCCTGGCGCCTAGCTTCCAGGTCACCAAGATTGCCGACACCAGCCAGGTGGCCGGGACCGTCGTTACCTACACCTTGACGGTGACCAACCAGGGCAACGTGCCGGGCACGTCAGTGGTGCTCAGCGACACGCTTCCGCTCAGCCTGACCTACCTCGACGGCGACGGCAGCTACGATGGCACCGACGTCACCTGGGACTTGGCCTCCATCGCCGGCGACGGAGGCACCAGCGGCGGCTGGTTCAGCGCCTACCTGCCCTGCCAGGCGGACGAATCGATCGTGAACAGCGCCTACGGCGTGGCCAGCAGCAGTGAGCGCAAGACCGCCTTTGGCAGCCCGATCAGCTTCGACACGATTGCGCCCACCTTCGAACTCACCCTAGACCAGACACCGGGCCGCATCGCGGTCGAAGACACCGTCTACTTTACCGCCACGGCCAGTACCGACGGAACATCCCTCGGCTACGAGTGGGACTTTGGGGAAGGAGCTGCGGGCGGCGATCTTGCGGCCAGCTACTCGTGGGCGATAACCGGTACCTACACGGTCTGGTTTACCGCAACCGACGCCTGTGGCTTTACCACAGGCATCTCGACGACCGTCGAGGTGAATCCCGCGTACAGGTACGTCTACCTGCCGGTCGTCCTCAAGAACTACTAGCCACGTTCAGGACCCCAGGGGCTTAACGCCCCTGGGGTCTTGCCGAAATCGCGCCCGCAGGCGATTCCTCCTCTTGCCCGCCTCCCCTCCTACGCCGGCCACACCTGCAGCGGCATCATCCACTCCTGCGGCCAGCGGCGGATGAACCCCTCCAGCAGGTGCAGCGAGGACTGCGCCCAGCGGACCACGTCCTGCTTCCGGTCGCCGCAGCCGGAGGGCTGCGGAGCCAGCGCCACCTCGGCGCGGTAGGTCCCCTCGGCGACCTGGTGCGACACGCCCACCAGCACGCGGGCCCCAGTGCCCAGCGCCAGCCGGGTGTGGCCCACCGGCAGCTCGCACGAGCGGCCAAAGAAGGTCAACAGCTCCCCGCTGTCCACCGGGATGTCGGCGGCGATGGCCACGATCCCGCCCTGCCGCAGCCGATCCACCGCCTGGCGGATCGAGCTAACCGACAGCGGCGTCACCAGCAGCCCCTGCTCAGTGCGGAGCCGGTTCATGAACTGCATGCTGCCCTGCGGATCGGCGTTGCTCAGGATCTGCACCTCGGGCAGGATCTGCCGCAACCCCAACAGCAGGATATCAAAGCTGCACATGTGCGCGCCCACCAGGATCAGCCCCTGGCCCGATGCCAGGCAGCCTTCGATCGCCTGCCGCATCTGCGGGTCGATCTCGCACACGACGCACCCCTCCTCCGCGCCACCCTGCACCAGGCGAAAGAGGTCGGCGTAGCTGGCAATGGTATTCTCCAGCAAGCGGGCCACCGCCCGCCGCACTTGAGCATGCCCCTCCGGCAGCTCGAGGATCACCGCCTGGTTGGCGATCAGCGCCTGGATGAAGGGCAGGTCGTTTCGGCGGGACAGATAGGCTGACAGCCACCGGCCCAGGCGGCGGATGGCGGCACGCGGCAGCACCCGGCAAAGCATCATCACCAACGACGGTCCCCAACGACTGGTAGCCAGAGAAATCGGATCCATCCCATCCTCCTCCCGCCCCTGGCTGCCAGACACACAGCCCCTTGGCGGTTCTGACTCCAGTGAACCACCAAGGGGCTGCCATGACCAGATCACAGACTGCCAAAAAGCGCCAAGTTGTCAGGGAATGGGTGGAGGGGAGACCGCACCGTCTCCGGCTCACTCGCCCAGCCTTTGCGCCTCCTTCTCCATCTCTTGCAGGGCCCGGGCCACGGCGCGGATGGCGCGACGCCGCGTGCGGTTGAACGTGCCCTCGCCGACGTACAGCCGGCTCATGATGTCCCGGTTCAGCTCGCCCAGGACGTAGGCATCGTACAGGATGACGTACGGCTGCCACTCCCGCGGCGGGACGCTGTGGCGGGCCGGTTCGGGCCCGCCGGGGCGCAGCTTGCCCACGGCCCGCACCAGGACCTCGCTCAGGGCTTTGCCGCGGTCGATGTGGGTCAGAAACTCGTGGTCCCGGCGCGCCAACTCCCAGTCTACCACCGCGAGCTGCGCCAGCGCGTGCTCGCCCAGGTAGGAAAAGTCGTGCAACTGGCGTAACGCATCCTCGACCAGGGGCACGAACTGCGCGTCGCCCGCCTCCTCGCCGGCGGGGCCGGTGGCTTCCTCGTGCCCGGCCAGCATCTGCTGCGTCTGCCGCTGCAAGACGTGCTCCCGCTCGCGGAACTGGCTGACCATCTCGCTGATCGCCCGCGCGTGCTCCTCCTGCAGCCGGGTGGATTGGATCACCGCGCCCAACTCATCGGCCAGGTCCTCGAAGAGCATCCGGTCGCCCTCGCCGTAGGGCCGCCCACTCTCCTTCGCCCCCAAGAGCAAGGCCCCGATCTGATCCTCGCCATCGTACAGTGGCACCAAAAGCACCATGTCCTCGGGCGCGCCCGTTCCGGGGCGCGGGAGCTCGACGATCTCGGCTGCCGTCACGACCTGGGCGGCGAGCGGCTCACCTACAGGAACGGCCAGCTGGCTGGCCTGGCACACAAAGGCATCGCCTTCGCGCAGGGCGATGCAGCCGCCCTTGATGCTGTAGACGCGGCACAGCGCGCCGAGGATGGCCTGCAGCCGGTCCGGCAGCGCCTGGCCGATGCTGGCCTCGCGGGCCAGGGCGCGCAGGTTGGCCCGCAACTGCTGGAACTGCTCGCGGTAGAACAACCGGTCCACCGCGGTCCGCAGGCCGTCGTACAACATCAGTGAGCTGATGGCCACCAGGATGATCAGGATCAGCGTCAGCGGGGAAAAGATGTGCCCGCCCAGGTAGAGGATCTCGGCCACGACCACGTAGAATATGGTGAGCGAGCCGACCACCAGGGCGATGTAGAGCAGGTCGCGCTGCACGTTGACGCCCTGCACCCGGGCGTGGTGCCGGGCGACCAGGTACCCAACTGTGACCGCCGCGATGCCCACCGCCAGGTCGCCGGGGAAGCTGGGCAGCGGCAGGCCGAGCGAAATGCCGAGAGCCAGGTAGGTGCCACCCAGCAGGGTCAGCAGGACCGCGCCGAGCAAGGGCGTGTAGCGGCGCCTGGTCCGGGGGTTGGCGGCGCTTTTGCGTCCCTGCCACAGGTGCACCCACGCCAGCGCGCAAAACAGAGTCAGGTAGGCAACCGAAAGCGGGTGGATGGGGCCGCCCGCCTGATCCGACAACAAGACGGCCGGACCGGCTGCATCTGCCGGCGGCACGGCCATCGGAAAGGGGAACACCCCACCCAGGGTCAGGCCAAGGGCCAGCAGGTAGGCCAGGGGAACCGCCGCCCGGGGTGCGTCCCCCAGGCGTCGCTGCACCGCCTCGGGCAGCCGCAGCAGCGGCAGGTAGAAATCGCGGCGCGCTGGCTCCTTGCCCAGGGGCAGCAGCAGGATCAGGTGAAAGCCAAAGGGCAGGGCAAACATGACCGCCGGCCTCAGCCAGGGCAGCAGCCCGCTGCCCGGCACGTGCAGGGCCATAGCGTTGTGCAGGTAGAAACCGGTCAGCGACCACAGGAGGAGGGCCGCCAGCCAGGAGGTGCGGCTGCGCGGCGTGCGGGTGACGACGTAGAACCCCAAGCACAGGCAGACCGCCAGGCCGAACAGATTGATGAGTGTGGTGACAAAAGCCAGAAACTGGATCATCGGCCCCCCTACGCCAGGGTGCTCGACGTGCCGGCAAAGCGACGATCAACGCTGAATCTATTCTATCAGAACGGCTGACGCGTGTCAATAGGGCGTTCGCAGGGCGTTCGCAGGTGCGCCGCACCTCAGAGGTGCGCCGCGCCTGGCCCGCCGGTTCCCTGCCGTTCAATTGGACGAATTCGTCGTCATGCCGAATCACGTCCACGGCATCGTGCAGCTCGTAGGGGCGTCCCTTGTGGACGCCCCAAACGGGTCAATCACACCGGGGGCAACCCCAAGGGTTGCCCCTACGTTGGGGGATGTCGTCGGGGCGTTGAGATCGATTATTACCAATGCGTATGGCATAGGCGTGGCGCAGGCCGGCTGGCCACCCTTCCCCGGCAGGTTGTGGCAGCGCAACTACTACGAACAGATCATCCGTGACGATGCCTCGCTGCACCGCATCCGGCGATACATCTTCGGCACCCGGCGGAATGGGCCAACGACGACGAGAACCCGGAGAAGGGGCCCAATTGATGTGCCTTCCGGCCTTCTCATCCCCGGCCCCGGTTTGACATTTACAGGGTTCGCTCGTACAATCTCCTGAGATAGCAACTTGGCTTGACCCGCGGCGCAGCGTGCAAGCGAACTCACCTGCACGGGCGCCCGCTGGCGTGTGTGGATGGATGGGAGCGTTTCATGTCTGAGGTGCTCTCCACGATGTCTTCATCCATGACGGTGCCGCAAAGGAATCCTCTCCTGGCAACCGGCTTCTGCCTGCCCGGTGCCCGCCCCTGTGCCCCTGTTCCCCGGCAACCACACCCATCTCGCAAAACTTGCCTCTCCCAACCTTGCCCGGATGCGCACCAGGCGCCTTGCCCCTGAAGGGAGAAGATCAGATGAACACGAATTTGGGCTCTGAACCGGCTGTCGATGCGCACAATCCGCAGCGTACGATCCGAGTGCTGATTGTCGACGATCACGCCGTGGTCCGCCAGGGGCTGCGCACCTTCCTGGAATTGCAGGATGACGTGTCGCATGGCGACCTTTCTGCATTGCCCATCCAGGTGGTGGGCGAAGCGACCACCGGCCTGGAGGCGGTGGACCTGGCCCGCCGCCTGCAGCCAGACGTGGTCCTCCTCGACCTGGTCATGCCCGAGATGGACGGCATCGAGGCGACGCCCCGGATCATCGAGGAGAGCCCGGGGTCCCGGGTGCTCATCCTGACCAGCTTTGGCGATGAGGACAAGGTGTTCCCCGCCATCCGCGCCGGCGCCCAGGGCTACCTGCTCAAGGACATTGCGCCCGGCGATCTGGTGCAGGCCGTGCGTGCCGCCCACCTCGATCAGGTGCAATTGCACCCCGAGGTGGCGCGCAAGTTGATGTCGGCGGTCGCAGCCAAGGAAGAACCGGCGGCTGCCTCGCAGGCCGCCCTGCCGGACGAGCTGACCGGGCGCGAGCTGGAGGTACTGCGCCTGATCGCCGAGGGCCTCAATAACCGCGAGATTGCCGAGCGGCTGGTCATCAGCGACAAGACGGTCAAGACCCACGTCAGCAGCATCCTGGGCAAGCTGCACCTGGAGGACCGCACCCAGGCGGCCATCTATGCCCTGCGCCACGGCCTGGCGCCAGACGATGCCTGATGCGCAAAGTCGGCCTCTACCTGATCTATGCCGCGGTGGCGATGCGCGGCCTGGTGCGCCTGGCAAACGAGCCGGGGTTCGGCCGAACTGCCGTTCTGCTGGCGTTATACGGGCTCTTGCTGGTGCTCACCGAGACCCAGCTCGTCCGGCGCGCCGCTCTGCGCCCTTCCCAGGCTGAGCCCTCGCGCCTCGTCCTGGCAAGCGCCGGAGAGCCGCTCCCGGTAGCGTTCTGGTTTTCGCTCGTCTACCTGTTCTTGCAGACCGGCCTGGTGGTCGCGCTGCTTCTTGTCCCCCCTATCTTGGATTTCTTTGGCTTCCTATTCATTCCACTCAGCATGCAAGCGGTCTTCCTGGTCGGACGGCGACTTGGGTTCGTCTGGATTGGGCTCTTTTCCCTGGCCATGGCTGGCCCGATGCTGATTGACGAGAAGGGCTGGGTCTTTGGCCTGACGATGACTGTGCTGAACACTGGCTATTGTTTCCTGTTCAGCGGCTATGCACACCAAGTACAGAGATCGGAGGCAGCGCGCGAGCACAACGAGCAGATACTCGGAGAGCTGCAGGTCGCGCACCGGCGGCTCCAGGGCTATGCGCTGCAGTTGGAGGGCCTCGCGACCGAGCGGGAGCGCAACCGGCTGGCGCGCGAGCTGCATGACTCGGTCACCCAGACCGTTTTCAGCATGAACCTGACCGTGCAGAGCGCTCGCCTGCTGCTGGAAAAAGACCCCGATCGGGCCGCCGGCCAGCTTGTGCGGCTGGAGGAGCTGGCCGCCAGCGCCATGGGCGAGATCCAGGCTCTGGTCTCGCAGCTGCGACCTCAGTCG